>Ga0315289_10013814_pt1 | contig 11290 bp, 10 predicted proteins | sample YL17G11_40_MG_FD_203452 | JGI IMG/M metagenome (GOLD analysis project Ga0315289, IMG submission 203452) | Sediment microbial communities from Yellowstone Lake, YNP, Wyoming, USA - YL17G11_40 | ecosystem: Environmental > Aquatic > Freshwater > Lake > Sediment | place: USA: Wyoming | collected... | reverse complement strand
GTCGCCACCGGGACGACCTTGAACGCCGGGTTGTCGAAGACGCGCAGTTCGAGCGCGTCCCCCGGGGCGTAGGGCCGGTCGCGGAAGAGCCTGGCGAGGACGAAGCGCGTCGTCTCCTCGCCTACAGCGAGGATGTAGTGCGGGGTCGTGATCGAGATCTCACGCGAGAGGTAGTCGAAGCAGTTCCCCATCTCGTCGGGCGCCGGCGGGCGGACGCCGGTCTCGCCGCGCGGCACGCACTTGAGCAGCGTCGTCACGTAGACGCGGTCGCGGCTCGCCTTGAGCGCCGGCATGAAGGCCGCGAGCTCCGCGACGAGGCCGGCGCCGGCTTCGCCGTCGCCGGCCTCGTCGGTTTCCGACGGAGTGAGCGAGACGATCATCACGGCGGCGTGCGGGTGGCCTCCGCCGGGGACGGCGCGGAGGCGGCGCGCCGCCGTCTCGCTGCACCGCGTGCAGCGAGACTCCTTGCGCGCCAGACCCGAAAGCTGTTCGAGCGCGTCTTCCATGGTCGATCCCTTCCTTCGCGGCGAAGTCGGCCGCTCGCGTGCGGCGACGGATGACGCGGTGCCGGGGGTGTCCGGGGCGGCTTCAGGCCCCGCCGGTGACGATGCGGTACTCGCAGACCAGCGTCGAGGGCTCACCCACCAGGACGAGCATCAGCTCGTCGCCGAACGGCGCCAGGACGACGTTGAGGGAGTCGAGTTCCACCGTCAGGTACCTGGTCGCCGTTTGGCCAAGCTCGGCGGCCAGACGCGTGCCGACGTCGATGACGCCGGCCACCTGCGCGGCGACGGCGTCGACCTTGACCGAGTCGTCCGCGTCGGCGGCGACGACGAAGCCGTCGCGCTGGATGAGCATCGCGGCGAGGATACCGGGGGTGGCCCGGTACGGCGCCAGTTTCTCGAGCAGAGCGTCGGACTGTTCGCTCACGGTCCCTCCAGGGCGGTCGTCAGTTGAGAGCGCAGCGTCTCAGCATAGGCCTGGGCGGCGCCGGCGTCGACGAAGGCGCGGCGGAAGCCGTCGCGAAAGCCCGCCAGCTCGCTCAGGAAGATGCTCGTGCGGGGTATCGGCGCCCCTTCCTCGGGCAGGGCGCCGTCGAGCGGCAGCTGGATGAGGACGTCTCCGTCGAGGAAGAGCCGGTTCGTCTCGCGCCCCGAGAGGCGGACGCGGACACGGACGGCGACACCCCCGGGAGTCTCCTCGTTCAGGATCTCGACATCCATGCACGTAGCCTAGCGAGGCTTGTTCGCCCGCTGCAAGTGCGTCGCCGTCAACAGGCCTCCGCCCCGCGCGGCGCGTGCCGCCTTCGCAGCCGCGTGCGCTACTGCGCGACGGCGAGCGCCAGCTCGCACGGCTCGTGGCGCGCGTTGGCGCGCGCCTCGCGCAGGAGGTCGTCGAGACGACGCACGGTGGGGAAGCAGGCGACCCCGCTCTCGAGACGTTGCCGGCGGCCGCCGATCAGCGACGCGGCGACGTCCTCGTCGATCGCCGCCGCCACGGCGCGCGCCGCACCGAGGTCACGGCCGGGAAGGGCGAGCAAGAAGGCGTCGGGGGCGACGCGGAAGGCGAGGTCGTCGCTGCGCAGGTGCCGTCGCGCGCGGCGTGCCACCGTGGCGACGAGCGCCTCGCTGCCGTCCACACCCGCGAAGTCGCGCACGTCCTGGAACTGCGCGAGACGCAGGTAGACGACGCTCAGGGCGTCGTGCTCACGCGTCACCACGTCGAGGAGGCCGTCGAGCAGCGCGGGCAACCGGCGCGACGTGTAGAACCCTGTCGTGGCGTCGACGCTCACGACCGGCGTGCGGCGCGGGTGACGGCGCAGGAGCGCCGCGGCCGCCGCGCCGGACGCCACCAGCGCGGCGAGCTCGAGCAGCCCGAATGTCCGGTCTCCCCCCAGCGTGGGGTCGGCCGCCGCCAGGACGACGACCAGGCCGAGAGCGGGGAGCAACAAGTAGGGCCAGTCGGCGCGCGGCGACGCGGCGAGCTGGATGAACGACAGCGCGGGCACGGCCACGACGAGCGCATCGTGGGCGCCGCCGGCGAAGGCGAGGGAGCAGCCGAGGAGCAGCCAGTCGAGGACGGCGAAGGAGTACGCGAGGTCGTCGCCTCGCCGCCGGGCGACCCCCACCGAGAGCATGCCGGCGACCAATCCAAGAGCGGCCGGTACGAGCGCCGCACCGCCGCCGGCGAGAAGGGAGCCGCCGATCAGCACGAGGAAGAAGACGACGCGCAGCCGGCCGCGGACCAGGGCGGCACGGTGGGGATCTCGTGGCCGCCGGGTCATCGGCCGCCGGTCCCGGAAGGTATGCGCAGCCCCTGCGCGACACGCGCCATGAGGCCCAGTTCGTCGCCCCCCGAGGGGTTCCTCCAATGGGCTATACTGTGTGCCCCGTGGAACGAGCCCTCTTCCTCTCCGGCAACGAGGCCATCGCCCAAGGCGCCGCCCGCGCCGGCGTCCGCTTCGCCTGCGGCTACCCGGGGACCCCGTCGACCGAGATCGTCGAGAGCATCGCCGGTCTCGATGGCGTCCACGCGGAGTGGTGCGTCAACGAGAAGGTCGCCGTCGAGACGGCGGTCGGCGCCTCGCTCGCTGGGGTGCGGGCCTTGGTCGCCATGAAGCACGTGGGCCTGAACGTGGCCGCCGACCCCTTCATGACGCTGTCGCTCACCGGCATCAATGCGGGTCTCGTCGTGGTCTCGGCCGACGACCCCGGCATGCATTCGTCGCAGAACGAGCAAGACAACCGCACGTTCGCCAAGTTCGCCAAGGTGCCCATGCTCGAGCCGGCGGACAGCCAGGAGGCCTACGACTACGTCGCCGAGGCCTTCGCCCTGTCCGAGGAGTTCGACACGCCCGTGCTGCTGCGCTCGACGACCCGTCTCTCGCACGGCCGCGGGCGTGTGCTCCCGCGCGTGCCGGCGCCGGCGCCGGAGCGCTCCTACGAGCGCGACATGACCAAGTACGTCATGGTGCCGCAGTACGCGCGCCGGCGGAACCGTCTCGTCCTCGAGCGCCTGCAGACGCTGCGACGCCGGTCCGAGGAATCGCCGCTTAACGTCCTCGAGGCAGGCACGGTCGACTTCGGTATCATCGCCGCCGGCGTCGCCTACCAGTACGCCCGCGAGGCCTTCCCCAAGGCGTGGTACCTCAAGCTCGGCCTCTCTCACCCGCTGCCGTACGAGAAGGTGGCGCGGCTCTACCAGTCGGTGTCACGGGTCGCCGTGGTCGAGGAGCTCGACCCGTTCTTCGAGGACCAGGTCCGCGCTCTCGGCTTGCCGGTGATCGGCAAGGAGGTCATTCCGGCCGACGGTGAGCTCGACCCAGAGACGGTGTTCCACGCGCTGGAGCCCTTTCTCGCGCGCCGCCCGCCGCGCCGCCGCCGGCCGGTGCTGCCCGCGCCGCCGCGCATCTCGGCGCCGCCTGAGCCTGTGCTCGGCCTCCCGGTGCGGCCGCCGGTCCTCTGCCCGGGCTGCGCGCACCGCTCGGTGTACGCGGCCCTGCGGCGGTTCGACCTGGCGCCTCTGGGCGATATCGGCTGCTACACCCTCGGCGCCCTGCCACCGCTTCTCTCCCTCGACAGCTGTCTCTGCATGGGCGCGAGCATCGGGATGATGTCGGGCTTCAACAAGGCTCTCGGCCGCAAGGCGGCGGCGGCGGTGATCGGGGACTCGACTTTCTTCCACTCCGGCGTCACCCCGCTCATCGACGCCCACTACAACGAGAGCGACGGCCTCGTACTCGTCCTCGACAATCGCACCACGGCGATGACCGGCCACCAGGGGCACCCGGGGACGGGCGTCCGGGCCGATCGCAGTCAGGGCCCGGCCGTCGACGTCCAGCGCCTGTGCGAGGGCATCGGCGTTCGCTGCGTCACGATCGACGCCAACGATCACAAGGCACTCGACACGGCGATCAAGCGCGAGGTCGAGACGCCGGGCCTCGGCGTGCTCGTGGCGCTCGCGCCCTGTGTCCTCATGGTGCGCGAGCGTGCCGGCACGGTGACCGTGGACGAGGAGCGCTGCAACCTCTGCGGCCTCTGTCTCGACATCGGCTGTCCGGCGCTGGCCCCCGGCGAGGTCGCGATGACCCTGACCGACGCCTGTACCGGCTGTGGTCTCTGCGTGGAGGTCTGCCGTCGCGGCGCGCTGGCCCGCGACCCGGCCGGGGGCGGTGGCTCATGAACGGCGCGACGACGGTCTCGCTGGTCGGGGTCGGCGGGCAGGGCATCCTGCTCGGAGCCGCCGTGCTCGCCGAGACGGCCATGGCCGAAGGACTGGACGTCAAGGCGAGCGAGGTCAAGGGCATGGCCCAACGGGGCGGCAGCGTGCTCTCGACGGTGCGCTTCGGGCGCCACGTCTACTCGCCGGTCGCGCACCGCGCCGACCTGGTCTTCGCCACCGAACTGCTCGAGGGCCTCCGCGGGCTGGATCTCCTGGCGGCGCGGGGCACCCTCGTCTGCGCCACGACTCGGATCCTGCCGGGGGGCGTGCTCCGCGGCGAGGAGGCGTACCCGGACGAACTCGCGGCCGCGGCCGCGGCGCGCGGCGTCCGCCTGATGCTGCTCGACGCCGAGGGGCTCGCCCGCGAGGCCGGTAACCTCCGCGCCGTGAACGTCGTGCTGTTGGGTGCGGCCAGTCTCGTGCTTCCGTTCTCCGCCGATGCCTGGGAACGCGGCCTCGCCGCCGCCGTCCCGGCGAAGATCCTCGACGTCAATCGCCGTGCGTTCGCCCTCGGGCGCGACGCCGGCGCCAGGCAGGAGGTCCCCCGTTGAAGGTCACCCAGCTCACCGTCTTTCTCGAGAACCGCAGCGGACGGCTGGCCGAGGTTGCAGACCTGCTCGGCCGCCAGGGCATCAACATCCGCGGCTTCTCGACCACCGAAGCGGCCGAGTACGGCATCGTCCGCCTGATCGTCACCGACGCGGAACGTGCCAAGCAGCTCCTCCACGAGGCGGGTTTCACGACGCACTTCTCGCAGGTCATCTGCGTGCGGGTGCCCGACGAGCCCGGCGGGCTGGCCAAGGTGCTCGACGAGCTCGCCGCGGCCAAGGTCTCGATCGACTACCTTTACAGCATCTCGTTCCAGAACATCTGCTTCGCGGTGCGGGACATCGACCGCGCCATCGAGCTGCTCAAGGACAAGGTCACGCTGCTGACCGACGAGGAGGTGCGCGCCCTGTGAGCGCCAAGCCGCGGCCGCAGGTCCCGCGCGACGCGGACGCTGCCGGCGGCTGGTGCTGGGAGCCGGCGGCCGAGCGCATGCCGGTCGCCGAGCTGCACGACCTCCAGGCGCGGCGCCTGCAGGAGACCCTGCGCCACGCCTACGACAACGTCCCGTTCTACCGTCGCAAGCTCGACGAGGCCGGCATCGCCCCGGAGTCGACGACCTGCCCCGGGGCCGTGTCCGACTTGCCGTTCACGACCAAGATCGACCTGCGCGACCACTACCCCTTCGGGCTCTTCGCCGTGCCGCGCGACGAGGTCGTGCGCGTGCACGCCTCGTCGGGGACGACGGGCAACCCGACGGTGGTCGGGTACACGCGCGACGACGTCGAGCGCTGGGCGGGTTTCATCGCCCGCACGCTCGCCGCCGGCGGCCTCGGCCCGGGCGACCTGCTGCAGAACGCCTACGGCTACGGGCTGTTCACCGGCGGAATGGGGCTGCACTACGGCGCCGAGCTCCTCGGCTGCACGGTGCTGCCTATCTCCGGCGGTCAGACCGAGCGCCAGGTCAAGCTCATGCGCGACTTCGGCGCCACGGGGCTCTCGTGCACGCCGTCCTACGCCCTGTACCTGGCCGAGGCGGCGCGCGACCGCGGTCTCGGGCCAGACGACCTGCCGATCCGCGTCGGCTACCACGGCGCCGAGCCGTGGACGAACGAGATGCGCGTGCAGATCGAGCGCGGGCTCGGTATCGACGCGCTCGATATCTACGGCCTCTCCGAGATGGGCGGCCCCGGGGTCGCGTTCGAGTGTCTGTGCAAGGGCGGGATGCACGTCAACGAGGACCACTACCTGGTCGAGATCGTCGACCCCGACACGCTGCGGCCGGTGCCCGAGGGCACAGTCGGCGAGCTCGTCTTCACCACGCTGACGCGACGGGCGCAGCCGCTGATCCGATATCGCACGCGCGACTTGTGCAGCGTCTCCTACGCCGCCTGCGACTGCGGGCGCACCTTTGCCCGCATGTCGAAACCGGTCGGGCGCACCGACGACATGCTCATCATCAGGGGCGTCAACGTCTTCCCGAGCCAGATCGAGGAAGTCCTGATGGCGATCCCCGAGATCGAGCCGCACTACCAGATCGTCGTCGACCGCAAGGGCCACCTGGATATGGTCGAGGTCTGGATAGAGGTCTCGGAGGACATCTTCCCCGAGACGATGGGCGGCCTCGAGCGCTTCGAGCGCGGCGTGGCGAAGCGCATCTACGAGGTGCTCGGCATACAGGTCAAGGTGAGCCTCAAGGAGCCCAAGACGATCCAGCGCAGCGAGGGCAAGGCCGTGCGCGTGATCGACAAGCGCAAGCTCGCGTAGCCGCTTCGGTCCTCACGCAGCGCCGTGGCGGACCGACAACCAGCCGGCGGGCCGGCTCGGTCGGACGATCGAGCCGGCCCGCACGCGCTAGTTCTCCTCGTCGTCTGGGTACGTCTCCGGTGGACCTATCGCGGGCCGGTCCATCCGGCCCGATGACGAGGAGGCAGAGATGGCGAGGCTGGACGAAAAGACCGCGATCGTGACCGGCGCGGCGGGTGGCATCGGGCTGGCGACCGTGCGCCGGTTCCTGGAGGAGGGCGCTCGGGTGGTCGCCACGGACGTGGCCGGGGAGAAGCTCGGGGAGGCGCTGGGCGGCGAGACGGGCGTCGTCCGCCTCGCCGCCGATGTCACCGCGGCGGACACGCCGGCGCGGCTCGTGGAGGCGGCTCTCGGCGAGACGGGCCGCCTCGACATCCTCGTCAACAACGCCGGCGTCGTCGACCGCTTCCTGCCCGTGGGGGAGATGACCGACGAGCTGTGGGCGCGGGTCATGGACATCAACCTCAACGCGCCGTTCAGGCTCTGCCGGGCGGCGATCCCGGTGATGCTCGAATCCGGCGGCGGGGTGATCGTGAACGTGGGGTCGGTCGCCGGGGCGCGGGGTGGTCGCGGTGGGGCAGCGTACACGACCTCCAAGCACGGTCTTCGCGGGCTCACCGAGAACATCGCCGCCGTGTACGCGCGGGCCGGCATCCGTGCTGTGCTCGTGGCGCCCGGAGGGGTCGCCACCGGCATCAGCCTGGGCGGGGAGACGAGTGACCTCGGCATGGCCGCTCTCCAGCGCAGTCTCGCCTGCAACGTGCGCATAGCGGAGCCCGCGGAGGTCGCCAACGTCATCCTGTTCGCCGCCTCAGACGAGGCCAGCTTCGTGAACGGCGAGGAGATCGTCGCCGACGGCGGTTGGACGGTCTGCTGAGGCGGAACTGCCTCGAGGATCCGGTGTGCGTGGAGCGCGACGGCACGGCCGCTATACTGGAGCGGTGAGTCCCGCGACCTCTACCTCTCGTTCCCTGCGCGGCCTGCGCGTCGACCTGACGACCGGCGTCTCGGTCGAGGACGAGCTGCCGCCCGAGGTCGCGCGCGAGTACCTCGGGGGACGCGGCCTCGGCGTGTTGCTCGCCTTGCGCGGGCGGCTGTACGACGTCGATCCGCTCGCGCCAGAGAATCTGCTGATCTTCGCGCCGGGCCCGCTGACGGGCACCGGCGCGCCCGCCAGCGGGCGCTACAGCGTGACGTCGCGCTCGCCGCTCACGGGCACCGTCTTCGACGGCAATTCAGGTGGCAACTGGGGCACAGCGTTGCGCCGGCTCGGGTTGGACTACCTGGTCGTCGCCGGAGCTTGCGACAGCCCGTCGTACCTGCTCGTGGACGCCGGCTCGTCGTCCGGCGCCGGAGCGGCCGGCGAGGCCCCGACCGTCACCGTGCGTCCTTCCGGCGACCTCTGGGGCCTCGACGTGCCGGCGTCGCTCGCCCGGCTGCGCGACCTGCACCGGGATTGCGAGGCCGGCGTGATCGGTCCGGCCGGGGAGCGAGGGGTGCTCTTCGCCTCGATCGTCAACAACCGCGGCCGCTCGATCGGGCGCGGCGGCCTGGGCGCCGTGATGGGCGCCAAACGGCTCAAGGCGGTCGTCGTCGCGGGCAACGGCGCCCACCGCCCGTCGGTCGGCGACCCCGAGCGGTTGTCGTTCGTGGCATACGAGGCCGAGAAGCTCCTCAAGGCCAACCCGATCACCTCGCAGGCGCTGCCCGAGTTCGGCACATCGGTCCTCGTCAATGTGCTGAACCAGGCCGGCGCCCTGCCGACGCGCAACTTCCGCGAGTCGCGGTTCGAGCATGCGCAGGCGATCTCAGGCGAGTCACTCCGCCGCGACTTCGTACAGCGCCGCGCCGCCTGCCGCGGCTGCGGCATCGGCTGCGCGCGGCGCACCTCGACCGGCGACGCCTCGGGCGAGGGCCCCGAGTACGAGAGCATCTGGGCTCTCGGCGCCGCCTGCGGCGTCGGCGAACTCAGGGCGATCGTCGAGGCCAACTACGCCTGCAATCGCGCGGGCTTGGACACCATCACGATGGGCTCCACGATCGCCTGCGCGATGGAGCTGACGGAGGGGGGCCAGATCGCCGGCGGGCCGCGCTTCGGCGACGCCGCCGCGGTCGTCGCGCTGTGCGAGGCGACCGGGCGCGGCGAGGGTCTCGGCAAGGAGCTCGGCCAGGGCTCGGCGCGCCTCGCGGCGCACTACGGCCGGCCCGAGCTCAGCATGTCGGTGAAGTCCCTCGAGCTCCCGGCCTACGACCCGCGCGGCATGACCGGCCAGGGCCTCGCCTTCGCCACCTCCAACCGCGGCGGCTGCCACCTGCGCGCCAACATGCTCGGGCCCGAGATCCTCGGGGTACCGAAGATGATCGACCGCTTCGCGACTTCGGGCAAGGCCGGCCTACTGATCAACCTGCAGAACCTCAACGCGGTGCTCGACTCCTTGTCGGTCTGCAAGTTCACCGGCTTCGCCATGAAGGAGGACTACTACGCCCGCTTGTTGAGTGCGGTGTGGGGCGAGACGGTCGAGCCGCAGGAGCTGCTGCGCATCGGCGAGCGCATCTGGAACGCGGAGCGGCTCTTCAACCTCGCCGCGGGGTTCTCGCGCGCCGACGATACACTCCCGCGGCGCCTGCTCGAGGAGCCCGTCGTCTCGGGCCCGGCAGCCGGGCGTGTCGTAGACTTGGCGCCGATGCTCGGCGAGTACTACATCGCGCGCGGTTGGGACGGGGACGGGCGTCCGCGGGCGGCCAAGCTCGCGCAGCTCGGTCTGTCGGAGGTCGCGGCGTGAGCTCCGCCGTCCTGGAGCAGTTCCGGCAGATCGGCCGGGACCTCTTCGTCGCCGGCCTCATCAGCTCGCACGGCGGCAACATGAGCGTACGCCAGGGGGACCGCATCCTCATCACTCGCCGCGGGTCGATGCTGGCGCGGCTCGAGGAACGCGACCTCATCGACATCGGGCTCGAGGAGAACGACGCCAACGTGACGCTGGCCTCGACCGAGATCGTCGTGCACCGCGCGATCTACCGGCAGACGTCGGCGCTCGCGATCATCCACACCCACCCGCCATATGCGATCGCGCAGTCGCTGATGAAGGACGAGATCGTGCCGGTCGACTCGGAGGGCTCGTACCTCCTGCACAAGGTCCCGGTGGTCGAGGCGCAGCTCACCGCCGGGTCGACGGAGGTCGCCGAGCTGCTGCCGAGGTGGCTCAAAGAGTACGACCTCGTCATGCTCCGCGGCCACGGACCGTTCGCGATCGGCCACCTGCTCGAAGAGGCGTATCAGCTGACCAGCGTACTCGAGATGACCTGCCGCATCCTCTCCCTCACCGAGGGGGTGGGCGGCGACGTCAAGGAGTACCGCAAGGGCAGCGACCAGTACGGAAGCTGGTAGGGGGCGCCGGGCGCGCCAGATCGGCGCGGCCGCGCCTGACGGAGGGCCGCGCTAGAAGCCAAAGAGGCCGCCGAGGGCGTCGGTGAGCCAGCCGAGGAGACCGCCGCCGCCGTTCACGCTCGCGCCCGTCGTCCCGTCGCCCCTCGCGCCCACCATCATCTGCTGCCCCGCGCCCGTCGGCGTGGGCGTCGGCGTCTTCGTCTTCGTCGGCGTGGGGGTCGGCGTCGGTTCGATCGTCTTGGTCGCCGTCGGCGAGGCCGTCGGCTGGATCGTCTTCGTCTCCGAGGGCTTCGGCTTGCCGCTGCTCGCCGTCGGCGACGGCGACATCGTCGAGTACTTGCCCTTCCAGGGCTTGAAGACCATCGAGCCGTACTCGAAGTCCACGACGGGCAGGTCGGCGAGCGCGACCTCGTTGAACTTGCCCCACATCGGCACGCAGTAGGTCGAGCCGGCCACGCCGGGCATCTTGTGTTTCGTGTCCTTCCAGAAGCCCATCCACACCGACGTCGCGAGGTTGGGGGTGTAGCCGCAGTACCAGGCGTCGACGTAGTCGTCGGCGGTGCCCGTCTTGCCGGCCCGCGGCCGCGAGACGTAGGCGCTCGTCCCGGCGCCCGTGCCCGACGAGGCGTTGGCCTGGAGGATCCGGTTCACGGTGTAGGCCACGCCGGCGCTGAGCACGCGGTGGCCCTTGGTCTTGGGCTTCCAGTCGACCTCGCCGCCGGGGACGACGACTTTGACGATGGCCTGCGGCGCGTGGTAGATGCCGCCGCTTGCCAAGGTCGCGTAGGCGACCGCCATCTCGAGCGGATTGACCGCCTCGGTGCCGAGGGCGATCGACGGCACCGCCGCCAGCGGACTGGCGATGCCCATCTTCTGCGCCGTCGCGACCACGTTCTCGGGTCCGGTGTCCATGCAGAGCTGGGCGTAGACGCTGTTGTCGGAGCGCACGGTCGCCGCCGAGACCGTGATGCGCCCCGCCGAGCTGTGGTCGTACGTGTTCACGATCCACGGCGCGGCGCCCGGTCCCATGGGGATGATCGTCGGGCTGTGCGAGACGTAGTAGGTCGAGGCCGGGTTCATGCCCTGCTCGACCGCCGAGGTGAGCACGAAGGTCTTCATCGCCGAGCCGGCCTGACGGCGCGACTGCCAGGCGAGATTGAACTTCTGCTTCTTGAAGTCGGTGCCGCCCACCATGGTGCGGATATAGCCGGTCGCAGGATCGATGGCGACGAGCGCCCCGGAAGGGCTCCAGCCGCCGTAGTCGAGCCCGCCGATGGTGCTCGAGATCGCTTGCAGGCCCGCGTCCTGCCAGTCCATGTCGATGCTCGT
>Ga0315289_10013813_pt1 | contig 11291 bp, 6 predicted proteins | sample YL17G11_40_MG_FD_203452 | JGI IMG/M metagenome (GOLD analysis project Ga0315289, IMG submission 203452) | Sediment microbial communities from Yellowstone Lake, YNP, Wyoming, USA - YL17G11_40 | ecosystem: Environmental > Aquatic > Freshwater > Lake > Sediment | place: USA: Wyoming | collected... | reverse complement strand
CGATACGCGCCCGGCGCGGCATCCGGCGGAACGAAAAAACCCGCATCATCTTGCACGATTTCATCCGGCGCCCAGCCGATGGTTGGACGCAAACCATTCGCCGGTTCCGCGTCGCGTTGATACACCACGCGATCTTGCGCGTCCACCACGCGCAGCGAAATCGAAAACCGCGCGCTCACCGATTGCGGTACATGCCACCACAACGTCAACAAACCGAACTCCCCCACGCGCAGAGTGGACGCAGGATAAACCGAGACGCCGACGAGTTCAAGGGCGCGTTCATCGCGATCCTTGAATACGGCGATTGTTTTGTTTGCCTCCGGTGTTGCCTGCGGTGGAAGATTGATCACGCGCCACAACTCACCCACGCGTGTTAACCGAAACTCGTCTGCCAGCGCACCGAGCGTTTCCGTTTCGCTCGGATGCATCGTGAGATACACCGGACGCCCCGCGCGCACCGCGCGTTCGATGTCTCCCTGCCGCGAGTCATACGGCACCTGCCCCAACTGGTAGTTCTTGACGATGACTTTCCAGCGTTCGAGATCCGTTCGCCTGCCATCCACGTACATCGCGTACTCCAGCGGTGTCAGCGACTCCCAGGGTCCAACGATCAGCGCGCCTTGCTCTATCGGCTGCGCTAGATTTTCCTCCCACGCGGTAATCACCTCGGTCTTGCGACTGAAATCATTTTCCGCGTAATTGGTCACGAGCAAAAATCCAGTTGCGCCGATGAACACCAGCGCGATGACCGCTTGTGCGAACCATCGCACCGGACGAGCAGCAAACCAATCCCACACCAGTGCAACACCGACGCCGGTAAAGAACAGAAACGTGATGAACGATTGCAGGAAGAACTTGTCAATATCTATCACCCAGAAGATCACGCAGAACGCGGTGCTGGTAAGGTTCGCCAACAGAACGAAGAGGAACGCCTCGCGCGCCGGCAACCCGCGCGGCCATCCGCGCGGTACGCGATCCAGCGCGAGCGCGATCATGCCAACCAATCCTGCGATGAAACCGAACACGGTGAACTGCTCGATCAGCATCGGAATGTACAAGTCGGTCACGCGACGGATGAGCCAATCGAGCGGGCCGAACCGCCACGACGCGCGCACGTAGCCGCCCATGATTTCGTCGTTGAAATCCTTCCAATGAAACTCCACGCCAACATCGCTTTCGCCGCGCCAAAAAACATAACCGTACAGCAACAGTGGGAGAACAAACGCGACAATGAGTGAAAGTAATCGGCGCGGCTTGAGCAAGGGACTACGCGTCAGCCACTGCCGAAGAATCGTCCAGGGATTTCCGCTGAGCTTGGATTGGCTGAACACCGCTGGGTAATCCGCCGCCAGTACCAACACGCAAATAGCAGGCGCAAACCACATCATCGTGCGATGATTCGTCAAACACAAGCCGAAGACAAACACCGGCATGGTGAGATCAACCTTGCCAGCGCGCCACAGGAAAAAGAAAAACGCGACGAGGACGACGAAAAGCGAATTCAGCGTGTACGGTCGCGGGATGATCGCCTGCGACCACTCCACGCGCGACGCGCTGAGCAACAGCGCGCAAATCACTGCCGCCCACCGATTGCGTGTCAGAAGATAGACGAAAATGAAAATCGCCGCGATCGTCACCGCGCCCCAAAACACCGAAAATAGATTCGCGCGCGTAGCCATCGTCCCAATCGGTACGAGCATCGTCCAGAGTTTGCCCAGCAAGAAAAAGATTGGATAGCCGGTGTGGCTTACGCCCAACCGATAAATGTTGATTTGAAATTCCCCTTCGTCACCATCCAGCAAGCCGGGCGCCATCGTTCGCACGTAAAGCGCAAATGACGCGCTGAAAAGCATGAGCGCAATTGCAATCGTCAGTGTGTCTTCGCGGCGAAGCCATCCTCCGGCTATTCGACGATCTAATTTCATGGCAAGACTCCAAATGATCCAACCACGACGGCATCTCCCACCGCGTTGCCTCTGCTATCCGTGATCGACAGCCGCGCACCGGTGTCCGCGCGATACAAGCCGACTTGAATGTGAAACACTCCGAGCGCACCTCCCGGTAATGCAAACTGATGACGATCTGCAATGACTTCGCCTGGACTCCACAGCGACGTGGGATTGCTTCCGTTCGCCGGGAGTTGATCGTGCTGTGCGATCAGGCGGTCATTCGAGTCGAGCACATGCACAAACACCGTATAATCATCGGCGATGGATGCGCGGCTCTGCCAATACAACATCAGGTCGAGCGCGTCGGTATTTCGAATATCGTATCCAATCAACTTGGCTTGCTCACCAAAGGAAAGATCGAGTGGATACTGCATCTGCGGTATTGCGGGTGCTGTCGTTGACGCGATTTCGATTTGTCCGATGATCGGCGTGATCGCTTGACCATTCGGATCGCGCGCAGGCAGGTCGCGCTTGTTTTCGCGCGTGTATAACGACACTTGGATTTGCGCGACACCCGGCATCGCGTTCGGGTCAACCGGCAGCCAGTACACATCGCGGATGGTTTGCCCGGCGGACCACAAGCGCGTCGGCAACATCCCGTGCCCCGGATAACTATCGCGCGCGCCGATCACGCGTTGCTGCGCGTCGAGCAAATGAATGCCGATGGAGTAATCGTGCTCCATCACCGCGAGCGATTGCCAATACAACGTCAGCGTCACCGCATCGCCCGGCAACGCGCGCCGCGCCGACACTGCGTAGCCGAGCAATTTCATCTGGTCCCCGTAACTGATGTCCACGCGCCGAATCGTGTTCGGTACGGCGTTGAGCGATTGCGGGAACGCGTATGCGGGTTGTAGAATAAAAAACGGCGCGAGTGCGGCGAGGGCGAAGAGGAAAATGACAAATGACAAATGAACAAGTGGCCAATGGCGTATGGCCAATGGCATGTGGCGAATACGAGAAATCTGAAATTGCGCGAGTCCAAAGGCGATCAGAACTGCAAGCGCTGGTAGCGCAGGAAAGAGCAGACGTCCATGCGGCGCTTGGGTCGTTTCCATCCAATACACTAGTGTTGCCAACATCAGTCCGATCCACGCGAACAAAATCGCGAATCGCGAATCACGAATAGCGGATGGTGAATCTTGAACCTTGAATATTGAATTACGAATTGCCAGTAGCCAACCGATGATGCTTAGCGCGACAAAAAAAACGATTCCCGCATAAATCATCGGATTCGCGCGGATATTGCCCCAGCCAAAACCGACCCAGAACGTCTCCCAAACTTCGTGCAATTGTACGCCGAGTTCGGCAAGCGTCAACGGCGCTTGCCGCGCGTAAAAGATTTGGCTCATCATCGCAGTGCCGGTCAGTTCGCCGTACAAAAGTAGGTTGCGCACGTACCACCAACCGGCGACGACCAGAAAAGCGAAAATGAAAAGTAAAAAATGGAGAAATATTTCTGATTTTCGATTTTCGATTCTTAATTTACTTGGCAAGCGCCACACTATGACAAGCGCTGCCAGTGCGAACAAACTCAGCCCGCTTACCTTCGCGAGCGCGGCAAGTCCGCACGCAACACCGAGAGCAACCGCGTCGCGTAGGTGCAGCAGTCGGTCACCGGCGGTTAGTAGCCGCGCCATCAACCACAACGCTAACGCTGCCATCGCGACAATCGTGCTGTCGTTGCTGACCGCGCTGCTGACGAAGAGAAATTGCGGGACGAACGCGACGACGGCGCTTGCGCTCGCCGCGAGAAATCTTTGCGCGGGAAACATTGCGAGCGCGAGCAAATAGGTGAACAAGACGGAGAGCACGCCCATCAACAGCGAGAGCAATCGCGCGATGTAAATCGCCAGCACCGTGCCGCGATATGGAAAATTTTCGAGCGACGTGTGGAGGAACAGGTTTTTGTTGTCGTTGATAATCCCAGGTACGTTGTAGCCGTAATGCGGATTTTCCCAAACGATGCCAGGATAATCAGACGTGTCAATCCAAAACGTCGCGCCCGCCGCGAGCAAATAGTAGAGCGGCGGCTGACTCCCTTCTTGCCGCGCGAGATGCGTCGGCGGATCCGATTGCACCGGCAAGCCATGTCCCATCGCCACGTATTGCGCGAACGCGAAATGCCACTGCTCGTCCGGCGCTTCAAAGAGCGGCGTAGTCGTGCTGTACACGATTCCGAGCGCGACGAACAGCGCGAGCACGATCGCGATTTCGAGATGAGCGCGGAGAGTTTCGCGGATCATCACCACTTGACCTCGAACAATGAAACGCGATTTTGTGGAAATGCGTTGCCGCGCGCATCCGTCGCAACCAAACGCTCGCGCGCCTGCGAATCGTACATTCCGACTTCCACGAAGTATTTTGCCGAGGGCGCGTCGGTGGGAATCGTCAGCGCGTATTCGTCAACCACGATGACATCCGGTTCCCATTCGTTCACCGCATAAGTACCGTTCACCGGTGCATTATCCTGCTGACTCCACAATCCCCCGGCGGTGTCGTAAAGATGAACGAACACCGTTGCCGCGCGCGTTGGACGGGTCAGCGCTTGCCAATACAACGTCACGTGCAGCGATGTTCCCGGTCGCGCGTTCTTTTCGTGTGCGTCGGAATCAAACGCGAGTAAATGAATTTGTCCGGCAAACGTCGCGTCAATCGGCTCGGTTTGTTGCAGCGCGACGGACGCGGGCAGATAAAGCGTGAGCCGCAAGCCGCGCGATTCGGACGCGCTGATCAGGCGCGCGTGACGGCGCAACCAGGTTTCGACCAACCCATCGGTGTCCCAGGTTGAGTACGGCGCGGCTTGAAGCCACACGCGCGTGTACTTGGTCGTCAGTCGCTGCAAATCCGCGTTGACCTCACTCATCGTCGCAGAACCCGAGCGGGGCAGCAGCACGCGCGGCACGCGATCCTGCAAATAGTACGGTAACGCAGGATCAGGATAGTTCTGAAGCACGACATCGCCCGGCTGCGCGGCGGTCAAGATTTGCTGAACGAAGCCGCGCCAATCGGGGCTCTTGGCAGAAGCAGGAACGTGAAAATAGTTGTAGAGCGAATTCGCGCTCGCCAATCCGATGAATGCGAAGGCAAAAAGCGCGAGCCATTTCCAACGCGTCTGCTCGCGCGCCGCCACCAATCCGCGCGACAGAATCATCGCGAATGCCGGCGTCAAGAAAAGAATGTACCGTTCGTCGAAAATCGGAAAGCGCCACAGCGAAAACAGAAAAATCGCGAGCAGTGCACCAATCAGATAGATGAGCAAGGTTGAACGGGCGGGCAAATCGTTCCAGGTTTTTGATGCGACAAGTCCGTAAACGAAAATGATGAGAAACCCGAGCGAAAGAATATTTCCGGTCTGTGGATCAACGACAGTTGGCAATAAGCGCGCATCGGTCCGACCGACTGTAAACGCGTTGAGTGCCCGCAAGAGCATTTCCCAAGCGCTGGACGCGGGCAAAAAGTCGCTCTTGAAACTTGCCAACAACGGGAACGCGACGATGAACCATGGGAGAAAGAGCAAGGCGACTACGCCACTTGCGACGAGCCACACGATTGTCTGACGGCGCGAAATTCGCCGCGCGGCGATGAAGAAGCACCCGACCGCGCCTTGCGCGACGAGCGCGAACGCGGCGAAGTAATGCAAGTACAAACTTGCCGCGCTTGCAATCACATAGACGCTCCAATCCACCCAGGACGCGGTTGTTTGCACCACGCGCAAAAACGCGATGAACGATAAGAGCAATGTCGTCGCGAGCAGCGCGTACATGTACACGTCCTGCGCGTCCCAGATCAGCGACGGATTGATCGCGGCAAGCGTGGCGGCAGTCAACGCGATGGCCGAGTGGCACGGGAAAAGTTGCTGCCCCAAAACGTAGGCGAGCGCAACGAGAACCACTCCGGCGAAAATGGTCGGGAAGCGCGCGGCGAGTTCGGAACTGCCCGCGAGACGCATCCAAGAATGCAAAATGAGATAATAGAGCGGCTGATGCGGATCATCGGCGATAAAAGTGCGGATGATCTCGCTCGGTTCTTTCAACGCCAGCAAAACGTTGACCGCCTCATCCGCGCGCAACGACATTGCACCCGCGCGATAAAAGCGCAACACGGCGGCGAGCAAAAGAATCGCGAGCAACAACCAACGCGAACGATTCATTGCCCGGCTCCGCGCAAAAGAATCTCGACGTGATCGTCGTCGGCGACGGGCAAGCGCGCACCGGTGTCTGAACGATATAGACCGATGGCAATCCGTTGCGCGATGGTCCCGAGTGGAAGCGCGAGCACGTAATCGTCGCGAATCTGATCGCCCGCGTCCCACAACGACGTGGGATAGTTGCCATTTTGTGGCGCTCGATCTACTTGCGCGATGATTTTGCCGCTGGCGTCGAGCGCGTGCACGAACACAGTGTAGTCGCGATCTATCGTCGCACGCGCGCGCCAATACACCGTCAGTTGGATCGTGTCTTGACTTGAGATCGCGTCGTAACCGAGCAAGTCAATCAGGTTGGCGAAATTCGCGTCGACGCGCGTGCGCGGGGTGAACGTACTAGTTTCGCGCGGCGCGATCTTGATTGCACCGAGAAAGACACGATCATCGTTTGTCGGCAGCGCGGTCAGACGTTCGCCCGGCTTGCCGACCGGATACGCGCCCACTTCGATTTCGTATTTGCCCGGCGACGCGTTCGGCGCAACCGCAACTTGGACGACATCGCGTAACGTGTCGCCCGGCTTCCAGTACACCGTTGGGAACGCGCCGCGCGCGGGAATCACATCCGCGCCGCCCGCGCTGCGATCACCCTGTCCGATCAAATGAACAAAGACGCGGTATGATTCGTTCATTGGCGTGAGCGCGCGCCAGTAGAGCGCGATCTGCAGTGTGTCGCCGGGTCTTATCGCGCGCGTGTCTAGATCGTAGCCAAGCAATTGAAATTGATCTGCGAAGGTTGCTTGTATCGGATGCGAAATGCGCGTGAGAGCGTTTGGCGAAAGCAGGGGTGGGCGCGCGTAGGCGGGCAAAGTGTAAGCGAAAGGGACGAAGAGCGCGAGTGCGAAGAATAAGACAATAACAAGCGAGCAAATGGCAAATTGGAGATTGGAGATTGGAGATTGAAGATTGGAAATGTGCCTCACAAACCGGGATAGTTCGATCAACCCCAAAACGAAGAACAGAGCGATGACGCTAATTGCCGGGAATAGATAGCGCCCTTGATCTGCACCCGCTGTGGTTCGAATGAATTGAATTTGTGCGATGAGGATGAGACCGAGCCACGCACCGAGAACAAAAATAGAACTGCTGCGCTCCAATCTCCAACTACGCATAACGAAAAGAATCATGCCTACTAGGGCAAGCACGGACAAAGCGCCTAGCGCGATCAGAATCGCAATGGCCAGGTCACCGGGAGTGGGACCGCCCCAAAAAGTTTGCCACAGCCAGGGAACCGAAATTTGAAACACTTCAGGCAACGTCAGGGGACCCGCGCGCGGAAAAATCGCCGAGGCAATCATCAACCGATACGCGAGTGGATCGCCATAGAGCATTTGATTCCGAACGAACCACCAGCCGCTGATGAGCGCGATCATCGCAAGCATCGCCGCGTTGCCTGAAATCGCAAAACGAAGATCGCGACGCCGCCACGCGACGATTGCTAATGCCAACATTGAAAATGGAATCAAGCCGAGCGCCGTCGTCTTGGTCAAGATTCCCAAACCGATCAACGCGCCAAGGATGACAGATGATTTCAGCGCAGCCGCGATTGTTCCCGTCATCAATCCAACCCACACCAGCAACACGACTGTCGAAAGCGCGGTGAGTAGCGAGTCGTTGGAGACGAGCGCGCTGGCGAACAGGAAACTGGGATTGAACGCGACGATGGACGCGGTGGCGAGTGGAATAGCGGATGGCGCATGGCGTATGGCATAGGCGTGAACAAGGGTGTTGGCTAAGATAAACGTTGCCCACACCGTGACGGCGCCGAAAAAAATTGAGAGCAGGCGCGCAAGGTGCACGGCGAGCGTCGTGCGTGTGTACGGAAAATTTTCCGAGTCGGTGTGATAATAAATATCGCGCCCGCAGCAGGACGGATCGCCGACGAAGGTCACGGCGGAGTTGCGCCACAAGTGCTGTTCGTAATCGGACTTGTCAATCGGCGCGACGATGAGCGCGACGAGGGAATAGTATAGTGGTGGCTGCCAACCCTGGTGTCCCGCGATGCCACCACCCGGTTCGAATAATTGGATTGGCAAGGCGCGTTGATCGGCGATGAATTGGGCATAGCGAAAGTGATCGTCTTCGTCGGGACCCTCAAACAGCGGGATGATGATCGAGTAGAACAGGGCGAGCGCGATGAAGACGCCGAGCAAAATCGCTAACGGCGTGGGGATGCTGTTCCGAATCGTTTGAGCTAGAGAACGCAAAGGCATTGGCGTTTAGGGTTGAACAATAGCGTATGCGGGATTTGCCACACCTGCACATGCGTGACCGCAGGTGAAGTGTTCCGCTCGTTGACGATCAAGTCGGGTAGACGATTGAGGCGCATCGGGCAAAACAAAGCGGGCAATTTTCTTGCCCGCTTATTTTCTACGCGTTTTGGCGTTTTTGCAAATTCGGATCGTTCGGGTCAACGAGCGGCGGCGCTATGCCCAACAAGCCCAAGCGCTTGCGAAAAAGGAAGAACAGGTTGGCAAAGCCATGTCGCCAGATCCGCAACTTGCTGACGCCGTGCCGCTCTTTGTAGTAGATCGGCAGTTCCTTGGAGCGGATCAGTTTTTTCCTGGACATTGCTTCCAACTTGATTTCCTCCGAAAATGCCATATCGTCGTTGGTCAAACTGAGATGCTGCAAAATCCAGCGGCGGAAGACCCACATCCCTGATTGCGAATCACGCACGCGGAGCCAGAAGAGAATCCAGATGAAGAAATTGAGCACATCGTTGCCGAAAACGCGCAGCCAGTTGCTTGGCTTGTCCTTGTGTCCGGTGCGGTCGCAGGTGATAAAATCGTACCCTTCGTCAATCATCACGTCGAGCAGGATCGGAATGAAATTGCGCGGGTAGGTGCCGTCGGCATCCATCGTGACGATGATGTCGCCGGTCGCGTTTCGCAAGCCGGTTTTGTACGCGGCGCCATATCCTTGCTTTGTTTCGACGACAACTGTCGCGCCCAGTTCGCGTGCGACCTTGGCGCTGCAATCGGTGCAGTTGTTGTCCACGACGACGACTTCATCCACGCTGTTGGGCATATCGCGAAAGACTTCTTGCAGCCCGAGTTCCTCGTTGTGACACGGCATGACCAGTGAGATGCGATGGTTTTTGTACATTCCTTCTCTATATCTCCACGCGATAACTCTCAACGGGACGCGGCGCGGCTTGCATCATGTCCGGCGAAAGACCGTACCGCAACTGTGCCCATTTCAGAGTCGCCCACTCTTTCAAAATGACCGGATACATCAACGGGTTGAACAAGATATTGACCGTCATAAAACACTCGTATGTGCAGTAGCATTTCGTTTTGGAAATCCACGCGCGCACTTCGTTCGCTTTTTGGCTGTGCCAGATTTTCTTGAAATCGTAATTGCAATCGCGCACGTTGCCGAGGATTTGCCCTTGCCCCATCAATTCGCACGCAAGCACGTCGCCGTTCGAAAACATGTTGCCGCCGAGTGTCCCGGCGTAGCAGGGAATCACAAAGCGGCGCTCCTTCACCATTTGCGTAATCAATTTCGGACGGATGATGCGCTTGGCATTGATGAAATCGCCGAACGGCAGTTTGTAGTAACCGGATAGTTCGCGCGCCTTGTTGTCGCGTTCCAGGCGATAGTGGAAATCGAGATAGTTGTCAATGTTGAATTGATTCGCCTCCGGATCAATCGGCGGGGTGTACTTGGCGGCAGGGTCTTTCGGTCCGCCGCGCAAGAGCAAAGTGAAGACGGTGTTCACGCCGACGTACGTTTTGAGGTAATCGTAGAGTTCGTTCAGTTTCTCGTGATTGTACGCACTGACCGCGATTTGGATGCACGCGGAAAAATTCTTGTAATGTTTTTCGAGCACGCGCAGTTCCCGGTACGTCCGGATCGCGCGGTCGAATAGACCTTTAAAGCCGCGAAACCGATCGTGATCTTCACCGACACCGTCAATCGAAATGTCAATGTGCAAATCCAGATCGGGGCACGCGTCGAGCATTTCGCGCGTGCCGTCTACGACGCGGCTCACGAGCGATCCGTTCGTTGGGATGCCGACATTCGGCGCGTGGTTGTTCTTGTGGAAAATCTTGACGATCTCCGGCAAATCTTTCCGCAGGAACGGCTCGCCGCCGGTCGGCGTGAAGAAGATCATATCGTCCATCGAGCGGCTGACTTTTTCGATTTCGTCAATCGTCAGTTCGCCGGTATGCCGTTCGTGCGACCCCAGCAAGCAGTGACCGCACCGCGCGTTGCAGTTCTTGGTTACGAACAACACAAAGTATAAAGGCGACGCGCCTTTCTTGTACAGAATGCGCGGCGCGAATTTGACATAGTTCATTAGGGACATTCTGGTTACTCCTTGGTCGCGCTATATAAACGGGTCAATTCGCCCGATCATTGGGGATTCAGATTTTGCGGTGTGCCGCGCTGATTTTTCCGCGTGCTTGATAAAGGCGAACAAGTTCACGAATGACTGGCACTAATTCGCGTGGAACCTGGACAATGGCTTGGCCCTTGAACGTTCTTTCATCTTCACGTGCTGCTTCTTCGTCAGTCTGCGACTCGTAATGCCGCAGAACGCGGCGCACGCGTTGTTCATTCCATTCTTTGTTCATTGTCACCTGTTGCGCCGGCGATAGCAATTCAAACGCTTGCACCGACTTGAAGCAGCGGTTTGCCAAGCGGCTGAGGAATTGGCCGTGCTTCTTTTCGCGCCGTCTCCAACCACAGTTCCATAGCGACCTTGATTTCAGTCAAGGCTTCCTCTTCCGTCTCGCCAAAAGCCGAACAGCCCGGCAACTCGGGCGCGATGGCAATGTATCCTTCGTCTTCTTCACTGTAGAAAATCTCGATTGCATATTTCGACATCATTTTATTCCTCCCAAAGTTGGCGTTGCTCAATGATCCGCAGGAACTGTTTGACTTGTACGGTTTGGCTTTTCCTTTCGCATTTTGAAAATTGAGCAAATCCCGCACACCAGGTTTCACATAGATACGATGGCTTCCCTTTCCGCCGCGAAAAGTGAAACCAAAAGTTTCAGCCGCATGGCAGATTTCCTCGAAACGAACGTTTTTGGGATTTCGCTTTAGCGATTCGTAGAGTTCGCGTCTATTCACAGCGATTCTCCGTCGAGCGATCAATAGCGTCTTCCGCGTACAAACTCCAT
>Ga0315289_10013812_pt1 | contig 11292 bp, 10 predicted proteins | sample YL17G11_40_MG_FD_203452 | JGI IMG/M metagenome (GOLD analysis project Ga0315289, IMG submission 203452) | Sediment microbial communities from Yellowstone Lake, YNP, Wyoming, USA - YL17G11_40 | ecosystem: Environmental > Aquatic > Freshwater > Lake > Sediment | place: USA: Wyoming | collected... | reverse complement strand
ATTTTTAAATCCTATCTTTTTAAAATTCTCCAGACCTTTTAAAAGTTGCTCAAAACTGCCAGGAACGTTAGTTAAGGAATCATGCAATTTCGCGTTATGGCCGTGAATGGAAAAAATCACATCAGTCAAGCCGGCCTCTATCGCTGCTTTGGCGAATTCCGGATAGGAAAACATCCGACCGTTTGTCGCCATAGAAATAGTTTCAAAGCCCAGTTTTTTTGCGAATCTTATCAATTGAAGAAAGTCAGGTCTAATAGTGGTTTCTCCGCCGATTATTTCAAGATAGGTCGTTCCTCTTTCTTTCGCCGAAATCATCTCGGCAATTATTTCTTTGGTGGACTTATTCGGTAAATCTCTTTTGTCAGCATCAATGCAAAACCGGCAGCGGTTGTTGCACCTATAGCCCGTAATAATGACAGTTTTTTTGATTTTTGGCTTAAAATTTGAACTCATCGTCACCATACAAATCAATGTAAGATTTTGTTATGCCGTTGCATTTACTCTTAAGGTCGCAGACATCACAGATCTTTATCCTGATTTTCTGAGGATTTTCCTCAAGGCATGGAAAGGCTAAATGGCGATATTTCTCGGGAAAAGCGCAGGCCGGATATTCAACAAACAAAAACTTTATATTATTGCCGTATTTATCATAAGCCCAAATCAAAAAAGGCACTACATTGCTCATTTTGGCAACAATCTCCTTTGAATTTTTAATCGCCTTGTTTAAAGGCATAATGTGCCCTATGTTCATTTCTTCTATCTCTAAATCGGCGTAAAAATTAACAATTTCTTTTAAATATCTAAAATTTTTTTGCGTCACCATAATATTAAGCAGCAAACTCATACCCTCTTTCTTGAAAAACAGGATGTTTTTTAAACCCGATAGAGTCTGTTTAAAACTTCCTTTAGCCAAAGTATGCGTATCGTGCAGTTGTGGATTGTGCCCCACGACCGTTACTCCGACCTGCGTCAGGCCGGTTGCCAAAATTTTTTTTGCATAATCTGAGTAAGCAAACATCCTACCGTTGGTCGTAATGCTAAACCATCTGAAATTTTTGCTTTTGACGTAATTTAACAGTTCTACCAAATCGTCTCTCAAAGTCGGCTCTTGGCCCATTAGGTTTATAAAATCGAAGTTTTTTCTTACTATATCAATTTCTTTTTTAATTTCTTCGGTTGTTTTGACTGGGAATTCCCGGTCGGCTTCAAAGCAAAAAATGCAGTGGTTGTTGCACTGATAGCCGGCGTAAATAAAAGGACTCTTGCCCACCCTATAGTAAACCTCTTTAGATTTTTTCATTGGCATGGATAAAATGATGTTTTTTGGCTAATTTCTTTATCTCGCTATCTTTGTAGCGTGCGTAATAAGGTTTGGCTATGCCTCCGCAACTGTAAAAGTGGACGCATTTTTTGCAAAAATCCGTTTTAATCTTATATTTATCCTGGTAAATTATCTTGCCGTCCCTGGCTATCTTTTTTATTCTAAAAGATTCGTCGTGGGCGCGCATTTCTATATCCTCAAACCGCTGCTTTGGGGTAAACAAATTTACATTTTTATTATCCAAAACTTTTTTATCAAAAACGCAAAAAGGAAAATCAAAAAAATCAATTCTTTCCAGCTTATCGCCGGCCAGTTCGGCCGCTTTTTTAATATAAGGAGAAAGTTCTCCGTAAGGAACCGCCAGACTGTCGTAAAGTTTGGCTCCCCGGCCATCCGGCAGCAGCTCAAGAGGATGCCATTCGCTTATTCCAAAACTTGAAACAAATTCGCCTATTTCGTATAAAAATTTATAATTAATTTTTGAGACAACCGTGTTAACAATCAGCTCTATATTGCCCGTTTTTAAAATATTTTTAATTCCCTCAAGGCACTGCTCGAAAGAACCCGGGGTGCGCGTAACAGACTCATGCAAAATCTTATTATGTCCGTAGAGAGACACCACAACTGTCGTTAATCCCAGCCGGGCCGCCTTCTCCGCAAAACCCGGATAGGAAAACAAACGGCCGTTTGAGGTAAGTCGCACATCTTTAAAGCCAACTTCGCGGGCACGGGAAACAAGTTGTAAAAAATCCGGCCTGATAGTGACTTCTCCGCCGATAAATTCTATTATTCTGAACCCATTTTTATAGCCTTCTTTAATTTTATCCAGCAGTTCTTCGGTAGAACTATTGAAATTTCTATCGGCAACATTGGAACAAAAAACGCAATTGTTGTTGCAAGAAAAACCTGTAAGCAAGAGCATTACGGTAGGATTTTTAGCGGCAAATCCCTCTTTTTTTAAAACAGGCTTGAGCTCGTCAACGCCGTACATTTCCGCATAAGTTTTCCAGATGCCGCCGCATTTATCGTTGTAGATGCATTCGTTGCACTGGTCAGTTTTTATCTTTGTTTTTTGATGGAATTCTTTGGTGGCTAACCGATATTGAACGCCTTTCTTTGCGTCAACCAATCCCACTTTCTCAGGCTGGTCTAAACCCTGCTGTTTGAGCAAAACGTCTTCGTAGCCCCTTAAAAAACAAAGAGGAACCGTTCCGCAAGTGCTTAAAGAAAAATTAATGCCGTATTTCCTCAAAAGATCAGCTGCTTTTTGAAAATATGGTTCAACTTTTGATAACTGGGGAAAAATTTCTTTATTTTTTAGAGCGGCGCCGGCCGGGTAAATAAAAGAAAGGGTAATATTTTTAATCTGAGGGAAGTTTTTATGAATAAAATTAACGAAAGACGGCAAATCTCCGTAATTATATTTTGTAATAATATGATAAACCGAAACGTCTTGGGCGCCGTTCCTGATAAGATTTTTAATGCCGGCGATTGTTTTATTAAAAGTGTTTTTGCTCCCCGTTAGTTTTTCAGAAACATTCTTTTTATGTGAATGCAATGAAACTGAAAAAGAAAGTGAAAAATCTTTCTCACTTTTGAGCTTTAGCAATTCTTTTGCCAACTTACCATCGGCCAATAAAACGCCGTTTGTCAAAACATTAACCGATTTGTAGCCATTATTTTTCGCGAATTGTATCAATTCTTTCAGGTCTTTCCGTAAAGTCGGCTCGCCGCCGTCAAAATAAATTTCTTCGTATCCCTCTTTTCTCTTTTGAGATAAAATTTCTTTTGCTTTTTGATTATCCATAAATTCGATCGGCGCTTCATCGCCCCGCCGGACACAAAACAGGCAATCCTCGTTACAATTATGCAAACTGGCAAAATATAACCTTTTCATAAAATTTTATTTTCCTTAAAAGACTCTAAATATTTTCGCAGGCGGTCGTAATTAATTTTAAATCCGGAATGTTTTTCGTACGCTCTTAAAAATAATTTATGAATTGGATCATCCACCTTCAATCCGTAAGTATGCATCCCGTCTCTTATAAAATAAGCCAAGTCGTATTCCGGCCAATCAGCTCTTAAATTTTCCCAATCCGCAAGCCAGATTTTTTTATTTTTGTCTAATAAAATATTTTCTCTCGTTAAATCGCCGTGGGACAGAACAAAATCGCGAGAATCTCCTCTCTCCGACGATGGAAAAATCTCAGAAAATAATTCCCTACCTTTTAAATGCAATCTTGCCAATAATCTTGCTAAATTTAAAAAATCCTCCTTCTCTAGTTTTCCCCTGTTTTCCAAATAATCATTAAGGGCGAGACTGAGTGTTTGATCGGGCCCTCTTATTGATAAAACCAAATGGTTGTTTGTTGTTGTCCACAAAGGCAGGACACCCTCGCCCCTTTCAAAAATTTTAGACTGAAAAATCATTTCCTGCGGCAACAATTTCTCGGGTTTAGCTCCAATGTCTATCTTCATAAAGGCGGGCTGATGAGAAACAAATTTAATCTTCCAAGATTTGCAAATGAAAGATTTTTTCTCACTTGCTCTTTCTATTAATTCAATTTCCCGATCATAATAATCAGATAAAATTGAAAGCCATATTGGATCTTCAACCGAAGCAATATTTCTCCCCGTTTCTACATATTCAATTTCTTCCATTAATTTTAGGGGGATTTTCATGTTTGTTTCTGCAAATTATTTTCCTAAAATAAAAAATCTTTCAATCTCAGCTTGAGGATAACAAATACTTAATAATCCGTCTATTATTTCTTTGGGGAAAATCGAATAGAGACCTTCTATTGATGCTTTATCAGACAGGGCGCTGATAAAAATGGGGAGCTCTTTAAATCCTATTTGCTCTAAAATTTCAATGATGTCCTTAGCAGACCAAAATGATTTGTAGCCCTTTTTCTCTAACTCTTGTTTCTTTTGGAAATTTAAATAATTATTCTTATCATAAACAGGATCGGTGGAAAGAAAAAATAGGCCGCCATTTTTTAAAACTCTAAAAATTTCTTCCAATAAAGCTATGGTTTCTTTTTTGGATAAATACTTAATCATTTGAAAACAAACAACAAAATCAAAAGAGCGCGATTTTAGCGGAAGTTTTTTGGCGACATTATGCCAAATATAGGCTGAGGGGATTTTATCGCCTTCGGCTCCACTTTCCAAAGAGTCCTCATTGAATACCGCTTCTTCCAGTTTGCTTTTGGAAAGATCAGTCCCGACGTAGATGATTTTTTCGCCTCCCCTGACATTAGATTCCAGAACCCTCCTTAAAAATCCTTTACTGCAGCCAATATCAAGAACATTTACTGCTTTATTTTTTTCTTCAGCTTTGTGAAAAATTTGTCTAGCGACAACTGAATATTTGAACAAAAATTTCCAGGTTCTTTCGGTTAGTTTATCGTCCTGCCGGTAGGCGGCGCGGGAAAGATTAATAAAATAATTATCCTGACCGCCAAGCTGATAATCTTTTGTATAATCTCTTTTAGCTGTAACCACTTTGCTTTTGTAAAAAAACTTGTTATTGCTTAATGCCAGCAATTGCAATTTCGACAAATCTAAAAATGAGAAAAACTTCTGGGACATATTTTATTTAAATTATTCTAATCTACAACGGGGATAAATTCTTCCCAGCCGAAAAGCTCCGGATACTCTTTCCAGGGCCCTTCGCAAACTTTAAAATATTTACATTTAACGCAATCCGGACATTTGGCTTTCCCTTGCGTTTTTCTGTAGTTGGTATAATCATCAAGGGTAAAATCAATGTCGTAAACCTTGGCCTCGGGGATAATGTTTTCCGCTATGCAATTTTCGTATCCTTCCATAAAACAATAAGGAATCGCTTCGGTGGTTACTTTTTTCCCGGCCTTAATTCCGATATCTAATCCTTTTTTGATATAGGGCATGGCCTTGCTTTTCTTTGGCGTAATCCAATCTCTGTTCTCATATGCCCGGCCGCCCAAGTGGATAAAGGCAAACTGAAACTGGTCAACATCCAACTCCATCAGCAAACGAGCTATCTCAGGAAGAAACCTGTAATTTCGAGTTGTGATAACCGTATTTGTAAGTATATACTGATTCAGTTTTCTGAGATTTTTAACGCCTTGAGTAGTCTGTTCAAAACTTCCCGGCGAACTGGTTAAAAAATCATGAATTTCCGCATTATGGCCATGAATGGCCGGAGAAAACTGGGTGGCGCCGGCTTTAACAATTTTAACGCAAAAATCATAATAAGAGAGAAGCCGACCGTTGGTCTGGATTTGAATTTCTTCAAACCCGAGGTATTTCGCATATTTTACCAAATCTAAAAAGCGGGGATGCAAAGTTGGCTCTCCGCCCGTAAATACAACCTCTCTTTTTCCTTCCCTGTAAGATTCCTCCAGATTTTTCTCTAATTCCTCCTTTTCCTTAAACTCGCAAATTTCTCTTTTGTCTCCCTGAACGCAAAACTTGCAACGGTTGTTACAGAGAAAACCTATTTTAAGATCCACCCGCTCCATAAAATAATGTTCATTTTTCGGCGATAAGGCATAGAGCTACTTCCTTTATGCCTTCTCGGCTAATGTCCAAATCAAATTGGAACCCCTGATAATCTCTAAGAAGCGCCCCGTTAAAAATTTTATATTTTTTAAATGATATCTTTTTTGCCAAATCCTCCAGTTTGCGCCTCGTAAAAATCGTTTCATGGCCAACGCTGTACCACATTTTTTGCTCATTTTTGCCAGCCACTAAAACAAACAATTTTCCGCCAGGCTTTAAAACTCTTTTCATCTCTTTTAATGCTTGCCGGGCTTTTTCTAAGGACAAATGCTCAAGGACAAAACGACAGCATACCCCGCTAAAATATCCAGATTTAAAATCTAAACGCGCAATGTCTCCATATCTTAAGTCAACATTCTTTATTTTGCGAACGGGGCTGTTAATTTTTTCCTTGTTTATATCAACACCTATAATTCTCTTTGGCGCGAAAGAAAGAAAAACGCCGATGCCGGCTCCGACATCAAGAATTTTCCCTTTAATATCTTTAAAGTAATGCTCCCAAATTAATTTATAATGTTTTTCTGTCTCATCCCAGAACTTTTTAATTTTTTCGTCATCTTTTGACCAATCTCCAATCAAAAGATAATCTTTTTCCGTAAAGGGCTTGAATTCATTGCCGCCGAATTTCTCCAAATAAACAGAAGGGATGCCGCAACAATTGAGTTTCTCTTTGCAGGGTTGGCATGATTCTATAAATTCGCCTGGGTATTTTTCCAAAAAAAGAAAGAAATCTTTGCTTGGCAATATGCACAAAGGGAAACCCACCAAATGGACGCTGGCATATTGATTAAAATATAAAAGACTATCAAAAAAATCCATCTCTTGATAGCGGGCTAATTTTTCCGAATCTGACGGATGCTTGGTATCTAACGGGTAATAAATAAATACTTGGCCCGGCTTCTCGCGCTCCAAAACATCACAAAGAGATTCGCGAAATTTCGCGATATTATCCTTATCAACCTTAAGACCAATCTTCTTTTTTCCCGGACTCAAATTATTTCTTTTCCGCATCATCAATCAATTTAACAATCATTTTTTTGGTGCCTTCAAAATCTTCATAGGGGAAATTGTTGACGAGAACGAAAGTGTCCAATTCCTTGCCGGGTTCGCCTTTCGGATTAAAAGTGGTAACGGTCATTAAAAAAGAATCCTTTTTCGTTATCTTCTTTAATTTTTTGAACATATCCTCCTGGCTTGGGCCGCTGAAAGCGGCTGTTTTTTTTGTTTTTTTGGCCATATTTTTTATTTATATTAATTTATAATTTAGTTAAATTATACTTCTTTTTTTTAGGCCGTGCAAGGGGATCAAACGCGTGATAATTGTTGTTCGCCGCCTTAGCTTCGTATCTTGACCCTCCCCTGCATTTAAACTTAAATCGGCAATTTAAGCAAGCATCCGGCAAATATTCTAAGTTTCTCATCCTTCCCATAAAAGGATGGTTCCAACATTCAAGGGGTTTTAGGGGGTCGCCGATGTTTTTATCCAAAAAATAATGCGGCTTAACAAATCTCCGCGGGTCTATCACCATTCTCTTGTGGCCATCATCAAAAAGCGCGCCTCGCGATACGCTATTTGACTTGTTCAAATCATCGACGGCGCAAAACGGCAAGGCGTTGGCGATAAAAACCGTTTTACCTTTTTTCTTTTTAATTTTTATCAGTTTATCCACTAATAAATTTACATCTTTTCTGGTTATGGCATTTATACCTCCCTTGCCAGAAATGGGGCGGTATAATTCCCATTCGTCAACAGGTAAACTAAAAATAAATTTTGCGAATTTTTCTAAATTCAGGATGTTTTCTCTAAGAGCAACTGTGCCGACTCTTACAATCGGCACCTTGTTCTTTTTCAGCAATTTAACCGCTTTTATTTTTTGGCTAAGCGGATCTGTTTTACTGGTTATCAATCCTTCTTTTCCCGGTTGATAACTTTCAATAGGCAAAAGAACATTGTCTACGATTCCTCTAAGTTTCTTGGCTACCTCTGCGTTAATCAACGAACCATTGGTATTCAGGCGAACTTCCAGCCCTTTATTCTTGACATATCTCATCAGCTCAAAAATATCTTTTCTTAGCATTGGCTCTCCGCCGGTAAATCTGACAATTTTTATTCCTGCTTTTGCGATTCCGTCAATAATCTTTTTAACATAACTCGTGCTGAAACTTTTAATATTTCTGTCGTTTTTTGCAAAAGAAATTTTGTTAAAACAAAAAAGGCAATCAAAATTGCATCTCGGTTCCACTTCAATCATCACCTCGCAAGGCAAATCTTTAATCGGCTGAACTTCCGACTTGCTGAATTTTTCAAAATATCCCCGAGGGAAGCCGGAGCATTTTTTAAAATAAAAACACCTCCTGCAAGCCGACAATTTTTCGCCTTGACGATCTTTGTCAAAAACAATATGATCGCGGGAATCATCTGCCATGACGCAAAACGGGACATTTTTCAGCCAGATTTCAAAAAAAGCTTCGGAATCCAGAAGCTTATATAAAAATGGAGTTATCCTAGAAAATCTTGGCATTTCCACTATTTCCTCGGGCGTCTTAATTTCCAGTCTTCCAATTTTTTCTTTTTGCCACCGTAGAGCCAATCTGGTTAAATCCCTGCAAATGGCCCGGCTGAGTTCAAATTCGGTCATAATCAAAATTATTAAAAATCAAGATTATTAAAATTTAAATGAGAATATTTTTTCCTGATGACTTCTTTGCAGCGCTTTAAAATTCTTGGGCTGTAAAAAACCCTCTCTTTGTATTTTTTGATATTAAGGAGGTTGAAAAAATAAAAATTGTATGATTTTGTTTTAATACTGCCGGAAGCGCTGGGACCTATGGCTAAAAGATTCGGCCGGCCAGAAACAAGCTGGAAATTTCTCGCCGATTCTTTCTTCCTTAAAATCCACTCATCTCCGCTTCTAACATACCCGGCTTCTTCAAGTAATTTTTCGGCAGCCAAAAGCATCTTCCTGCAATTCAATCGCGCTTCGGCATCTAACCTGTAGCCGGCCTTTCCCAATGCGCTTAAGGGCGTCGTTAAAAAACGATAAACGTGAATGCCGTCCGGCTTTAATTTAATCAATTCAGCCAAATCGCGCAAAAAATTCTTCACGGTTTGCTTCGGCAAGCCGGCGATCAATTCAAAGTTAATCCCTGGAATGCCGATTTTTCTGGCAAAATTGTGATTCTTTTTTAGAACATCAATTTGCCGGGAAAAACGATTCACTGCCGCAAGAACTTTGGGATCCAAACTTTGAATTCCAATTAGTAAGCGGTTAACGCCTATTTTTTTATAAAAACGGAGTTTTTCTTCGTTCAAGGCGTCCGGCGCTGATTCAAGATTAATTTGCCTACAGCGGCTAATATCAAATTTTTTTGTCAAGACGCCGAAAAATTTTTCAAGATTAAATAGTGTCGGCGTTCCTCCGCCAAGATAAATGCTTTCCAGCGGAATTTTTCCTTTGATTTTTCGGCTGCTTTTGATTAAATTTGCCCATATTTGCAATTCTTTTATGAGATAATCCAGCATGGTTTCGTATTCGGCTAAATTTTGATTGGCTAAAGAATAAAAGCGGCAAAAAGTACAGCGGGAAGCGCAGAAAGGAAAATGGACATACACAGCAAAATTAAAATCGGATGCCCTGATAGCTTTTACGATCCGGGATTCGATTTTTTCGGGATTACGCGCAGAATACCAAGCAAATCGCGGAGGATAAAGATAACCGCCAGTGCTGTAATCAGTCGCAAAATCAACGCGGGCTATTTTTTTCAAAAGGTTTAGATTAAAAGACATAACCTAGAAAATTTAGAATTGAAAAAATTAAGGCATCAACGGATCTTTGGCCCGAAAACTGCCAAAAGCCATCTTTGCCGCGAAACGACTAGCGCCGCGGCATTTCAATAAATATTCGCAATTTCTGCATTCTTTTGGAACAAATCCCAGATTACGCATTTTTTTCATAAAAGGATGATTCCAGCAGCCAAGAATATCCAAAGGATCGCCGATATTTTTATCAATGTAATAATCCGGCTTGGCAAAACCACGAGGGTCAATAGCGTATCTAATATGGCCGTCAACTGACAAAGCGCCGTTGGAAACTTTGTTGACTTTCCTCGGGTCATAAGCGCAAAAAGGCACGGCATTGACAATATTGAAAATCCGGCCGGTTTGTTTTTGAAATTTCAGCAGTTTATCAACTAAAATTTTAAAATCGCTTCTATCTATCGGAAATTTATTTTCCGAGGTCGGGATGGGCCGGTAAGCCTCCCAATCGTCCAAATCCAATTTTTTAATTACTAAGTTAAATATTTTTTCCAAATCTTTAATATTTTCTTTGGTTGCCACTGTCCCGCTCCGAACAGTCATTTTGCCGTATTTTTTAAGAAGATTAATGGCTTTAATTTTCTTCTTCAGCGAATTCTTATGGCCGGTCAATTGCGATTCCTTTTTATTATCATAACTCTCAATCGGCAAGAGAATGCTGGAGATATAATTATTAAGCCGGAAAACCGTATTTTTATCCTGAATCAACGAGCCATTGGTATTTAATCTTATTTTTAGGCCCTTTTCTTTAGCGTAATCCATCAATTCCCACAAATCTTTTCTCAGCATCGGCTCCCCACCGGTAAAGCGCACTATTTTTACTTTGCTTTCGGCAATGGCTTTGATAATCTTTTTAACATAACCTGTACTAAAACTTTTAACTTTTTCGCGGCCGTTTACGGCAAAAGAGTTTTTATTAAAACAAAAAATGCAGTTAAAATTGCAGCGGGGTTCTAGTTCTACCATCACCTCTCTCGGCAAATCTGCAGCTGGTTTTATCAGATTTTTGTAAAATTTTAATTGGTTTTTCAAAATCCCAGCGCAGCGATTTTTATAGCGGCATTTTTGGCAGACTTTTAAATGTATTTTTGCTTCCGAGAGTTCATTAAAAATCAAGCGGTCTTCCGCTTCGGGTACCAAACAATACGGCAAATCCCTGATTCTGATCTGAAAAAAATTCTCTTGAAAATCCAAAAGATTGACGATATCATTTAAAATTTTATGGCTAAAATTTTTGAGGGGGTTAAATATTAATTCCAACCCCTTTCTACGGCCACCTCTTAATTTATCAAAAGCGGTTTCCAGATTGCAATAATTATTTTCATTGATAATGATTTGGCGCATTTTTCAATGAATACTTGGCAAAGTTTCGCTCATTAATTCAATTATTGAAATTAACCTCGGATTAGAGAAATGTTTTATCCAATCCAAACCCACTTCTCTCCAGTTAATCAAATTACGATTTTTGTATTTGTCACCGGCTTTTTCCAAAAGCATTTGCCAGCCGGCAGAACCCGGAAAAGGAAGATGGCCGCGGCTGAAAATAATACAAACATTTTTTATCTTTGAAAGAAGGCGACCCAATTTTAAAATATTTTCCAAATCT
>Ga0315289_10013811_pt1 | contig 11292 bp, 4 predicted proteins | sample YL17G11_40_MG_FD_203452 | JGI IMG/M metagenome (GOLD analysis project Ga0315289, IMG submission 203452) | Sediment microbial communities from Yellowstone Lake, YNP, Wyoming, USA - YL17G11_40 | ecosystem: Environmental > Aquatic > Freshwater > Lake > Sediment | place: USA: Wyoming | collected... | reverse complement strand
AAGATAAGGCGAATTTAAATTGATGATTGATGATTGATGATTGATGATTGATGATAATTTCCTCTTTGACACCTTTCTCGGTGAGCGAATATTGGAGGTCAATTCCCGGTTGAATATTCCGGTAAACCACTGTTTTATCATCCTTTTTCTCAAATTTGGTATCAGCGTTGGGTAATTCGGCCAGGGAAAATTCGGCCGAAGACTCATTTTCTTCAAATCTAACTCTTGGGCTGGATTCTTGGGCTCTATTCCCCAGATATACTTTGAAACCGTTTACAGTATTTTGATAGAGATACTGGCTGTTTTTAGGCGCAGGGTAGAGTTTTAAGTCATAGACCTCGGCATGAGATTGACTTTTGAGAAGGAGATTGTCTTTTAATTGACTGAAGATTGGCGCAAGGATTAGAAAGCCGATTAACCCCAGAGCAATTTTGTTTGTTCGAGATTGAAGATTAAATCCATTTAGTCTTATGTTTTCAGTATTTAGTATTGAGTTTTCAGTGGCCATTGCCATCGCAGGTGCCTTGACGTAGTAAATTTTATGAAGTCTATTTGTGTGAATTATTCTATTTAGCTGGAACACTCGTTTAACGCTAATGTAAGCGAATTTAGATAGCGAATGACCACGAATTTTAGCGAATGGTAGCAAATGAGCTAATAGTTTATTTTTCATTTATAACCCTCTTTATTTCGATAATCTCTTTAGCGAAGTTAATTATTATTCCCAATTTCCTACCTGAAGCTTTCAAATAGGAGAGTAACTGCGCTTTATGAATGTCTTGAATCTCTGAGACCGCCTTCAGTTCAACCAATAGTTTTTCCTCAACGTCGAAGTCGACCTGTTCATAGCCAATAATGGCGTTGTTATACCTTACAATGATTTTCTTTTCTCTTTGGAATTTTAATCCTGAGTTTTTTAGTTCAAGATACATTGCCCGTTGATAGAGACGCTCGACGAATCCAGGGCCGAGCTTCTTGTGGACATTTATTGCCAATCCAATTACTTGTTGAGTTAGGCTTTTGTAGAGTGAATATTTTTCTTGCAGACGCGGAAGCACAGAACCCTGCAACCGCGGAAGCGCAGAAGGTTTCCGTGCTTCTGTTTTTGTAGTATTCCGCGTCTCTGTGTTTGCAAGTTTTTTATTGTTCATATTAGCTTCTTATTAGCGTTCATTCGCGTTTTGGGGCTTTGCCCCAATAATCCACCAGTTAAATTGAATATCTTTGGTAAGCGATTCGTTGAGGGCGACGATAAAATAGCCATCATTCGCGCATTCGCTTTCATTCGCTTGGCATTCGCGTGTATTCGCGTGTTTAGCCTTAACATAAAGCACCTTATTTTCCGTATTCGTGGTCGCCGTCACGTAAATCAAACTTTCGCCAGTGACTTGAGGATTGTAAATCATTACTTCTTCTTCATTGGCCGGCAGGATGCCGATGCCGGCGGTGGCATTGGTCTTAATGGCCGGTGCCAGATAGCCATTCTCGTAGTAGTTGTCAAACGCCGCAATAATCGCTCCAGATTGGGTGGCGCTGTAGTCGGCTTCAATTCCCAGTTGAGCAAAGAAGGCCGAACCAGAAGCATCAATTGAAGCCACTTCCAGACCTTCTTTATTAAGCACGCTGAGCAGTTTTCCAAATCCTGATTCTTCACTCGATAAGGAGTCTCCTTTTTGTAAAGGAGACTCCTTTACAGCCTCCGAAAGGATGAGTCCGCCGGTTTTAATCCTTCCGGCTGTTAATTCTCCGGTAATCAGAACATTCCCTTGAGTATCAATCGTTACTTTACCATCAAGCATATCAATCCCGCCCCAGCCATAGGCCTGAAGCTTGAGAGTTGAGCCAGGCAGGGTTTGAATGCCGTCTTTATCAATAATGACTGTCGCGTCAACCATCAGCTGACCCGCCACTGAAGTATCGGCCAGGGAAGAAGTGCCGAGAACAGTTAAAGAATCAGTGATTTGAACATCATTTGAGGGATCGGAAATTGGCCAGGATTCGCTATCGGCGAGCAGGCCAGAATCAGTGGCTTCTGCTGTTTCTGCTTCCACCTCCGAGGTGGAGGGCACCGCGCTTGGCGTGGGAGACACCTCGGAGGTGTCTGATGGAGTTGGGGTAGGTTCCAAAGTGGGCGTCACTGTCAAGGATGATTCCAGGTTTTCGACTCTTGCCAATAAATCGCCAAAAGTGCCTTTTTTGGTAACAATTTCCCCTGCATATAAAGTTCCCGCCACAGTGGCATCTCCTGTCACTGATAATTGATCACTGGTCACTGCGGAAGCCTCGAGCATTCCCCCGAAAGAAGCGTTTCCAGCGTTGTCAATACTCGCCACCGTTTTACCTTCTTCGTTTTCAATTAATAATTTCCCGAATTTGCTTTCCGTAGACTGAATGCTGTCTGCTGTCAGCTGGTCAGTTTCCACCACCGGGCTGACTAATTTCTGGTTAACAATCAGAGAATCAGCGATCAGTTCTTGAGTTTGAATTAAGCCAGCTTGCAGTTCGGCGATAGCCGCCTCGGCAAAAGCACCGACTCGCTCAATAATTTTTCCAGAAGCATCAGTCAGTGAATATTCGGATTCATTCGGATTATTTTCATTCGGGGACATTTGGATATTCAGCTCTCCAGCTGAAGTCAAATAAACATCCGGGTCGTACCAGGAAACATTGATAAAAGCCATAGTTTGACCTTCCCCTGTAGCCTGAGTTTTTGAAATGATTTCTTTAATTTTATCTTCACTTATACCGTCAAAGGCGTTTTCTCCTAAGACAGTAGAATTACCGTTGAAAGGTTGGATAGCTTTGCCTATGATTTGCCCTCCTTTAATCGCTTTCATCGCAAAACCGGGTTTGGTTGCGGATGGAGTTAATGGGTCGCCTCTTTCGATTGGACCGTTTTCAAGCGTCACTTTAACCGGCACCCTTCCTTGAAGACCAACCAACCTGCTATCTGGGGTGAGTTCATCGCCAATAATCAAGCCCGGCTCTGTAGAGACAATTCCGATTGCGGTGGCATCGTACGGTTTAGTGCACTTGACAATATGACTGTTGTTTTCTGGATCAATACAGACTACCTCGCCAGGTTCGATTGCTTGATCATTGGTTTTAAAAGATTCTGCTAGGTCGAAGTCGGTCATCGTCGTTGGGCCAAAGCCTATACACACAACCGTATGAGACCAGGTTCCTGAATGGTCGTTCGCGCAAACAGTTGCAGCTGTTGTTGAGGAGGAAACCCCCACATCATGTTGGGTAGTGGCTCCACCTGATGTACTACACACAGCTGTTGGCGTCGATGAGAACGTTACTCCCCAAGAACAAGTACCACAGACAGCATTGGTCATGGTACACGATGAATAATCGAGCCTATAATTACTTCCTCGTCTCGTTCCCACCGCGTAGCCATTGCCAGCCTTAAGGGCACCGCTACCAACGTCAAGAGCGGCGTCAGGGGTATTCGTCGTGATGCCGACATTGCCACCAGCAGGATTTAGTAGTAAAGGGGTATAGGTTGTACCAGATTTAACTGATTGGAGGTAAGCAGAACCGTAAGTTCCTAATGAATTATCCCAGCCAAAGTAAAGTTGTTCAGTGGGATCAGAATTATACGTGATTTTGAAAGACCCAATCTCTCCATTGTATGTCGTGCTGCCACTCATTACTTCTAACTTCGCTCCCGGATTCGTCGTCCCGATGCCGACGTTGCCGGATGAATCAACGACTACCTTGGTAGTTCCGTTGTTCTTAATGGAAAAGAGATTAGCTGAGGATAAGGTAGCATCGGTATCAATAGTCAAAGCACTATTACTAGCAACATCATTGCCCGGAAGAAACTTAGTGGTAATATTTAGACCAGCCCCATAATCAGTCAGCCGAGCCGAAGCGGTACCAATGGTTAACTCATCAGCCTGAAGGAATTTAAATCCAGCCGGTCCAGAAAAGAGAGAGCTCCCTTGAACTTTCAAATTGCCTTGTATTGCCGTCTCATAAGCATCAATTTCGACATTATCACTAAGCAATCTTATTATTTCGCTTTTGGCTGTGCCAAAGAAGATATTGCCATTAGTATCCAAATAAATTTGGGCTTCGTCGTTTTGGTTTCCGGTTTTAATGGCTAGATCATAATTTTGAGAAGAAATGTAACGAGCTTCGAGGGCAAAACGAACAATTCCTCCTTCAGGACTTGCATATTCTGAGCCTGCATAAACATATTTTGAATCAACAGCGATAACGCTAAGGTAAGCGGGGCATCGAGTCCAATCGTCGTCATCGCAGGGCGTTGGATAAAGGTCCGCTGTTGCAGTGAAATTGGCAAGATTAATTCTGGCCACCCAACCTGGCCAAGAACTAAGACCAGCGTAGAGATAGGTTTCATCTGGGTCAATGGCGACGTCTAAGGCATAATCGTAAATATCCACTGGTAAATTATTGACAGCCGTAGTGTTGAAGTCGGAAAGCGTCAATCTGGTTACGGCATTATCCCAGTGACCAATATAAAGGTAGGTATCATTGGAATCAATTGCCATATGTGGTGCCGAATTCTTAGTTAATGTCTTTGTGGAGGTAGTATTGAAGTCAGAGAGAGTTAATCTTTCGATTATTCCTGGATACTCATCCATTCCGGCGTAAAGATAAGTCGAAGAAGAATCAATTGCGAGTGAATAAACATTGTTATTAGTTAGATTTTTAGTTGAGGTCGTACTAAAGTCAGCTAGAGTTAGTCTGACAATTTTTCCTGGCGTAGTGGAACAACCTGCATAAAGATAGGTAGAATCAACCACGATATCATAAGCCCAATCTTCTCCTGAAGCTAATGTTTTGGTGTCATAAGGGCCAGTGAAGTCAGCAAGCTTAATCCTTATTATTTTACTTGGGTAACCACCCAAACTAGCATAAAGATAGGTAGAATCAATCGCTAAACCTATAGGGTAGTTATCACCTTCATCTAGAATTTTAACCGTGTAGTTGTGAAAGTCATCAAGGTCAAACCGATAAATTTTCCCTTTATAACCGCCGCCAACGGCGTAAAGGTAGGTTTCCGTGGAGTCGATAACAAACTCAGATCGATAAGAGCCAAAACTCATGGGTTGAGCAAAAACAAGGACATCCCAAGAGGAACCAGTAAAGTCACCCAGAGGAATTTTTGAGACTATCCCAGGAAATGTCCAACAGCCGGCATAAATATAGGTGGAGTCAATCGCTAAAGCATAAACTTTATCTTCATCGCTTGACAAGGTTTTAGTGACATGAGAACCAGTAAAATCGGCTATGGTAATTTTTAATATTTGCCCGGGATACTTATTTAAGCCAGCATAAAGATAGGTTTTACTAGAATCAATGGCTAAAGAAGAAACTTGTTGGTAGGTTAATAAAGTTTTAGTAGTGGTGGTGTTAAAGTCAGAAAGAAGGACTCTGATAATCTTGCCAGTCGCAGATTGACTGGTTTCACAGCCAGCATAAAGATAACTGGAGTCAAGGGCCAAGCTTCTGATATATTTTTCTCCTGAAGCAAAGGTTTTGGTGGTAGTCGTGCTAAAATCAGAAAGAGTCAACTTGACTACTCTCCCTGGATCTAAATAAAGTCCGGCATAGAGGTAGGTGTCGCTAGAATCAATTATCAAAGAATAAACCTTGTTATCACCCGAATTAAATGTTTTAACGGAGTAAGAGCCAGTAAAGTCATTAATGGGAATCTTCAGTATTTTTCCTGGTGAGGTATTAAGACCAACGTAAAGATAGGTTTCGGTAGAATCAACAGCTAAACCATAAATCGCACTAGTTGATTCACTAAAGGTTTTGGTAGTGGTCGTGTTAAAATCAGAGAGATTAATCCTTATAACCTTACCAGTACTGGTGCCGGCATAAAGATATTGAGAATCAAGAGCCAAAGAGCGGATCCAGCCATCATCGATTCCAAGGCTTTTGACAGTGTAGGTAGAATGGTCTCTTTTATCAATTCGCATCACTTTTGGTGGGTCACTGCCAATCCCGGCATAAACAAAATTTTCATCTTCAACTAAGGCCAAAACTCTGTCTTCCGGAGTTTCCTCGGTAAAGGTTCTAGTTAGCGGTTCCATGGTAGTTTTACCAAGAGAAAAATCGCCAGCGATAGTCGCTTTCTCAGCGTTGGCTTGGAAAACAGTTTCTCCTTTGTTTTGGATATCAAAAACTGGCCAGGCAGGAGTGAAGGTAATCGTTTGGCTATTAGTTTGACTGGATTGAAGACTGCGAGAGCTTTCGTAAAAATGGCGGTAATCGCCGTTGGACACCCCAATCTTGCCATGTTGGGATTTAAGGGTCTGAAGGTTGGTATTGCCGCTCCCATAATTGAATTGAATTCTTCCGTTTTTGTAAAGGATGGCTTCAAAATTCAAAATATCGGTCGGATAGCCATCGATTTCACCTTTCCAGTAGATTTTTAATTGAGTTGAGCTTGAGGTGATATAGATGTCTTCGTTGGCTTGGCCGTTGCCGGCGGTTGTCCAGTTTCCCCAGAGCGGAGCAATAGCCTTGGCACCTAGGAAATCTGTGTGATAGTACAGGGCGTATTTAGATGGGTCTGAAAAGTAGATTTCCCCGTTACTGGAGATATAGATTTTGTTATAGATATTTTCAAAAAACGGAAAGTCAAAGGGTAAGTCGTATTCCCAGTAATTATCATCAGCATTCCAGCTTTGAGCTACGCCCCCTCCGCTAAAAGCATTAGTTGAGAGGGTTTCGGTATAGGCACTTTCGGTCGCCTCACGATTGATAGTCATGTTTCCACTTGATTCAAGGGTTAATCTGGTTGTTCCCGAAGCCGAGGCAGTTAAGATATCATTGGTACCGGTTTCATTAAAGATTGCTAAGGCCTTGCCCGTAGTGGTTCCATCAACATGAAGCTTGGTTAATGGCGCCGTCGTCCCGATGCCCACCCTGCCATTGGCTAAGTCAAGAACCAAAAGGTCATCAGCCGCTCCTCCTGCTTCTTCAAAGACAGCCAAGTTACCATCAACAGTGAGAAGGAGAGATTTGGCGCTACCCGTGGTGTCTATCATTCGGAAAGTGGGGGCGCTTGAGGCCAGTGTGAGCATGGAGGTGGGATTGGTTGTCCCGATGCCGACGTTGCCTTGTTCGGTCATCACCATGCCGGTTGTCCAGGCATCGGCCCCTGATTTGTAGGCGAATTGAAGAGGTCCATAGGCCGGGCGAATGGTTTCGCCCTGACCGATAGTCAAAGTGCCGGAGATAGAAGCATCACCGACTACCTCGAGTTGATCAGCGACTTTAAGATCACCCACACCTCCATCAGCCCAGGAGAAAGCGGCGTCAGCGCCGACAATCACCGCCGCATCATCTTCGTAAGTCCCATAAGTGCCGGCTTCCCAAAGTTCAGCCGCACCGGCGCCCATTTCGGTCCAGGTACCGCCATCACAATAGTAGTATTTATCGGCCGAAGCATCATAATACATTTTTCCTTCAGCCACAGCATCGCAATTACCGGCATAAGCCCTGGTTTGCGGACCTAAAGCCAGGGTGCCGGAAATGGTAGCATTGCCAGCCACGTCCAGCTTCGCGCCTGGACTGGTGGTCCCAATCCCCACATTTCCCGCATTCGTAATCGTCATTCTCGGAGTCAAGACCGCATCTCCTCCTACCGAAGTCTGGAATCTCAAATCATCACCATTCAAAACATCAATCGTCGCCGGCGAAGTGCCTCTAAAGACCAAACTTCCCGAAGTTGACGCGTCGCCAGCCACGTCCAACTTAGCAGTTGGACTGGTGGTCCCGATGCCGACGTTGCCGTTGTCCATAATAACAAATCGATACGTAGTGGTACCCCAATCATAAATGCCAAAATCGCCGGCAAGAGAAGGATGACCAGTCGAGGGTGTATAAATTCCCCATGAACCTTCTGGAGAGGTGAGCATTAATCCAGCGTAGTTGGCGCCCGTTGCGGTGGTTTCAAACTCGACATCCAAATCACCTGACGAGAGGACGTGTAACAAATTATTTGGGCTCGTCGTCCCAATCCCGACATTGCCCGCATTTGATATATATAATCTGTCCGTCAAACCCGCATCGCCGCCCGTTGAGGTCCGTAGAGATAAAGCTTGACCGCTTAAAGTATTGATGTAGTTTGTGCCAGAAGCGTGGAGAGTGAGTTGACCGGACATTGAAGCACTTCCGGTCGTTCCTTCAAAATACAATTTAGCCGAAGCGGTCGAAGTCCCTCCGATAGCGATTGATTCATAGGCATTATTTGGGAAAAGCAAGCCTGAAGTCTTTGTCCAGAAACCGGAGATTCCGCCCGAGCCGATGGCTGCCTCATAAGCATCATTGATGGCATCGATAATTGCCTGGCCAAGATTAGCATTGAGAGTCGTGTCGGCAAGAGAGAAGGGAATGGCGCCTGTTCTGGTATCATCAAAATAAAGCTCGCCGGCAGAGAGCAGTGTCAGATTGCCAGAGGTGGAATCAAGCGTATTGCCGTCAAGCTTAAGATTATCAACCGTCAATTGGCCCAGACCGGTGATATTTTGTCCGTTGCCCGTGACCGCACCCTGAAGAGTGAAGGCGTCTAGATTATTAATATATAGATAATCCCAGTTTGAGCCACTTGAGCCAAGATTCCTCGTGCCTGAAGGAATGAGGTTGGAGATGAGTGAACCATCGACTTTCAGGGTGCCGGTAATTGTCGCCGCGCCGCCCACATCCAAGTTATTTTCCATATCAATACTGCCTAAAGCGCCGACCGAAAACTTTTCCGTTGGCGTTGTTCCTCCAAAGAATCTCAAAAAATCAAAGCCAGTATTCTCATTCTCCACCCTGCCCGTATAAAGCGCGCCGGTGGTCAAGGCAGAATTGGTGGCATTAATCGTTCCTCCAATCTGATTACCTGAAGTCGGGACAATATTTAGCACTCCAATACCATCAGGTGCCAGAGTAATGTTGCCACCGGTGCCGGTATCGGTCTGAATGGAGATTGCCTGGCCCTTAATCCCAAAAGTGCCTGAAGTTGACCAGATAGTGGGGGAATCTGAGGCGATGACTAAGTTGCCGGCCGGATTAATCGCCGGCACGGTTCGGGCGGTCGCGCCCATGGTCGCTTCAGGCGTGGTGCTACCAGCCGAAGCCAGAGGAAAACCCTGTAAAGTCTCGGCATTCAGAGCATAGGCAACGGTGGCAATCTGAATTCTCGGACTCAAGGTTTCGCTGGCAACTTTGGTTTCCAGCCAAACTTCAGCGTTTTCCGAAAAGACATGGCTGGGAATTTCCAGAGCTGAAGAACAAGTGTAGCCCTCGCCGGAAGGCGTTCCCAAAAGAAGAGCAAAAATGCCGTCCTGGTCAGGGTCAACCGAACAGACTCCTGATTCCCAAAGAAGGGTGCCAGTGCCCGTGCCGGCCGCATCATAAAGCTTAAATTCCATGTTGACGGCGGTGACAATCGGCGTGTAGTTAGAATCGGTTAACCGACCCTGGAAGGAAAGATAGCGCTTCGGTCCGACACCCTCTTCGGGGTAGGCAAGGGGTGAGGGGGCTCGAACCACAAACTGCTGATAAAGTCCCCAGCCAAGAGCAGTCAGGAAAACCAGCAAAATCAAAAAGTTAAGATAGGTGAAGTAGGGTAGAGCCCGATAGGCGCGAAACGTCAGTTTCGCTTTGGAAATTGGAAATTGGAAATTGGAAATTGGAGAAGCCCTTCTTTGAAATGGGTTCTCTTTCAGATAGCCTTCATGAGCTAGCCAGCCGCTAAACTTCCGCAAAGAAGCCAGCTTCCGCTTAATTGTACTTTCGCTCACTCCCATCTGAATGAGGAGATTCTGATATTGTTTGAAATGGTTTGATGAGATTTTAGAGTGATCCATAATCTTGATTTTTTAAATTAGACCGAATCCTGGCCTTCTCGACTTGATAACCCCTCTGCTCTTCAGCCAGTTTCTTTTCCAGAGATTCAACCAGTTTCCTTAGCAACCAGTCGGTTTTGTTAATCAGCTCCATAAAGATTTCATAAGTTAAGTCCTCGGGGCGGATATTTTTTAGAGGAGAATAGAGGACGGTTAAAGGAATATAGTCAAAACCGGATGTTTTATTTTCCTCTAATTGTCCTTTAAAATCCTTTACGTATCCACCCGGTTTTAAGGTCTGATTAAATTCTCCGAGATCAATTCCGATTCCCTTTAGGTTTGACCCCCGAACGCTTTTTAAGAGGCCGTCTTCTGTCAGTTCTCGGATATCTCCTTTAACCTCCTCCAAACTTCCTTGGGAATAACCGACGAAGTTTAAGTAATCCGAAGTATTGGCTCTTTTCCAACCCTCCTCAATATTCCTCACGACACTTCTGGCGGCATCATCAACCTGGGCTTTTCTTCTATATTCAGCTTTTGGCAAAGAAGCGGTAAAAAGCTTGATGAAGTATCTTAATAGGACGGCGTTACTCCATTGAACGAGGTAACGATAGGCTTGGGGTGATTTCCAGACTCGGGATCTTGAAACCGGCTGTTTGTGCCTGGCCAATTCCTGTATCGTTTTTTCAGCTAGTTCTTGCGCAATTGTCTTACTTTTTGTCATTTTTTGACTTGCTTTTCTGTTGTATAATAAAAATGCGGGTCACCAAGAGAAATCCCAGATTTTGGTTCCCCCCAAATTTTGGCTCTCGCGGCGATCCGCATTTAGTTGTTAAATTACGTGGCTACCTCAACCCAAGTTAAAAAGTTTTTGATATCGGCAAGATAGTTTTTGATGGTGAGAGGACTGGCTTTTTCCTCTTCAAGATGCCTTTTGAATTCCTCGAGCACTTCTGTCTTCTGTCTTCCCTGCCTCGTCGTTAGGCGGGCGTCTTCAGTTTTCAGCCCCAAACTGACATTCCTAATTTTCTTCGCCGGATTTTCTTTTATCCAAGCCTGGGAAAGGCAAAAACCACCAAAAGTGCGGAGAGTGGAAAGCCGGCGATTGACTGTGGCCACAGGCAGCTGGTTTTGAACTAGATAATTCTTGTATTTTGCAAGGTAATTAGGCTCAAAATAACGGATAAATAACTCTGGCAGACTCTGGTCGAGAGCGATATTTTGCCCTCTAAGAGTCAATTCCAACCAGGCTAAGAAGTGGTTAAGGTCAGCCAAATAGTTCTTAATCGTGTTCTGCGAGGCACCTTTTACCTTCAGATAAGCTTTGAATGAGTTGGGCAGGTCAAACATTTCAGATAAAAAGCCAGAAAATCAGGCAACTTAGGAAAAGAAAAGCGGTGAATATCTCTGCCAAATGATAAGAGAGATCCCTTTTGCGGAAATTCCTATTGATGGTGTAATTAGCTTC
>Ga0315289_10013810_pt1 | contig 11292 bp, 10 predicted proteins | sample YL17G11_40_MG_FD_203452 | JGI IMG/M metagenome (GOLD analysis project Ga0315289, IMG submission 203452) | Sediment microbial communities from Yellowstone Lake, YNP, Wyoming, USA - YL17G11_40 | ecosystem: Environmental > Aquatic > Freshwater > Lake > Sediment | place: USA: Wyoming | collected... | reverse complement strand
AAAAGTGCCTGCTTCTAAACGGTCTTTAATGCAGGCATGTTCAACCCCTTTAAGCTTTTTCACTCCGGTTATCTGTACGGCTGAAGAGCCTGCGCCTTCGATTTTCGCACCCATTGAGTTTAGGAAGTTCGCCAGGTCCACTACCTCCGGGTCACAAGCCGCATTTACCAGAGTAGTTTTCCCCTCAGCCAGACAGGCAGAGGTCATCACGTTCTCGGTCCCGGTATGGCTGGGCCTGTCAAAATAGATGATATTTCCTTTAAGCTTTTCAGCAGAAGCGATTACGTACCCATGTTCTTCTTCGATCTTTGCACCAAGAGCCTGAAAACCTGACAAATGAAGATTAACTGGCCTTGGACCCAAAACGCACCCTCCTGGAAGAGAGACTTTGGCTTTTCCGCCCCGGGCTAAAAGTGGGCCCATAACTAAAAATGAAGCTCTCATCTTTCTAACTAAATCATAAGGAGCCTCAAAGGAAGTAAGGTTCTCAGCATTCACCACCACGGACCCGTCCTTGACATCCCTTTTAATCTTTGCCCCCAAATGCTCCAACACTTTGAGCATCGCATCTATGTCGGAGAGGTTAGGCACATTGTGAATCACCGATTCCCCTTTGTCCAAAAGCAAAGCTGCGGCTAAAATCGGAAGAGCTGAATTTTTGGAACCAGATATTTCCACTGAGCCTGAAAGCTTTTCCCCCCCTTGAATTATGAATTTATCCATAGTTCCGCATCCTGAGGTTTCAAATTTGATACGTTATCTTTCAGAATAAATAAAAACCTTTCGCCTGATAAATTAATCTTTTTGAACTTTTAGTCAAGGATTCTTTTCATTTAGTAGGGGCGACCCGGCGGGTCGCCCCTACCTTTTTCTTTTTAGCTAAATCCCGACACCCAGACGGGTCATCAAACCATCTCAAACATTTCAATTGCCTGGTCCCTTATTTTTTATTATATACCTGTTATGAAAGATTCAATTTATTTTATCTCCGATGCCCACCTTGGCTCAAATTCACCGGAAAAGGAAAAATCAAAAGAAAAAAGATTACTTCATTTTTTCGATAAGATCAAGGACGAATGCCAGGCACTGTATATTCTTGGCGACTTGTTTGAATTCTGGTTCGAATACAAAAATGCCATCCCCAAAGAGCATTTCCCGGTGTTGATGAAATTGAAAGAGTTTACCGACTCAGGCATACCTATAATTTACTTGGTGGGAAATCACGATTTCTGGCTGGGAGATTTTCTCTCTGAACAGATAGGAATAATGATAGTCAAAAACCCGATCTCCGTTGAACACCAGGGCAAGAAGATCTATCTGATCCACGGTGACGGCTTAGCTAAAAAAGATAGAGGTTACAGGATTCTGAAAAAAATCTTAAGAAACAGAGTCAATATCTGGCTCTACAGACTCATACCACCTGACCTCGGAATCCCTTTAGCAAAAAAAGTTGCCTCTTTTAGCCGGGATAAAACTCAAGCCCGGGACAAAGAATTTCTCAAGGATTATCGGGAATTTGCTGAGGGGAAAATTAATGAAGGCTACGATGCTGTGATAATCGGACACACACACCAGCCCTGCTTTGAAGAGATGGATAAAGGTATTTATATTAACTTAGGCGATTGGTTTGAACATTTCACCTATGGGAAATTGACTCAGGGGAAATTTAATTTATTGGAATATGAAGTTGAGGCGTAGGGGCAGACCTGTGTGTCTGCCCATGTAATAGGGGCAAACACGCAGGTTCGCTCCTACATTAACATATTTTTCTGATTTCTTTATTTCTTCAAACTCTTTTTCAGATGTTCAATCAATCCGCCATCTTCTAAAATACCCATAACTATTTCAGGCAGAGGCGGAAAAGGGATTTTCGTATTCTCTGTTATGATTTCTCCCCTGACGTAATCAATTGTAATTACCTCCTCCTGTTTAATTAAATCATAAGCCTCTTTGGATTGAACTAAAGCCAGCCCCTGGTTAATGGCATTTCTGAAAAAAATTCTGGAAAAAGATTTAGCAATGATGCAGGAGATCCCTGCATATTTCAAGGAAGTAGCTGCCTGTTCCCTGGAAGAGCCACATCCGAAATTGGAGCCTCCAAGGATGATGTCTCCTTTCTGAATCTTATCAGGGAAATCTTTATCATAACCTTCTAAAGCATGTTTAGCCATCTCCTGTGGATCAAGGATCGGAAGACACTTTCCCGGATAGATGACATCTGTATCGATGTTATCCCCTAATTTCCAGACCCTTCCTTTAATCTCTTTTAACATCGAAGTCGAGCCTCACTTTTTAAGAAAATCCCTTGGGTCCGAGATCTCGCCTCTGATGGCTGTGGCGGCTGCAGTAGCCGGGCTTGCTAAGTAGACCTCAGATTCAGTCGCGCCCATCCTTCCTTTGAAATTCCGGTTAGTTGTGGCCAGGCACCTCTCGCCTTTTGCCAGAATCCCCTCATGTGCGCCCAAACAGGGACCGCATCCCGGGTTCAGCACCACGCAATTTGCTTCCAGAAATGTTTTGATCATTCCTCTTTTCAATGCTTCTAAGTAGATAGATTTTGAGCCAGGCAGAACCAGCATTCTGGTATCCGGGTGAACTTTTTTCCCTTTGAGCAGACGGGCAGCAATCTCCAGGTCATCTATCCTTCCATTCGTGCAGGAGCCTAACAAAACCTGATCTATCTTTATCCCTTTGACCTCATCAATCGACTTGACGTTATCCACGTTATGCGGGCAGGCAACCTGAGGCTCTAACCGGCTGATATTATATTCGTATTCATTCTCATAGATGGCATTTTCATCCGCAAAAATCGGCTGATAAGTTTTTTTAGTTCTTCCTTTAAGATATTTTTTGGTGATGTTATCAAAAGGAACAATGGCGAATTTCCCACCCATCTCCATTGAAAGGTTAGCCAGTGTGAACCTTTCAGAGACGGACATATTCTCAACCGTATCCCCGTAGAACTCAACTGATTTATAATTTGCTCCTTCAACTGACAGCTCTCCGATTATATAAAGGATTGCATCTTTGGCATATACTCCAAGAGGAAGTCTGCCATTTAAAGTCAGTTTCAAGCTTTCGGGAACCCTTAGCCAGATCTTGCCAGTGGCCCAGACTGCTGCCATTTCAGTGGCACCTATTCCGGTTGACAGGGCACCCAAACAGCCGTATGAGGTGGTGTGTGAATCTGTTCCAACTGCTAACTCTCCGGGCAGGATATGCCCTTTCTCTATCACTACCTGATGGCAGATCCCCTCCTTTATGTCATAGAAATTTTTTATCCCCTGCTCTTTAACAAATAGCCTGATCGAGCGGTGAGCCTCTGCTGTTTTCTCAGACTCGGCTGGTGCACGGTGGTCTAAAGGTATGACTATTTTATCCGGGTTCCATACTTTGGTGACACCTATCTCCCTGAACTGCTTTATCACCAGACCAGCATTATCGTGGCTCATAGCTAGGTCCGGCTCAACGTAGACAATTTCCCCTACCTGAACTCCACTCTTTCCTGCTTTTAGAGCCAGCCCCTTCTGCGCGATGGTGAGACCCCTGTTTTTCCCCCTGCCAACTCCGGGAAGCGTGAACTCAAGTTGAGCCAATTTCAGAACTTTAGGCTTCTCTAAGAGATTATATTTTCTTCTCCATTTGTAAAAGGCAGCCTTGGAGATGGAAAGCTCATTCCCGGCTTTCCGGTCATCCCCATAAGTTTCCCAGAGCTCTTTTACCCTTTCAAAACTGTATTTAGGAAGGGAGTGCTTGGGTATTTTCTTTTTCCTTCTCCAGTATGTGACCAGATATGCAGGAACCCCTAAGACCTGCCCGATTTTCCGGTCAGTCTTATATTGTGCCTGCAGTTTTAAAAGCTCTTCTTTTCTCGGAATTTTCATCAGATTATTTATTCCCGGACCTCCGGGAGAGCAGTCTGTCCAGACTCGTTTTGAGTTTTACGAAGATCTCATCCATCCCTATGGAAACCACCTTGGTTTTTGCCAGAATGGGCATGAAGTTGGTGTCTCCATTCCAACGGGGAACTACGTGAATATGCAGATGGCTTGCCACTCCCGCACCTGAGACCTTGCCTAAATTCAATCCTAAGTTCAGACCCTGTGGTTTTAAGGCGGATTTAAGGGTCCTAATGGCAAGCTGAGTGGTTTTCATCAGGTCTTTCATCTCAGACTCAGTTAGATTTTCAAGCTTGCCTGTATGCCGGTTGGTGCAGACCATCAGATGCCCGGGATTATAGGGAAAGCGGTTCATGATAGTAAACGATTTCTCCCCCCGGAAAAGGATAAGATTATTCCTGTCCTTGTTCTCCTTTAACCTTTTGCAGAAAATGCAACCCTTTTCTTTTTTACTTGAGATGAATTTACTTCGCCAGGGCGCCCAGAGTTTTTCCATAATATAAAAGGAATTTAGACCTTCAAAATTTAGACTAATATACTATGCCGGAAATCAGATTTCAAGATTTTTTGTAGAAATTTTGGGACAAAGGAAAATATTTATATAGGAATGTAGGGGCACGTTGCAACGTGCCCCTACAGAATTTTCATCCCGCCATAGGCGGGATTTCGCTTCGCTCAACATCCCGGCTTCGGTCCCCCTTTGAAAAGATAATTAACTAAATAGATTACATCGGTGACATTTCTCAGGCTATCACAATTGACATCCGCAGAGAATAATCCTGGAATGGGCGGTGGTCCACCTTTGAAGAAATAGTTGACCAGATAAATCACATCCGTAACATTGACCTTGAAGTCAGCGTTGGGGTCACCCCTGCCTGCTACTTTTAGATGCACAAGCACCCTGAGTTCACTTTCATCCGGGTCGTTACTGGAAAGCCCCAGCTCTGCATCATAATTAGGATTCTCCAGATTCGTGGCGTCAAAGGCAATGGAGATATTTGAGTTATTTCCTGCAGGAAGAACAAGCGTTCTGGGATTAGTTGAAAGCCAGTAATTCGTCAGCCACTCAAGAGCATTGATTACTAATAGCTCACCATCCGAAGTTGTATCAATGCCATACTGACTAACCCGATTGGTGAAAACCACAAAGCTGATATCCACGCGTCGATTACCATCCTGCTCCTTAATTACTGCCAGGGGTGTGCCATCAGTAAAATCAGCCAGACGAGTTGTGCCCGGATTAACTATGGCGCCACTTTTCAATTTGTCTCCAGCAATCACTGAGTTGACGTTACTCATAATCGGATGCTCCGGATAATATATGGTTCCCATTGAATAGGGACCCGGATTCGGGTACTCTTCGCTGGCCGGCTTGATCAACCAGTAATTTTGAGTGTTAAACCTGCCAGCAATCTGCCAGGGGCCATCGCTGGAATTCGCTGCTCCGGCCACCATCAGCCTGCCACCATTATCCACAAAATCCGCCAATAAATTCCCGATTGCTGTCGGGTCATCCCAATTAGCCCATCCGAAAACTAATACTCCGTCGAACATTTGAAGTTCACTCAATGTTGGGGTGAAATAGTGCCCGTTCATCGTAGTGACTGAAACGAATCTCCCTGAGTTGACCAGATACTGGGCTACATCATCGAGGTAGCCGAACTGATCACCAATTGCACCCAGCACTGCAATATTTAAGATTGCAGTTGATTGAACTGGCTTTGAGGGGGTATAAACCTTAACTACATCCTCTGGTCTTACAGCTTTTGTTTCTGATTTATCGCCCCTTATGCTGAAGTTAGAGCCAGAGAAATCTGTTCTGATTCTGCTGGGGTCAATCTTCAGCTCCGGTATCCTTCTCTGAGAGAGGGTAAATAGAGATGGAGTTTTATCAATGAATATCTTCAGAGAAAGGTCACTTAAGCCATTGTTGTTAATGTTGAGTATCTTTGTCGAGGTATCATTCGGGAATAAACTATCAGTCAATGAGCCAGGCGAGAATGCAATATCCGGGGGTCCCAGAGTAGTTCCGGAAGGGGAGTTGGAAATAGCTGAAGGTTTTATCCATTCGTCAAATGTTTTGACTGCAAAGTAATAGATGGTGTTGAAATTTAATCCGGTGACAAGCAGGGTTTCTGGTGAACCGGCTGACTTCGGGTCTGGCACTCGGATTACCTGTGTAGCTGAGTTGAAATTGCTGCTATCAATTGGAGAAAAGGAATACCTTACATCGTAGTAGTAAGCCCGTCCTGAGCTTGAATCGTCACCAGTAGCAGTCCAGGAAAGGGTCATCTGGTCACCCCCGGTCAGAATCACAGCTAAATCTGAAATAGTAGCGGGGGGAACAGAATCAGGCTCAGCAATTGCACGGTAGGCGTTCAGCCGACCTCCGGTTACGCACTTACCAGCTAAAACTGGCAAAGGGTCAACAGAATTCATAATTCTTGCCTTCACCTCAAGATTAGTAAGAGTTGGATATTTAGACCAGATTAATGCTGCTGTTCCAGATACGTGCGGGGTTGCCATTGAAGTGCCAGCACCATATAGGTAATTGCCCCAGCTTAAAGCCGGCGGAATTGTGCTGAGGATATTAACACCCGGGGCGCCCAAGTCAACTGTGGTTAATCCGTAGTTTGAACCCCAGGTAGGCTCATTTGCCAGATTATCGTTATGATCTGTGGCAGCCACTGCAATGATATTGTTAGAATTATAGCTGGAGGGATAATGAGGTGATACATCGTTATTCACCCTGTTGTTGCCAGCAGAAGCGATAAATAACATACCGTGAGCACCTGAAGAATCTATAGCATTTTTGTGAGCCTGGGAAAAAGTGGAAAAACCGTAGCTATTACTGGTTAGTCTAGCCCCCATCTTAGTGGCATATTGAAGAGCCAGAATAGCATCAGAAACAGAGCCGTATCCTCCTGAATCCAGCCATTTCAGCGCCATAATTTTCGCTGACCAGCAGACCCCCACAACTCCAGTGTTGTTATTCCCCTCTGCCGCTATAGTGCCAGCACAATGGGTGCCGTGAAAATAGTCGTCAATAGGACCATTATCATTGTTCATGAAATCCCAGCCGTGGATATCATCTACATATCCATTACTATCGTCATCAATGCTATTATCAGGGATTTCGCCGGGGTTGGTCCAGATATTCCCCATTAAATCCACGTGAGCCGTATCCACACCTGAGTCAATTACCCCGACGATGACTGTATCACCTGTGCTTATGTCCCACGCCTGAACTGCATCAATATCTGCGTCTAGCTTACCCCAGGTCTGCCCAGTATTGTGCATTCCCCAGAGAATGTCAAAATAGGTATCATTGGGAATAGCATCTATATGCCCGATATAGTTTGGCTCGGCATACTCTATACGGGGGTCATCTTTGAGCAGGTTTATTGCCTCCTCAACTGTCATTCCAGAGAGTTGAACAAGTTCTGCTCCTATTATTGAGAACTTCTTTAGTGTGACCGAGTTTAAGGAATTAGTGACTGCCTTTTTCTGATTTTCATCCGCCCCTGGCTTGAACTTGATTATTAGCTGATTTTCTACATACTCCTTCCCGGCTAAAGGAGATGGCTGTGCGGGAATTTGTGCAATAGAGTAAGAGAAAAAAACCAGCAGAAGCCCCAAAACCATTAAACATAGTTTTTTCTTCATTTTACATACTCCTTTCATACAACTTCATAAAGAAGATATTCAATTCAAAATCTTACAAGGATATCAATCATGCAAGTTTCCTCCTTTCTTTAATTTGTTTTTGGATTGATAGGCAATAGTTTGCCTTCAGGAAAGGCTTTCCCTTTCCTAAAATTTATCTTTTCTCCCCCTCGGTTTTGCGTGGTGTTTTACTATGTTCCGTTGTAAAAAAATAACTAAAACCCCGACATTGTCAAGAAAAATAACTCAAGCAACAGTCAAAATTCAGGAAGTAAAGCAGGGGAACAAGGTCTTTATTGACCCACTTTTCTTCTTGCTTCTGCTGAATGTTATCATCCAGCCGATGAATATAAGATGGTAACACCTGTTTTCGAATTGAATATTTTTTCGTCTTGCGTTTTACGTCGCACCTCTTACATTTTCCTTCTTCCTTTTTCCATTTTCTATTTTGTGTGCTAACGCCTCCAACTCTGCCAATTGCTGAATAAACACCTCTCTTTGGAAAAAAAATATTTGACAACGCGGGAAAAAGGTATAAATTAGACAAAATGCAGGTGAAGCTCTCACGTAGCGGAGGTTTTAGACCTCCGCCTTGCTGGAGCAAGGTTTGCGAAAGATGAGCAGGTTATCAGGAAACGTATTGGTCTTAAATCAAAATTACGAGCCTCTTTCGGTTTGTAGCGTAAAAAGGGCAGTGATAATGCTTTTTTTGGGTAAGGCTGAGCTGATTGAGAAAAACGATGGCGAGACTATCCGCTCGGTCAGGCTGTGTATACCTATCCCCAGCGTGGTTCGACTGGGATTCTATATCAAAGTCCCGCCCAAAAGGGTTCTGCTTTCCAGAAAGAACATCATCAAACGGGATGGACACCGCTGTCAATATTGCAGTGCTACTCATCTACCTATGACTGTGGACCACGTCATCCCTAAGCTCTATGGAGGTAAGGACTCCTGGGAGAACTTAGTCTGTGCCTGCATCAAATGTAATAACATCAAGGGGAACCAAACTCCGGAACAGGCGGGCTTAAAGCTATTAAAAAAGCTGCGCACTCCTAATCATATAACCTTTCTCCAGCGATTTGTGGGGATCTCAGATGATCGCTGGAAACAGTATCTTTTTCTGGAATAGAAAAAAAGATGAAAATGAAGAAAACCATACTATCAGGAATGCAGCCAACCGGGAAATTACATCTGGGTAATTTGGAAGGTGCTCTGAAAAACTGGGTGGCTCTGCAAAACGATTACGAGATGTATTGCTGTATAGTCGACTGGCACTCACTGACCTCCGATTATGAAGATACCTCAACTCTGCAGGAGAAAATCAAAGAGGTATCTTTGGACTACCTGTCAGCCGGATTAGACCCGAATAAATGCGCTATTTTCGTTCAGTCTCAGGTTAAAGAGCACGCGGAACTGCATCTTCTTTTCTCTATGATAACACCGGTGGCCCGTTTAGCCAGGGTTCCTTCATATAAGGAGAAAAGGAAAGAGCTGGGCCTGGATAGTTACGGATTTTTAGGATACCCTTTGCTTCAAGCCGCAGATATCTTAATTTATAAAGCCGACTATGTGCCAGTTGGAAAAGACCAGTTGCCTCATATTGAGCTTGCCAGGGAAGTTGCCAGAAAATTCAATACCCTTTATGGCCAGGTTTTTCCTGAGCCGGAAGCGCTGTTGACCAAATTCCCTGTCATTCCCGGAATAGACGGTAGAAAGATGAGCAAATCTTACAATAACGACATTGCCATAGCTGATACTGCAGAAGAGACCACCAAAAAGGTATCTGTGATGTTCACTGACCCTCAGAAGATTCATAAAAACGATCTGGGCAGGCCTGACCTTTGTCCCGTCTTTCACCTGCATAAGATTTATACTGAGAACTATCAGGAGGTTCACACTCTTTGCTCCACTGGTAATTTGGGCTGTGTCGAGGATAAAAAGAATCTGGCAAGGAATCTGAACCAAAATCTGAAAGATATCAGGGAGAAAAGGAAAGAACTGGAAAAAAATCCGGAAAAGCTCTGGAAAGTGTTAGACGAAGGTGCTCAAAAAGCCAGGGCTAAAGCTGGACAAACCATGCAGGATGTGAGGAAAGCAATGAGGTTAATCCAATGATCTTTCCGCTGGAGATAGAACAGCAGATCGAAAAGAAAGTCCCTTTTCCGGTTAAATTGGAGGTCTTCGAGGGACCTTTAGACTTGCTTCTTTACCTGATAAAGAAAAATGAAATAGACATCTACGACATCCCCATTGCTCTGATCACCAGACAGTATCTGGAATATATCCAGCTTATGCAGAAGCTGGATCTGGATTTGGCCAGCGAATTTATCCTTATGGCTTCAAATCTTATCCGCATAAAAATAAAACTGCTTTTGCCGCGGGATGAAAACGAGGAACCAGAAGAGGATCCAAGAGAAGAACTGATAGTAGCTCTTTTAGAGTATAAGAAGTATAAAGAGGCAGCCCAGACCTTGCAGAGAAGGGAGGAAGAGGAAAAGGTATTCTATCCCCGGTCTGATTTCTCATTTATCGAATCAAAGGACCGGGTCGAGTTCCTGCGCGAAGCAAACCTTTTTGACCTGCTTGTGGCTTTCAAAAAAGTTCTGGATAACCAGCCCAAAGTAACATCGCATACCATAAATTTCCAGAAGGTGGATTTAGAGGAAAGGATTCAATATATTCTGGACTTTCTGGCTGACAAAGACAAGGTCAGTTTTGAGGAGCTGTTTGCGGATAACCCGGTGCGTCTGATCCTGGTGGTTACTTTTATGGCAATTCTGGAGTTAATCCGCATCCGGGAGATCAGGATTATGCAGAGAGGACATTTTTCCAGAATATTTATCTACAGAAACAAAAAAGGATAAGAAATTGTCCGGTGAGCTGAATTATCATTTAGTGGTTGAATCTTTGCTTTTTGCCTCAGACATTCCTTTGCCTTTGAGCAAATTGAAAGCGGTTTTAGACGAGCTTTCAGTCGATGAGATAAAATCGATCATCCAGGAGCTGAACCTGAAATACCGGGAAAATAATCACAGCTTCGCTATAAGGGAAATTGCCGAAGGTTACCAGATGTATACCCTGCCTGAATTCTCACCCTATATAGACCAGCTTTATACTCTGAGAAGGGCACAGAGGCTTTCCCAGGCAGGGCTGGAAACCTTGGCTATTATCGCTTACCGCCAGCCGGTGGTAAAATCGGTGGTGGACCATATAAGGGGCGTTGATTCCGGAGGAGTGCTGCACACCCTTTTAGAGAGGAAACTTATCACTATTCTGGGACGGGAGGAAGGCGTGGGGCATCCTTTGATCTACGGGACCACTCCGGAGTTTCTGGTCTATTTCGGGCTTAAAGACTTAAATGACCTCCCCAAAATAGAAGAGCTGGAAGCCTTGCTCCAGACAAGGGAAAAAGAGAGAACTGCTGCCTTTTCATCCGAGGAGGTAGGTGAAAATATTAACGATTCAAACCTGCAGGGAAGTCTGACAACCAAGCTCCCTCCTGAAGGGATCGAAGAAAATCTCTAAAACAACGTTCGTTAGATTAAAAATTTCAGCTCCGAATTTTGAAGTAGAGAACGATTTATTAAGGTGATTTATTTTGTCAATGAGAAAACAGGTCATAGCCATTGATGGTCCAGCCAGTTCCGGGAAAAGCACCACTGCTAAACTGGTAGCCAGAAGGTTGGGATTTGTCTATCTGGATACTGGAGCGATGTATAGAGCGATC
>Ga0315289_10013809_pt1 | contig 11292 bp, 6 predicted proteins | sample YL17G11_40_MG_FD_203452 | JGI IMG/M metagenome (GOLD analysis project Ga0315289, IMG submission 203452) | Sediment microbial communities from Yellowstone Lake, YNP, Wyoming, USA - YL17G11_40 | ecosystem: Environmental > Aquatic > Freshwater > Lake > Sediment | place: USA: Wyoming | collected... | reverse complement strand
ATATCAAATGGCTTTTCTATACATACTTCGATACCTGAGCGCGCGATTTCAATTGATATCTCCTTTGAGCTATGACCCGTAAGAATGACGACTTTATGGCTGGGGTTTATTCTTTTTATTTCTCTTAACAAATCAGTCCATTTTAGCCCCGGCATCATCACATCTAAGACTATAAGGTCAATATCATTGGAATGATTTAAAATGTCAAGGGCCTGCGAGGCATTGGCAGCGGTAATTATCCTATATTCATCAAAGGCAGTAACAAAAACCTCTCTGATGATTTCCTCATCATCTACTACCAAAATTTTCGCTTGGGCTTTGCTCAATGCGCTTTTCCTATTTAATCGAGTTAAAGATTTTAAGCTTTATTAGACTCCGCTATCTGTATAGTAGGTAATCTTACAATAAAAGCTGTCCCTCTGCCTGTCTCGCTTTCTACATTAATATGCCCCCTGTGTTGTTCTATAATCTTGCGGCTTATAGTAAGACCTAAACCCATACCCCCATTTTTAGTAGTGCGAAATGGCTCGAATATCTTCTCTTGAGCCTCCCTAGATATACCTTTACCTGTATCCTTAATTATCACCTCTATATATGCGGGATTACTTAAACTTTCGCTATTCGCCTGTTCTATTGAAATTGTAAGTGAACCGCCTTGCGGCATGGCATTTATAGAATTAATAATCAAATTCATAAAAACCTGCTTTAATCTCTCGGGGTCGGCTTCAAGATAAAAGTTATTATTCTGCGGATTGTATTGAATATCAATCTTCTTCGCGATGAAGTCATCTCTCATTATTTCTAATATACTATTTATTATTTCCTTAAGATTAGTCTGGGTTATCCTTAAATCATAATGGGAGGAAAAATCGGACAACTCTTTAAACATACGCTCTAAGCGATTAACTTCCTGGGGAACCAATCTGCTAAATCTATCTACAAATTTCTCATCTTTATGTCTTACGGGGAATAACTGCACGAATGTCTTTATCGATACCAAAGAATTCTTCAGTTCGTGGACTATCCAAGATACTGCCTCTCCGATTGCGGAAAGCCGCTCCCTATCTCTGGCCCGCTTCAATTTTTTCGTCATCTCATTAAAAGACCTAATCAATTCTCCTATATCGTCGCGCATTATTATTTTAATTTTATGGTCTAAGTCTCCGCCAGCTACCCTTTTAATTTTTTCCGCCAAGTTTTTAATCGGCCTGGCTAAGGCCTTACCCATAAAAATACTGACTAAAATAGTCCCCAATTCACTCAAGATTATAATTATCCAGGACTGCATCTTCATCACTTTAGAAAATAAATAAGCCTCGTCCTGCTTTTGCTTTAAAATAATCCCCCAACCTAAATCAGGGATAGGGGCATAGGCACTAATCAATTTCCCTTCTAATTTATCCTCCAGCTCAATGGCCTCGGTTCTGCCGGCTAAAGCCAATTGGACCTCTTTTTGGGCTTTAAGATTTTCATTTCTTAAGACCCTCTTCTTATCCGGATGCGCGATTAATGTGCCGTCATGCGCTACTAAAAAAGCCCTTCCGCTTTCCCCTATTCTAATATTATCCACAATCTCCCACATTCCTCTTAAATTAACTTCGGCAATCAATGCCCCCGCTACCTTGCCCATTTTCTTAATCGGAACTGCCATCGTTATGAAAGGGGTATGGTTATCCAGTAATTTAACTGCGGAGGTATAAGTTCTTCCTTTTATCACGCCTTCTAAGGCCTCTCGAGGGTAACCCCAATTTAAACCCCTTCCTAACTCTGAGCTGGCTAATGCATTACCTGATAAATCTACAGAAGCAGCGCGCATAAAAATAGGCTGATTGAGGACTAATTCTACCAGTATTGTCTCTTGTTTCCAGGGAGCCGGATATATTACTCCCAACATTGCCGCAGTAGTGCTCAGGATATCCAGAGGTCTTTTAACAAACAAACCTATTTCTTCGGCAGTTCGCGCCACCAGCTGTTTATAATTATTTAATACTGAATTTCTCACAGCTTGCTGAGAGGTATTAATGAGTAAAACCCCTAAAAGCACAACTGGAATAGTAACTATCGTAAGCAGAATAATGGCAATACGCACCCATAATTTGCGATAAAACAAACCTAATAAAGACCTTTTTATTCTCCTTTTTATCCGTCTCATATTATAATGTCACCTTGTTTTAATTTTAGCGCTTTAAGTTTTTACTTTCAAGGGATAATTTTAAGTTTGTGGAGGGAGAATTCTATACCCTGGGTCTGCTCAAGCCACATCCGCCAATAGCTTCCTTTTTTCTCCAGAAGTTCAAGGTGTCTTCCCATCTCAGCTATTCTTCCATCCTCAATAAGCACAATCTTGTCGGCGTAGGTTATTGTGGAAAACCGATGGGCAATCACAAAGGTGGTGCGGCCGTGTATTAATTTCCGAAAGGCCTGCTCAATAATCAAGCGCTCAGTCTGGGAATCTACGCTAGATGTAGCTTCATCTAAAATTAAAATCGCCGGGTCTCTTAATATAGCCCGGGCAATAGAAATCCTCTGTCTCTGGCCATAAGATAATTTCACCCCGCGTTCACCAATCTGTGTATTGTAACCGTCAGGCAATTCCAGAATAAACTGGTGGGCATTGGCTAAATTGGCTACCTTAATCATGTCGGCCTCACAGGCTCTAGGCTGGCCATAGAGGATATTCTCTTTAATCGTCCCGCTAAAAAGATAATCGTCCTGAAGAACCATAGCAATTTGGGAACGATAAGATTTTAAGGCTAATTCTTTAAGATTATACCCATCAATAAAAATTGCCCCTTCTGTTGGTCCATAGAAGCGCAAAAGCAAATTTATCAAGGTGGTCTTGCCGGCACCGCTCTTACCGACTAAAGCCACTACCTCTCTTTCCTTTGCCTCCAGGTTAACTCCCGATAAAACTTCTTTCTGATTATCGTAACTGAAACTAACCTTGTCAAACCTGATATTACCTTTAATCTTATCCAGCGTAATCGGATGTCTTGCCTCTTTTATCCTGGGTTCTTCAGCTAATACCTGATTAATGCGTTCTAAAGAGGCAACTGCCTCCTGATAGTAATTATTAATAATCACCATCTTAATTACCGGAAAAAAGAGCATACCCAAATAGGAATAAAAAGCCATTAATGTGCCTGTGGTGATGCGGCCGGAAAAAACTGCCCTTGCCCCAAACCAGATAAGCGTAACCAGCCCTAAGGAACTGAAAAATTCAGAGGCCATCCATAACAAGATGCCTAACTTTTCACTCATCATAGAAGCCTTAAATATTTCTCTCTGTTTGAAATTGAATTCACCGGCTTCGTAATCCTCTTTAGCAAAGCCGCTCACGATGCGAATCCCGTTAAATACCTCATTTAGCCTTGCGGTCAATTCTGCATATTTGGCACGGATAAATCCATGTTTTTCTTTCAGATGGGGGGTGAGTTTTAAAAAGGTCAGGCCAAATATAGGCAGATACACTAAAGAAATCAACGTGAGTTTCCAGTCCAAAACAAATAAAATAATCAGGACAAAAAAGACATTAAAAAATGAATAGATAAAATCAATGGCTCCGCCAAATAAAAATTTCCTGATACTCTCCACATCTCCGATAATCCCAGAAATAATCTTACCAACTGGGGTATTCTCAATATATCTAACCGATAATCTATGCAGGTGCCAGTATAGTCTATTGCGTAAATCACAGACCACATTTTCTCCGATAAAAGAAACCAAATACTCTCGTATAAACCCAAACCAAAACTTTAAAATAAAGGCGAGCAAAAGGGCTATTGTCAAAGTATTGAGTAAAGAAATATTTTTCTTAACTATTACTTCATCAATAACAATCTTAATCACCCAGGGGAAAGCTAATCCCAAGAGGTTGGCAATGAGGATGGACAGGAAGGCAAAAAAAACCTGCTTCTTATATGGCCTTAGTAGAGATAGGAAACCCTTTAAATTATGCATGTTAAATTCAAATGTCAAAATCTATCCCCGTATCAGCTTTTCGTATTCCAGTTTAATCAATTCCGGGGTAATACAGTCAAAATACTCTCTTTTACAAGATAAATCCGAAAAATTATTGTGCTCAAGATAGGAATAAAAGCGGCATCCACCCTGACACATAGGAATGTAAGGGCAATCCTGAGGGCATTTATTCCAGGCATCAATATTGAGAAAATTCTGGAATTTCTCATTAAACTCATCATCAGCCACATTGCCGATAGAAAATTCCGGATACCCCAACAGCGCATTGCATTTATATATTATGCCCTTGGGGTCAATGGTTATACCTGCATCCTGCATAATTAGAGAGCAGGCATTAATGGCTAAACCTGTATTGACCTTAATCTCCCGCCTCATCAATTCCCTCTTTACTGCCAGCACTTCATTAAATAACCCGTCTTTACTTACGAAAGAGAGACACTCGCTTAATTCAATTGCCCCGGGATTATCTTTTGGCCCTAATCTGGGAGACAAGGGTAAAAAATCAATCCTGCTTAATTCACGCAAAAGTCCCTCTTTTTCTAAATAATCTAAAAATCCGGGGATGCTTTCAAAATTCTCGCGGTCAAAATTGCCCACAACTGCAACGTTTACTTTATGAATTACGCTTTTAATATTGTTAATAATCAGGTCAAAGGAAGGCCTTCCGTCAGAAAAGGGCCTTTTCTTATTATGTGCGCTTCTATCACCATCAATAGTAATGCGAATCTCTTTTAATCCAACGGTTAAAAATTTGTCAATTAAATCCGGATTTATCAGACTGCCATTGGTAATAATCCCAAAACCGAACTCAACTCCCGTTTTTTGTGCCCACTCGGTTACGTGCCAGGAGATATCGTAAATAGGCCGGATATTTAATAAAGGCTCACCACCATAATAGACTAAAAATATACGCTTAAAATTTTTTCCTTCGGCCTTTTGGATTAACCACTTAATGATTAAATCACTAGTCTCTTTATCTAAAAATACATCATCTTTTACTGACTCCTCAAAGCAGTATACACATCTAAAATTACAGGCATAAGTAGTAAGAATGGTTACCTCAAAAGGTAATGCGCTGGAATCGTATTTTAACTGCCGGAAAAAATCTTTTAGTTTGGCTTCGTCCTCTTTTTCATCTTCTACAATAATACCGCTCTCTTTTAAAGCCTCGAGATTCTCTTTGAGTTTTGAGTTGGGCAGGTCATCCAAGGTTTCTTTTAGCTCCTGATTTATCTTTATCAGCGCCTGGGTGCGGGTATTAAATAATAAATACTCATTCTTATTAGGATAATCCTTGACCCAGAGATTAAATTTAGATAATTGCATTTGGCCTCCGTATATAACCGTGTTTATTAACTTGGGTTTCGTGCGTAGGTTTCGGCCAAGTATCGTTAGACGTTTAGACGAAAACCAGGCTATTTTATATCTCACTCAACAGGCCTTGCAGTAACCCTGGTCGGCCGCCCAGGGTTTTATACTGCATTTGATGCGACAGGGTATTTTGTAGGTTACCAGTAGCGAAAACCATTGCTTCCTGCTGGAAAACAGCAGTTTAGTGGACCTGTGTCAAATACCTTGTCCGAGCCCTTTCTGATAATCTCCATATCCCTCACCCCCTTTCTTTACTTTCTGCTCTAAAATACCAATCCTTCATTTTATAATAAGGCATATTCAAAGTAAAAAAATCACCTATATTTTTGAACTTATTAGATATGGCGTGAAAAACAAAAGGAAAGTAGAAAAAACAGGCTGGCTGGTCAGCATAAATAAGTTGATGAATGTTCTGATAAATCTTTTGTCTTTCTTCTTTACTTTGAGTAACTTCTCCTAATTCAAAGAGCCTATCCACTTCTTCATTTATACAACTCCATAATTTACTAACTCTTTTAGCCTCTTTAGAGCACCACTCTAATTTTACCTGGCCAACGGAGTCTACTCCAGCCAGAAGAAATGTTAGATGTGCCTGGGGCTTATTCTGTTCTAAGAAATCTTTAGTAAGTTCACTACCGTCATTATATAAAAATATTTTTATCTTTATGCCAATTTCCTGGAGTTGTTGTCTGATAACCATGATTATCTTCTTATAAACATCACTCTTTGCATCAACCAACACCCTGAGTTCTAACTCTTCTCCTTCTTTTTCTAAAATTCCATCATTATCTATATCATGCCAGCCTGCTTGGGCTAATAACTCTTGGGATTTTTCAGGATTATATGCAAAAGGCTTAACTAAAGGATTAAATCCTAAAGAATCAGGATAGAAAGGGCCATTGCATTCTAAACCATAGCCACCGGCAGCTCTTTCAATTAAGCTCCTTCTATCTATACCATAAGCAATCGCTTCTCTTATTTTCTTATCAGCTAATATAGGGTCATTTAAGTTATAGAGAATTCCATAATAGTAATCCGCAGGGATAGCATATGTTTTAAAAGAAGGATCTTTTTTTGCAATCTCATAATCTTCTCTTTCAATAAACTCCACATAATCTACTTCACCGCGCATCAGCGCAGTCCAAATATCTCGGGAATCAGGATAAGACTTTACAATAATCTTATCTAAATATGGCCTTCCTTCATAATAATCCGGGTTATATTCCAAGATAATTTGATTGTCTTTTGTCCATTCTTTAAATCGAAAAGGCCCTGTGCCAATGGGATGTAGATTAAAATCAGCCTTATTTAAATCTTTGTTTTGCAAAATGTGCTTGGGCATTATGTATCTAACCATTCTGTAGAGAAAAGGCACAGAGGGTTTTTTAAGAACAACTTCGAAAGTGTATCTGTCTATTGCATCAAATTTATTTACTAATTCAAGAGAAGGTCTAAAAGGAGAATTAATTTCTGGACCAATAATCTTATCGTAAGTAAATTCCACATCATAAGCAGTGCATTCTATTCCATCATGGAATTTAACCCCTTTTCTTAAATAAAACGTATAGACCAAACCATCGTTAGATATATCCCAGGTTTTCGCTAAGTCAGGTTCAATTTCTCCTTTTGGATTTATCCTGACTAATCCATTAAAAATTAATTGCACAAGAGAAGCTGAGACGCTGTAAGTAGTAAGGATAGGGTTAATTATGGTGGGTTGATTGCGTGTGCCCCAAATCAGGGTTCCGCCATAAGGTTTGCTGAGTTCGGATATATCCTTGGCTTCTAAAGAAACTTGGGCTAACATAAATAAAATAATTAAACAGGTAGAGACAAATATGCGCATCTATCTACTTTTTATAGTAAGCAACTTTCGTGCCATTATATATTTATGTTGGCAGGCCTTGGATAGATCAACATAGAATGCAAGAGGTTACGCAAGATAAAAAAATAGAGGATTCTGATTTCCGGAGTCTAAGTCTTATAATTATATGCTCAAGAAACAGTGCAATTTAATTTCTTTGTGCATTACCACTTGACTGTAACTCCGCCTTCAAAATACCTCTCATGGAGAGGAAAGAAATAATCCTGCCAGTATTTACTATTGGTGAGGTTGTGAATATTGAGAAAGAAGGCAAGGTTTTTAAATTCCTGAGACATTTTTAAATCACAGAGCATTTTCCTATCGTTGGGGCCAACTGAAACCTCTTCGCCCAGTTGGTTAAAATACACTGTGGGCTCTGCATTCCACCAGTCGTAATAGCCTTTGAGCGAAAAATTGAAACCCCCTTTATTTCTGTATTCAATCCCTAAGCCAAAACTTTCTCTGGCCTTACCCCCGCCCTTTACAACCTTTCTTGTGGCCCTGTCCACAATATCATTGAAAGCGCCTGAGGCAAAGAGATCTAAACCTTCCAGAATATTTATCTTAAGTTGTAGTTCTCCCCCCTGTCTTCTGAATTTTTCAAAATTCTTCATATACGATAGCCCTGCTTCATTCTGCGCCCAAGAAATAGCATCCCAGACATCCGCTCTATACAAGGAGAATTTCATCCAAAGACGAGAAACGGGTTTACTTTCTAATCCCAACTCATATACCCAGGCGCGCTCAGGCTTTATATCAGGATTGGGAGCGGTCCAAAAATCCCCGCTATAATTATACTTCCAAAGGAGCGGCGGCGCATTGAAGGCGCGGGAAATTCCCGCCCGGATTAATGTCTCAGGAATACTCTTTAAATGGTATACTAAGCCCCAGGAAGGACTGACTTGTTTGCCAAATTCGCTATTGCGGTCATAGCGTAACCCGGCATTAAAATCCCAGGGGTCTAATTTTAAACTATAGTTCACATAAGGTGCCTGTAATTTTACACTCTTGGCCTTGCTCAAGAAAAGATTAGACTTTACCGCATCGCAATCAAAATCAGCGCCAAATACCAATAAGTCTTGCCCTCGAAGACGGGTGCTGGAAGTTAAGCTCAATTGGTAAAGCAGATCCTTGTATCTAATTATCATAGGTTCTTCATCATCCAGGGAGGCGTGAATCTTTGTAATAAGGTCCTGCCGGGAATGCTTTAAATCAATTTTTACATCCGCATCGCTAATTTTTCCCTCCCAGCCAACCTTGCCATAGCTCATCCGGTAAGGCCGCTCCTGCCAGGTTCCATTCGGAAACACCCCGCTATTCACATCTGCCCCGCTATAGCCAAAAGAACCAGTTATTTTACCCATATCTTTTAAATCATAGGATAACTTACCGAAGCCCTTTTTCTCTAATACGTCGTCCTTCGGACCTTTCCCGCCTGATTCCATATAACTGGAAAATAAATAATAGCCCAAATTACCTGCTTTACCGGATATCTCGCCATTCTCCTTTCTAGTACGAAACTCAGCAAAAGAAGTAGTAAAACTTCCTTTGGGCAGGAGAGTCTGGCCGGTATCCTTTGTAATAACATTAATCACGCCTCCCAGGCCCGAACCCCAGAGACTGGAAGCCGCACCCTTAATTATTTCTATTCTGGCCACATTCTCAATAGGAAACACGCTCGGATTAACCTGACCGGAGGATTGCGAATTAAAAGGTATGCCGTCAATCATTACCCTTACCTGGCGGGAGTCAGAACCCTGAATACTAATTTGGCTGGCACGGCCAAATCCTTTGTTTGGCTCGATATCTACACCTGCTATATATTTTAAGGCCTCGCTTAAATTTTGGACGGGTAATTGCTTTAATTCATCTTCATTAATTACTGCTACATTCTCAGTTGCCTGACTTAAACCTAAAGGAGACCTTCTATTTGTTACTATTATTTTTTCTAATTCAATCTCTTTGGCCTCTTGCCCCGATGCCTTAATCTGGATTAGCCCGATAATTAATGTAATGGCTAAAAGATATTTCATGTGTTTTGCTGCTAAATATCTTTTATCCATAAATAGTCTTGAGATAGTCTTGGATTTGTTAATCTGTCGATTGTTTTTTCAATCCCAGGCTCTTCATCTTATTAAAAAGAGCATTGCGATGTATCCCTAATATCTTAGCTGTCTTGACTTGATTGCCATTTACCCTTTCTAAAACCGCTTCTATGTATTGCTTCTGGAAATCTCTGCTTGCCTCTTTAAGCCTGCCTTCGGCAGGTAAACCTCTTGCTAGACTGCTTTTTATGAATATATCAAAGGGCAGGTCTTTGGGCATAATGATACCATCGTCCCTTAAGGCAACTAAACGCTCGATGACATTTTTAAGTTCCCGCACATTACCTGGCCAGTCATAGTTTATTAAGTATTCTAAGGCCTTCTTTGTTAGTCCTTCTATTTTTTTTCTGAAAACCTGGTTATACTTCTGCAAGAAATATTCTACCAATAAAGGTATATCCTCCTTACGTTCCCTTAATGGTGGTAAGTATATGGGCACAACATTTAAGCGATAATATAAATCCTCCCTGAATTTTCTCTCTTTTACTGCCTGTTTTAAGTCAATATTAGTAGCAGAGATTATCCGTACATCTACTCTAATTATCTTTGTCCCGCCTAATCTTCTAATCTCCTTTTCTTCTAATGCCCTTAGGAGATTCCCTTGCACATCTAATTTTAAACCGGAAATTTCATCTAAAAAGAGGGTTCCCTCGTGAGCCAACTCGAACATACCTAACTTCTGGTTAGTGGCATCAGTAAAGGCGCCTCTTTCATGGCCAAACAATTCACTCTCCAATAAGTTTTCGGGAATACTGGCGCAGTTAATAGGAATAAAGGGCTTCTGTTTTCGGGAACCGTTAAAATGGATAGCCCGGGCAACTAATTCTTTTCCGGTTCCGCTTTCACCAGAGATAAACACCGTGGCGTCGTTTTCAACCACCTTTTCAATTATCTCGTATATTTCTTTCATTTTTTTGCTCTTACCCACAATATTCTCAAATCCAATCTCTTCTCTTTGGGAACGCAAATAAATTACTTCCTTGGCTAATCTCTCTTGGGCTATCGCTTTCTGGGCTACTGCGATTACCTCTTCTACATCAAAGGGTTTAGTAATATAATCACTGGCTCCTAAGTGCATTGCTTCCACGGCGGTGTGCGTGCTATCCACAGCCGTGGCCATAATCACCGATAGGCTTCCATCGTATTCTTTTATCTTGCGCAGAACCTGCATGCCATCCATATCCGGCATTTTGATATCTAAAAAAATCAAATTAATTGGCTCCTTAACTATTTTATCTAAGGCTTCTTTGCCGCTTCTGGCAGTCAAAACTTCAAACTGCCCATCTAATATAGCCTCAAATGTCTCTAAGGCCGCTGGCTCATCATCAACCACTAAAACCACTGGTAAATTTTTCGTATTATTCATCTCTATATCCCTAACTTATTATATTACAATAAGTTAATTCTTTCAATGGATTAATAATTCCAGTAGTGTCAAGATAATTGTACGCTTTCGTATTTAAGGCCTCTGAAAATTGTTACGTGTCTTGGCATAACCTCTGGCAGATTTTACTTGATCCTGAGGCGCCGGCTATTGCTTCAAGCGCCGAAGGATCTTATATAGGTAACCATATATAATTTCCTAGACTATCAAGAAAAATCTCGCCTTCGGCGATGCCAATGAAGCCCATGCACATGCGTGGGGAAGAGATTTTTCTAACGCGGTTGGTTTTTGAAGGAAAGGTTACTTTTTTCTTGTCTTTTTCGGCGTGTGTAAAGGCGGGTTGGTGTCTTTGGTTTCATCCTCGCTGACCATGGCAACTTTGATTATCGATTTCATTTCTTCCAAATCAAAAGGTTTGGCAATGGAAGTGTAGGCGCCTAAACGGGCAGCGGTAATATTATTCTCTAATGTTGCAAAGGCACTAAGCATTATCACCACGATACTGCGGTCAATCTCTTTAATTTTCCTTAAGGTTTCAATTCCGTCGATTCCCGGCATTTTTATATCCAAGAGGACTAAATCCGGCT
>Ga0315289_10013808_pt1 | contig 11292 bp, 10 predicted proteins | sample YL17G11_40_MG_FD_203452 | JGI IMG/M metagenome (GOLD analysis project Ga0315289, IMG submission 203452) | Sediment microbial communities from Yellowstone Lake, YNP, Wyoming, USA - YL17G11_40 | ecosystem: Environmental > Aquatic > Freshwater > Lake > Sediment | place: USA: Wyoming | collected... | reverse complement strand
AGGGAGCACGCATTTGAGGAGCGGCTCCTGCTCACCCTGCACCACCCGATCCAGGAACACCGGATGATGGCGATCCAGATCCTCGGCCAACGGAAATACGAACGGGCTGTGCCGGTCTTTGCCGAAATGGTTGCTGCCGGTCAGGACGTGTACACCCTGCGTGAGATTGTGAATGCATTGTCACAGATAGGTACGAACGATAGCCGTCAGTTGATAATGCAACTCCGGGATCTTCCGTCACCGGTCGTGCGAAAGGCTTGTGAAGAAGTCATCACTACATTCCCGGAAGGTGACTCGCGATGAAGTCACCAGTCAAACCCCGGCTGATGCGTATCCTCCTTGATGGAGAGCCGCACAGCGAGATCGATCTTGCCACGGGTGTCGGATTCACGAAAGTGGCAACGATACGGAAATGGATAGAATCATTCCAGACTACGAAGTTTGTCGAAAGGTACAGGAGCGATACTTCTGCGGCATACGTGTGCCGGCTTATCATAACAAAGGAAATAGTATCGAAGATCTACAATCACCCGGAATTCCGTGCGCTCCGTCCGGAGATCCGCTCGGCAGCATGGTTCTGCCCGGTCTTTACTTCGCAGTTCGCTGCTTTACCGGAGGATCTCCCCCAGCTCATCGACGCTATGGTCCAGGCTTCTCACACGTTCTTTGAGACGATTAGCATGTATGATACCCCGGAGAAGATCCGGGAGACCTATCAGCCCACGCTTCTCGTCAACCGGCTTGCCGGGATTTCTGATACGGTATTTGATGATCTCTGTATCTACTACCAGATCTTCCTGCATGCGGTAATACGGGATATTAAATATGGAGGTCTTGGGGAAGGGTTTGCCCAGCTCTTGAACGGGGTACAGGAAACAATGGAACGACGGTACTCAGATCACATTGCCCCGGTGAAGAAAAAGGCCAGATCAGGAGGTCTTCAATGAACCAGTGCTTTACGGTAATTGGGATGGCATCGGGGCTGATACAAAAAGGCGACGATATAACCGGACGGCTCATTGGAGCGCTTGAGAATTCAGGAGGGACCCCGATCAGGGATGGAGATATCCTCGTTCTTGCCGAATCCATGGTCGCAACGGCAGAAGGGCGGCTCGTTTCCCTCGATACAATTACAGCGTCCCCTTTGGCTTGTGAACTAGCTGCAACATACAGGATGGATCCGCGTGAGGTCGAGATTGTGCTGCAGGAGAGTGACGAAATCATTGGCGGAATTCCCGGGTTTCTCCTTTGTATGAAAGGAGGTACCCTTCTCCCCAATGCGGGTGTGGATAATTCAAACGCCCCGCAGGGTTGTCTTGTACCGCTCCCTGCTGATCCCAATGCGAGTGCGCAAAGGATCCGTACTGAAATACGGGGACGGTGCAGGGCAGATGTGGGTGTAATTATCGCAGACAGCCGTGTACATCCGATGCGGTCAGGCTGTTGCGGTATTGCCATTGGCTGTGCCGGGATCCCTGCGGTTCTGGATGCATATCGGAAACATAATTCATCCGAAAACAACCGGTTCGGCGGGGAACTGGCAGTTGCTGACTGTATCGCATCAGCTGCTGAACTGGTTATGGGTGAGTCCGATGAAGGTATTCCCTTTACGCTCGTCCGTGGTCTGGGGCTTCCTGTCAGCAATCGTTCCGGTGTTCCGCAAGTAGATGTCAACGACTGCCTCTATATGGGGGTAGTTCGTGAACAATGCGAAAACCACGAAAAGTTAACGGGAAGGAGGTAATATGAAACAAAAAACACGGCGGACAATCGAGAGCCGTCGCCGGGCTAAGATATTCGTGGAAGCGTGCGTAAATATCCTTCCTGTACCGGTAGTAACTGTTACGTGCGGCGGAAACGTGCTTTCGATAAACCCAACTGCCCGGGACCTTTTCGGGATCCCTCTTGATGCTACCATAACGCCGGAGATTACGGAACTCCTTGTTATGAATGATAGTAATGACACTGCCGTTACAACTGCCTGCAGGACATTAAACCCGGTTTCTGGGATCGTGAAGATTCGCACACCCTCGGGAACACGAGAGGTAAACTGTTCATCAGTGCCATTCATGGGCGAAGAAGAGGACGTGCTCCTGGTTACCCTGCTGTTCTCTGAAATGAACGGCGATGACGGGAGCGGTCTTACAGAGAACGACCACCATCTGGTTGGCAGACTGTTAGGCACCGAACTGCTGGAGAGCATGAATGAATGGGAAGGACCTTTGCTGGCATTCTCTCGAGGAGATCTACAGACTGTTCCCTTATCAGGAACGCAGGATCCGCTCGCCCGGCTCAAGTTCCTCTATAATGAAGGTATTGCTGCGGTGAAGAAGATGGTTTCCGTGAAAGATCTTTTCGGTTGATGCATGAGCGTGGTAATATCATGTAATTCTTCAAGGGGAAAAATAAAAAACCTCATACGATAAATATAGTTTATACGGCGATGAAGTCCGCCCCAACCGTCACCTCTGACTGATGACTTCTGATTCTGAATCAGAAACATCTGGAGGAAAAAATAATGGACGGATTTATCATCGCAATGTATTCCGATTTTTGGGTAATAGGGCAGTCTATTGTGCTGTTGATTGCCACATTCCCGTTTGCAGTTCCGCTGGTGCTGGGCTATCAGGGAACCCGAAGGAAAATGCCGGTATCATTTTCCCATCAAAATAGAGTTCGATTTAGCCGGATTATGGTTATTGTCAGGATTTCTGAGCGGGTGAATGAGATTGCCCGTTATATCAGTAGTATTCCTGGTATACAAGAGGTTCTTTTCCTGCGTATTCATCGCACGGAACGGGGAAATCCACGTATTGATCGGAACATCGTTGAAGGAAAACCAACTCCTGACCTGAAAAGTGACGGGTATCATTCTGTAAAAGAATATTTTTCAAATTTAGGTATCACGGCGAGGATTGCAATCCTGTCTGTACCATCACATTTTACAACACCGAGAATCCTGAACTACATCGCACACTGGGAGGGTTCTCTCGTTGTTATTGATCAGGAAACACTTCCCCTCATTCAGGGTATGTTTGATCTCTCATCGCATTCCATCGTATCAAAACGGCCTCTCGTACCTGTAGTGATCATACCCAGTGGTGAGATTTCCCGGTTCCTGCGAAGTGATTCTCCTTTCTCCCGGTTACTCATCCCGTTTCATGACAGGACGGATGTCAATCATCTGCTGACTTTTGTCAAAAGCGTTCCAGGTAACAAGGAAGTTGTCCTTTTGTACTTTTCCTCATGCGACCCCCTTGCGGAAAATGAAGGGATCCCCATGAATAAAATTGAACATCGTCTTCCCCTGCTGGGTGAAGCCATTCGTAAGGATGGGCGAACCGTAACCCTGCTCATTTCACCCGGATACCCTGAACAGGAAATTGGTATGGTTGCTGAAGTACACCATGTATCTCTCGTGGTAGTAATGGATGGGGGATGGTGGCCCGGCGACCTCAGCCGATCCGGTGCAATTACCTCCGTTCCTTTCTCTAATTGTTGCGTGCCAGTCCTGATCCTGCCAGCCGGTGGATGGATCTTTGATCAGGAGCTGTGCCAGCGGGCGGTGTCAAACGAGGATATGAGCAGAAAAAGCACAGACCGGAGTATAACGTATGACTGATACAACAATGCGGGAGGAAGACTCCCCATCAACCGTAGAGGGACAACCCCTCATCACGGTCGACCAGCTCTCCATGGAATATGACGGGCGGAGGGTGTTGGACCGGGTGAGCTTCACGGTCAACGAAGGAGAAACCCTCGGCATCATCGGGAGATCCGGTGCCGGAAAGAGCGTACTCATGCACCTCATGAGAGGCATCGAGGATTCGCCTTCGGGAGGCAGGATCCTCTATCATGTCGCGATCTGCCCGCAGTGTAATTTCTTAAGTTACCCGAGCCTTGCGAATACTCCCTGTCCGCACTGCGGCGGACAGTTCACGGGACAGACCATTGATCTCTGGAGTGATGATAAGAAACACCAGATATGGCAACTCATGAACAGGACTGCGATCATGTTCCAGCGAACGTTTGCCCTGTATGGGGATGATCGCGTGATCGAGAACGTGCTCCATGCCCTTGAAGACATTGCTTATCCCCCTGAATCGGCAATCAATCGTGCTGCCGACCTGATCGATCAGGTCAGGCTCTCACACCGCATGATGCACATTGCCCGGGACTTGTCTGGTGGTGAGAAACAGCGAGTCGTGCTCGCCCGCCAACTGGCAAAAGATCCGTTCCTCCTCTTTGCCGATGAACCGACGGGCACGCTCGACCCGGAAACGACGAGGATGATCCAGCAGATCCTGCTCGATACGGTTCAGCGCAACCATATGGGCATGGTCGTCACCTCCCATTTCGCCGAGGATATCGCCACCCTGGCACAACGGGCGATCCTCCTGTCGGAGGGGAGTATTACCGCAATAGGAACACCGGCAGAAATTCTCTCCCGGTTTACTGCGGGTCAGGAAGAAACCGGCAAGGCGGTAACCCGTGAGACAGGAGATACCATCGTATCTGCACATAACCTGGCAAAACGATATATGACAGTCGACCGTGGCGTGATACGGGCTGTCAATGATGTCTCGTTCGAGGTTGCAACCAGGGAAATTTTCGGGATTGTCGGCAGGAGCGGGGCAGGTAAGACAACGCTCTCCCGTATACTTGCCGGCCTGATCGAACCGACCAGTGGTGAAATGAACATCCGTATTGGAGATGCGTGGGTGGATATGACGAAGCCCGGCATAGACCAGCGCGGACGGGCAAAGGAATATATCGGCTACCTTCATCAGGAGTACGATCTGTTCCCGCACCGGACCGTGATGGACAACCTCACGGATGCCATCGGGCTTGAATACCCCAAGGAACTCGCGATGCGAAAGGCACTCGTAACACTCGGGTTTGCCGGGTTTTCTCACGAAATGAGTAAGGAGATCCTGAACCGGTTCCCGGACCAGCTCAGTGTCGGGGAGAAGCACCGCGTTGCTCTTGCCCAGGTGCTGATCCGTGAACCTCGCATCGTCATTCTTGATGAACCGACCGGCACTATGGATCCCATTACCAAGAACGAGGTCAGGGACTCAATTCTTCACGCACGGGATGAGATGGAGGAGACGTTTATAGTGATCTCGCATGACCTTGAGTTTGTCCGGTCTACCTGTGACCGGGTGGTGGTGATGAGCGGAGGAAAAATTGTCGCTACCGGGAATCCCCGGGACGTGCTGGAAACAACCGTCCCCACTGGGAATCTGAATATAAAGGGTCCCAACGCGTAGGAGGTTTTTTCTATGACATTCCACAGTATTCTGTTTGAGAGTCCGAGGGACGACATCAAAGAGGAAACTATCCAGGCACCTGATTTTTTTGCCGATTTAAATCTGGATCCGGTGGTAAACGCCATCACAGCCGGTAGGGAAGAATATGATCTGAAGCCTTTTTTCTATGATTCTTTGAAAAGTATCGATGCGATCAATTATCGTCATGAAATAATGCAAGAACTTGGAGATCCCCGCACCTCTGGGGTCATACGATCGTTTTCAACAAAGATGCAAATAATGCGAAAACATCTGGCCCAAGCTGACAAACTCCATTACCAATACCAGAAGGGGAGGTGGTTCTTAGATGCGGTAGAATTGTACTGCGAAGCGGCCGACTGTCTGCTCCATGACCTTGCACGCCTCGACCTAAAATCACGAGGCTTCTCGACCTTCCTAAAATATCTGACGAATTATACCATGACAGGTGACTTTACCTCACTGGTCGCTGAAATAAAACAACTTAAGACCGAATTATCCGGGGTTAAATATTGCCTGCTCATCAAGGGAAATACAATCACCGTTCGAAAGTATGCATCAGAAGTGGATTTTAGTAGAGAAGTGGAAAAGACATTTGAGAAATTCAACCAGGGAGCGGTAAGGTATTACCACGAGAATTTTCCGGATTATCCTGACATGAACCATGTTGAAGCGAATATACTCGATCTGGTCGCAAAATTCTATCCGGATGTATTCTTACATCTCGATAAATTCCAGAAGGATCACGCCAATTATCTGGATACAACGATCGTCAGGTTCGATCAGGAGATTCAATTTTATGTGGCATACTTAGAGTTTATTGCAATTTTCAGAGAGGCGGGACTCCATTTTTGTATTCCCCGGGTTTCTGACACGAGCAAAGAAATCTGTAGTTCCGAAGGATTCGATCTGGCCCTTGCAACAAAGCTGGTTCAGGAAAAGAACCCTATCGTTTGCAATGATTTTTACCTGAAAGATAAGGAGCGTATTTTTGTAATAACCGGTCCGAATCAGGGTGGTAAAACGACCTTCGCCCGTGCCTTTGGGCAGTTGCATTACCTGGCCAGTCTCGGGTGTCCCGTTCCTGGCAAAAATGCCCGACTCTTCCTGTTCGACAGACTTTTCACCCACTTCGAACGAGAAGAGGACATCGATAATCTCAAGAGCAAGCTGGAGGATGACCTGGTCAGAATTCACTCCATTTTGACCCAGAGCACATCCAGTAGTATCATCATCATAAACGAGATGTTCACTTCCACCACGGTAAAAGATGCCCTTTTTTTAGGGAGGAAAGTACTCGAACAAGCAACAAAATTAGACGTACTGTGCGTCTATGTTACGTTCCTGGATGAGCTGACCTCTCTGGAGAAGACGGTGAGCGTTGTCGGCACAGTAGTTCCCGAGAATCCGGAATTACGCACATATAAAATTGAAAGAAGGCCCGCCGACGGACTTTCATACGCCATTGCAATTGCCAGGAAGCACCGGCTCACGTTTGAGAGTTTAAAGGAGCGTGTAAAATCATGAAGCCTTTTCTCCTCTATAGGGATCAGGATTTTTATCCGCAGTGGGGAATGATTCACCTGTCTCCCTCTCGTAGCTGGTGGAGGGATCGTGATTTTGAGATGCAATGGGAAATGCTGCCGGCACATGAACGAATAGTAACACAGGACCTGGAATTGGACCTTCTGTTCAGTACCATGGCTCGCGGGGACAAATTTCTCTTTGAAGTAGTGAAGAACGTTGTTCTTTTAAGTTTAACAGATACTGACACGATACGTTACCGTCAGGGGATTCTCAAGGATTGCATGAAGAATCCTGATATCGTCAGGAACATGTACACTATCTCGGTCGAATCGATTGATAAGTATGAAAAAATTTTCAGCTGGTATTCCAACCAATCTATAGATTCGGTCCGTAGTTCCTCCATACAAGCGCTTGAGCTTTTTGTGAACATGCTTACGGAACTCAGGAACCTGGCAGATGAGCATGGTGGTACATTTGAATCGGAAGGCTTCAGGAAGCTCTTTGCGAAGCTTGATAACGAGCTTACCGATGAGTACTTCGCCAGCATCCAGGAAAAACTGGGGGAATTAAAGTTACCACAGGGAGCATTGATCAGCGCGGAGATCGGAAAGGGCAATAAGGGGACCAACTATGCACTTCATAGGTTTCAAAAGATAAAAGACCAGGGCTGGATGAGCCGATTTTTTGCAAAGGAGCAGCCATCTCACTATAGCTTTACCATCCATGAACGCGATTATAACGGTTTCAAAGCATTGGCGGAACTGAAGGGGAGAAGTATAAATAAAATCTCCAATACGCTCGGCCAGTCTTCTGACCACATTCTTAACTTTTTTACCGCAATGAAGACAGAACTGGCATTTTATATTGGTTGTTTAAACCTCAGCGAGCAGCTGACCCAAATTGGCGAACCGGTATGTTTTCCCATCCCATTCGATCACGGTAAACGTGCACTCTCTTTTGAGGGCCTCTACGATGTGTGCCTGGCCTTAAAAATGAAACAGAGAGTGGTTGGTAACGATGCAAATGCCGAAAACAAGGATCTCGTTATCATCACCGGAGCGAACCGGGGAGGAAAATCAACACTCCTGCGAAGCTTAGGATTGGCTCAATTGATGATGCAGTGCGGTTCGTTTGTACCGGCGAAATCTTTCCGTTCTGATGTGTGCGACGGGATCTTTACCCACTTCAAACGGGAAGAGGATCACGCCATGAGAAGCGGTAAACTTGATGAAGAGCTCAGCAGGATGAGCGAAATCGTTGACCACCTGACGCCAGATTGCATGGTGTTGTTCAATGAATCGTTTGCTGCCACGAACGAAAGGGAAGGCTCAGAGATTTCCCGTCAGATCGTGTGTGCATTACTGGAGAGACGGATCAAGGTTATATTCGTTACTCACCTCTATGAATTTTCACAGGGTCTTTATGAAAATAAGAGGGAAAATGCATTGTTCCTTCGGGCTGAACGGAAGCCGGACGGAGAACGCACCTTCAGGGTGACAGAAGGCGAACCGCTGCAAACGAGCTATGGCGAAGACCTGTATAACAGGATATTCCTTCGGACGGAGTTGAAGTGATGTTCATCGTGGTCACCTATGACCCTGGATTTGTCCGGGCCAAAGGTGACCCTGTGGTAGTTATGAGCGGGAAAGAAATCATTGTGACCGGAAAACCTGTGGAATCTTTCAGGGATTTTTGTCATGATTGAATGGAGAGCCGGGGACGGAGCCTGATCAATGGAGAAGCAGCGGGGACTCGGGTATGCATTAGCACTTGCCGGAGGTGCAATTCTTGTCGGGTCCTCCATTCAACCACCGTGGCTGATGGCACTTATCATCATCTGCGGTGCACTGCTGCTGCTGCGTTTTTTTAACACAAAATATCTCACCTACACGTTCTGTATCCTCGCGGTTTTATATGGTGTCGGGCTCCTCCCGTTCTTTGTTCTTGCCACAACCCTTGCAATGCTCGTACTTGGTGAAATGGTCTTCCAATCCAGGGAAGAAGATCTCAACACCTATCTCTATTACGTGATCTCAACTGCGTTGGCGGGAGTGCTCGTCATGGCATACTTAAACGAGAAAGCGATCCTTACGCTCATCTTCGGTATCATTGCCGCCGTGCTCCTGAAGGTGATCCTCCTTAAATATGAGGATTCGCTGGTAATCGAAGGGATCGGCATCGCGATGACGATGTACCTAATCGAGGAACTCAACTACAAAGCGGATTTCCAGATAATCGTGTTTGCGGTTCTCGTCTCGTTCGCGTTCGGGTACTTCGCATTCAGGGCAAAAACTGCAGACCTCTCCGGGCTCTTCTCCATCGCCCTTGTAGGGATCATTCTCCTTGTCTTTGCTGATGCCCGCTGGCTCCTTGTCATGCTGGTATTTTTTATCATGGGATCAGCCGGCACCCGGTACAAATTTGAATATAAAAAACGGATCGGCGTCGAGCAGGGGCACAGCGGGGCGCGGGGGTACCGGAATGTCTTTGCGAACGGAATTATCTCCTGCGTCGCTGCGATTCTCTACGGTATCTATGCCGAACCGGTTTTCATTGTCATGTACGTTGGCGGCGTAGCAACCGCAGCTGCGGATACGCTGGCAAGCGAAATCGGCGTAACAGGGGGCATCCCCACCATGATTACGACGTTCAAAAAAGTCCCGATCGGCACGAATGGCGGCGTGACCTGGACGGGGGAACTCGTTGCGCTGCTTGGGGGTTTTACCATCTCGCTCGTTGCGCTGGCTCTTGGTCTCATCACCCCATCCATGCTTGTCATCTGCACAATTGCTGCCTTTGTCGGCACCAACATCGACAGTTTCATCGGAGCGACGCTGGAGAACCGGGAATTTTTCGGTAATGCCGGTACCAACCTCGCGGCAACTATGGGGGGCTGTATCTTTGCAATGGCACTGTATTTGATCTTCCATTAACAGGCAGGTTCTTGACGGGATGACACCGTGAAAGGATTGGTGATGCTGACCAATTCTTGCAGTCCTGATCCGGGACCCGTGATCATTGACCGGTAATACCTTCCCGCGCCGGCTCACACGAACCGTACATGGGTATCCTGCTGGTGCTCAACGATTTTCCCTCTGAATCCAGTGTACGGGTGGGGCCGGTCCGGGTTTTTGTAAAAGGCCGGTATAGTGGATCAGTACATCTTCCATCATCGGGCCCCGGATCAAAAATGTAGTGAGGATAACCTGATGCCGGACAATACATTCCAGAATATCCCTCATGGTCCGACTGGGATCCCGCAGCAACAGGACGCATTTATCAGCACGGGATTCATGGATTTCCACCTTGGGCAGTCCGGACAGTTCCTGAACAAAGGTCGTGGGGATTCTGATGGAGGTTATTTCGATAATTCTTTCCTGAACAAGGGATTGCTTCAGATTTTCCGGACTGTCAATGGCGGCGCATTTCCCGTTATGGAGAATCGCAATCCGCGTGCACAGGCGATCCGCTTCCTCGGTATTATGGGTTGTCATAACAATGGTGACTCCCCGCGTGTTGAGATCGCGGAGGACGTTGCGTATTACCACAACCGATTCAAAGTCGAGTCCTGATGTCGGTTCATCGAGAAAGAGGAGGAGAGGGTAGTGAATGAGCTCTTTGGCGATGGCAAGGCGGCGCTTCATACCTTTTGAGAATGTCCCCACCTTCTCATTTCGTCGGGAGAACAGGCCGAGAAGTTGTAACAGTTCTCCTGCCCGCCGCTCCATGTCGGACGGGGCCACGTAGTGGAAGGTTCCTGACGCGACAAGGTGTTCCCATGCGGTCTCGGAACCCCTGAGCCGGGATAATTCCGGGACAATCCCGATGCTTCTCCGTGCATTCAGCGGAATCTCTCCCGAACCCCGTTCAAATAGTGCGACCCGACCGTCCCTGGGTACAAGCCCCCCGCCCAGTATCCGGAGAAGGGTTGTCTTTCCCGCACCATTCATCCCGAGAATACCGAAGAATTCACCCATTTCGATCCGGAAGGAAAGATTATCCAGTACCCTCCGTTTCCCAAATGCATGGGTGATATGTTCCGCATGAATGGCCAGCATAGGAGATTCCTTACGAAATGATCGTTATGGGGCAGCAGCAGGGATCCCGACCTGCTCAATCTAGTGAAGACTGGCCAATTCCTTGGATCCGGTCTGGCTTTTTTAAAACAGAAGTCATCAGCCAGAAGGGCATTTAACGGCGGACCTCATCGCCATCTGTACGAATAGTATTGTGATGGAATCATTTATTGTTTATTCATACAATAATTCTCGAACACCAGGACTATTGGATCTCTAAACAGAACACCGAGAAAGAAAAAAGATCCGGGATTTTTACCCGTTCCGCAGCACCGCTCCCTTATCGGCCTGACCGACAAGTGCTGCATACCGGGCGAGAACTCCGGTCACAGGTTTCTTGTGCGGGACCATTTCCTGCCTGCGTTTCTGTAGTATCTCTGGTGAAAGAAGAAGATCAA
>Ga0315289_10013807_pt1 | contig 11292 bp, 10 predicted proteins | sample YL17G11_40_MG_FD_203452 | JGI IMG/M metagenome (GOLD analysis project Ga0315289, IMG submission 203452) | Sediment microbial communities from Yellowstone Lake, YNP, Wyoming, USA - YL17G11_40 | ecosystem: Environmental > Aquatic > Freshwater > Lake > Sediment | place: USA: Wyoming | collected... | reverse complement strand
AGGCCACCAGCGTCAGGGTGGTGTCGGCATCGGTGTCACCGCCACCGATGACATCGCTGGCTCCACCGCCGCAGGCGGCGAGCACGGTCGCGGTGGCGGCCAGGGCGGTGGCGGTGCGCCAGCGGCGAAGGGACTCACGGGAGAACCGGCGGGACATGGAGCGCCCTTTCTCGTTGCGGGAGGCGGTAGCAGGCACGCCCGTCACAACGAGGAGGTTCACATGCGTCGATATGCCGTGACCACCGCCGGCTCCGGGCAGGGGTGTCAGCGACAACAGCAGTAATCGGCGACGGCAGCGAGTGCCACGAAGGCACCACCGACTCCGGTCACCGTGCGCATGGCCCGCAGCCTAACAGAGCCACCACCACCGCCGCGCCGTGCGCCGGGCGCTGTCAGCGGTTCAGCAACCAGACCAGCACGACAAGAATCAGCAACGCGACCAGCGCGAGCGTCACCCGGGACCGCGGCATACCCGGTTACCGGCCATCCCCGGTGCCGCCGCGAAGCCGGCGGACCACCCTGATGCCGTTGCCGAGCACTGCGTCCACCGTCACCGCGACACCGTAGGCCAACACCAGCACAACCGGAATGACGATCAGGGTCTGCAGCACGAAGCCCAACCCGGACAGCCACAGTTCGAAGCTGTCCCACCAGCTCAAGAACCCGGCCACGCCACCACCCTATGCAATGGGCCCCTCGTCGGAGGTTTCTGGTCCGATCGGTGGACGCACGGGGTCTTGCCCGCCATGATGACGGGATGGTTCTGCAGATCCAACCTGCTGGTGAGGACATGTTGCGTGGTCGGGATCGAGACGGCCGGGCCACCCCCCTCAACGTCACCCCTCCGCTGCCCGACGCACCGGCCGGCCCGAGGCGCAGCCCGTTCCCGCCGATCGCCGACTACGCGTTCCTGTCCGACTGCGAGAACACCTGCCTGATCTCAGCGGCCGGTTCGGTGGAGTGGATGTGCGTGCCGCGCCCGGACTCGCCGAGTGTGTTCGGTTCGATTCTGGACCGTGGGGCCGGGCACTTCCGGCTGGCCCCGTACGGCGTCTCGGTGCCGGCGGCCCGGCGGTACCTGCCGGGCGGCCTCATCATGGAGACCACCTGGCAGACCCACACCGGGTGGATCATCGTGCGCGAAGCGATGGTCATGGGCCCCTGGCACGACATCGAAGCGCGCTCGCGCACCCACCGTCGCACCCCGATGGACTGGGACGCCGAACACATCCTGCTCCGCACGGTGCGCTGCGTCAGCGGCACCGTGGAGTTGACCATGAATTGCGAGCCGGCTTTCGACTACGGCCGGATCACCGCGGCGTGGGAGTACTCGGCCAATGCCTACGGCGAGGCGATCGCCCGGGCACGCACCGACGCCGACGCCCACCCGACGCTGCGGCTGACCACCAACCTGAGGATCGGTCTGGAGGGACGCGAGGCGCGCGCCCGGACCCGGCTCAAGGAGGGCGACAATGCCTTCGTCGCGCTGTCCTGGTCTGGGCATCCCTCCCCGCAGACCTACGAGCAAGCTGCCGACAAGATGTGGCAGACCAGCGAAGCCTGGCGGCAGTGGATCAACATCGGCGACTTCCCCGACCATCCGTGGCGGTCCTATCTGCAGCGCAGCGCGCTGACGCTGAAGGGCCTGACGTACTCGCCCACCGGCGCCCTGCTGGCCGCCAGCACCACCTCGCTGCCGGAGACCCCGCGCGGCGAACGCAACTGGGATTACCGCTACGCCTGGGTGCGGGACTCCACCTTCGCGCTGTGGGGACTCTACACGCTCGGACTGGACCGCGAGGCCGACGACTTCTTCTCCTTCATCGCCGACGTGTCGGGCGCCAACAACGGTGAGCGCCAACCACTTCAGGTGATGTACGCCGTCGGCGGCGAACGTGAACTCGTCGAGGAAGAACTCGACCACCTCTCCGGCTACGACGGCGCCCGGCCGGTCCGGATCGGCAACGGCGCCTACAACCAACGCCAGCACGACATCTGGGGCACCATGCTGGATTCGGTGTACCTGCACTGCAAGTCCCGGGAGAACATCTCCGACCAGTTGTGGCCGGTGCTCAAGGAACAGGTCGAGGAGGCCATCAAGCACTGGCGCGAACCCGACCGGGGCATCTGGGAGGTGCGCGGTGAGCCGCAGCACTTCACCTCCTCGAAGGTGATGTGCTGGGTGGCACTGGACCGCGGCGCGAAACTCGCCGAGTTGCAGGGCTCCAAGAGCTACGCCCAGCAGTGGCGGGTGATCGCCGACGAGATCAAGGCCGACATCCTGGCCAACGGAGTGGACTCCCGCGGTGTGTTCACCCAGCGCTACGGCGACGACGCCCTGGATGCCTCGCTGCTGCTGGTTCCGCTGCTGCGATTCCTGCCTTCCGACGACCCGCGGGTCCGGGCCACCGTGCTGGCCATCGCCGACGAACTTACTGAGGACGGCCTGGTGCTGCGCTACCGCGTCCACGAGACCGACGACGGGCTGTCCGGCGAGGAGGGCTCGTTCACGATCTGCTCGTTCTGGCTGGTCTCGGCGCTGGTCGAGATCGGGGAGGTGAGCCGAGCGCGGCACCTGTGCGAGCGGCTGTTGTCCTTCGCCAGTCCGCTGCACCTCTACGCCGAGGAGATCGAGCCGAGCACCGGGCGGCACCTCGGAAACTTCCCGCAGGCATTCACCCATCTGGCCCTGATCAACGCCGTGGTGCACGTGATCCGGGCCGAGGATCAGTCCGACGGCACCGGGGTCTTCCAGCCGGCCAACTCCCCCACCTGACGCCCCCCCATCAGGCGCCTCGGCGGATGTTGTCGAGCATCTGCTCAACGAGGTCCACCGCCCGGGTGGTGGCTACCCGCCGGGCCGGGAGCACATCGGTGATCGCGACGTCGACGTCGACGATGCAGTCCGCCGCGACACCGATCGCATGCTCGGTGGGGAAATCCGACTCTCCGCCGGTGTCCCCGCTGAGGACCGTCGCGGACAGAATGACGCCGGACTGCCGCACATCGGTCACCGTCCACTGCAGAGTGGAATCGGCGGTGATGTTGACGACCACCGCAGTGTTGTCGCAGGAGAGCCACCGCGTGACGAACGTCGAGAACATCCGGGCCGCTTCGACATCGGAGGCGAACCGCACCACCCCGGTGTGGACGCTGGAGACGGTCTGTCCCTCTCCGTATCGGGTGAAGTCCCGCAACCCCACGCCGCGGACGTCACCCTGCTCGTACACCACCCGCATCAACGGTGTGGCCGCGCCCAGGCATTCCAGCGGGGAGACATCCGCGCTATCGCGAATACCGTTGGGCAGCAGGCTGATAGCGCCGACCACTGGAGGGCCGGTGGGATCCAGCGGATTACCCACCGCCTGCTCGACCTCGTCGGCGGTGGGCAACACGTACTGCAGACCGCTGGACTGATGACGCAGGGCGGTACCGCCGATGGTGGTGGCGCACGCCGACAGCAGGACGGCGCTCATCGCTGCGCCGATCCCCCTGATGTATCGTGCCCGAATCGCCGGACAGTCGTGAGAAATGGCCCCCTACTTCCGCGTCTTGTCGCCCGATTTGTCATTGGCGGAGTCGGTCGAGAGCGCGGCGACGAACGCCTCCTGCGGCACGTCGACCCTGCCGATGGTCTTCATCCGCTTCTTGCCCTCCTTCTGCTTCTCCAGCAGCTTGCGCTTACGGGTGATATCGCCGCCGTAGCACTTCGCCAGCACATCCTTGCGGATAGCCCGGATGTTCTCCCGCGCAATGATTTTCGAACCGATCGCCGCCTGGATCGGAACCTCGAACTGCTGGCGCGGAATGAGTTCTTTGAGCTTGGTGGTCATCTTGTTGCCGTAGGCGCCGGCAGAGTCCTTGTGCACGATCGCACTGAAGGCGTCGACGGCCTCGCCCTGCAGCAGAATGTCGACCTTGACCAGCGCGGCCTGCTGCTCACCCGACTCCTCGTAATCGAGGCTGGCGTAGCCGCGGGTGCGCGATTTCAGCGAGTCGAAGAAGTCGAAGATGATCTCGCCCAGCGGCATGGTGTAGCGCAACTCGACGCGTTCCGGTGACAGGTAGTCCATGCCGCCCAGTTCGCCGCGGCGGGACTGGCACAACTCCATGATGGTGCCGATGAATTCGCTGGGCGAGATGATCGTGGTCTTGACCACCGGCTCGTGGACCTCGCGAATCTTGCCGTCCGGCCAGTCCGAGGGGTTGGTGACGATCTTCTCGGTCCCGTCTTCCTCGACGACCCGGTAGACGACATTCGGCGACGTGGAGATCAGGTCCAGATCGAATTCACGTTCAAGTCGTTCGCGGGTGATCTCCATATGCAGCAGGCCGAGAAACCCGCAGCGGAAACCGAACCCGAGCGCCACCGAGGTCTCCGGCTCGTAGGTCAGCGCGGCGTCGTTGAGTTGGAGCCTGTCGAGGGCGTCCCGCAGATTGGGGTAATCGGATCCGTCGACCGGGTAGAGCCCGGAGTAGACCATCGGCTTGGGCTCGCGGTAACCGGTGAGCGCCTCGGTCGCGCCCTTGCGTGCGGAGGTGACGGTGTCGCCCACCTTCGACTGGCGGACATCCTTCACCCCGGTGATCAGGTAGCCCACCTCGCCGACCCCGAGGCCCACTGTGGGCTTGGGCTCCGGAGAGACGATGCCCACCTCCATCAACTCGTGGGTGGCGCCGGTGGACATCATCTTGATCCGCTCGCGCGGGGTGATCTTGCCGTCCACCACCCGCACATAAGTCACCACGCCGCGGTAGATGTCGTAGACCGAGTCGAAGATCATCGCCCGCGCCGGCGCGTCGGCATCCCCGGTCGGCGACGGCACCCGGCGTACGACTTCGTCCAACAGTGCCGGCACACCCTCGCCTGTCTTGCCGGACACCCGCAGCACGTCGCCGGGCTCGCAGCCGATGATGTGGGCCAGTTCGGCGGCGTAGCGGTCCGGGTCGGCGGCGGGCAGGTCGATCTTGTTGAGCACGGGGACGATCGCCAGGTCGCGGTCCAGCGCCAGGTAGAGGTTGGCCAGCGTCTGGGCCTCGATGCCCTGGGCTGCGTCGACCAGCAGCACCGCGCCCTCGCAGGCCTCCAGGGCACGGGACACCTCGTAGGTGAAGTCGACGTGACCGGGAGTGTCGATGAGGTGCAGCACGTAGTCGCCCGCCCGGAGGCCCTCGGCGTCGGCTTTGACCGTCCAGGGCAGCCGGACGTTCTGGGCCTTGATGGTGATGCCGCGCTCGCGCTCGATGTCCATCCGGTCGAGGTACTGCGCCCGCATATCCCGATCGGCGACCACGCCGGTCAGCTGCAGCATCCGGTCGGCAAGGGTGGATTTGCCATGATCGATGTGAGCGATGATGCAGAAGTTGCGGATCTGCGCCGGCGCAGTGAACGTCTGATCGGCGAAACTGCTGATGGGAATCTCCTGGTGGACGCGTGGGTTCCGGCCCGCTCAGCGTATCGAGCCGCCCTCGGCAGGGCCCAATCGCGACGCGCACCCGGTACCGATCCTCGCCTATGCTGTCGAGAATGGCGTCGCAGTGGAGGACGTTTCAGCGTTTCGCGGAGCACCTCATCTTCAATGAAGCCCCCAAGCTCATCCGGCAGTTCCAGCACCCCAACACGGTGCCGCGGTCCATCCAGCAGGGCATCCAACAGGGCATCCAACTGGGCATCCGGCTGGGCATCGAAGTCCTGGTGGCGGCCGGGATGCCCCCGGAACCGCCGGTGGCCATCACCGCGGGACGGCCGGTCACCCGCAGCAGCGCCCCCACCGCCCATCGGGCCCGGACGGTGGCCTACGCCCCCGACCTCGACGGCCGCGCCGATCCCGGCGAGGTGGTGTGGACCTGGGTGGTTTACGAGGACGACCCGACCCGCGGCAAGGACCGTCCGGTGCTGGTGGTGGGACGCGACGGCCGCACCCTGCTCGGGCTGATGCTGTCCAGCCAGGCCCACCATGCCCACGACCCGAGCTGGGTCGCGGTCGGTTCGGGCGGCTGGGACTACGAAGCCCGACCCAGCTGGGTGCGGCTGGACCGGGTGCTCGACGTGCCGGAGGAGAGCATCCGCCGGGAGGGCGCCATCATGGACCTGACCACCTTCGAGGTCGTCGCCAGCAGGCTGCGTATCGAGTACTCCTGGAGGTGAGCGGACCGGGGTGCCAAACCCCGACTCACCCGCCCTGGGTGATGTAGGCCTGCAACTGCTGGCGTTCTGCCTGCAACGCCTCCATCCGGTTCTTCACCACGTCCCCGATGCTCACGATGCCGGCCAACCGGCCGTTGTCCAGCACCGGGACGTGACGGACCCGGTTGTTGGTCATCAGGGCCGCCAGATCGTCGATCTGGTCGTCCGGACGGCAGGTGACCGCGACCTCGCTCATGATGTCGGTCACGGGCCGGCGCAGCAGTTCGGGCCCATGCTCGTGGAGGTGACGCACGACGTCGCGCTCGGAAACGATGCCCACCATGCCGTCGGGCCCGATCACGACCATGGCGCCGATGTTGTGGATGGCCAACTCGGCCAGCAGACCGGTGACGGTGGTGGTCACGGTGACCGTCGCCACCTGCGAGCCCTTGGAGCGCACGATGTCCGCGATGCGCATGCGTCGCCCCTCTGCTGATGTGTGATCGATCTCACGTCAGGTTACGGCGGGCGGGCCCGACGCGGAAGGGGCAGGGGCCAGGTTGCGGGTGACGACCTGCGTCGGCCGAGCGGGCCGCGTCCACCGTTGCGCGGGCCGGGGGGTGCAGACCGTGGTCCGGACGCACCACGTGCCGCCGTTGACGCCCGGACAGGGGGATCGGTGGCGCGCCCTGGCCGCCGCCGAGTTTCAGCGGCCGGGTGGCACTCGGCAACGACCTGCTCCGCGTCTCGGTGGGCTGAAAACTCAAGCGAGCCTGGTCATCTCGACCAGCACATCGAGATCGCTGAATCCCTGGCCCAGATAGATGCCCTTGAGTGGCGTCACGTCTTCGTAGCTGCGGCCGAATCCGACGCTGATGTACTGCTCGTTGATCTCGGTGCCGTTGGTCGGGTCGAAGTTCCACCAGCTGCCCGTCCACGCCTGAATCCAGGCGTGGCTCTCGCCCTCCACGGTCTCCCCGATGGCGGCGTCGGGATTCGGGTGCAGATAGCCCGAGACGTACCGTGCGGGAATACCCATGGAGCGCAACAGGATCAGCGACAGATGCGCGAAGTCCTGGCATACCCCTTTGCCCTCCTGCAGCGCATCCAGACCCGAGGAGTGCACGCCGGTGGTACCCGCGACGTACTGCAGTTCGTTGCGGACCCATTCGACGGTGGCCAGGACGGCGTCGTGCGGGTCGCGACCCTTGGCGATCTGCCGGGCGATCCGGTCCGTGCGCTTACCGACCGGGGTGTACCGACGGGTCGGGGTGAGCACCTCGTGATAGCGGTCCAGCACCGCGTCAGACTGCAGGTTGCCCCAGTTGACCGTCGAGGTGCGCGGTTCGGGCTTGTCGGTCTCCACAACCGATGCCGAGGTGACCTCCAACTCGATGTGCGGCGCGTGCAGGTCGAACGCAGTCACCGCGGTTCCCCAGTAGTCGACGTACCGGTAGGACCGGGTGGCGGGAGCGGTCTCGACGCGGTTGATGATGACGTTCTGCCGGGAGTCCGATCTCGGGGTCAGCCGGGCCTCGTTGTACGACGCGGTGACCGGCCCCTTGTAGGCGTACCCCGTCGCGTGCACCACACGCATCCGCCACATCAGGCCCCGCCCCCCATACCTTCGGCGACCAGGATCGCCCCACCGCGCCCGGCATCGGACCACTCCACCGACGGTGCCAGGCGGAAGTATCTGAGCGACAACGCTTCTCCCACCTCATGACAGGTAGCCTGCAGGCCGGCCAACCGGATCTCCAGCGAATCCAGCAGCGCCCCCGGCCGGACGAACTCCAGCTCGCTGCGGGCCCGGCCGAGCAGACGCCGCGCCTCGGCGCCCGCGACATCGCTCGATCCGCGCATCAACTGGTCGAGGCTGTGCTCGGCGAGCTTGAGCGAGTAGAAGGCCGACCGCGGGAACTGCCGGTCGAGCAGCATGAACTCGACCACCCGGTTGGCGTCGAGCACTCCGCGGTGGGTGCGCAGGTAGGTGTCGTGGGCGCCGGCGGCGCGCAACACGCTCACCCACGTCGGCGAGGAGGCGCTGTCACCCACCCGGGACAGCAGCAGCCGCATCGTCATGTCGACACGTTCCAGCGCCCGCCCGAGGACCAGGAACCGGTAACCGTCATCTCGGGACAACGTGGAGTCAGCCAGCCCGGCGAACATCGCCGCCCGGCCCTCGACGAAGGTGAAGAACTCGTGCGGCCCGAGACGCCGCGCCGCCCGTTCCCGTTCGGGCAGCGCGTTGTAGGTGGTATTCAGGCATTGCCACATGTCGCCGGAGATCACCTCGCGTGCCGAGCGGGCGTTCTCCCGGGCAGCGCTGATCGCGTCGACGATCGAGCAGCCCTGGGGCAGGTCGCGGCTGAACGCGACCAGGTGGGTCAGCGCCCACATGTCCAGCCGAGTCTTGGGCGGTTCGATTCCCAGCACTTCCAACAGAATCCGGGAGGCCTGGTCGGGGTCGACGCTGGAGTCCTCCAGCAGCTGATGCACCGTCACGTCCAGGATTCGGGCGGTGTCGTCGGCCCGTTCGACATAGCGGCCGATCCAGTACAGCGCCTCGGCGTTACGGGCCAGCATTACTGTGCTTCGTTCTGTTGCTGTTGCTGTTGCTGGTGCTGTTGCTGGTGACCGGACGTGGCCTGGTGCTGAACCGGCTTCATCTCGGCGGCGACGGTGGACCGGGGCAGCGTGCGCACCACCTGGGCGGCGGCCAGCTCCCGGGTGGCCGCCGAGGCACGGGATGCCAGCACCCAGGTGTCCTTGGAGCCACCGCCCTGACTGGAGTTGACCACCAGCGAGCCTTCGGTGAGGGCGACCCGGGTCAGCCCGCCGGGCAGCACCCACACTTGATCGCCGTCGTTGACCGCGAACGGACGCAGATCCACGTGCCGGGGGGCGAGAGTGTCGCCGATCTTGGTGGGCACCGTGGACAGCTGCACGACCGGCTGGGCGATCCAGCCGCGGGGGTCGGCCTGGATCTTGCGCCGCACCGCTGCCAGTTCCTTCTCCGAGGCGTAGGGGCCGAAGACGATCCCGTATCCACCTGATCCCTCGACCGGTTTGATGACCAGTTCGTGCACCCGGTCGAGAACCTCGGCACGTTCAACGTCGAGCCAGCAGCGAAGCGTGTCGACGTTCGCCAAGAGCGGCTTCTCGCCGAGGTAGTAATCGATGATGGTGGGCACGTAGGTGTAGACCAGCTTGTCGTCCCCGACCCCGTTGCCGACCGCGCTGGAGATCACCACGTTCCCGGCGCGGGCGGCATTGAGCACGCCGGCCACCCCGAGCACCGAATCGGGCCGGAACTGCATCGGGTCGAGGTACTCGTCGTCGATTCGCCGGTAGATGACGTCGACCTGGCGATCCCGCTCGGTGGTGCGCATGTAGACGATGTTGTCGCGGCAGAACAGGTCCGGGCCCTCGACCAGTTCGACGCCCATCTGGCGGGCCAGCAGAGAATGCTCGAAGTAGGCGGAGTTGAACGGGCCGGGGGTGAGCACGACGACGGTGGGGTCGGACTCGTTGGTGGCCGCGGCGTTGCGCAGGGCACGCAGCAGGTGCGAGGGATAGTCGTCGACCGATCGCACCCGGTGGGTGCTGAACAGGTTCGGGAACACCCGGGTCATGACCCGGCGGTTCTCCATGACGTAGGAGACGCCGGACGGGGAGCGCAGGTTGTCCTCGAGCACCCGGAAGGTGCCCTGCGCGTCGCGGACGATGTCGATGCCGGCGACGTGGATACGGACCCCGTTGGGGGGATCGATCCCGACGGCTTCACGGTGGAAGTGCTCGCAGGAGGTCACCAGCCGGCGCGGGATCACACCGTCACGCAGGATCCTCTGGTCGCCGTAGATGTCGTCGAGGAAGCGTTCCAGCGCGATGACCCGCTGGGTGATGCCGGCTTCCAGCTTCGCCCAGTCGGCTGCGGAGATCACCCGAGGCACCAGGTCCAGCGGGAAGGGCCGTTCCTCCTGCCCGGACAGCGAGAAAGTGATGCCCTGGTCGACGAAGGCCCGCCCCAGTGCTTCGGCGCGCGCGCCGAGTTCCTCCGGGCCGGTCGGGGCAAGTTCGGCGTAGATACCCTTGTAGGGGGCTCGGACGTTGCCGCGGCGGTCGAACATCTCGTCGAACGCAGCCGCGTACGGACCCGGGTCGCGATAGCCGCCGAAGATTCGATGGTCGTCGAGCAGGGCCGAAGGTGGGGAGGCCTGGCTCGCCTCGACCGGCGTGCTGCGAATGGTCACGCGTCACATGCTGCATGAGGTTTGCCGTTTTCGCAGGCTGACGAGGCTCACTTTGGGACTCGGGGTATGACGCTGGTAGTCTCACAGGGCGCCGCGAGGGCAGCCGTCCCGGCGCGGAAAAAACCAGCTTTGTGTGAAGGAAACTGACGCGTGGCCAACATCAAGTCGCAGAAGAAGCGCAATCTCACCAACGAGCGCCGCAGGTTGCGGAACAAGTCGGTGAAGTCCTCGCTGCATACCGCCATCCGCGCATTCCGCTCCGCCGCTGCGGACGGCGACAAGGACAAGGCAGCAGAGCTGCTGGCCAGGACCAGCCGCAAGCTGGACAAGGCAGCCACCAAGGGTGTCATCCACAAGAACCAGGCCGCCAACAAGAAGTCCGCGCTGGCCCAGGCCTTCAACGAGCTCTGAAACAAGCTCTGATCGGCCTGCCCCGCGCCACGAGATTGCGGTGGCGTGGTAACCCAGGCATCGCGGCCTGCGCAGGTTTAATCTCGGCGCGGCCGGTCTGAAATCACCGGCTCACCGGCCTCCTGAGGCCAGTTCCGCCACTTTGCGCACCGTGTCCTCCAGCGCGTAGTCGGGGTCCGCTGCCGCACCTTTGACGTCGGCGTTGAGCGCAGCCACCAGGCGGATCGCGGTCGCCACCTTGTCGCGCGACCATCGACGTGCCTGTTTCTGCACCTTCTCGATCCGCCACGGCGGCATCCCGACCTCACCCGCCAGCTGGTTGGGGTGTCCCGAGAGCGGCCCGACCCTGGCGATGGCGTGAACGGCCTCGGCGAGCGCGTCGGCGAGCACGACGTGCGGTTCGCCGCTCATCATCGCCCAGCGCAGCGCTTCGGCTGCGCCGGCGACATCCCCCGTGACAGCCTTTTCGGCGATACTGAAGCCCTTCACCTCGGCTTTCCC
>Ga0315289_10013806_pt1 | contig 11292 bp, 10 predicted proteins | sample YL17G11_40_MG_FD_203452 | JGI IMG/M metagenome (GOLD analysis project Ga0315289, IMG submission 203452) | Sediment microbial communities from Yellowstone Lake, YNP, Wyoming, USA - YL17G11_40 | ecosystem: Environmental > Aquatic > Freshwater > Lake > Sediment | place: USA: Wyoming | collected... | reverse complement strand
GCGCGTCCAGATTGCCCACGCGCAGTGCCGGTTCGCGCAACCCGGCTTCGATTTCCGCGATCTGCCTGGCAAAATTCGACGTGACGAATTGTTCGTTCTGGCGCGGACCAATGTGATTGGACGGACGCACGCGGACGATAGACAATTGGTGGCTCAGAAAATACTGCAAGCCCAGAAAATCTTGCGCGATTTTGCTCACGCCATACGGACTATCGGGTCGCAGAGGTGTGTCTTCAGTAACCGGCAAATCGCGCGGTTCAATGCGCCCGTACTCGTCCATCGAACCGATGACGAGGATGCGCGCGGAAGAACGCAGACGCGCGGCGGCTTGCAGCACGTTCACTTCGGCGCGGATGTTGGTCTCCAGCGTCGTCCAGGGGTCTTCCCACGACACGGGCGGAAACGCTTGCCCGGCGAGGTGGTAAATGCGCGTGGGCTGAGTCTGCGCCAATAACGATTCGACAAAGCGCGCGTCCGTCAAATCGCCGGGAATGAAGGTCGCGCGTCCCACCAGGTGCGCGATGTTCGCTGTCACGCCGATACCCGCGCCGAAAATCTCCACGCTTGGTTGAGACAACAGAAAATCAGCCAGATGGCTGCCGGCAAAGCCATTCATTCCCGTGATCAACGCGCGCACGATGCTCCTTGTGTCCAACAATTCGGGCGCATTATAACAGAAGTTGGCGCGTTTCGCAAAACGTTTGGCGCGTTTGCGGCTTCAGTCACTGTCATTGCGGGCGAAGCGAAGCAATCCCTAAGCGACGCGGAACCTCGGCGCAACAGCCGCACCGCGCAATGACACCCGGCGATTTTGCCAAAGCACCGACTTGGTTTACAATGCGACGCCAAAGGAGTTATCGTGGAACCGAGATTTTGCGAACACTGTGGGCACGCGCTCGTCCAACGCGTCGTCGAAGAAAATCATACGCGCCCCGTATGTCCGGCGTGCGGCTTGATCGTTTATCGCAATCCACCGATTGCCGCCGGCGTGATCGCCGAACGCGCGGATGGAAAAATCGCGCTCGTCTTGCGCGGTGAAAATCCGGGCAAGGGTTTGTGGGGTTTGCCCGCTGGGTTTATGGAGATTGATGAAACGGTCGAAGAAGCGGCGCGGCGTGAGTGTCTTGAGGAAACTGGCTTGACCGTTGCCATGGGCGATTTGCTTGGGGTGTGGTCGTTTCACCACCAGGGAAAACACACGTCGGGGGTGTTGGTCGTGTATGCGGCGCGCGTCAACGGAGGTAAACCGCGCGCGGGGAGCGATTCGGCCGATGTCAAGTTTTGCGCGCTCGACGAAATTGTGGAGGAGCAACTCGCGTTCTCGACACATCGGGATGCGATTGCGCGATGGAGGAAACAAAGACAGCAGAGGAGCAGAGGGGCAGAGGTGAAAAAAATTTCCCCTGTTCCCTTGCCCCCTTGTGCCCCTGCGCGCTCTTCTTCACAGTCCCGACACACGTAACGGTACGCGTTCATCCAGCCGCGTCAGCCCCAACTCCTCCGCCCATTGTACCGCCCGCTGATACTCTTCATGCGTGATGCGATGATTCAGTTCAGGGTACTCATTTGCCTTGTAACAGGGACGATATTGATCCATCAAATTCAGGTACGTGTTGGGCGAAATTTCTTCCGCAAGCCAGCGCAAGGTTTCGCGCGTGCCGGCAAGATCGTTCGGCAGAACCAGATGGCGAACCAGCAAGCCGCGCAGGGCGATTCTGTGTTCATCCATCACCAAATCTCCCACTTGCCGATGCATCTCTTTCACGGCTGCGCGATTGATCGCCGGATAAGCGCGAATCTTGGAATATCGGCGCGCGATTGCCGCGTCGGCGTACTTCACATCGGGCATGTAAATGTCCACGACGCCGTCGAGCAGTGCGAGCGCGTCGAGTGAATCGTAGCCGCCAGTGTTGTATACAATCGGCACGCGCAGTCCGGCTTGCGCGGCGATCAGCGTTGCCGCGAGCATCGGCGCAACGACGTGGCTCGGACTGACGAAGTTGATGTTGTGGCAACCGATGGCTTGCAGGCGCAGCATCATCGTCGCAAGTTCTTCGGGTTTGGCCGCAATCCCTTCGCCGAGTTGACTGATTGCATAGTTCTGGCAATACTGACAACGCAGATTGCACCACGCGAAAAAGATCGTGCCGGAGCCGCCGCGTCCGACGAGCGGCGCTTCTTCGCCGAAATGCGGATTGTAACTCGCCACGACTGCGCGCTCGCCGGTACGGCACACAGTTCCCTTGACTTCCTGTGTACGGGGAGATTGAGGGGGGGCGCGCCGGTTCACGCCACAGTGGTGCGCGCACAAATCGCAGCATTCCATGTGTTGATACGCGACGCGCACGCGCTCAGCCAGTTCGCCAGTTTTGAGGAGTTGCAGATACGCGGGTTCAAACATTCCCACCACCATGACCGCCGACCGCAGACGGACGACAGCCGATCCTTCGACACGCTCAGGGCAGGGCTTTCGCTCAGGACGGCGGTCAGCGGTCGGTCGTCAGCGCTCAAACGAAGTATACCCTTGTTTTTTCGCCTTTACAAATTTTGTGCGCGCCGTGCAATCGTGATACAATATAAGCGTGATCGCGCGCACAGAGATTCGAGAAGACTGGGGCTTGGTGGGGCACGCGTGGGCAGCGCGCGCGCTCGCGCGCAGCATCGCCGCCGACCGCGCGGCGCACGCGTACATGTTCACGGGACCCCACGCCATTGGCAAAACGACACTCGCACGCAAACTCGCGCAGACGCTGCAATGCACCGGCGCGCCGCGTCCGTGCGGTGAATGTCCCGCGTGCCAAAAAATCGCGCGCGATCGTCATCCCGATGTCCAAGTGATCGAAGGGGTGCCTGTCGGTTACAAGTTCGACGAAAAAGCCCCACCGCCTCCGCCGCGCGCGAACGACTGGGAACGCCGCATTCTCAAAATCGATCAGGTGCGCGCCATTCAACATGATGTTTCGCGCGCGCCGTTCGAGGGTCGTTGGAAAATCGCGATCCTGCGGCGATGCGAAGAGGCGAACGAAGAAGCGGCGAACGCGTTTTTGAAAACACTCGAAGAGCCCCCGCGCCGCACGCGCTTGATTCTGACCGCGCGCGACGCGAGTTTGCTCTTGCCGACGATTGTGTCGCGCTGTCAGGTGTTCGCGCTCCGCCCGCTCGCGCCCGCGCAAATCGAAACCGCCCTGATCGAACAGTGGCATGCCGAACCCGAACACGCCCGGCTGCTCGCGCGCTGGTCGGGAGGACGCTTGGGCTGGGCGGTACGCGCGAACGAAAATCCCGCGCTGGTTGACGCGCGTAATCATCATCTCGACGAATTGAGCGGCGCGATCACTGAAGGGCGCGCCGAACGATTACTCCGCGCCGAGACGCTTTCGAAAAAAAGTGATGACCTGCCCGAGTTGCTCGAAACGTGGCTCGGGTGGTGGCGCGATGTGTTACTCGTCCAAAACGGCGATGGCTCGCGCGTTACAAACCTAGACCGCGACGGCGCGCTGCGCGAACAAGCCGAACGCTTCACGGTGGCGCAGGCACACAGCACGTTGAAAGCCGTGCGCGCGACGGCGCGCTATCTAACGCAAAACGTCAACGCGCGTCTCGCGATGGAAGTATTGTTGTTAAATTTACCAGGGTTGCAAATAGGCAATCCGGCAATCGGTCAGTCGGTCAATCGGTAATCAGTCAATCAGTGACTGATTGCCCGATTGCCTGATTGCCTGATCGCCCGCTTGACCAAATCCCTGTTCACAGAGGAGTGACCCATGCCTGCTCGTGCAGTGACTGGCTTGCGCGTGAGGCGCATGCCGCAAATCGCTTATTACGACGCGACAGGGTTTGAAGACCTTGGCGTCCACGAATACGTAATCATTGATACCGACAAATGCCGCGAAGTCGCGCGCGTCGTTGTTCCCCCGTCGCAAACCGCACGGACCGACGCGCCACTGCGCCCGATTCTCCGCCGTGCCACCGCGTTCGATCTGACGCAGTGGCAGCAACTCAAACTGCGCGAGTGTGAAGCGCTCGTCCAGTGCCGTGCCCGAGTCGAACAACACAACTTGCCGATGAAGTTATTGGCCGCCGAGTACAATTTCGACGGCAGTCATCTGACTTTTTATTTTGTCGCGGAGGGGCGAGTGGATTTTCGCGCGCTGGTCAAAGACCTCACGGTGATTTTCCCTGCGCGCGTCGAGTTGTGGCAAATCGGTCCGCGCGATCGCGCCAAACTCGTCGGCGGCTTGTCACCCTGCGGACGCGAGATTTGCTGCGAATGCTTCCTCGGTGACTTTCCCAAGTCCACGATCAAGATGGCGAAGGATCAAGATATGCCACTCGGACCGAACGCGGCGACGGGGCTCTGCGGCCGACCGTTGTGTTGCCTCGCGTACGAGCAGCCGACGTACCAAGCCGCACGCGGGCGGGTCCCGCGCGTCGGCGACACGGTCGTCACGGAGCGCGGGCAGGGGCGCGTGATCGCGCGCAATGTGTTGAAGGAGAACGTCACCGTCCAACTCGAAGATGGCGTGAACACGACGCTCTCCATCGAAGAAGTCAAGTCGTTGGCAACACCGCGCGCAAACGCGAACGCCGACGATTCTGCGGATGAAGAGGATTGAAGCGCGCGTGTCATTGCGAGGCGCAGTTTTTGTGCCGAAGCAATCTCCAAGCCGCGATTAGGGGATTGCTTGCTTCGGCTTCGTTCAGCACCGCGAAAAACGCTCCTCGCAATGACATGTCGGAACAACACAAAACGCGGACAAGGAAATTTTCCTTGCCCGCGTTTGCCTTATCCGCGACTACACAATTGCTCTGCAGCATTTAACACGTTGGGCGTATCTGGCGCGTTTGGCATGTTTGGTTTCATCTACGCCGCTACATCCACAAACTGTCTGTCGTACAATTGTCGATACAAGCCGCCTTGCGACAACAATTCCTCGTGCCGTCCGCGCTCGACGATCCGTCCATCGTTCACAACGCAAATCAAATCGGCGTTGCGAATCGTGCTTAGCCGATGCGCGATAACGATGGCGGTGCGTCCCGCGAGCAAGCGCGCGAGCGCGTCTTGAATCAGCATTTCGGTCAGCGTGTCCACGCTTGCCGTCGCCTCATCGAGAATCAGAATGCGCGGATTCGCGAGCACCGCACGCGCGATGCAGATCAATTGCCGCTGGCCGACCGAGAGATTCACGCCGCCTTCTTGAATTGCAGTTTGATAGCCGTCGGGCAGTGCGGCGATGAATTCGTGTGCGTTCGCCAAGCGCGCCGCGTCCTCAATTTCGCGCGGCGTCGCGTCGAGATGTCCGAAGCGAATGTTGCCCGCAATCGTCCCCGCAAACAAGAACGGTTCCTGCGGCACGATGCCGGTCTGTCGCCGCAGTGAACGCTGTGCAACCTCACGCACATCTTTGCCGTCAATCAACACCGCGCCTTCGGTCACGTCGTACAGCCGCGCGATGAGATTCGCGATGGACGTTTTGCCCGCGCCGGTCGGTCCGACGAGCGCGATGGTTTGACCTGGCTCGACGACGAGGTTCACGTCGCGCAGAACGTACTCCTCACCGCGATATGCGAACGAGACGCGTGCCAACTCGACGCGCCCGACAATCGGCGGCATTTCGATTGCATTGGGCGCGTCGCGCACGTCAGGTGGCGTGTCGAGCAAATCGAGAACGCGCTCGCCGCCTGCCATCGCGGCTTGCATCGTCGTATAAAGTTGGCTCAGTTCTTGGATCGGCTGAAAAAAGCGCGTGACGTACGCGAGGAACGCGACGACGACGCCGAGCGTCAATTCGTCGGCAATTACTGCGAGTCCGCCGAACCACAGCACGATGCCCGTCGCGAGAATTCCCAGGAATTCGACGGTCGGCAGAAAAATAAATGACAGCGTCATCGCCACGATGTTCGCGTCGCGGTTCGCGCGATTCACTCCGTCAAATTGCTCCTGTGACGCTTCTTCTTGCGCGAACGCTTGAATCACGCGCATCCCCGTGATGTTCTCCGCCAAATCGCCGACGACGGCGGCGATGCGACTGCGCGTCTCTCGAAATGCGACCTGGGCTTGGCGGGCGAAAAGCCAGGTCGCCAAAATCATCACGGGCAGAATGCTGAATGTAATGAGCGCGAGACGCGGACTCATCGAAAGCATCACCGCGACAATGCCGACCAACACAACGGCGTCGCCCGCGAACGTAATCACGCCTTGCGAAAGCAAATCGTTGATGACTGACACGTCGTTGATGACGCGCGAAATCGTGACGCCGACGATGTGCGTATCGAGATAACCGAGCGGCAGCGCCTGCAAATGGCGAAAGAGTTGCGCGCGCAAGGTCGCCAGAACTTGTTGCCCGACCCAGGATAACAAGTATTGCACCGCCGCAGTCGTCAAATAAGTTGCGACGAAAACGCCCGCGAGGAGCAGCGCGATTTGCGTCAGCCCTGCCGCGTCGCCGCGCGCGATGGGTTGGTCAATCGCGATTTTGATGAGGTACGGTGCGCTCAACGTCAACGCCGATGTAACGAGCACGAGCGCGATCGCGAATGCCATCCGTTTCCAGTACGGACGCAAGTACGCGAGAAGCCGCCTCGCGATATAGAGGTCAAACGCGCGACTCTCTGCGTGTTCACCAAAATTCTCGATGGCTCTTCTTGGTCCCATGCGCGCACCAGCCGTGCCGATTGAGATACTCATAGATGGTAGATAAGAGATGAGAGATGAGGGCATGTCACGCTGAACGGAGCGAAGCGCCTCGCAAAGTGCTTTGAGAGATTCTTCGCTTTGCTCAGAATGACAGGTGGGCGGTTCGCCTTTCATCTGTCAGCTGTCAGCTTTCCTCTTTTCCCCGAAGTTGTTGCTGATAGATTTCCGCGTACAGCCCCGACCTGCGTAACAATTCCTCGTGCGTGCCGCGCGCGGCAATGCGTCCCTTTTCCAAAACCAAAATCAAATCTGCCATTCGCAAAGTGGAGAGCCGCTGCGCGATGATGAACGATGTGCGTCCGCGCATTAGACGCTCCAATGCTTTTTGAATCAATTGTTCCGTCTCCGTGTCCACGCTCGACGTCGCGTCGTCGAGAATCAGAATGCGCGGGTCTTTGAGCAACGCGCGCGCAATCGCCACGCGCTGGCGCTGTCCACCCGAAAGGGTGATGCCGCGCTCGCCGACCAGCGTGTCGTAGCCATTGGGCGTTTCGACGATAAAGTCGTGCGCTTGCGCCGCGCGCGCGGCTTGTATGATTTCTTCTTCGCGCGCGTCAGGACGACCGAATGCGATGTTCTCGCGAATTGTCGTCGCAAAGAGCAGCGTCTCTTGCAAAACGATGCCGATTTGGTCGCGCAAGGAGTTGAGCGTGACACTGCGAATGTCGTACCCGTCAATCGCGATGCGTCCTTCCGTCGCGTCGTAAAAGCGCGGAATCAAATTGATAATCGTGGACTTGCCCGACCCTGTCATGCCGAGCAACGCAATAACCTGACCTGGTTGCGCCTCGAATGTGATGTCATCGAGAACGCGATGGCGGCGAAAATAGGCGAACGAAACATTTTCGAATCGCACGAGTCCGCGCGCAGGCGGTAACGGAATCGCGTCGGGCGCGTCGCGCACTTCCGACTGCGCGTCGAGAATCTCAAAGATGCGCGTGCCTGCCGCGGCGGCAATCGCGAGCGCAGGGACGATTTGACCCAGGCGGCGCACAGGCAACGCCAATTGCGCGAGGTACGTCGTGAACGAAACCAATTCGCCGAGCGTCAGGTGTCCCTGTATCACGAGCAGCCCGCCGTACCAAATAATAATCACGGTGCTGACGTTCGCGATGAAATCAATCAGCGGCGTGTTGATGGCTTGCAAGCGCGACGCGCGCACCGACAAATCGAACCAGCGATCATTCTCGCGGTCGAACCGCGCGATTTCGGCGTCTTCTTGCGCGAACGCCTTGACGACGCGCGCGCCGTGCAAATTCTGTTCGAGCCGCGTTGTCAGCACGGCGAGTTGTTGCTGCACCGCGAGCGAGAGCGGTCGCAGTCGCCGCCCGAGATGGAACGCGCGATGCGCCAGGAACGGCAAGGTCGCGAGCGCGAGGAGCGCGAGTTGTGGATTCATCCAGAGGAGCATCGCGGCAGAACCCAGCATCAAAACGATGCCGTCGGTCAAGCGCAAGAACGCGCGCCCCGTGACAAAGCGCACGCGATCAACGTCCTGCACCGCGCGCGACAAGATTTGTCCCGTCTCTGTGCGGTCGTGGTACGAGAACGACAATGCGGCAAGTTTACGGTGCATCGCGTTCCGCAAATCGTACGCGACGTTCTGCGACGCTTGTTCCGTCCAGCGTCCTTGCCAAAACGTCAACGCGCCTTTGATGAGCGTCAGCCCCAAGAGCGCGGCGACGGAGCCGAAGAGCAACTGGGTGTCTTTGCCGCCGATGCCGCGATCCACAATCCAGCGAATGAATTGTGGAATCGCGAGCGCAAGCGTGTTGATACCGACGAGTGCAAGGTATGCGCCGAGCGTCATCCGCCAGTATGGTCTCAGATAACCTAGACAGCGCAGGAGCACGCGTGCGGAGTTGGCTTCGGGCAGGGGGAGTGGCGCGGGGATGCTGGGTGTTTTCGCGCGCGACATTCGCATTGAATCTTGCATACGCGCTCAATTTAGCACGATACGCGGTGGGAGGCAAGTTTCCAGGAACATTCGGAATTGACGGAAAAGCAAATCTACATACGATTAGAAAATGACTGAGCGAAAACTATTTGCCTCGATTTTGATTTGCGCCGCACTTTGTGTTGCGCTCGTCAGTTGTGTGTCCTTTGCGTCCGATTCTTCTCTCACGCTAATACCGACTCCGCAAGTAATCGTGACAACGATCGTCATTATCCCTTCACGTGAACCTTCCGCGACCTTCACGCCTACGCCCTCCGCAACGCTCACGCGGCAACCCCGCGCGGGTCAACTCCGACGCGCGTGCCAACGCGCACAATTACAAAACCCGCACCCACCGCGACAGTCGCGCCGCCAATCTGGGACGCGCGGCTTGATCAGTTGAACGTGAGCTACATTCCCGCCGCAGTCAACCCTGGTCAAGCGTACTGGCGGTTGATACGCGCGGATTTCTGGGACGACAAAGAAAATCAGGGGAAGCATCACATCTTCGTCAACGTGCTCGACGAAGGGGGCAATCGCATCGTCGGACAGCGCGTCAGCGTGACGTGGGAGCCATCGGAACGTGTGGTCATTATTACAGAAGACAAGCCCGCGCCAGAGTACTCGGCAAATTTTCCGTTCGATATTAATCATTATCCGCCGTGGGGTACGCTCGGTGTGTTTGCTGTGTCGGTGGACGGATTGCCGAGCGACAAGGTCGCGGGGATGGGCTTGCCTCCGAAGAATCGGTTTGTGGTGTACTTGTTGACATTTCAACGCGCGACGCGATAAAAACATAGGGGCTGAGAATCTCTTTCGACCCCCGATGTCCAATTTCAATCTCTAATCTCCAATCTCTCCTTGATGCCGACTGAGTAGCGGCTCTGGTTCAAAGAGCACGCGCATCCCATCTGAGATGACGCTGCGCGTCCCGTCGTCCAAAGGCAGTGCCGCCCAACTCTCATCGGTTATGCCGCACTCCACTTCGCGTCCGTCAGCGTACCACACTCGAACCGAAACGAGTTTGCCATAGTCTTCAACTTGGTGTCGCAGGCCCGTGCCAAATCGTCGCGTCCACCCCAGATCGCGCATAGAATTGTCGGGGCGACTGGTAATCTCAACCAGGTCTATATCCGAAGTCGCGGTGGCAGTATTTCTGGCGTAAGAACCGACCAATGCGACGGCTTGAATATCCGTTTGGGTATGCGCCCATTCGACAAATTCCTTCAAGAATCGGTTGACTTGGTCTTCTGACATAGAGTTTTTTCGTTCTTGAGAGTAGGATGCGCTCGGTTCCTATCCCAATGCCAGCGCGATCACTCCGGCGGCAATCGCGCCTGCGGCGGTCAGCCGTCGCCGCACATCCACTTCCGATAAAAAGCGTGCGCCCATAAACGCGCCGATCAAAATCGAAAGTTCGCGCGCGGGCGCGACGTAACTGACCGGCGTCGTGATCATCGCGGTTAGCACGAGGAGGTACGATAGCGGCGAGAGAAACGCGACTCCTAGAATTTCTGTGCGATGGATACGCCATTCGCATTTCACCCGCTCCCAGTTCCGCAAGCCAATCGGTGAGAGCAGGAGTGCACGCGCGAACGCCGCAAAATTTTCGTACACCAACGGCGGGATCGCCAGCATGCTCACGCCATTCTTATCCCGCAGCGTGTAAGTCGCGATCAAGATACCCGTCAGGATGCCGTAACCAATCGCCTAGGCGCGCGGTTTGTGTCCGGTGTCCCCATCCATTGGCGCGGTCGCGCTCCATGTCAACAAAAAGACACCAGCGACCACCAAGCCCGCGCCGCCGAGCGCGACGAACGAGGGGTGCTCTCCGAAAATCAAGATCGCCGCAATCGTCGAAAGCATCGGGCCGGTACCGCGCGCGAGCGGATAGACCAGCGATAGATCGCCCACGCTGTAGCCGCGTTGCAGCGCGAGAAAATAGAATGAATGAATAACGCCGCTGCCGATGATGAAAAAAATGCGCGTCCCATCCAGGACGACGTTCTGCGACAACAGAACGAACAAGGCAAGCGGCGCGTACAGCAGCGCCGACACGGCGGCGAAGAGCCACACGAACACCGTGCTGCCGCCGACGCGTTTGGCAAGATAATTCCACGCGGCGTGCACGAACGCGGCAGCGATGATGAGCGCAATGGCAAAGAGCGACACGAGTCTCCTGAAGAAGGTATGCTTGCATCGTTTGTATCACCAAATCAGGAGAGACGCAAATTCACCTCATAGAGAAACCCGTTTTCTTCAGAGAAAACGGGTTTCTAGTTTCGATCATGCGCCCGGCTTGGGCGTTGGCGTTGGCGCGGGCTGATTGCCCCTGCCGCGATTCAAAATGGCGCGCGCGTCTTGGTCGGTGACGACGATCACCTGCGCCTTGAACGCGTCGTCGCCGTCTTGACCGATCACGACGACCAGGTTGCCCGGCTTCAAGTCTTTGAGCGAGCCGATCGTGGGCTTGACGCCGCTGAGATTCACGATCAGGGTCTCGTCGTTTGCCGCAACCTTGTCCTTGCCGGAGCGCGTTCGCACATTGATCGTCCCACCCTTGGACGACAGCACTGCCGCCAGCCAGACGTTGCCCGTGTTGTAATCGGACGGCAAGTCGAGTAGGAACGCGGCAGTCGTGTTCGTGCCATCGTTGCCG
>Ga0315289_10013805_pt1 | contig 11292 bp, 6 predicted proteins | sample YL17G11_40_MG_FD_203452 | JGI IMG/M metagenome (GOLD analysis project Ga0315289, IMG submission 203452) | Sediment microbial communities from Yellowstone Lake, YNP, Wyoming, USA - YL17G11_40 | ecosystem: Environmental > Aquatic > Freshwater > Lake > Sediment | place: USA: Wyoming | collected... | reverse complement strand
GGAGATGAAAAAACATGCGATGGAGTTTGTGCCCGGGTTTGAGAAATTCAGCCAACAGGTAAAGCCGGGAGAACTTATCGTAGCAGGGAAAAACTTTGGCACCGGCTCCTCCAGAGAACATGCGGTTGTATGTTTAAAGGAGAACGGGATAAGCTGTGTGGTGGCAGAATCCTTTGCCCGGATTTTTTACCGCAATGCAATAAATTTAGGGTTCCCTCTTTTAGAATGTCCGGGAATAACTAAAATCGTTAAGACTGGAGACCAGTTAGAAATAGATATTTCCTCAGGTGAGGTTAAAAATTTAGCTACAGGGAAAACTATGACCGGTCACCCGCTTTCCGGATTGGAACTGGAGATAACTGAAAAGGGAGGTTTATTAAATTATCTGAAAGGTATGTAAAAAAAGTGTCGATGGTGCTGAGGAAAGGGGATATGGTTGAAGTTTCAGTTACAGATTTAGCTTATGGTGGTAAAGGTGTGGGCAAAATCGATGGGCTGGTGGTGTTAATAAGAGGGGGACTTCCTGGTGATACCCTTAAAGTCAAAATCAAAAGAAAGAAAAAGAACTTCGCTGAGGCAGAATTAGTTGAGGTTCTGAAAAGTTCAGAACAAAGAGTTGATCCAATTTGTTCTCACTTTAGTCTGTGCGGAGGTTGCACCTGGCAGAACTTGAATTATGAATCCCAGCTTTACTATAAAACAAAGTCAGTAAAAGAAAGCCTGAGGCATTTAGGCGGCTTTTCTGATTTCGAGGTTGAAAAAATCCAGGGTTCAGAGGATATCTATTTTTATCGCAACAAAATGGAATTCTCCTTTGGAGCTGATCCTGCAAAAAAACTGCTCTTAGGTTTACATCCTTATCAAAATTTCAAACAGGTCTTTGATCTGGGAAAATGTTATCTCCAGTCTGAACTTTCTAATCAAGTCGTTGATTGGGTCAGGGATTTTTGCAAGAAGGAGAATCTTATCCCTTATGACGTTAGAGAGCATAATGGTTTTTTGAGATACTTGGCTTTGAGGGAAGGTAAAAATAAGACGGAGATGATGGTTAATCTGGTTACCGACTCAGGAGAATTCAAATCCTCAGAAAGATTTGCCGGTGGGCTTATGAAAAGCTTTCCTCAGATCAAGAGTGTGGTACAAAATATAAATACTAAATTAGCTAATATAGCAGTGGGGGAAGAAGAACTGTCTTTAGCCGGGGAAAGAAAGATTCAGGAAAAATTGGGTAAATTCTATTTTGAGATCTCTGCCAACTCCTTTTTTCAAACCAATACCAAACAGGCAGAAAAGCTTTTTGAAATTGTCTGCGGATATGCAGGACTGGATGGCTCTGAGGAGGTTTTAGATTTATATTCAGGTACAGGAGCTATTTCCTTTTTCTTGGCGGAGAAAGCCAAAAGGGTTACCGGAATAGAGGCAGTTGAAGATGCCATAGAAAATGCTCAAAGAAATGCAGAGCTGAATTCCATAAACAATTGCCGCTTTGTTTTAGGCGAAGCTAGAGAGGTCTTAAATTCACTCAGGCAGGAGGACTATAATCCAGAAGTTATCGTGGCAGACCCGCCCAGGGGAGGGATGCATGAGAAGGTAGTTTATTCGATAGTTGAGCTCAAACCAGAAAAAATCATCTATGTCTCCTGTAATCCAGCTACCTTAGCTCGTGATTTAAAACTTTTATGTGAAAAAGATTATCTGATTGAGAAAATCCAGCCAGTAGATATGTTTCCGCAGACTTATCATATCGAAGCAGTGGCGAAGCTGGTAAGAAAAAGATAGATTTTCTGTAGGGGTAGGGTTACCGCATCCTTACAACATTTCGTCGGGTATAAAACCCGACGCTATGGTTTTACTACTCTTAAAAATCGTAACGTTCGAAGCTTCTGTCCTAGAAACGGATCCGTAGGATTGAATGATGGAAAACAACGCCCGACATAAAAGTCGGGCGCTACTACAAACTTCAAACTCTAAACTGTCTTTAACAGGGCGGGGGCCCACCCTTGAAAAGATAATTGATTAAATAGACCACATCTGAGACAGTTACTTTTCCATCACAATTGACATCCCCAATCATCAGCCCACCTACAGGTGGGGGACCGCCTTTGAAAAGATAGTTGATTAGATAAATTATGTCCGAAACATTCAACTTCCAATCACTATTAACATCCCCACGCGTATAGATGCGGTTTCGCACTGTATTGGTGATGACCGGTGGATTGAAATCGAAATAGATTGCCGCATTGTTCTCAATTTCCGCACCAAAAGCTACATCCGACCTTGGCTGAACTTTGAAGGTAACAAAACCGTGACTCCCTGGTTCATCTACGATGCTGTCTGGCAGGTTAATATTTGCAAATGTCCAGCTTAACTCCCTGCCACTTATGCTGAACACATAAGGATGGCTACTGGCTCCGCTTTCCAGGGTTGTTATATCAAGGTTGTTGTCAAGAATATCTCGAACAAGTATGTTGAAGGCCGTATCAGTTCCTACATTTTGGAAGTTTATTTGATATCTGAGCGTGTCCGTTTTGAGGATTGCATATTCTGGTGTTGCCAATTTCTCATTCGGATCACAAGAGCCGCGCACGGTTTGGGTCTCCGGGTCAACATTGTCTGCGGGATTAGCATCACCAGCTATCGGGTTAATCTGTGCGACTGATGTTAAGGTCGTTCCAATAGGTATTGTGCTGGGAATTTGAACCTTTGTGCATAGCCAACCCATAAATCCTGGGGCTAAAGAGCCAACATCCCAGGTCACGCTGTGGGTTCCGGGGTCATAAACGCCTCCACAATAACTTCCTATATGACTCACCTCTGAAGGAAGGGTCAGAATTACAGTGCCATTGGTTGAAACAGTGCCCTTATTTTCGTATTTTATTCCATAAGATTTCTGAAACCCAGGCCTGGCAACGCCACCTGCCACATCGACACTCAAGTCTTGAGAGGGTATAGCTTTATTGCCAAAGTTTAGATCAGTTATGGTCTGCCCGGTGTCCAAAACCACCTCATAGGTACCTGGAGGTGCTGGGCAAGTCTGTTCCCAATATGTCTTAACTACTTCACTGATGGTATATGTATTAGGAGGTAGGCAACTAAAGGAATAATCTCCATTTGCGTCCGTTAAGGTAGTCCAACCTCCTGGATCGAGAGTGATCATCCATCCAGGCAGTCCAACCTCTCCAGAATCCCTAACACAGTTTTCGTTAACATCGTTGAACTTTATCCCTGAAATCCCGCCCGAACAAACGTAAAACTCTGGGTGGATAATTCCTCCTGCAGATGGTGCGAAGATAAAGTAACCCGCGGGAGACACAAAATCAGGAACAAGGTTAATGGACGAGGGAGGATTACCGGATGGGAACTGAGCATTGAGGTAAAGGAGCAAACCACCAGATTGTGGGGCAAGCGGCCCCGCATAACTCCACCACCCGACCAAAACCTGGTTCAGGCCTGGGTAAAACGTGCTTTCTAGGTAACTTTGGTAATATATGGGGAGTATAGTGCCACTAGTATTCACCGAGGTGATTTCGATGCCCCCTGTGGTGTAGTGAAATCCAAGTGTGAATCCGCCCAGAGAATCGCTGTTGGAAATGTAAATAGGAATCTTAAGTGAATCGCCATCTGGGTAGAGAGAGTAATGGCCCTGCGATACATTATTTCCCTCGCGAATTATCTCACACCAGTCAGAAGTGTTATCACAATTGGCAGGTACGGGGCCACCTCTAAAAAGGTATTGGACAAGATAAACCACATCGGCAATATCTACTGTGCCACAGCCATCGGCGTTGCCCGAAAGAAAGGGTGTAGGCGGTGGCTCGTTGTCCATTATGTAGTTCATTATGTAGACTACATCGGAGACAGTAACTTTAGTGTCATAGTTAGCATCGCCACAGATATACTGCGAATACTTTATAGTGGCATAGTCAAAGCCTGTCTCAGTGCCTCCGTAACTTTCTCCGGTCACATAGACATAGCCCGAATTATCTATGGCTATGGCAGAAGCCCTATCATCGCCACCTACCCCTTGGTCGTATGGTTGAATCCATTCAATCCAGGTGTTATTAGGTTCATACTGGGCAAAGAGAGGCTGAACCCAGAAAACAAAAAAGAGCATCCAGAAAATCCTTCTTAGGATTCGCAGTGGGCTCTGCGAATCTATAAGATAGTTTAACATAAAAACCTCCTTGTTGTAAAAGGTTGAAGTTTTACTCCGCAGGTCCAAATCTGAATCCTTAGGAGCAGAAGCGAAATTTCACCCTGCACTCCAAATTTTTATTAGCTCCCGGCTATAGAACAGAAAAGTTTAACTTATAGTTTTTATCCTAGTTTTGGAGAGACTAAGCAAGGAGTAATTTTCCTTTTGAGAGCTTCTTTTTTTGAGGCACAATCCCTAAAACATGCTAACAGAGAGAACAAAGACAACACTATTGAGGAATAAAAATTAGGAAAAAAAAGAAAACAAGAGAGAAAGCAAATCAGAAGCCTCTTTTTTCTTTTCACCTCCTGTCCTATCCTATGGATCCCTTCCTGGGATGAAATCGATGTTAAGTTTTAAATAACAGTCGATTAAAATACTTCCTGTTTAGCAATTTATCTTTATAAAAGGGTTTGTCAAGCAAAAAATATCGGAAGGAATCTGAGTTTTTTAGTTCTCTTTTTATCTTTTCGTAATGCCAGGTTTATTATGGATTTTCTTACCTCTTCCGGCATAAAGCCTGACCCTGTATTTTATCTTAATAATTTATTCCTTTAAGCCGATAAAATGAATTGGAATCATACAATCAAGTTATAAGCTATCTGGAGGTGAAATGTTAAAAATCCTGCATACGGCCGATCTTCACTTAGGAGCCAAATTCTCCGGATTAGGTAGAAGTGGAGACAGGCTAAGAACCCAGCTTAAGAAGACCTTTATGAAAATCATAGACTTAGCCTTAGAGCAAAAGGTGGACCTGTTATTGATCTCTGGTGATCTATTCAATTCCAATCAAGTATCTAATGCTACTCTGGGATTCGTCTTAGGCGAATTCTCCAGATTGAATAAAATACCGGTCTGCCTGATTCCAGGAACTCATGATTGCTATGATAACTCCTCGATATACCGGAATATCGATTCCAGCTCTTTTCCTCCCAATCTCCATCTCTTAGTGGATGAGGAAAAACCTTTTATTTTTTTCGAGGAGTTAGGGGTAACGGTATATGGTAAGGGGAACAGGTCTAACCGGAGCAAGGAGAGTCCGCTTCCAAAATTAAATCAAGACTTTAATTCAAAATACAATATCGCTCTGGCTCATGGCTCGTTTCAGATTCCTTCTAAAAGCCAGGAGGATGATTTTCCCATCACTTTAGAGGAGATTGGAAATAGTGGTTTTAATTACATCGCTTTAGGGCACTGGCATTCTTTTCAAGAGATCTCTAAGAATCCCCAAACTTATTATTCTGGTTCTCCGGAACAGTTGAAGTATGGTGAAAAAGATTCTGGAAATGTTTTAATGGTAGAATCGAATGAGAACCAGATCAAGGTTGATAAGATCAAAATTGGAGTAATAAAATGGGAGGAGATTGAGCTCTATTTAGATAAATTTAAAAACTCCTCTGAGATTTTAAGGGAGATAGAAAAATATAAAGGGGAACAAAATATCTTAAAAGTTAGGCTTAAAGGAAATCAAAGATTATCAAATAATCATGATATTGCCAGATTGAAAGAAGTATTAGAGGATCAATTTCTTCATCTTGAATTTGAGCAAGAGTCTCAAATCTTCTGGGATGAGCTTTCCAGCTCAAAATTCCCTTTGCATACCGTAACCGGTCAATTTCTTCAGATCATGGAAGAAAAAATTGCAACGGCGGAAGAAGGGAAAAAGGGGAAATATCAGGAGGTGAAGAATTTAGGTTACCTATTATTAAGTGGAAAAATGCAAGATGTATCTTGAGAAAGGGTTTTAAAAGATGAAAATAGAAAAGTTAAATCTCAAAAGATTTGGTAAATTTGATAAATTCGAGATGGAGTTCAACTCCGGGATCAATCTGATCAAAGGGGATAACGAAGCTGGTAAATCTACACTGGTTGAGGCTTTGACCTGTGCCCTGTATGATGACCCTAAATCTCAAAAAAAAGAGTTGAAGGAGAAAACCTCCTGGGGTTTTCAAAATGATTTTGAAACTGAGCTGGATTTCGAGGTAGAGGGAAATTCTTATAGCCTGGAGAAAAATTTCGATAATGGCTCACTTAAGCTCTTTAAGAAGCCAACCGGAGAGACCTGGGAGGATATGAAAGGGATTGAAGAAATTATCAACCAGAAGATTGGGATCCCCTCCAAAGAGATCTTTTTAGCTACGGCCTGCGTTCAGCAGGATGAGATGTCTCGTCTGGATTCAAGCGTAGAAGCGGTTAAGGATAAATTAGAGAGCATGGTAACCGGAGGTGAAGAGAAAGTAAAAGCCTCTACGATTATCGAGCATCTTAAGGAGAAATTAGGAGAGTTAAAAAAGGTTGGAACTAAAAACCTGGGGATAATTCAGAAATATGAAATAGATAAAGAAGAGCTCCTTTATGAGTTAGAAAAGGTTAAGAATCAGAACAAAAAGATAAGGGAAAGCAAAAGTGAGCTAACCGAAGTTTCTACTAATCTGGCGAAAGTCCAAAGGGAATTCGAGGTCAAAAAAGAGTTATTAGAAAAAGCTGAAAAGGCTTCTAAACTGGAGGAAAAACAGAGGGAGTTAGAAGAAAGATTTCACGACTTAAACACCCGGATCAAACAGACTCAGAATTCAGAAAGGGTGGTGCGGAAGCTGAGAGAGGAGGCTTCTAAATATGTGGCGGTGAACAGGGAGGATAAAGATAAGGTAGACGAGTTAGAAGTAAAGTTAAAATTCTTAGAGGACAAGAAGGTCGAACTGGTCAGGGAGGAGGAGGAGCTTAAGAGTGTGCTCGTGGCTTCGACTCCGAGCCAGAGTTTGAAAATTTTTGCTTTTTCCACTTTAGGTTTAACTCTACTTTTAACCCTGTTAGCATTATCTATCAAACCATTCTTCTGGGCAGGAGCAGGACTGTCTTTTGTTTTGTTCTCTATCTCCGGGTTCAAATTACTCGTGCAAAAGAGTGAAAGAAACTTCTACTCTCAACAGTTAGAACAGAAAAGAGCTCGCTTCCAGGAATTAGAAAAAGACACCTACGAATTAACTCAATCCTTGAAGGGAGTTTTGAAAAAATATGATCTGATCTCCTCCCAGATATTGAGGGAAAACTATGAACATTACCGGGATATAGACCGTGAGATAAAAAACGAGCTCTCCAGATATGAAGGCTGGTTAGGTGGAAAAAACGCCAGGGAGTTAGAAAATGAGCTGAAGGAGGTAACCAGAGAATTAGCTTTATGGGATGAGAAGACCAAAGATTTAGAGCCATACTTTTTGAAAAGAGAAGACTTTTTACTTCTCCAGAAAGGGGTTAAAGAATTAGAGGAGAATAAAAGGATTTTAGAGCTTAAATCTGTTGCTCTCAATAAAGAGTTAGAAATGGCAGAGTCCGGGGCTGAGTTAGAGGCAAGCCTGGAGGAAAGATTAGAGCAAACTCAAAAGACTTTAGAGGAACTAAAGAAAAAGATAGAGGTATATGAAATAACCTTGGAGAACTTAGAGGAAGCCAGGAGAAAGGTGATAGATTCTTCAATCGGAACACTGGAGGAGGAAACCTCCAAACTCTTAAAAGAGATGACGAATAGTAAATACAATCAAGTAAGGTTTGATAAGAATAGTTTCAATTTCGAGGTCTTTTCAGATGAACTGAAAAACTGGGTTGATCCACAAAAGTATCTTTCCCGGGGAACATTGGACCAGATTTACCTTGCCTGCAGGATAGCTTTATTGAACTTGATCTCCGAAAATAAAAAGCCGGTGGTGATTATGGATGACCCTTTCGTTACTTTTGATAAACATAGAAGGAAAAATGCATTGAAGCTTTTAAAATCACTTTCTAAAAAATATCAGATTTTACTTTTGACCTGTCACGATTTCTACGATGGTTATGAAGATAAATTGATCGAACTTCCGAAGTAGTTTAACCTGAGTGAAGTTAATTTCTAAGAGGGGCAGGAACTCTCGAAGCTAAGGCAGGGCAATTGCCCTGCCTTAGCTTTTGGGTTTATAGGGGCACGGCGCACCGTGTCCCTGCCTTTTTTAGTTGACAATCAAATAATTTCTCAATTTATTAAAGGTATAGTCTTACAAGGTAGCCACAATCTTCAGCTTGTGGATGAATAAGATGGAAAGAATCGTAAACCAGAAATTGACCTCACCCTATTCCTCCTCTGTCCTATGGACCCGTTTCTCGGGCAAGGGGAGTGTAAAGAAAGAGCGCAGACTAAACTCTGTGGCTACCGGAAATAAAAAATGATTGGTAAAACCATTTCTCATTACAACATCTTGGAAAAACTGGGTGAAGGCGGAATGGGAGTAGTCTATAAAGCCCAGGATACCAAGCTGGATAGAATCGTGGCTTTGAAGTTTCTGCCAAAGCATCTTCTGTGTGATAGCGAAGCCAAGACCAGATTTGAGCAGGAAGCCAAAGCTGCATCTGCCTTAAACCATACCAATATCTCCACCATCTATGAGATAGATGAAGTGGAGGGTGAATGTTTCATCTGTATGGAATATGTCGAGGGCAATTCCATAAAGGAATTACTTAAAGAAAAAACACTCTCTATTGAAGAGATTTTGAAGATTGTCATTCAGATCGCAGAAGGTTTGAATGCCGCCCACAAGAAGGGTATTGTTCATCGGGACATTAAGTCAGACAACATCATGCTTACCCATGAGGGTTTAGTTAAGATCATGGATTTTGGCTTGGCAAAGCTCAGAGGAGTAAGCAAACTAACCAGGACAGGTTCTACAGTTGGCACATTAGCCTATATGTCCCCGGAGCAGGTTCAGGGAATAGAACTTGACCAGAGGTCAGATATCTTCTCTTTTGGTGTAGTTTTATATGAGATGATAACCGGACAACTTCCCTTTAAAGGTGAACATGAAGCTGCCGTAGTCTATTCTATCATAAATGAAACTCCCGAACCACTGGCCAGGTATAAAGTTAATGTTCCCGAGGAATTGCAGAGGATAGTTGATAAGGCATTGGTAAAGGGCAGAGCTGAACGCTATCAGCATGTTGACGAAATGATGGCTGATCTTAAATACATCAAGAAGAAACTTGAAACGACGACGCCAATACAAGAAAGGAGAAAACCAAAGCGTTTAATGAAGGTACCGATTTATGTATATATCGGTGTTACAATCCTAATCGCAATTCTTATCCTCAGTAAACTGTTTTTCTTTGCTTCACGCGAAGTGCCGATCAATTCAATAGCTGTTTTGCCTTTCCAAAATCTTTCCGCTGATCCGGAGCAGGAGTATTTCTCCGATGGAATTACTGAAGCACTTATCTCGGAATTATCGAAAATCAAAGCACTCCGGGTTATCTCCCGGACTTCAGCGATGCGTTTCAAGAAGACAGAAAAATCTTTGCCGCAGATAGCTCGTGATTTAAACGTGGATGCGGTTGTAGAGGGGTCAGTTCAGCGGGTGCAGGATGATATCAGAATTACGGCGCAACTTATCAAGGCAGAACCGGAGAAGCACCTGTGGGCAAGTGATTTCACCAGAAAATTTAAAGATATCCTGATACTCCAGAGCGAAGTTGCACAGGCGATTGCACGTGAAATAAAAATCACTGTAACACCTGAAGAGCAACAACAATTAACAGCTTACCGCACAGTCAATCCAGAAGCTCATGAGCTGTATCTTAAAGGGATGTACTTCGTCAACAAATTATCACCCGCAGATGTTGAAAAAGGATTCAAATACTTTGAAGAGGCCATTCAAAAAGACCCAGACTATGCCCTGGCCTATACCGGTATGGCAAAAGGATATGATTATCTTGCTTTGGTTACGATGCCGCCAAAGGAAGCCTGGCCGAAAGTAGATTCATTAGCCAGGAGAGCACTGAGCCTTGACAAAACGCTGGCGGATGCGTATGCGCTTATAGCTGAAGTCAAATTTTGTTACGAATGGGATTGGAAGGGAGCTGAGGAAAACTACAAACGAGCCATCGAGCTTAATCCAAATTATGCAACTGCTTATGCCTGGTATGCTTACTACCTGTCAGCAATGAAACGGTTTGATGAAGCAATAAGGGAAGCAAAGAAAGCCAGAGAGCTTGACCCACTTTCTTTTGACATAAGCATGAGTATGGTATATGTTTTTCTCTATTCCGGACAGTGTGATAGTGCGATAACCTTAGCCAATGAAATATTAAAAATCGACAGCACTTTAGCATTCGGGTATGATATGCTTGGTAATTGTTATTTGTGTAAAAAAATGTATAACGAGGCGATAAATCAATATCAAAAATCAATTGCCTTAAAGAGCAGTATTTCTCTTAGTTGGCTGGCTTATGCTTATGCAGCGTCTGGTAAAGAAAATGAGGCACGCAAAATTCTTAGCGATTTAATCGAGGAATCAAAACATCGGTATGTAGACCCTTTTCTCTTTGCCGTAGTATATCTTGCTTTAGGTGAGCATGATAAGGTTATCGAATGTTTGGAAAAAGCTTATGAATATAGGTCTCTTATGTTGCTATTCATACGAACTTTCCCGGGCTGGGAGGACTATAGCAAAGACCCACGAGTGGTTGCACTAATTAAAAAGATAGGATTGGAAGAATGATTGGCAAAACCATTTCGCATTATAAGATTCTCGAAAAGCTGGGTGAGGGTGGGATGTCCCAAAACTGCCCACGAGCATTTTTTCAGCGAGTGGTTGTAGTTTTGCGGATCCCACTGAAGCGAAGCGAAAGCGGGAGGTGTGATCTATGATTGGACGGACAGTCTCACATTACAGAATTCTGGAAAAGTTAGGGGAAGGTGGGATGGGGGTGGTATACAAAGTCCAGGATACCAAGCTTGATCGGATAGTGGCTTTGAAGTTTCTACCTAAGCATCTTTTGTGTGATGAGGAAGCCAAAATTCGATTCGAACATGAAGCCAAAGCCGCCTCTTCCCTGAATCATCCGAACATAGCTACAATTCATGAGATTGATGAAATTGAAGGTGAATGTTTTATAGCAATGGAATATGTTGAAGGCAAATCACTCAAGGAGCTTCTGAAAGAAAAAACTCTATCTTTGATGGAAGTTTTGGAGATAGCCATCCAGATTTGTGAAGGTTTGACAATAGCCCATGAGAAGGGGATTGTTCATCGAGATATCAAATCTGATAACATAATGCTTAGTTCTCGCGGTCAGGT
>Ga0315289_10013803_pt1 | contig 11293 bp, 25 predicted proteins | sample YL17G11_40_MG_FD_203452 | JGI IMG/M metagenome (GOLD analysis project Ga0315289, IMG submission 203452) | Sediment microbial communities from Yellowstone Lake, YNP, Wyoming, USA - YL17G11_40 | ecosystem: Environmental > Aquatic > Freshwater > Lake > Sediment | place: USA: Wyoming | collected... | reverse complement strand
GTTCCTATTAAAGAAGTAATTCTGTTATTGAATGGAGATTTATGCAATGGAGAAAATATTTATCTAACCCAAGCATTTGAACAAGAAGTAGCTCCTCCAGCCCAAGTCATGTTAGTCATTGATGTTCTTACAAAATTAATAGTATCTTTATTAAAAAGAAATTTACCAGTTCGAGTAATAGGAATTAGAGGAAATCATGGAAGAACAGCAAAAGATACAGATGTTGCGAGTAATTGGGATTTAATGGTTTACGAAATATTAGATTTTTGGAGTAAATTAGTTCTAAAAAATCCGAAATTACAAATTAAATTTGCGGAAACAGAACATATTGTATTTGATATTAGGGGGCATAAATTTCTGATGAGACATATATGCCCAGAACAAGTAGATTCTGCTGCTGGTAGAGTAAAAATAAATGAATGGGCAAGGCAATACAATGTTGAAGGAATTATCTATGGTCATTATCATCACGCTGCAATTAGTGATTGTGATAATGTGCGAGTTATAAGAGGAGGGTCGACAGTTGGAGGAGATAGTTTATCTGATTCTATGGCAAAACATAGTGAACCAATTCAAATAGTTTTTGGGGTTAATGAACAAAGAGTAACTACATTCATATATTTTGTAGATTTAGGAGAAAAAATTAAATGAAAAAGTATTGCTCAATTTGTAAAAAAGAGTTAGGTAGACATGCTCAATATCAAGAAGGTAAATATTGTAAACAATGTTATTTAAAAAATATTGCAAAAATTATTGTAAAAGGCAAATTTCATCCTAATTTTAAAACAGGTAAGCCTAAATGCATTGATTGCAATAAAGAATTAAATAATTATAATGCAAAGAGATGTTGGAAATGCTATGTTAAATGGTCTCAAATACCAGAAAATAATGCCAATTTTAAAATAGGAGAAACATTAAAGAAGCATTTTTGCGAATGTGGTAAAGAAATTCAAGATTATAAAGCAATAAGATGTAGAGAATGTGCAGATAAATATCATAGTATTCAAATGGAAGGTAATAATAATCCTATGTATGATATCCATTTAACAGGAAAGTTAAATCATAATTGGATTGATGGGAGAAGTTATTTACCATATACTATTGAATTTACAGATGAATTGAAAGAATCTATTAGACAAAGAGATAATCACATTTGTCAAAACTGCGGTATGACTGAAGAGGAACATTTGATAGTTAATGGTCAAATATTACATGTTCATCATATAGATTACAATAAACAAAATTGTAAAGAAAATAATTTAATTACTTTATGTTTAAGTTGTAATGTAAAAGCCAACTATAACAGAACTTATTGGCAAGAATTTTATACTAATCTAATAAGGAATAAAATTAATCGAGGCGTAGATGTCGTTCTTTACCAAAATAATGTTAATAATAAAGGTAATTCAAAAAAGAACCTTTACGCCTCACTTTTAAATTAGGAGCAAAATGGCTGAACGAGGAATAGGTAAAGAAAGAAGTTTATCTTGTTATCAAAATAAAATAAATAAATTAACTGAATGGTATGAAAAACTTTTATTAGAAAGAGAAAATCATCCAAATAAAATCAATCCAAATACCAAACAAGAAGTAAAAAGAAAAGAACTAAAACCATTAGATTACTATATTGGATTATTAAAAGGAGTAAAATGATTAAATGGTATGAAGTAGTAATAGTAATAATTTGTATTGGATATTTGATTTATATTAGAAAAAGAGGAGATTAAAATGCCCGAAGAAATCAAACCTACACCTGAAGAAATTGATAATAAGGTTAAAGAATTATTAGCATTGAAAAAAACTTTAATTCCCCAATCTTCTTACGATTCGAGACCTATAAAAAATAAATTAAGTTATGACCTACAACCTATGAAATTATTAACTCATTTTATTAAGACAGCAATTGTTATAGCAATAATTGCATTAGGTATTTTTGGTTATGGATATTGGCAAGGACATCAAGGAGTTCAACCTGTCTTAGATTGGCATGGAAAAGAAGAAATAGTAAGTTTAAATGACCATTATTTACATATTTTAAAAGATGGAACGATGGAAATTTTAGATAGTGATAAGAAAACAATATTAAAGAAATTGACAGTAAAAGATTTTGAGAATCTAAAGAAAAATTTGAGACCCTATGGATTTCATTTAAAACCTTTTGTAACCGCAGGAGGAAGCTTAGGAGAGAAAAAAACAGGATTTGAAGCAGGAGCAGGTATAGATTTTTTTAAATTTTTCAAGGCTAATGCTAATGCATTTTTGACTAATTTAGGAGCATATTTAGGAGTCGGATATAATATTACAGATAATTTTGATATAATGATAGGATATGGAAAAGGATATTGTGGAGATAATAGAATAGGATTATTTGGAAAATGGAAATTTTAAAATGAGATACTGTCCAGAAAAGAAAAGAGAAGTAAGTGAACAATTGTGCGAGGATTGCTTATTTTATAAACCACAAAATATTTTAAATCCTTGTATGTATAGAGAAAAAAATAAGTGCGATAATTGTAAGGAGAAAGAATGAACGATAATAAAAAATTAATTTATAATGGTATTGTAATTAGTATTGAAACTTCAGGATATACTTATGAACAAGTTCAAGAAGCATTAAAGAATTTTCGAGATTATGCTGATACTTTAACGAATTTAAGATATCAAATTCCAGAACATATTGAAATTGCAATTTATCTCCTAAAATGCGTTGAACCTGAAAAAAGATATAAAAATTATACAAAAGGATAAATAATGCAATTTAAACAATGTATAGTTTGCGGATTATCACTTCCCATTTCAGTTATGAGACCAATTCAAGTCAAACATGAAGGGAAGATAATTACTGTAGGAATATGTGATAGGTGCCGAGAGATTAAAGAAAAAGAAGCAAAGGAGAGAAATGTTTAGAATAGTTCAATTACATTTAGGATTATTAAGGTATCTTAGGGTTGAATTAAAGAAAAAAAGAAAGTTAAATGAATTAGTAAGATTTTTTCAAGCATTAGGGAAATCATATTTTTTGGAATTATTAAAACTCTATAAAGAATTATTTAGACAATTTGACCCTGAATTTCAAAAACAAAAAAAACAATACGATAATTATAATCAAATTAAAAAAGACCTCCAACGATGCCTAAAAATGTTACAATATTTAGATACCAAAATGCAGAAGCAAGGAATTTCTCGACAAATGAGGAGACATTTTTGGCAAAATTTTTATAAAGATGGTCAAATAAGAAAAGAAACTTTTGATGATTTATTAAAAGAATTAGGAGGAAAGTAAATTGCCTTACATTGAATCTAAATCAGATAGACGTGAGAAATTAAGAAATGGAGAACCTGCATTAACAGCAGGGGAACTTAATTATCAGATATTTTTTTATGTTAAACATTGTGGAGTTGATAAAAGTGTAATTGAATGTTTTATAGGTCAATTTTTTGCTGGAGAGAAAATAAACTATCAAAAATACAATGACATGACAGGTGCACTAATAAGATGTTATGTAGAAATTAAAAGAAGATTAAATATTGAAGTCGACGATTTGTTAGATATTTGTGCAAGTTATAATGATGAAATTGCGAAGTATGAAGACCTCAAATGCGACCAAAATGGGGATGTGGAATAGATGGATAAAAATATTAGTGCTACTATTGTCGAAATTTGTAAAAAATTAGGAATACCTTATCAATCTTGCAATCCTAATTATGTTGAATTTTATAATGATGCTAAAAGAATAGGAGAAATTGTAATGGAAGTAGAAGGATTAATTGATGAATTGGATTGTATTCTTATAAGACATAAAGTACAAAGTTTTACTAAAAATCAAATAGAAGAAGATTTACAAGAATTACACAGAATAGACCACGACTTGATTAACTTGGCACAGAAAATAAAGAAAGAAAATGATTAAAATATTAGGAATATTTATTTTTGGCACTATAGAAACTTATCTTTATACTGGATGGAATCTTTCTGCCAATAAAAAACAAAAATATTTATCTTCCCTTCTTATGTTTATTTACATGACTATTTATTTATTAATTTTGGATGTGGCATTTAAGGATAAAAATTCAAATATAATGATTATGGATTACGCTTTAGCGTGTGCTTTGGGAAATTTTCTTAGAGTAAGACAGGAAAAATAATGAAAAGAAAACAGAATAAAATAAATAAAAAAGATAAAATTAAATTAATTAAAATTGAATCTATTAGATTTGCTCCAGAAATCGAAGTGGAATTACCTATAAGTAAAGATAGTCAAAAACTTATTGAAAGAAACAGAACCCTTCGGGGTTGGTGGACAGATTTTGATGGAAGTTTAGAAAATGGTTTGGAAATAAAACCAAAAGATAGTAACAAACTTTATTATAATGAAGAAACTTTACTTCAACTTAAAGAAATATTGGCTCTTTTGCGAGTACATCGAGCTAAAATTGGAAAAACATGTGGTTTACATATTCATGTGAATGTTAAAAATTTAACCGATAAACAAATATTAGAAATTATAAAAGAATTTGTACATAAGCAAAGATTTTTTATTAAAAGATTTAAAATAGATAAAAATAGAATGGAATCGACATGTAAATTACTACCAAGAGAAAATCTTACCAAATTAACAGAAAAACAAATACATGATTTCCGTACTAATACTGAAGATTGGTCTTTTAGTGGATATTCTTATCTTGACGAAAAATATATGAGTTTAAATGCTTCACATTTAAAAAAGTCTGATTATGGAACTCTTGAATTTCGACTATATACAGCAACACTTAATTATAAAGAACTAAAAGATAGAATTTATTTTACTCTTAATTTTGTAAAAGAATCATTGGAACGAGAATGAAAAAATGTAAAATTTGTAAAAAAGAAATAACTAAATGGTCTATATTAGGATATTGTAAAATTTGTTCTAATAAATTTGCTCATAAAAGAGGAAAAACAAAACATTATTGTATTATTTGTCATAAAAATGAAATAAGTTTGGGTACATTTTTATATGGAAAACAAAGATGCCGACAATGTGCTTATGAAATAGATGAAAATCCTATGAAAGGTAAAAAAAGACCCGATTTAACATTACGGAATCAAAAAAGAAGAAAACATCTTATTAATCATTGTATAGATTGTAAAAAAATAATTGCAACCCAATATACGAGATGTCAGGAATGTTGGTATAAATTTGCAGTAGGAAAAAATGCTACAATGTTTGGCAGAGTTGCCACTCATGGAAAAAGAATTAAATATAAGAATATTTTAATGCGCAGTACATGGGAAGTTGCTTATGCCAAGTGGTTAGATAAAAACAAAATTAAATGGCAATACGAATCTAAAACCTTTGATTTAGGTAACTGTACTTATACTCCAGATTTTTATCTTCCGAAAATAAATACTTATATTGAGATAAAAGGTTATTGGAGAGATGACGCACAAAATAAATTCAATTTATTTAGAAAATTATATCCAAAAATAAAAATAGATATATTAAATAAAATAAAATTACAATCGTTAAAGATATTATGAAAACAGTAAGGTCATATAACAAACTCGTAACTGAAATAATCAACCTTAATCTTCCATATAAAATTGAGATTATGGGATATGTTTCTTATGATAAAATTTATCCAATGTTAGTATTGAAATTAGTTTCTAAGATGGCACAGAAAACTGTAATCTTAACAGGTGGGCATCATGGAGAAGAATATTATGCAATTAATGTTTTATTACATTGGTTAAAACAACCTGTAATGTTTCCTGATTTTAATTATTATGTATTTCCAATTTGCAATCCTTATGGTTATGAAAAAAATTATAGAAATAATGGTAATAGACAAGAAACAAACAATGATACTCATTTTATGAAAAATTCAAAAGTACCTGAACTCGCTATTTTATTTGAAGAATTTCCACGAACTGCGGATTTAATTTTAGATATACATGGAGATACAGGAAAGAGTGAAGTTTATTGTTATGAACATAAATCTGAAAATCTTCCTTTGATAGCAGAAAAAGCATTAATAGAAAATGATAATATTATTCCTTATCTTAAATCAAAAACAATTTATAAAACACCATTAAAAAATGGAGTTATTATTCCTCCCAAGTATGATATTGGAGTAGAAGGATTTTTAGAAAAATTAGGAATAAAATATTCTTTAGCTTTGGAATTACCTAAGAAAATGGAAGGGCAGAAGATGGTACAGGGGGGAATTGCAATTATAAATAGTATTTTAAAAAATTTCAAGGAAATAAAATGATATACTGCTGGATAAGAGATTGTTATGTGGAACAAAATGAGTTTGTGTATTATGTAAAGGTTATGATAAGGAAACTGATAGTTGTAAAGTAGAGGAGAAGAAATGAAAATATTTAAATGTGATACCTGTGGTGATAATCTTATCACTAAACATCTAGGAATTCCCATTACTATTTCTTTTGGATTTGGTAGTGAACTTGATAATGAAGTCTATCATTTTTGTGAATTAAAATGTTTATTAAGATTTGTAGTTTCAGAATATGCAAAAGAAAATCCAAGAAATGATATAATTACAGGAGGAAAGTAATGATTAAATTATTATTGAAAATAGCAAGAATAGTAATAAGAATAACATTAGGAGTAGTTTTAGTTGGTACTTTAATTGGGTTAGTTATTGGATTGGTAAGTTTAAGATTGGATATGATTAATACTGTTAGTTCTTTGGAAAGTGAAATTACTTTTTTAAATTATAGTTATAATCAACTTATTAATAATGAGACTGAATTATTAGGTCAAATTCAAACCAATAAAATCGAACAACCCGACCTAATTAAATTATTAAATAGCGATGTATCTGTAAGTACTTTTCGTGGAGAAGGCGCAGGAACAGTAATAAAGAAAACAGAAAATAGAATGTATATTCTAACGTGTTATCATGTAATTGCTGAAATAGATAAATTAAATAAAATTGGAATATCATTGGGGGTTACAGTTGCTTATTCTAAAAAAGACGAAAGAAATTCTATTGCAGGAATGACCGCTTATGGTGCTCAAATCATAAAAACAGATGAAGAACATGATTTAGCATTATTAGAAATTTTTATAGTAGATGAGAATTTAACCGTAGTTAATTTAGCAGAAATAGAACCACAAAAAGGAGATACAGTTTATTCCATAGGAAGTCCATTAGGAATTTGGAGAACGATTTCAAAAGGAATAATTTGCAATAAACAAGATGGATATTATATTAGTGATAACACGACTACCTACGGAAATTCAGGGGGTGGACTTTATAATTCAAAAGGAGAATTAATTGGAGTACCAAGTAATGTAATGGGTTATAGTGTAGCAAAGAAAAAACCAGAACCTATTCCCGAACCAAAATTTGTTCCCGAAAGTTCATTAGGATTAGCAATAGATTTACTTACTATTAGAAATTTTTTAGAAGGAGTTAATTATTAATGAGAAAAACTTGCAATACCTGCAAATACTGGAAAAAATATAAGAAATTAGAAGATAATTGTTTATGTCAAATACACAGTAGAGGAAATACAGATATTTATACCTCTCCTAATGATATATGTGGTCTTTGGATTAGAAGAAAACAATTACATTATAAAAAATTTAGAGATACTATCAAAATTAAAACAAAAATAGGATAAAAAATGGAAAATAAAAGATTAAAATATACTTCGTACTTGGCTGGAGCAATTGAATCTGTTTCTAATAAAGAAATGAAATCTTGGAGAAAAGAAGTTGCAGAAAAATTGACTTCCTTTGATTTAGGAATCTATGACCCTGTTGACCAGGAATCCAATAAAGTAGGTAAAGAATCAGGTAAACAAGTTGAATACATTACTGGATTAAAACAGGGTGGACATTGGGATATTTTTGCAACAGAAATGAGTAAGATTTGGTGGGGAAAAATAGATACTCTTAAATTAGATAAAATTAGATTACTTATTTATCTTTATGAAAAAGCAAGATTAGAAGGAAATTATTTAACTGATTTTCAGTATTGGGGAGATTATGAGGCAACAGTTAGGTCAGATTTTATTATTGTTTATTATCCGAAAGATGTAAAAACCGTAGGAACATTAAATGAAGTGCATACATGTTATCTATTTAATATACCAATTTATTTAATTCTTCCAGACCATCCTAAAACAGAAGAAAATTCTACATTAATTGATGAAGTTATGAAATCTGGGGGCGAAATTTTCTACAGTATTAATGAGGCATGTACGTTCATTCGAGATAAGTATAAATTAAAAGAAATTAAAGAAGAAAAAATAGAGGAGAAAAAATAATGTTATTTTGTGCTATTGAAGGAGACCCAAGTTCATTTTGTAGATTTTTTAATTCTTTAAATCGGAAGTGTATGAAATTTAAAAAATTATTAAGAATAAGAAAAGATAAATTTGATAGAAATATTATAATATTATGCAAAAATTGTGAAAAATATAAGGAGACACATGCCTAAATTTGATAAAGTAAAAGATTCAGGAAAAAGGCAAGAATTCAAGACTGGTAGCGTGAGGGATACCAATATTGGAAAAGGTAGATATGATTTAATTAGTCCTCTTATGCTTCAAAGATTAGCTAAACATTTTGAGAATGGAGCAGTTAAGTATGGAGATAGAAATTGGGAAAAAGGTCAACCATTATCTCGTTATTTTGATAGTGCAGTAAGACATCTTTATAAGCATTTAGAAGGACAGAGAGATGAAGACCATTTGGCTGCTGCGATTTGGAATGTAGGAGCAATGATACATACAGAAGAATTAATTGAACGAGGATTACTTCCTAAAGAATTAAATGATTTACCTAATTATTTAAAAAAAGAAGAAAGAGATTTTATAATTACAGGAGGTAAATAATGCGTTATGAAGACCTAAAAAATTATTTTGAAGAAGGAATTGAAGGAATTAATAAATTGATGATTACAATTAAAGATACCATCGATACTATCGAAGATTATCAATCACAATTTAAAGGAAATCAATTAACCGAAGAAGCAGATTTAAAAGTCGCCCTAAATGTATTAACGGGGCTACATAGTGAAGTAACTATCATTTCATTGATTGCAGATGCTTATTCAGAAGTAAATGAAGCAAGGGAATTATTAAATGCCAAAAATAATTTAGTAGATGACGGTAAAGGTGGAAAGAAATCTCCGACAGATGAAGTAGCAAAAGCTATGTCCAAAGTAAATAATTTAGATTATTTAAGGACTGCGAATTTATTTGCTGCTTATAGTAAAGTTTGTGGACAAAAAATCATGACAGTTCAATCACAATTAAATTATTTGAAGAAACCGATACCGCCACAAGGATAAAATGAGATATTTATTATTTTGTGAAGAAATGATTGCTTATTTATTACTTTTATTATTAATTATATTAGGAATAACTTATTTTCTATACTTAAATGTTTAAAGAAAAAGTAATAGTAATCGATTCAGGAAATTTAATGCATAGGGCAATCTTTGCATTTCGTACTAATTCACAAGTTCCTTGCACTTATACTTATTGTAGGATGGTAATTTCTAATTTAAAAAATGTGGAAACTAATATTGATGATTTAGTTATTTTAGCTTGTGATTATGGCAGAAGTTGGAGAAAAGGACTTGATAAAAATTATAAAGCACAACGAAAAGATTTTAGAGAAAGTAAAGAATCTCCTGAATGGTGGAAATCAAGATATGCAGAATTTGATTCATTATTTGAAAAATTAGATAAGGCAATGAATTGGCAGAGAATAGCATTATGGGGTTGGGAAGCGGATGACATTGCCTCAGTTGCTGCGAGATATTATAAAGATAAGGAAGTTATACTTATTTCCTCAGATAAAGACTGGGAGATGTTGGCAACTTTTCCTAATGTAAAAATCTTTAGTCCTATTTCTAAGAAATTTAAAGTTATTCCAGCACCAATGAAAGTCCTTATGGAAAAAATTAATGGGGATATTTCAGATAATTTACTTACTAAACCTTCGTCTGAAGCAGAATTTGAGATAAGAAAAAGAATAGTTGACCTCACTCAATTACCACAGGAAATTGAACAACCAATTAAAGAAGAATTGGATAAATTGATGCCGAAGAATCTCTATATTAGTAAGATACCTTTTAATTCAATAAGAGAGGAAATTAGAAAACTTTATAAATTAAATGAATAAATTAAAAGTAATTAAAAAAGTGTTAAAATATTCTTGTTATTGTTGTTCTAAGATTGGAGGTAAACCTATTCCTCAAAGTGAATGTAAGATTTGTGGAGGAACTGGAATTTATAAAGAAAATTATTATTATCATATTTATAAAGGAATGGCTTTTGGATGTGATACAATTAAATAGGAGGAATTTATGAACAAAGCAAAGATAGTAAAAGATAATGATAATGAAGTTTATCTGGTTATTTCTGGTAAACCTTTAGATGGAGAAATTTATTTCCATATAGATGAATTTACTACAGAGGTAGTAGGTAAGATAGTTAAATTGTCAAAAGAATTTGATATTAATTTAAGGGAGGAATAAATGGAGAAAAAAACAGAAACACTTACAGTAACAATAGACTACAAAGCAACAAATAAAAAAGGATTTAAAATCGCAGGAGACAAAGACCAATGGTATACTGCTAATAAGGAAATTATTGATGATTTGGCTAAAATAGAAAAAGGAGATAAAGTTGAAATTACTTTTGTGAAGAATGGAGTATTTCGTAATGTTTCTAAAATAGAAAAAGTCAAATTAGAACCTAAAAAAGAAGAAACTAAGACTGCAACTAGATTTAATTGTACGGACTGTGGTGCAGAATTAAAAGATGGAAAATACAAAAAATGTTTTAATTGCAATAAAAAAGTCAAAGAAACCCCAGTAGAAGAAAAGAAAGAAGAATCACAGAAAACTCAGGTATTTGATGAATCAGTAAAAGAGAAAAAGAACTGGATTCCTGGAAATTATAATAATCCAGAAAAAACTGCTCAGATAATGAGAGGCAATTCATTAAATGCTGCTGGGGCTGCTGTGAGTGGAAATTTTGCAGGAAGCGACCCACAGACTATAGCAGAAGCAACAAAAATAATAGCCGAACAATTATTGGATTGGCTTAGGGCTGAATAATTATTCACTTTTTTTGAATAAGGAGAAATTAGTGAAATATACAGGATATTATATTGTAGATGACAGCAATCAAGTTTGGGAAGTATTTGATTATATTGCAAATGCTCGTAAATTTTTAAAAAATATTCCAGAGCAATACAAGGGATTAAAATTACATTTGGAAAAAAGAAGTTATGATGAGTATGAAAAATAAGAAGAAGAT
>Ga0315289_10013802_pt1 | contig 11293 bp, 18 predicted proteins | sample YL17G11_40_MG_FD_203452 | JGI IMG/M metagenome (GOLD analysis project Ga0315289, IMG submission 203452) | Sediment microbial communities from Yellowstone Lake, YNP, Wyoming, USA - YL17G11_40 | ecosystem: Environmental > Aquatic > Freshwater > Lake > Sediment | place: USA: Wyoming | collected... | reverse complement strand
ATTTTGCGCCTTTTTTCATGTAACAACAAAGGGGAGTATCATGGACAAGGTACATTTTGTTTCTCTCTTTGCGGTTGATTTCGATCTAGATATCATGCCGTTTTTTTCAGAACATTATTTAGATTTCGGTTTCGATGATTATGCTATTTTCCTGAATTCGCAAGAGGGAAATATAGACGCAATAAAAAAGGCAACGGCATTTTTCGGGGAGCGCGGTTTTGAAACGGCCATTATAGAAGGTGATTTTGCGGATGGCAATTTGCGGCAACGCGCTATTTCGGCGTATGTTTCAACATTGCCGGCGAATGATTTTCTTGTCGTTTCCGATAGCGATGAATTACAATCGGTTCCGTTTGCATATAGGGAAATGATATTAACCAATGACATAATAACCGGAACGCTTGTCGATAGATGGGATACAACATTGCATGATGCAATTATAGGTATTCCGCTTAAAAAGCAATATCCATTAGCCGGCTATATTGATACTATTATCAGCGCAAAAGGTACGGTTGCGCCTGGCCAGGTAGTAAAGTGCCATCGTGAAAAAATTATGGCGTCACGTTGCATCATGCCGGTAAATTGGATCGGTTCTCACGGCCTTGATGCGGATATGACGAATATTCGCGTAAGAACCGGCTATGATATATGGCATTATTCTTTCCGCGCTAGCTATATAAAGCGGATGCAGAATAAGTCATATTATAATCAGGATTATCAGCAAGCAATAAAAAGAATGTTTAATGTCCAGGAGGGAAGCGAAAATGCCTGAAATCATATCGACAGTCAAGGCTAGAGTATTGCAAGGCGCGATAATGGCGCTAACCGGAGAAAATCCCGAAATGGTTTTACATCCCGATTTTATTGAGATAATACTAACCAAAAATCAAAAGGAATTTTTTAAGGCGCTTTTAGATAAGCAGTTTATACCAGGCAAGCCGGCCGATATCCGCATAGTTGGCACGGAAGATATAATTATGCCTGTTATTGTAAAGCGGTTCGGCGTATGGTCACTAGTGCCGGCCGCAATCGGTTTCCTATTCGGAAGGAAATAAAATGCTTTCCGCAAACGAAAACCAGGTATTGAAAACAGTAGCGGCGGATTTAGGAACAACACCAGCCGCTTTATCGGCCTTGATTCAATTTGAAAGCGGTTTTAATCCGAAAGCGAAAAATCCATTTTCAAGCGCGCGTGGTTTGATTCAGTTTACCGACACCACGGCGCGCGGCCTGGGCTTTAAAGATTCTCTAGACCTGATTACTCGGTTTTCAACGATTGAAAAGCAACTAGTATTAGTGCATAAATATCTGAAAAAATACGCGCCTTTCCGTGATGACCAGTCTTTATTTATGGCGGTATTTTATCCTTCCGCGCGTGATTGGCCGATAACGAGAGAATTTCCTGATTTTGTGCAAGCGGTTAATCCTGGGATAAAAACGGTTTTGGATTATGTTAATAAGGTATACGGTAAAAAAAAAGCCATTGAAACGGCCGGCGCCGGAGCGCTGGCCTTAATTGCATCCATTTTGTTTTTAATCTTAAAACGAAAGGGGAAAGCATGAAAAAAGCACAACCGGAAAAGAGACAGGCGGAACAAAAAGAATTGGAAAAGGAACGGCCGGCCGATGATACGGCCGATGATACGGCCGATGATACGGCGCCAGATACGGCAATAGAGCTTGATGCGTGGATTGATTCTATTGGCCTAGAGAATGAAGAAGATTATAACTGTTATATTTACCGCATTGTAAAAGGATATCGCAAAGGCGCAAAAACCTATTGTCATAAATTCAAAAACGAGACGCCGGATTTAGATACAATCGCAGAGCGGTTCGGCCCTGGGCTTTATGAAATTTGCATAACGCGGAAAATCCGCGGAAAGTGGACACCAAAAAAATACACGATTGAGATTGATCCGGCCGCTTGTCCTGGCGCCGGCGCGCCGGCCGGCCAGGGGAACGCACAAAGCGGCAGCAGTGTCCAGATCGGCCTTGATATCGTCCGCCAGGTCATGTCGATTATGCAACCAATTCTAGACGTATCTGCGCAAGTTAAAGCGGCGGCGCCGGCGCCTGGGGCGGATGGATTAAAGCCGATAACGGCGGCTTTTTCTGAAATGATGGCCGAAATAATAAAAATCCAAAGCAAAGCAACGCAGGAGATAATGTCAATGCAAAACGCGCGAATGATAGAGCAGGCCGATATTGCCGGCGATGATGGCGCCGATGATGAACCAGAACAAGAGGATTTCACAAAGCAAATTTCCAGTATTGTCGATATGGTTAAAAAGGGGTATGCGCTTCTCACTTCACCGGCCGGCGCGGGTGTAGTGGAAAGCACGAAAGCAAAGCCGGAATTCCAGGCGCTAGCTAGTGATCCGGCAAAAAAAGGCGCAATAACTAAGGCACTTATTAAAGAGATTGGAAAGGTTAAAGCCGGAAAGGTTTTAGAGCTTTTCGGCATCACGGCCTAGCTGTTTCCGCCTGTCCACGGTTGCAGCGGGGAAGGTTCGGCCGGCCATAATGCCGGCCGGCTTTCCTTTAATAAAAAAGGCCGGTATTCATCATACCGGCCTTATAGGAAACTTGTAGCGTGGGGACGCATGGGGCGTTTCCATGCCCGTTGATCTAAGTATACAACGCGCAAGGCAAAAAGTCAATGATTCAAGAGCTTGAAAAGACGGCGCGCCTAAATAAATGGAAACATAGCATATATCGCTATGTCACGGCCGGCGATTATCTCAAAGGTCATAGCATTTTAAATACTCTATACACGAAAAACGAAATCCGCGAAAAATTAGACAATTTATTTCTTTGCGCGCACACCTTAGAAATCCGCGAATATAAGCGAGAAGAAAATCCGCTGGTATTGCATAATGCAAATTACTGCAAAATGCCTGATATATGTCCTGTTTGCGCCGATAGAGCGCAAGCGCGCGCGCTGGCAAAGTACAGCGATCCTATCAAGCGCGCGGCCGGCGCGCATAGCTACGTTTATATGTTGACGGCAACAATTCGGGACGGCGAAAACCTTTCAGAACGCCTGGCCGTTTTGAGGGATTCATGGAAGCGGTTTAGACTGATGGGGCAAAAGCGCATTAGACGGATTGATGCGGACACGGCGGAAATCACACGTTCGGCCGGCGAATTCGGGAAGGTGCGGGCTTGCATTGCCAAGCTGGAAACGCAAAAAGGCGCGCATTCCGGCTTATGGCATCCCCATTTCCATTGCCTGATATTCGCGGATGAACCGATAGACTATAAAACGCGGCGACTTGAGGAATTCGGCGGCCGTATGGTGAATGTTTCAAACCTATCGGCGCAATGGATAACGGCAACGCGCGGCCAGGGAATTAATATAGACTGCCGCGAAATCAGCGCAACGCCGCGTTTCTGGCATGGTATGCCGGATGCGGAACGGCGGCGCATTGCAAGGCTTATTGCCAAGATGCGGCGCGATGGCGTGACCAGGGAAGATAGCATTTTGCAACAGTCAATTGAGGTTTTAAAATACACAACGAAATTTTCTCAATATCAGGAAAACGGCGCGCCGGCATTCAAGCCGGCCGATTATCTCACTGTATTGTATTCCCTGGCCGGACGGCGCCGGCGCGATGTATACGGCGAATTCCGAAAACACGGCGCGGTTGAATATCAAGAGGACGAAACGGAAACGCCGGCCGGCATTCATTATGCCTATTATCATAGTGACAAAGCGCAATATGAATTGATCCGCGCCGGCCAGGATAGATTGATAGAAGCAACGGAGAACGCGCGCCGGCGCCGCTTTGCCTGGCTTTCGCGTATTCAAGGCCGATACCGCGCGGCTAAAAATCGGTTTCGCAATAACCGCGATCTATTTTTGCATTATACAATACCAGACTTGGCGGAAATCGAAAAGGTTTTAGACGATTTACGCGCCAGGTTCCGCCAGATTATCCGCGATCACGGCCAGGCCATGACACCTTTCCCGCAATCCACCATTGACCATCTTTTAACCGGCACGTAAAAGGCGATCGACTTTCCGGCCGCGAGGATCGGCGCCATTGCGCCGCATTGCTCCGGCGCGGTTTCCGGCGCTTTCGAGGCCGGCCAGGACACCGGCCGGCCAGGTTTCCCGCAATCCTGGGCGCCTTTCCGCGCGCATGGGCGCGGATTTCAGGCCGGCGCGCCGGCCGTTCGGCCGGTTTCGGCCGTTCATCTTGATACTGAGCGGTTTATTATCACAGTAGCTTAAAATCTATTTAAATAAAGATACCTATTGACACCAAAAGGTACTTAATATATACTTAATTAAACCAGGGGAAAGGGGGTGATGAAAATGAAATTAATTATTCTTAGTGGGAGGTTTTCAAAACGCTTTTTTGGTTTTCAATTAGTTTGTGGTAGATTCACGGTTCAATATGCGTATGGTAAAATCGGAATATATAACTTTGTCAATTACTCGTGGTGGCCGTGCTAAATTATCGAAAGTGAGGTATTTAAATGATTTGCAAAGTAAAGAAAAACCGTGGGGCGGATTGGATATGGGAAGTAAATGGAACTGAAAAGGATATAAAAACAGGATTTTATCCCTTTCAGAATGTAAGGTCATCTATGCGCTTTAAAAGCGCAAGCGAAGCGGCCATTGATTTGATGCGGCATTTAACATTGATCGAAAACCAAAAAAACGGAAAAGGAAAAAAATAATGGATCATATTCACATTATTTGTCCTTGTTCGATAATGGCGGATGCAGAGCATATGCAGCATTGCATTAGAGAAAAATGCGCATGGTTCCTGCAGCTAGAGGAAAAAACAATGTGCGCGATAACGGCTATAGCTTTGGCCGCTCTAAAAATGGCGCATAGGGATACTAATTATGAAATAACCATACCTTAAAAAAGGATGCACAATGGAAAAAGAGAATTGGAAACTAGGCCATTTTGTTGTAGAGCAAATACCAGGGGATGATTCCCGTGTTATGTCTAGTGATTATTTTTCATGGATTGACGCGAAAAAGGTAGTGCATTGTTTAGAATGCTATTTGATAAATCCGCCTGATGGAATTATTCTCAGTGATCTATTTCGTGTATATGGCTTATATCATAAAGCAATTAGATTAATGGAGATATTAAAGCCATGAAAGCAAAACCATTTTATAGATTGAAAGCCAACGGCGACCGTGCTTTATTTATTCTGAATATTGATCTAGTTGATTATATTCAGGGAAAGGAAAACACCTGGACAATACTAAACGGAGCTATTCATCCCTTAATAGTTTATGCGGCGAAAGATGAAATTAAAAAATCATTGCGCCGCTCGTGGATTGAAACAAGCGACTATCAAGGGGAATATACTATCTACATAAATTTGTCCAGGATAGTACATTGCGGATACCTTAAAAACATCTTAGATAAAGCGGATGCGAAATCGCCAGATATGCCGGATGATTATTTCACTTTTTTCTTTGGCAATGGAGCGTTCATAATTACCAGAGATGATTATTTTAAGGTATACGCTTCACTTCAGGAACTAGAGCGGGGGTATAGATGAAACGAAAAGAAAAAAGCGAAATGGTAAAATTGACATTTACAAGAGCAGAAGTAGAACACATAACGAAATCGGCGGAAGGATACGGGATGCGGCTGGCAACTTTTATCCGGCTTGTATTCTGGCGCGGGCTGGAAACTGTTAATCGGTGCGGAATTCCTAATCCAAGAGCGATACAGATATCTATGCCATTAAACGGAAAGACAAAAGATGCGCCATGATAAACTTGTAAGAAAAAAGGTATGCAATTATTTTGTATTCTTTGATCCACTAGGCCCGGCGCCTCAATATCGTTTTCCGAAAACAAAACCGGCGCCGGCAGAAGTAGAAACAACAATAAACCTTTTTACGGAAAGGCCAAAAATGTTTTTGATAAAAACGGTTCAAAAAGCTAGCGGCGGCGCGCTGATATCCGGCGCGGCGGTTATTGCGGCGGAATTGATTTCTGTCCGGCTGAATATGCCGGATCAGAAAAAAGAACTTATAATATGCTTAACCGCGATGATAACCGGAATTTGCCAGGGAGCGATTAACCTTTTTAAACACTGGCCGCGCAAAGGCAGGTAAGTACATCAAAAGTAAGATAGGTAAAACCAGGCCGGCGCCGGATATGCGCCGGCCTGGTTTTATTTGCAATAAAACCTTGATTTTAATGCTGGCAATCGTTATAATATCAACATGAAGGCGATTATTCAGCCATTGCGCGATAAATCGCAAACGGGGAAAAGCCTATATGATACTGTTTATCAATTCTCCGATGATTGCCGCAAGTGCAGAGTGCTATACAAGGCAAACCTTGTTCCGTTTTCCGCTTTATCATTATCCGGCGCTTTCGATTACGTCAAAAATCTTCCATATCGGCGGGACGGCCGGCCCGTTGAAGTTGTCGCACGGCCGAAATATATTCTTTCCTGGCCGTCAATCGGGTATGATTGCAAAAAAAAGGGAATTCTAATGGCCGCATGGCTTCACCTTCACGGCATTCCTTTTCGCTTTATGACTTTAAGCCGGCTACCTTCCGGCCGGATTCATCATGTTTTTCCTCAAGCATGGCTTAACGGGCAATGGCGCAATGTTGACGCCACCTATCCAGAATATCAACTATTTGAAACGAAAGAAGCAACTAACGCGGAGGTATTAAAGTGACATCGACACCCAAACTATTGACACTACACGGCTGGCCATGCGCCGGCGATTTTGACCAGTTTCCTTACTATGGCGGCGCGGCAACATTCACGGATCAGCAGCTATCTATTATCGGCCGGCGCCTAGGCGCTGATTTCGGCGCAACAGTAGAAACGCTAGATACATATCCTGAGTTATTAGGCGCGGCGCGCCAGGTCCTAGCGGCGCCGGAATTGATTGGAGCGGCAAAAGACCCGGGTAAAAAAATCGGCGCCGGAGCCGGCACCGGAGGCGCAATCGGCGCGGCTGTCGGTTCCGTTATTCCAGGCCTTGGAACGGCAATAGGGGGAGCGGTGGGAACGGTTGTGGGAACAATCGGCGGCATTTTCGCGGCGTTTGGCGGCAAGAAGAAGAAAAAAAAGAAAAAGGTTGCGGTTGTCAATCCGCAAACCGGACAAACGCAGATTAAGGAAATTATAACCGAAGAACCGGAAATGCCAGTATCGGCAATTCCAGGATTGCCGGCAGTTCCGGCCAGGGGCGCAAGCGCGCCGGCGGTTGCCACGGCGCAAAAGCTGGCGGCGGTTGATTCGGCGGGCAAGGGAAAGACGGTTATTCTGGCCGGCGCCGCGATAGGATTGCTTGCATTGATTATGCTATCCAAAAAGAAAGGCGGATAAAATGGTGGTTTACTATGGTGATTTTGCAACGATTTTACAAAAATTCGGAACGGCGATAAAAAGCATTCCAGCGGCGCGTTTCAAAATCAAGGCAAAGGCAAGCCCAACGGGAAAGCCGATTAATATTCTTGACGTTGCAAAAGCGGCAAGCGCGCCGATGGTGCCGGCAGTTCCGCAAAAATCCGATACCATTTTCGGATTGCCAAAAAATATCGTATTCCTGGGAATTGCCGGACTGGGCGCGGCGTATTTGCTTTTGAAACGGAGATAGGCGCAATGCAAACGATTATTTCACCGGAGCGGCTTGGAGTATTCGGCTTTGCCTGGCAAGAGAAGCTAGCGGCAAATATCGGCTATCCGGTTACGTTCCTAAATGCAAGTAGCTATGGCGCAATTATCAATTCAATGAATAAGCGGCTTGCGTTTTATAATGGCCAGGGAGTCAAAGATAAATCGAAACTAGTTTCCTTGATTGCGGCCGATACACAACAGGCGCCTGAAAAGGTTTCGGCTTTCATTGATCAAATGGCGCTAAAGAAAAAAACCGGCGAAATCGTTTTAGCAAAGCCGGAGGGACGGCCGGCAATGCCATTTGGTTTAAACCTAAAGCCGATTATGTTTTTAATAGGTTTGGGCTTGTCCGCGTATATCCTGGCGCAAATAAAACCATTTTTGCCGAAAGCAAAGTAGTAATTATGGCTAGTGGATATAGGCTTCATATCTGAAAACGAATGGATAGAGAGAGAGGAACAGTAATTATGGCGAAAAAGAAAAAAGCGAAATCAAAACGGCGCAAGGGTTTTAAACGGGCAACGGCGGCGCAATTACGGGCATTACGGAAAGCGCGTGCGGCGGCGGCAAAAAAGCGGCGCGGCAAAAAAGCGGCGCGGCAATCAAGCCGGCCGAAAGCCAAAAAGCACAAGCGGCCGATACATCATAAATCACCGAAACGAAAGGCGGGCACTATGGCGAAAAAGAAAGGGCATCGAAAAGGGAGCGGGCGTAGGCGCGGGCGCGGCGGGAAAACTGATATCATGCACCTGGCAACGAAAATCGGCATCGGCGCGGCCGGCGCTGTTGGCGGCGCGCTAATTGCTCGGCAGATTCCCGTTGATGCAAAGATTAAGCCATTTATTCCGATTGCGGCGGGCATTGCGGCGACTATGTTTATCCGCAATCCGCTTGCGGGATACGCGGGCGTAGGCATGGCAATTGCTGGCGTTCTGGCGGCAATTAAATCTTTTGCGCCTAATGTTCCCATGCTGGCGGGGTTTGATGACGAGGAATTGATCTATGCAAACGGCGCAGCACCACAATTGATGTATGATGCGCCGCGCGTTTTGAACGGCGTTCCCGTTGAATACGCAAACGGCGTTCCCGTTGAATACGCAAACGGGGATCAGGACTTGGTTGACGTTTTGCAAGGATATTAAGTTTCAAAGGCGAAGGCGCCGGCCGTGACAAACAGGCGCCATTTTCACAATATCAGGGAGTGTATACAATGAGTGATCCCAGACTTCAGGTTGCAAGGCAGAGAATGCAAGCCGGCACGTATGGCGCACAGGGAGAAGCTTTTTCCTATTCGCTATATGATACCGCTTTCGTTGACAGTACAACGCCTATTTTATCTCACCGGCTTTTCACTAATCCGCTTGGAACGGTGATAGGCGGCGTACAAAAAACATACGCGCATACAAACGTGACCCGCGCCGGAATTCCGCAAGGGCACCATTTTTCCGCAACGGTCATCAAGGCCTTTGTTATTGGCCGTTCAATCCGCAAATACGTTTCTTCACCGGCTTTCGATCCAGAGCAGTATCTTATCGATCTTTATACAATGCTTAATGATACCGTTCTCAACGTCGAAATAACAGGAAAAGCCACTTTGGGCGCCTGGCCGCTCAATGAGATCATCGGCAATGCGATGAATATTGTTATGCTTCCGACAGCGGAAGCGAACGGCAAGCCACTAGTGCAATTGCAGAAGCAGCTTTTCACTGGCGGGCTGAAGCTGAAAATTCCGCTTGTCCTGGCCGCATTAACGGATTATACTCTCAGCTTAACGCATTACACGGCGCCCAGCGCGCGGGTTAATGCGGACTGGCTCAAGATTTCGCTTTTCGGAACGCTCGAACGCCTGGGCTAATCCTGGACGTTTCACCTGGCCGGCGCCGAAAGATGGCGCCGGCCTGTTTTCATCTTTTAAAGGGGAATTACCATGCCAACTGATGTATTTCGCAGAGAGCTTGACGCAAACGCCATGCTCAATTTGCAGTCAAGGCAATATCAAGAGAGAATTCCAATGGCCGGAGAAGTGCCGGCGAACGGGCAAACGGTTGCCCGCGTTAATATCGCTTCCCTGGGCGCCTTTCGTTCCCTGTGGATAACCGGCGATTTCACGACACTAGCACTTGACGGACAAACTATTGTCGATGATGGAATATGCCGCTTGCGCGGCAAGCTGATTGACGGATCAATCGGCCGCGATTTGCATAGTGATTGGATACCGCTTAATCTTTACCTTTCACCTGGAAGAGTGCGGCGGCGCGGAATTTATTGGGAAAATGCTGGCGGAACAATCCGCGCGGCGGCTTCCGGCTCACTTTTCTTTCCGATAGAATTTGATTATACTTTCGATGCGAATGCGGACGTTTTATTCGATGTAAAAAGTGATTCCGATACCACAAACTACTTTAATCTTTGCTTTCACGGTATAAGGATTAAGAGCGCGACGGCGGTTTCTGGCTTGCGAAGGTAAATTCATATCCGGCATTTAGCAAGGGGTTTATATGAAGGAAATAGGCCTAGCGCATAAAGAGCATCCATTCTGGTTTTATCGGCGCGTCACCTTGACTTGTCCGATTGAAACGGTGATTTTCGAGCTTAATGCCGGATATGATTATCACCTGAAATATTATTATGGTGAATGGTATTCACAAGTCAATATGCGCGATATTGCGCGGCCGGATCAACCAATTGATTTACCTTCATTGTCAATTCAGCTAGTCCAGGCAGAAAATGCCGGCACGTTCGATTTTCAGCCAATACCGCTTAATCTTTTGGGCGCGCCTTCCGGCGCAACGCTTAATGTTTCCCCCCCGCATGTTCCCGCCTTCACTACTACGGCGGGAACAAAAAAATTCATAAAGCGCGTGGATCATGTTTTCAAAAAGAAAAGCGAATTGATTTTTAAAATCACCGGCCAGGAATACGGCGCAATTCCGGTTCCTTCATATGCGCCGTACTATTTTCATCTTTTAGCTATTGGATACAAGATACCTTCAGAGCAAGGGACGGTTTAAAATGTCAATCATTAAATCATTGCCGGACGGTTCCAGGTTTATTCCAACGGTCAACCGCTTTTCGGCCACGTTCAATGTTCCAACACTAGGGAAATACAATTTCGCGGTTGCGGCGAATACAGGCCAGGAGCTATTGAAACTAGTTGCCGGCCGCGTTTATTTCATTGAACGTATGAACTTTGGCGCAACGGTCGATGAGGGGGATTTTCTTCTATCCATTGATACGTTGCCGGAATTGATTTTAAGATACCAGATAACCGGCGAACGGCTTTTTACAAAGCCTTTTCATGTAGTGAATTATATCGACAATCAGGAATTGATTTTATTTTTCTCCACGGCCAGGATAAACGATACGGTATTGATTGATTTCACCGGAATACTTAACCAGGTTCCTAATTTCATCGGCATTAATACGATACAAGCGCAAGTATCGTTTAACATATATGAGATTGCTAATCAGCAATGGATACGTGATTTTCAGACTTCCAACAAGTAGGGAATTATGATTACTGAAATGCTGGCATTACAGCAAGCGGAACGGCAAACGGTAACGATAAACACCGCCGCCTATGATGTGCGCGTATCGAACGGCGGGTATAATTTTTTGCGGCAATGCCGGCAGATTGCCGCAATGGGGAACTATGGATATCGGTAC
>Ga0315289_10013801_pt1 | contig 11294 bp, 8 predicted proteins | sample YL17G11_40_MG_FD_203452 | JGI IMG/M metagenome (GOLD analysis project Ga0315289, IMG submission 203452) | Sediment microbial communities from Yellowstone Lake, YNP, Wyoming, USA - YL17G11_40 | ecosystem: Environmental > Aquatic > Freshwater > Lake > Sediment | place: USA: Wyoming | collected... | reverse complement strand
AGTTTTTTTTTACCTTTAATGAGCTTTCGACCAAAAAGGTTGTGCAGATGTTTGTCATTGCTCAGTAGGTAAATATGCAAAACACTGAGTTATTTCTAGATATTTTACAAATCCTTGTATTTTTTTCATTGCTTACCCTTCTGGCTAAACTTCTTGGTGGCTACATGGCAAAAGTCTATCAGGGAAAGCGCACCATATTAAGCCCGATTTTTGCCCCTTTGGAGAATGGGATTTACCGTCTTACCGGCATAAAGAAAAACGCCGAGATGAACTGGAAGCAGTATGCCGTGGCAATGCTTGTCTTTAACTTTCTTGGAATGGGCTTGCTCTTTGCTCTGCTTATGTTACAAGGATATTTTCCGCTCAATCCTCAGAAGTTTTCCGGGTTCTCCTGGCATCTCGCTCTTAATACGGCGGTAAGCTTCACCACCAACACCAACTGGCAGGCTTACAGTGGAGAATCTACCGCCACTTATTTCTCCCAGGTAATAGGCTTGGCGGTGCAGAATTTTCTTTCCGCCGCCACGGGAATGGCCATACTCATTGCATTCATCCGCGGGCTTGCCCGTCGGACAGCCGAATCTATTGGCAATTTCTGGGTGGATTTAACCCGCACGGTCCTCTATATCCTACTGCCCATAGCTGTTGTAGCAGCAGTGGTGCTGGTTTCGCAGGGTGCCATTCAAAACTTCAGCGCCTCTAAAAATGTATCGTTATTGCAACCTACCAGTTATGAAAAGCCAAAGCTTGATACCAGCGGCAATCCGCTCAATGACGCAAGTGGGAATCCGGTGACTGAGACGGTGCAAGTAAAGGAACAGACCTTACCGATGGGACCGGTTGCCTCTCAGGAAGCTATCAAAGAACTCGGAACTAACGGCGGAGGTTTTTTCAATGCTAATTCGTCACATCCCTTTGAGAATCCAACGCCATTTTCTAATTTCCTTGAAATCCTTCTGATCCTTTTGATTCCCGCTGCCCTGACTAATACCTTTGGTCGCATGGTCGGGAGTTCCAGGCAAGGGTGGGCTCTTTATGCAGCCATGTTGTTCCTTCTGGTCTTAGCCATTGGAGTACAATACTGGGCAGAATACAATGGCAATCCCCTGGTGCAGAAAATAGGTGTTTTAGGCTATAATATGGAAGGAAAAGAGGTGCGTTTTGGACTTGGAGGTTCTGTTTTATTTTCTACTTCGACTACCGCAACTTCGTGTGGAGCTGTGAATACGATGCATGACTCATTAACACCCCTCGGTGGAATGATCCCCCTGGTGCTCATTCTTTTGGGCGAGGTTGTTTTTGGTGGGGTAGGATCAGGACTTTACACCATGCTTGCCTTCGTGGTGATCGCAGTGTTTGTAGCCGGGCTCATGATCGGACGGACCCCGGAATACTTGGGGAAGAAGATTGAAGTCACCGAAATGTGGATGTCGGTTATTACCGTTCTTACTGCTGGGGTGGTGGTCCTCTTGTTTGCAGCCATAGCGCTGATTACTTCCAAAGGAGTGAGTTCTATTGCTAACCCTGGGCCGCATGGTTTAAGCGAGGTGCTCTATGCCTTTGCCTCTACCGCTAACAATAACGGAAGTGCTTTTGGAGGTCTGAATGCAAATACGGTTTTCTACAATATAATGACTACCCTGGCCATGTTAATAGGACGGTTCATTCCAGCCGTGGCAATACTGGCTATGTCCGGCTCACTGGTTAAGAAGAAATATGCTCCACTCAGTGTGGGCACTCTCCCCACGGATCAAATCCCCTTTATCATCTGGCTTGTTGTGGTTATCCTGATCGTAGGGGCTTTGACCTTCTTCCCGTCACTCGCCTTGGGACCTTTGGTGGAACACCTCATCATGCACGGAGGTATTTAGCGCATGACCGCATCCGTTGAAAAGAGCAAGGGAATATATGATCCGAGACTGCTGAGAACAGCTCTGGTGGATTCTTTTAAAAAGCTCGATCCTCGTTCCCTTTGGCGGAATCCGGTCATGCTATCGGTTGAAGTAGGAAGTGTTATCACCGCGATAAATTTCTCTATTAATGTGATTACAGGAAAAGGAGAGCCGGCCTGGTTTACTGGTGTAGTTTCCGCCTGGCTCTGGCTCACAGTCATCTTCGCCACCTTTGCAGAATCCTTAGCCGAGGGACGGGGCAAGGCACGGGCGGAGTCCATGAAGAAGACTCAAAAGGAAACCATGGCTAAGAAGTTAAAAAAACCTGAGCTGGGCGGAGAGTATGAACTTGTTCCCTCTACCGGGCTCCGCAAGGGTGACATCATTTTGGTCGAAGCCAACGACCTGATCGCCAGCGACGGCGAAGTAATTGCCGGTGCGGCTTTAGTGAACGAAGCCGCTGTCACGGGCGAATCTGCCCCGGTAGTCAGAGAATCGGGAGGTGACCGCAGTGCCGTAACAGGTGGGACCAAGGTCATAGCGAACAGTATCGTCGTGCGCATCACAGCTAATCCCGGCGAGACCTTTCTGGATCGAATGATCAACTTGGTGGAAGGAGCAAAGCGCCGTAAGACTCCGAATGAGATCGCCTTGGAGGTACTTTTGATCGCCTTAACCATAGTCTTTTTTCTGGTGGTACTCAATCTAAGTCCTCTTTCTATTTACAGTGCCAAAGCAGTCGGGCAGGGACATCCGGTAACGCTCACCGTATTGGTTGCCTTATTTGTCTGTTTGGCTCCAACAACGATTGCCGCTCTTTTGCCTGCCATAGGTATTTCAGGCATGGACCGCCTATTCCAGAAAAATGTCGTAGCCCTGTCTGGAAGGGCTATTGAAGCGGCAGGCGACGTCAACGTGCTGCTCTTAGACAAAACGGGGACTATCACATTTGGCAACCGGATGGCCACGGAGTTCATCCCGGCTCCAATGGTCACCGTTGACCATTTAGCGGAGGCAGCCCAGCTTGCCTCCCTTGCTGACGAGACTCCGGAAGGGCGTTCTATTGTGGTTCTGGCTAAGGAGAAATTCGGACTGCGGGCTCAGTCTCTCACCGACAGCCAAGCTCGATTCATACCTTTCTCAACTTTTACGCGGATGAGCGGTATAGATGTCCTTGATCCTGACGGTTCAGTCTCGCTTTCCATCCGAAAAGGTGCCGTGGACGCAATACGTTCTTCTATCGAAGCAAGTGGTGGCATTTTCCCAACGCAACTTAACGAATCAGTTGATGCGATCTCGCGATCGGGGGGCACACCGCTGGTTGTGGCTGACGGTCAGTTCGTCCTGGGCGTGGTTCACCTTAAAGATGTGATAAAGGGCGGAATCAGAGAACGTTTCGCCGAGTTACGCAGTATGGGTATTAAAACTGTTATGATCACCGGAGACAATCCCCTTACCGCGGCTGCCATTGCCGCAGAAGCTAAGGTTGACGACTTTTTGGCACAGGCAAAACCTGAAGACAAACTGAAGCTCATCCGGGAGCATCAGCAGCATGGCTATATGGTAGCCATGACCGGCGATGGTACCAACGATGCGCCAGCCCTTGCCCAGGCTGATGTTGCCGTGGCAATGAACACCGGCACACAAGCGGCCAGAGAAGCTGCTAATATCATTGACTTGGACAGCAACCCGACTAAACTTTTGGACATTGTCGAGATCGGTAAACAGATCCTCATGACGCGGGGAAACCTCACCACCTTCAGCATCGCTAACGATGTGGCAAAATACTTTGCCATTATTCCTGCGGCCCTTTGTACCATATACCCGCAGCTGTTGGTTCTCAATATAATGCACCTCTCCAATCCTTATAGCGCTATCCTTTCAGCGGTTATCTTCAATGCGATAATTATCCCTCTGCTGGTGCCCCTGGCCTTGAAGGGAACACGGTATAAACCGATGCCAGCAGAGAAACTTCTGATTCATAACCTTTTCATTTATGGAGCGGGTGGGATTTTGGCTCCTTTTGTCGGGATCAAGCTGTTGGACCTTTTGATAAATGTTTTGATTTGATTGAGAAAAATCACATGAAAGAGATAAAAAAGGCAGTTTTACTTTTTGTGGCCCTATCCTTGTTGACCGGCGTTTTTTACCCTATGGCGGTAACAGTGCTTGCTCATCTCTTTTTTCCTCGTCCGGCAACTGGTAGTCTGATCTATAAAGCTGACGGAACGTGTATGGGCTCTTTTTTGATCGGTCAACCTTTTTCCGATCCGAGATATTTTTGGTCGCGTCCTTCTGCAACTGCAAATTTCCTTTACAATTCATTAGCCTCAGGGGGTTCAAATTTAGGTCCCACGAATAAGGATCTTATTAAGCAAATAGAAGAGCGCGTCGCCTCCTTTCAATCAATGGGCATCAAAAGGCTGCTTCCTGCAGACCTGGTAATGGCTTCTGGTAGCGGGCTTGATCCGGATATCAGCATGGAAGCGGCCATCATACAGATACCCCGCATAGCCAGAGAACGGCATGTTTCCGAAGAGAAAGTTCGTAACCTGGTGCAGAATTACCTCGAAGACCGCCAGTTCGGTTTTCTAGGTGCAAAGAGGGTTAACGTATTAAAGCTAAATCTGGCACTAGATAACCTATAGGAAGTCATGGCTGATGAAGAATTAAAAAGACCATCTCCTGAAGCGCTACTGGAGCTGGCACAGAAAGAAGAGGGGCAAGAAAGACGAGGCCGGCTGACGATTTACTTCGGATCGGCACCAGGTGTCGGAAAAACTTATGCCATGCTTAGTGATGCCAGACTGCGAAAATTGGAGGGGGTGGATGTCGTGGTGGGCTACGTAGAAACTCATGGGAGGCCAGAGACCGATGTCCTATTGGAAGGGCTGGAAATAATTCCGCCACTCATGGTGGAATACATGGGGCTGAAACTTAAGGAAGTCGATTTAAAAAAGGTTTTAGCGCGTAAGCCGAAAATCGTTTTGGTGGATGAGTTTGCTCATACTAATGCTTTTGGTTTGCGCCATACCAAGCGATATCAGGACGTGCAAGAGATCCTCAATGCCGGTATCGAAGTCTTTACCACACTGAACGTACAGCACATAGAGAGTCTCAACGACATTATTTTCCGGATCACCAACATACGTGTGCATGAAACGGTTCCAGATACCGTTATTGAAGCCGCGGATGAAGTCAAACTGATCGATTTGCCGCCAGAGGAACTGCTCAAAAGGCTGGATGAAGGAAAGGTCTATGTGAAGGACATCGTAGGAGTTGCAGTGGATGAGTTTTTCCGTCCAGCAAATTTGCTTGCGCTAAGGCAACTGGCTCTCCGGGTGGTAGCAGGCAGTGTGGATGATAAAATGCGCCATTACATGCAGGCTCATGCCATAGCTGGGCCATGGCCCGTAAAAGAACGTGTCCTGGTCGGGATATTTGCCAGCCCCTATGCAGAAAAACTTGTTCGTGCCGCCTTCAGGCTGGCAAGTCAAATCGACGCAGAATGCATCGCCTTTCACGTGGAAACAGAAATAGATAAAAATCTTTCAGAAAAGGAAAAGGATTGGTTGAATAAAGCCCTGGAGCTGGCAAGGCAATTAGGAGCGCAGGTGATCTGGATAAAGGGATCGGACGTAACCCAGGAGATCGCCGATTATGCAAGGGATCATAACGTAACCAAAATCGTAATAGGAAAACCCCGTCGTTTTGGGATATTTCCTTCGATTCCTCGAAAATTACTGACGAAGACGCCGAACATAGACATCTACCTGTTGGATGCCAAGATTGAACCCAAGCTTCTTCCCAAAAAAAGACTGATTCACTCCCGGCCGGCTAATTATGCCATAGCCATCCTTGCAGTAGGGATCATGTCTTTGATTGCCTTTCTCCTCCGGGGCACTCTCAGCCAGGTTAATTTGCTGTTTTTGTTTTTTTTGCCTCTGATTTTAAGTGCCCTCTACCTGGGGAGGGGACCATCCATCTTTGCCGCGTTAGTAGCTATTCTAATTTTCGATTATCTGTTTGTTCCTCCTTACTTCACTCTTACCGTTTCTGATCTAGAATATTTCCTTTCGTTTATCGTTTACGTCATTGTCGTTGTAGTGATAAGCAATCTGGCATTACAACTGCGCAGTAAAGTCGAGATGCTCAGGCAGAGCGAATCGAGGAGTACCACGCTTTATGCATTAAGCCGGGATCTGGTAACTGCTCATACTGTGGAGCAGGTCCTCTCTATACTTGTCCGACATACCACTCAAATCTTCCCATGCGAGATGGCAATCTTCCTCCCGGTCGATGGTGAACCAATCGTCAAAGCAAAAACCGTAGACTTTGACATAAATCCTAACGTGCTGGGGGTAGCATCATGGGTTTTCTTTAATAAGCAATTAGCCGGGCGTGGAAGTGGAACCTTACCTGAGGCCAAAGCTTTTTACTTACCCATGATGACGACAAACGATGTCGTGGGGGTGATGGGGTTACTTTTTGAAAAAGCCGAGCAAGTAATAACTCCAGAGAATCAAGTGATAATGGAAACCATTGCCCGTCTTGGTGCCATGGCCATCGAGCGAATCAAATTCCAATAGTGTAGAACCTTCTGTATAACTATCCAGATTGTAGGGACAGCCCTTGTGGCTGTCCTCTTTGAAGTTTAGACTTCACAAAAGTCCGTAAGTCGTCACCCTCCCTGCTCGATAAAGAAGAAAGAATTCGTAGGGGAATAGGTTTTGCCAAAAGCAGATCCCGATAAAGGTGAAGAAAGAGACAATCCAAGGTGAGAGGTTTTATATTTGACTTTTTTGCTGACTTTTCATAAATTTCATTAAATAGTAGGGACAATTCATGAATTGTCCCTGGTCCGCCTAAAATAGAGAAAACCAAAGAGGTGATTTTATGCTAAGCCAAACCACTTTAAAAAAGATTGCCGATCAAAAGGAGAAATGGGAAAAAGAAAAAAGAAAATGCCCATCGGATAGAAAATTCATCAGCGTCTCGGGCGAGCCGGTGAAGGAGCTTTACACTCCTTTGGACATTCAGGATTTGGATTATAACCGGGATTTAGGTTTTCCCGGCGAGTATCCTTACACCAGAGGAATCAGGAAGGATATGTATCGAGGGCGTCTCTGGACCATGCGCCAGTTTTCCGGGATGGGAACTCCGAAACAAACCAATCAGAGATACCATTTTCTTTTGGACAGAGGACAGACCGGGCTTTCGGTGGCATTCGATCTCCCCACTTTGATGGGGTGGGACTCCGATCATCCCCGGTCATTAGGAGAGGTGGGAATTTGTGGAGTGGTGGTCGATTCACTGGAGGACATGGAGATACTCTTTGACGGCATAGCTTTGGACAAAATCTCCACCTCCATGACCATCAATGCACCCGCCTCCATTCTTTTAGCCATGTATATCGCTGTGGGCGAAAAACAAAGGGTTCCTTCAGAGAAATTGACCGGAACCGTGCAAAATGATATTCTCAAAGAATATATCGCTCAAAAGGAATGGATCTTTCCTCCTGAGCCTCACATGAGATTGATCACCGACTTGATGGCTTTTTGCACTCAACACGTGCCCAAATGGAACACCATATCCATCTCCGGCTATCATATCCGCGAAGCTGGATCCACTGCGATTCAGGAGTTAGCCTTCACTTTGGCAGACGGCTTCGCTTACGTGGAAGCAGGCATAAAGGCAGGACTGGATGTGGACGATTTTGCTCCACGGCTTTCGTTTTTCTTCAATTCTCATCTCGATTTCTTTGAGGAGATCGCCAAATATCGTGCCGCTCGTCGCATCTGGGCAAGACATATGAAAGAGAAATACAAAGCTAAAAAGCAGGAATCCTGGCTTTTGAGATTTCACACTCAGACTGCTGGATGCAGTCTCACCGCCCAACAGCCGGAGAACAATATCGTCCGCACCGCTTTTGAGGCACTTGCCGGAGTTTTAGGAGGTACCCAAAGCCTTCACACCAACTCCATGGACGAAACTTACGCTCTGCCATCGGAGAAAGCGGTCTTTATCGCTTTGAGAACGCAACAGTTGATCGCCCATGAGACCGGAGTAGCGAATACCATCGACCCTCTGGCAGGTTCCTACTTCGTCGAAGCTTTGACCAACAAGATGGAGCAGGAGGCGGAGAAGTATTTTGATGAAATCGAAAGACGCGGCGGTGTTTTGAAAGGTATTGAAGAAGGCTACTTCCAAAGGGAGATAGCAGAAGCCGCTTATAGGTATCAGAAGCAGATAGAGAAGAAAGAAAGAATTGTGGTGGGCATAAATGACTTCATCTTAGAAGATGAAAAAGTTGAGATCTCCATTCTGAAAATCGACCCGGAGGTGGAAAGAGAGCAAGTGAGAAATCTCAAGAAAGTTCGTGAAAAGAGGGATAATGATAAAGTCAAAAGGTCTTTAGAGAATCTAAGAAAAGTTGCCCAGGGAACAGAAAACACCATGCCTGCGCTTTTGGAGTGTGTCCGCTGTTACACCACCGAAGGAGAGATCTGCGATGTCCTCCGTGAGGTCTTCGGAGAATATGTGGAACCTCCGTTGATATAATCTCCAGTTTCCAGGTACCAGAGTCCAGAAAATCATTTGGAGTGTTCGCCTTCAGGCGAACGGAATGAAGGGTCGTGGGGCAAGGGTCAAGAAATAAAATTTCTTTTCCCCGATGGGAGAGGATAGGAATTAACGTAGGGACAGCCCTTGTGGCTGTCCGTAACAAGCAGGGCTAATTAAAATGTTTACCTTGAAGCTTGACGAAATCAATTATGATAAAATAGAAGCTTTCTGTAAAGAGCAGAACTCTGAAGGTGAAACCATCGAGTACAAAGGTGACTTTCCTTCGAATCTTGAAAAAAGCATTTCTGCTATGGCAAACACCTATGGTGGTATTATCCTAATTGGAGTGGAAGCAGATAAAACTAAGAATACTCCTATCTTACCAATTAAAGGAATAAACCTATCTGAAGGTTTAGAAGAAAAAGTTACAAGTATCTGCTTAAGAAACATTAATCCCCCCTATTTCCCATTAGTAAAAATCTGTGATTTCAAAAATGATAAGGGCGAAGACAAAGCGGTTGTTTTCATAAGAGTTTATGAAAGCGATCAAACACCGCACGCCATAAATAACAACACAGATGTATATTTGAGAATCAAAAGCCAGAATGAACCATTCCGAAAAGCAACAATTGATCAAATTGATTGGTTAAAAGATAGAAGAAAAAAGGCAATTGATTTAAGAGAAAGTTTATTAGTCAGAGCAGACGAAAGATACCAGTATCTTTCTCGTGCCTCCTTGTCTGAGTTAGAACAGAAACGGTTTCGCAAATGCTTTCTAGTGCCGATTTTTTGTAGTCAACAATTGATCTCCAGCTATGATTTATTTGGTTGCCTAGATAAGCTCAAGGGTCTCGAGTTCGATAACCATATTGAATACATACAGATGTTTGGAAACACAGCACATGGAATCCTATATTATTTTCAAGAAAAGCAGTTTGAATTAGAGCATCCCAAATATCTCGTTTATGAAGAATACAGCACCTACGGATTAGTATTAAGGAAGGAATCATTCTGGGAGAACTCTTATAAAGAGATGAGAAATAGATTTTCTGTGGATTCCCTTCTACATTTAATTTATCTGACATTTAAACTCGGTTTACTTTTTTACTCTTCTATCGGATATAATGGTATTCTTAAAGTTGGCATTGATGTTAGTGGTTTACGACGCAGGGAGATCATACTAATGGACAATAGTGTGAGTGGAATTGAAGAATCTTTAGTAAAGGATGAAGTCGAAAATGAGTTTTCTTACAGAGGGAATATATTGTCATTGGAGTTGAAGGAAAAACTTGATTCTACCATTATCGAAATATATAGACAATTTCTCTTTGCATGTGGTCTTGGAAAAAACAGAAATAAACTTGACCAGCTTTCTACGAAACACTACAATTTGATTAAGGATCGAAGATACCAATTCATCTGAAAGGAAAACTATGGAACGAAAAATCAGAATTCTTTTAGCCAAGCCCGGTCTGGACGGGCATGATCGGGGGATAAAGGTAATAGCTGCCGCCTTCCGAGATGCGGGGTTTGAAGTAATCTACACCGGCTTAAGGCAGACCGCAGAGATGATCGTGGAGGCGGCTATTCAAGAGGATGTGGATGCCATCGGAATGAGCATTCTATCCGGTGCTCATATGACCCTATTCCCAAAGGTGCTGGAGCTTCTGAAGGAAAAGGGAGCAGATCATATCCTTCTTTTCGGGGGAGGAATTATCCCCAAAGAAGACATGGAGAAATTGGAAAAAATGGGGGTGGGGAAGCTTTTCGCTCCCGGTGCTACCACAATCGAAGCCATAGAATATGTGAAGAAAACTATTTCTGAGAGAAGAAAAGAAGAGAAAATTTTTTAAAAGCAATTCCCAACAGATGAAACAGATTAAACTGTCAGCGGATAAAACGGATTAAGCAGATGAATTTATCCGTTTTATCCGTTCAATCCGTTGACGAGTTCCCTATCTGCATTTTTCTATTGTATTTAATCAAAAAATTCATAAATTATACAATCTGGAGTAGCGAGATGCGTATGCACTCACACGAGATTGTCTCGCGTTTTAAACCTAACTCAAAAGACGAAAAAATTGCGGAAAACAAATTGATAAATCTAAAACCAAATAATAGGAGGAGAAATGACCTACAACATGGTTGAAAGCCAGCAAAAAGTTCGGGAAATTGCGCGGGAGTTTGGAGAAAAATACATAGCTCCCATTGCTGTGGATATGGATCGAAGACCGCCAGAGTTTCCACGGGAGTTGTTTAAAAAGATGGCGGAAGCTGGTTTTTTGGCGTTTCCTATGGCAAAACAATATGGTGGTTTGGGAAAGAGCAAGATAGAATATGCTACCTTGATCGAGGAGATCGCCTGGTTCGATGCTTCATCCGCTATTATCATGGCGGTGGATAATCTTGCCTCCTATCCCATCGAAGTCTTTGGCTCTGAGGAACAAAAGAAAAAATGTTTACCCAAAATAGCAAAGGGGGAGTTAATTGCGGCCTTCGCCCTCACCGAGCCGAATGCCGGATCGGATGCGGCTAATCAACAAACCACTGCCAGAGTGGAAGGAGACTATTTTGTCATTAACGGTGAAAAAATCTTCATCACCTCTGGAAATGTGGCAGATCTTACCGTGCTGATCTGCAAAATCGTGGAGGAGGGAGAAAAGGAAAAAGTATCTGCCATCATAGTGGAGAACGACACCCCCGGGTTCTCGTCTGAAATACTTAAATGGAAAATGGGACTCCGAGCCTCAACCACCGCCAGGCTTAAGTTAAAGGACGTTCGAGTGCCCCGATCACAACTTCTGGGAGAAACAGGTAAAGGATTCAAAATGGTTTTGA
>Ga0315289_10013799_pt1 | contig 11296 bp, 21 predicted proteins | sample YL17G11_40_MG_FD_203452 | JGI IMG/M metagenome (GOLD analysis project Ga0315289, IMG submission 203452) | Sediment microbial communities from Yellowstone Lake, YNP, Wyoming, USA - YL17G11_40 | ecosystem: Environmental > Aquatic > Freshwater > Lake > Sediment | place: USA: Wyoming | collected... | reverse complement strand
GAGTCCCCCGCTCCCCCCTTAATCCTCGCTTCGCTCGGCGGGGGAAGCGGGGGACTCTTGCCAACCGTGGCGTTGGGCGGCTTTCGGGTACGTGGGCTAAGAGCTCGTTGCGGGAAGAAAAGACCAACGTGCCGGGAAGATGAAGATAAACAAGGGTGGAAAAAACAGGGATGGGTTTAAGAAACTAAAAAAATATCACTGAGGAGAAGACGCCTTTTCGAGCTCTCCAGCGGCGGCTAAAAGCTCCCGGGAAAGTTCTTTGTGGATGACCAAGGATATTCCACCGTTTTCGTAACGTTCTTCAACGAGCGTCCAGCCCAAAGGAACGAGGACGTTTAGAAGTCTATCGACTTCGTGCTTTTTTATTGAGTAGGCCATCCTATTTGGTTTTTCTTGCAGCTCGCTCGGAGGCTCGGAGGACGTCTATGTCGTTTTTGTAGGTTCGGTTTTCCTCATAGACGTCTCTCTGGTAATCGTCGTGCACCTGCTTAATTGTTCTTTCGTGCTCATATTGAAGCTGCTTAATATTGTTCCTCCGTATGTTTTCGAGCTGACTTAATGCGGCGTTCCTGTTTTTAACCAGTTTAGATAGTGTTGCACTGTGTTCCTTGCTTAAGTTGCTTTCCGCTATGCTTGCCATTTTGTTTTTTACCTCCTTGGGGCGTTTTTTTTATTGGGTAGGCCATGGTTTTTTATCACCGACCCGCAGCAATTAAAACGCGAAGTTCATCGTCAAGCCTCATAATTTGCTCAATGTACGAATTCTTAATCTGGTCAACCCCAAGCTTATGGTCCTCTTCAACCTGTTTATGTTTGACCTTTCTATCCGCTTCCTCTTTCTTTAACTCATCATCTCTCCACTGTCTTGCCTCCCGCTTCAATGTGGTATTTTTGGATCTCATTGTTTCAATCTCTCTCCAGCCCATGGTACCCCTCCTTTGCTTAAAGCATTTTGAAGACTTTATAGATCCATGGATAGATTTCTTCAAAGTCAAAATCATCTTTACTGAAAAAATCCTGATGGTTCTCTATGTTCTCCATCTTCCGAATCTGAAAAACTCTCCATCCGGCGCCTTTGCCACTTCTTGAATTCCCCTCAAGCTGATAACCTCGCATTAAAGGATTTCCTTCGGAAGAAACCCCGACAACGAAGGGAGCGACAACCCGATCTGATTCACCATATTTAAAAACAATAAGCTGAGGCCAGTCCATGGCGTCAAGGATCGTTTGAATTTTAACTCGGGTTTCACCCTCAAAAGAACTGAGGTCGGCCTCCTCGGCAACCCTAACTCCCTCGGAGGGCCATTTTTCCGGATCGGCTTTCACATAGGCCGGGTTTGGCATTTTATTTGTGCCTCACTTTGTTACGGCAATCAAAACAAAGCATCATGTTACGGACGTTCTTGATTTCCGTTGGACCATGGCAGACTTCACACGTAACGAAAACGGGCTTCGCTTCGAGTTCAATGTTGGAGGAAGGGGCACCCCCGTCCCCAGAATAAAAATTTCCGGCCTTCGACTTAAAGTAGTCATCAACCCACAAGCGAGCGACCTTATCGGTCACACCGTTTTGCGCAGCCATTTCAAAATGGTATTTAAAGGCGTCGGGATCTTCGATCTCTAACAATGTCTCGAGGGTATTAAGAGAAATCTTTTTTTGATCGACGGCCCTTCGGACTTCCTCGGACTGAATAGCAAAGTCTAAATATCTCCTTATCGTGTTGGGAGACTTCCCGGTCTTTTTAGCGATTTCGTTAAGACCGAGGCCGCCTTCGGTTTTAAGAATCAAATAGGTCTTCGCTTCTTCGGAAGCGGTAAGGTTCACACGCTGGAGGTTTTCAATGCCCCTGATAATTATTGTCTCGCGATCATCAAGCTGCTTGACGATCGCTTTGATTTCTTTTAGCTCAAGGAGCTTATGGGCAAGGTATCGCCGGTCGCCAGCGACCATCTCATAGCGGCCGTTTGACGGCCTTAGAATCACGGGTTGCAAAAGGCCGCTCTCGCGAATAGATTCGGCGAGCTCACGAATGCGCTCCGGATCGATTGTCTCCCGGGCAACCTTAACGGGACGATCAATCAAGTCAATTTTAATAAGCTGAATCTTTTCTTGAGCCATGAGAGTACCTCCTGGTAAAACAATACCACACATAAAAAAGAAAAGTCAAGTTCCGGACGGCCTTCGAAACACAAGGTTGCACAAGACAAAGGTCACGCCAAGCCTCAGCATTATATTTTTATGAGAAAGAGGCTTGTCATGCCCTTTGAAGCTGTGCTCATTTATAGGCCGTCTTAAGGGTAGCGGGGCATCTATCATTTTTTTTCCCTTCTCCCTGATCCAGTAAGAGAAGGGAAAAAAAATTAATGGTTTTTAATAAAAGGAGGTGATAGGTTGGGCTTGACTTTTTTGAACGATGGTGACGTTTTTGGGCGGGGTAGTTGGCATCAACTGACAGCTAACGGTAGTCAGTTGACCGGAAAAATTGGCACGGGGATTGCAACTTAAATAAAGAAAGGAGAAAGAAGATGAAAATAGGTGTATATTTTAGGGATGGTTTCACTGGGGGAGTTTTAACAACGGAACATAGTCAATCATCGTATGGGATTCCTGTTTTTGTTCCCGATAATTATACAAAGGATTACATGCCTGAAGATTGTTACGGACCAGGTGATTTGGGGGATTGTTCCCCGTTCGTTCCGCGGGAAATAATTAACGAAGAGGATTTAAAAATAGTCCGAAATGCGGGATTTAGGATTATTTTATAACGGGTCGGCTGTCCTAGCGGCCGGACGGGGAGAAAGGAGAAGACTATGAAGAAATTAGAACGGGAAGGAGATTTGTTGGCACTAAACGGCGGTCAGAGATTAGCGCTCCTGTTCGCGCTATCAAACTACCTCAACACGACGGGCTCCATGTCCCTTGAAGCATTTGAGGAAATGATCGCGGCTTATCGTCCAGCCGAAAAGGAAAGAAAGGGGGGGTGAGAAAGATGGATAGAAAAGACGCTATTGCGGTCGTGCTTGATATGGATGAAAAAAGATTGAGGAGAACACTGGTGGCAATCGTCTACCAGGCTTTTGAGCCAGAGGGATTAAAGGGGGGAGTTATATTGGATATTCTTGACGTGTCAAGAGAATAGATCGTAAAATGAGCCGTTCGGCTTCCGCCTCGGAGAGCTTAATATAGGGCCTCCAGCTCGGAGAGAAGGGAACCACGGCTGAAAGGGGGTGAAAAATGGAGAGAAAAATAAAAATAGAGGTCGACCTTACCGACAAGGGTCTTTATCCAATGCCTAACTCGGTTGGTTTTATTACAAACCTAATCGACAATGCCTTTTTGGATCAGCCTGTATGTGTTGACCGGATTAGCGTATCATGGATTTACCAGGATTGAGCCGTTTTAACGGGGCCAACGGCTTATAAGTGGTGCGGCGAGTAGAGCGGCATGGGGAAGCCCAATAGACTTGAAAGCCGCACCACCTATTTAAAAAGGAGTAAATATGTTTCGTTACTGCTACGTCCACAAAGGGATTTTTGGGATCAAGCGGCCGCTCTTAAACCTGTCTGTAACGGGAGGCATCTGTAAAAGATGCCTCCCGGGGGAGCTTGAGAAGCTCAGAGCGTGGAAGGAGGAAAAAGGGCTTACCCAATTAAGGTCAGTCGGTCTGGGCCAATGCCCTTCCAACGGCGATTCCAAATAAACCACTAAAGGCGTTGGTAACGATCTCTTTGGCGCCCACCCCAAAAACATAGATTGAATAAAGGGTTATTCCAAAAATACAGAGGATAACAAGGACCTTGTCGTTTTGAAATATCTCGTTAAGCGTTTTCATGGACCTCCCCTTGGAACTCCTTCCTATATGGGTAGTACTAAATTCGTTTTACCAGTCTTCTCCGCAATTTTTTTAATACATTCGCGAGAGCAGGCAGTTTGAATGCCATCCTTGTCTGATCTTTCATACCAAGACGAAGGTTTAAACCAGTTCTGTCCATTGCTAACCCCAGGTGCTCTCTTGCCGCATCCGTCACAAATAAATTCACAGGGCATGATAAAATCCCCCCTAAAATGGCAACGTAATGTACTCAAGCAACCTTGGGAAGTAGTGTTTAATCGCTTGGACAATGATTTCACCTGCCAGGCGGACCCGAGCTCCTAAAGAATACCCAAGATCAAAATCGTCGGGATCCGTTTTTTCGGCCAGCTTGTCCAGCTCATCCATTGCCTTAACTGCTTCGTGGGGAAACTGGTTGATAGCATCCCCAAGGGATCCCCGTATGAAACCAGAATTTAACTTCCAGGTCGATAGAAGGTTTTTTGCCACCTCCCGGGATGCCTCGGCATTTTTAAGGTCAATTTCGCTGACCTTGATGGCGCTCTTTTGGAGAGAAGTGCAACCAATTAAAAGAAGTGTTATAATTAAATAAAAAAATTTTTTCATAATCGTCACCTCGGTTGAAGATGGTAGTGGTCCACCTCATACAGCGCTTGAAGCCCTAGTTTGGCACAGTCCTTCTCAAAGTAAACGTCTTTTTTCTGATCATCCAGGATAACGTCCATCCCGAGAAAAAGAAGGTGGTTGGATCCTGGGACTCCTTTTACTGATAAATTCCTTTTCTCGGTCCGTCCCCAAGAGGTAACGGATCCGCTCCAGCGAAGGCAAATAATTAAACACCGACTTGCAAATTCTATCGGATTCATTTCAACCCCCTTTTAAAAGAGATAGACCAACCACGTAATTATGACCTCAGCGGCCCATAAAAAGGCAAGGAAGGCCATGATTTTTAATTCAGTGACTGTAAACATGGGCTTTTCTCCTTAAAAGATGCCTTAAGGATTTGATAAAATGCCTTTGATGGGCGAAGCCCTACCTCTTAACTCCTGAGAAAGCTGAAATATACTACTTAGACCAATAGGACGACGGTAATACCGTCCCTTTGATACTACATTATGTTTAGAAAATCGGACACGGAAATGAAGATAGACCTTTTCTCCCCATTTCGTTAAACCTTTCAGCCAGTTAAGGGCTTTGGGGAGCAAATAATACCTTGTAACTCTATAAACAACTTTTCCATATTTATTCCGGTGGGTCCCCTGGTAGGTCACAATCCATTTATTTTCCCTTAACCAACGGAGCCAAGCACAAAGTGTACTCCTACAAACATCAATTCCATGGATCTTCTTTAGGAGAAAAATAATTCTCACTTGACCTATCTTACAATAAGAATTCGGATACTTCGAAAGAACCCCCATGATAGTCTCTAAAATTGAGCCTGTGGCTCCCTTTGGCAAATACGGATTGTACTTCATTTTTTAACCCTCCCTTCATCAATAAACCCCAGAAGACAACTAAAACAAAACTTCACCTGATCTAACGGATCTTCTTCTATTGGATCAAATTTAAACACGAAAACATTACCACACAAAGAGACCATTAGATCCAACTTACCATACTCTTTAAAGCAATGCGCCTTTTCAATTCCTTCAGCATGTCCCCAATCCATATTCGTGCCCTCCTCCTGAAAGATTTTATACAATTCTCCCAAAAATCAAGGGGCTTTGTCAATGCTAAACATTTGAATAGTATAGTGCTATGCAAATATTTCATAGCACTATGAAAAAAGTACTTGACAAAGGACAAAATGTCTGGTATAAAGACAAAAAACGTCACTCTTTTGAAAGGAGGTCTTTATTATGGCAGAGATTAAGAGTATTGCGGCAATTCAAGAGAAGTGGGGTCGCGTTACACCGACCAGGACGGAGGATTATACCCTTGGCATCAGAAACCCGAAGCGGGACTGGGCTCAGGCTGCGAGTGCGGCAAAGGAAAGCCACAAGGCAGCGATGACCCAGGCGGCATCAACCGACGCATACGCGAAGGGCGTGGCTAAGGCGGGAACTGCCAGATGGCAGGATCGCGCGACACGGAAGGGACCAGGGCGATTCGCAGAGGGCGTGATCGTCGGAGCTCCAGACTACGGGACGGGTTTTTCACCCTATGCGGACGTGATCAAGGCAACGTCCTTGACTCCTCGGTTTCCTCGGGGCGACATCCGGAACCTTGACAGGGTGAAGGTGATCTCCCAGGCTTTACGGAAAAAGAAGGTTGGATAAGCTGACTTAAGTAGTTTTAATACCACTCACGTATTTATAACCTCAAATTAAGAAAGGAGGGTAAGGAATATGAACTACAGACTGGCAACGGTCCTCGCACAGGAGGATGTTTCAACTGCTGCTACAAAGACCATTGACATAGGGGTCAACAGCCCTATATCAAGGTTAAGTATTGTTTACAGACCAACCAACTCAAATCAAACCATCATCGGCCATCCGGCGCTTTGTTTGACAAAGGTAGAGGTGGTGGACGGCTCCGAAGTCCTCTTTTCCGCAGACGGCATGGCATTAAGGGCAGCCGCCTATTACGGAACGAGGGATGAGCCGGTAGACATCCTCGACTATAACATTAGTAGTGAATGTTATTTTGAGGCTCAAATCTATTTTGGTCGAAAACTTTACGACCCAGAACTTGCGCTCGATCCCATGAAGTTTAAGAACCTTCAGTTAAAAATAAGCCAAAACAAGGCTTTGGGTGCCTCGACTCCGTCGTCTGCAAACCTGGCGGTGTTTGCGAACCTTTTCGACGAAAAGGCAGTCGCGCCGAGGGGCTTCCTTATGACAAAGGAAATGTACTCATACCTACCCGTCGCATCGGCTCACGAATATATTGACCTCCCAACCGATTATCCATACCGGATGATCCTGGTCGTTGGTCCATCGCATGGAATAATGCCGATGTGGAGAATCGACAAGATGAAGCTCTCAGAGGACTTCGATAAAAAAATCCCGTTGCCCACTACTGACACGCTTCAGCTTCTTCAGGGGATCGTCCAGATGTATCCAAGGATAATGGACCACATCATAGCCCAGGTGGCAACAACGGAAACAAACATACCAATGACCGCTGGATATGAGGGCTTCGCCGTCGGCTCGCCTTATGGAGACACGCACGGGGTCGTCGCTTTCGGCAATGGCGCGGGCGGAAACATTCATGCTTACGCCGAATCGGCATCAACTTATTGGATCCATGCCGGCGGCTGGTGTCCTCACGGGTACGTCCAAATTCCACTTTGCGATGTTGACGACATTGAGGACTTTTACGATGTAAGTGCCTTGAAGAACCTTAGGCTCGACCTGACGGCCGGAACCACACCGGGAACCTCGGATGCCGTGAAGGTAATCGGCCAGCAGTTACGGATGTACTAAGCACAAAACCCTTAAATAAATTTGAAAAATAAGGGAGGTGCTCCGCATGAGATTAAGAGATATTATCACCGATGAGGTGATTAAGGGTTATGCTGCCGACGGGACCAATGACCTTGAGTCCCGACTGGTAGAACAAGGAACGATTCTTGAAGTCAGACATGTCGCGGTGGAGAACCGCACCACCGCGTACACCCGCCTTGTGATCGGAGTGGCCGACGGGCTCTCCTTCTTTCAAAAAGAGGAAGAGGACTCCCCCGCGGCCAACAACATCTATTGGACAAAGAGCAAATTCCTGATCCCCGCAGGGAAAAAACTCCGTGCCCGCCTCACCGGCTGCACCGCAGCCGACGTCCTCAACATGACCTACGAAGGATATCTCTGGGAGGTGGAATGAATTGGGTGAAATCGGCGGAGAAATCGGCAAAGAAAGGATCCTTGGCGGCCTTCTAAAGACCGGCCAGACAACCCAATACGGCGGATACGAAGATGACGGATTTTTTGAGAAGGGACTTTCAAAACAATACACCGTGCTCACCCTCGGCCAATACGCCGGCACCACCTCAATCACCCTAAACGCAAAGACAGATGTCCACTCAAATAACTGCGTTTACGATCGAAGAAACAAGCTGATGTGGTCAAGATACGTCGCCGGAAGCGTCGGCCCGGGATCAGATGGAAAACTCCCCTGGACGACAAACGCCAACGGAGAAGGGATCTTCGCCTTTGCCGCAGCAGCGAATGTTGCACTTTTAGGGGGATATGGGGATTGGAGGATACCCAATGAAGTGGAACTTCCAAGTTTGAAGGATATGGAAAAACCAGATGCTGCGCCAGATGCGACAGCATTTCCTGGTTGGCCAACTAGTGATTCTCTTTGGATGTCAACTACACGACCAAGCGACGAAACTTATGCCAGAATAATCTATTTCGCTACTGGCAACGCGGGCAACGGCCTTAAGACTGAAAGGGTTTTCGTTGCTTTAGTCAGGGGAGGTTGAAAATGCCTTTTGAAGATTTAACGCTTGAGCAGCTAAGGGCGGCCACAAAAGAGCAGATCATAACAAAGATCGTGGATAAACTAACCCCCATGACCAGAAAGAAGCTTTGCGAGTTTATCTGGACGATAAAGGACGTGAGGTTTGAAGGCGTCTCCATTACGACCCTCACCATGAACCATGATGTTCCAGAGGGGCAGCTCATTAGGATCTACGAAAATACCGACATCCTTGGCAATAAATTGGGATCCACAAAAACGGAGTGGACTTACTACCCAACGGGTGAAGTGGATACGATCACGATTTCGGAGCTCGATGCTTTAGACGTTGTAATATCCACAAAGACGATTAAGCATTTTACCGACGGAAGGCAGCCAGTTTTGGTGTCACCGTGACACCCCCCGCCAAACAAAAAACAGAACCATCCTCACAAGGTTAGCAAATGCCTGATACGCTAGAGCAAATCGCAATAGAAAAACTAACCATAAAAAAGGAGTACGATTCTTCCATAAATAAGATACAGGAAGAAGAATATTCCGCTATCGGGAGGATGGAAGAAGGGATCCGGGTAGCGCGCTATAAATTTGAGGCGGAAACAATAGATAGAATTAACCTGTTAGAAGCAGTATACAACAAAACAGAGGATCCAAAGAAAAGGGATGCCATCGGGAACGAAATAAACGATGTCAAAGAAAAAAGAGCGCTTGAGCTTAAAAATCTAGAGGAAATCTGGAATAAAAACCTTTCTGACCTAAAACAGTCTTTTACCAAACAAAGGAACGATCTTAAGGCCTGGTACGAGGAGGCTTCTCTTGCGTTAGCCCTTAGAGAAGCGGCTATCAGAGAAGCTGAGAAGAAGAAAAAACCGGAAGTAAAACCAGAACTTATAATCAAACGAACTCCATACCCTAAGTGGTGGAAGGATTCGCTCAATGCAACGATCGATTTGACCGCCCCGGGGTCGGCAATTTTAGCGACCGTAGCCGGAAAGCTAAGGCTCTACGTTGCAACGATCGTTATCACTGTTACGGGCGAAACGGTGATCACGATCACTTTCGGGACCGCTGGATCAAGCGGGTCAATTTACCTGGGGGGCGAAAACCAACCCATGGGGATCGTAATCGCCATGGGGAACTCTCCCGCACCGTGCGGGGCGGGACCGTTAACAATAACGGCAACAGACCCGACGGACTCAACCCCATCGATCGGCGGCTTCGCAACGTGCTTCGCTGAAGAGGGCTAAATGCTTCCACATCAAACTATTATTGAACAGATTAACCGTGAATTTAATACCTCAATGGGAAACTGGGTAGGTGACGCCATATGGGAACCAAACCCAATACCAACTCCATACGGGTTTGCAGTATTTCACATGGAGCCAGGAGATACAACAAAAGAGATACTCCTAGAATATCCACACGTCAAGATAGAACCAGGGCAAACACATAGATTTATGTTAACTCTCTTCACCAATAGCCCCAGTTTCGACATGACCATATCGGCAGAAATAACGGACGGCGTTTACGCGTTCGACGGCTCACAGATAGTTACACCACCACCCTACATCACATCCCTTGATTTCTCATTCGACGCACCTACTGATTTTATAAAAACACAATCAAAAATGACCGTCCGCGTGGAAAAAGACATGACAACGGAAGAGGGAATAATGTACACAAATTTTTACACGTGCACATACGAAACTGGAAAACCCCAATACCTTCCGCTCATGGGGGTAGGATAAATGTCATACGAAGCCTGGATAATGATCTTTGGAATAGCCCTATCAAACCTTTTCGTTTTGATCGGTGGCCTGATCCACATAGCAACCAGGCTCACCAGGATCGAAACAGACGTGAAGTGGATCAAGAAAGGATGCCCCCAATGCCAACAGACCTCGGAGAACCTTTTGAAATAACCTGGCGTGGGGATCCTCAACAGATGCTGCCTCCGGACGTACCGCTATGGCATCTCTTCCTCGATCGTTACGCTTCTAATTTTGAGAGATTTTTTTACAATGTCCGAGTCGGTGGACCAGACATCTCAAAAATCAAAGGGGACCTGGCCCTGGCAAAGATGTGGTACGCTTCGACGGCAAAGAGGATCGATGCGATCGGAGAAAAGAAAGGGGAGATCTGGATTATAGAGGTTGCGGCTTCGCCTTACCTCCGGGCGGTCGGACAGTGCCTGTCTTATAAATTCCTTTGGGAAGAGGACCCGAAGATCGACAAGCCTGCAAAGATGATTCTCCTTTGCCCTTTCATCGATTCGGATCTCGAACGGATCCTAAAGCATTACGGAGTGATGATCGTAAAAATAGAACCCCCTACCAAGACCCCAGCCTAACCAAAGATCTCTTCAAATAGACCCTCCAGGTCAACAACCTACTACCCAAAACCACAACAAATGTGATATATTCCAAAATTAGAAACAATGGGGGCTTAAAATGACAATAAGAGAGGACGTCCTCAGGGCTTTAGAATACGGGAAAGACCCGTACTACAACGCAATAATAGCCGTCCCGTCATACCAGGCGGAACTTGAAAGGGTCTATCTAAATTACAACGAACGGACCTGGATCGACTTCACGGGTTTCTATCCCAAATTTACAAATGACGAGTTTGAGCTCCTCCGCACTAAATACCAGGCGAAGCATGGAAACACCGTCAATATCCCCGGATTTGGGGACGTAATCCACATCATACCGAAGGCAAGGATCTCGATCGAAGAAAGAGCGGCCCACATATGGGCAATAAAAAGGGGGCTGCCGTCACCACTAACGCCGGCGCAGATCCAAACCATGACATACAAAAAATTCAGGTTTTTAAAGGCGTTGGCAAGCGCAACGCCGGCCTGGATGAGAACCTATGGCGCGGTGGCAACCGTGCTGGATAACGTGGAGGATGGCCTTGTAACCGTGGTTGTTTTGGGAAGAATAGCGGCCAAAATAGCGCCAAGGCTTTTAAGCCGCATGGTCCCCGGACTCGGGTGGGTTTTGTTGGGGTCAGATGTTTTAAATGCCGTAAACCTGCTTTCGTGG
>Ga0315289_10013798_pt1 | contig 11296 bp, 13 predicted proteins | sample YL17G11_40_MG_FD_203452 | JGI IMG/M metagenome (GOLD analysis project Ga0315289, IMG submission 203452) | Sediment microbial communities from Yellowstone Lake, YNP, Wyoming, USA - YL17G11_40 | ecosystem: Environmental > Aquatic > Freshwater > Lake > Sediment | place: USA: Wyoming | collected... | reverse complement strand
CGTTTACAGCAATTTTTATCGGAATACGCTGCACAACCTTGGTAAACTCCCCGGTTGTCGTGTCTCTCGGAATGAGAGAAAACTTCGCACCTGAGGCTTCTCCAATCTTGATTAACCTGCCCTTAAACATCTTTCCCGGGTACGCATCTACCTTAATATCTACCACCTGACCGAGTTTTACACCCTCCATCTTGGTCTCTTCAAGGTGTGCACGGACAAAGACATTATCCTTGTTGTAGATACTGAAGACAGGGAATCCGGGGGATACAAAATCCCCTTCGAAGAGGAATTTTTTGGCAACAACCCCATTCACCGGGCTGTAGACCTTTGTATGGTCGAGATTGATTGCTGCCGCTTCGTATTCCTTCTCAGCAGTTTTCACTGCTGATTCCAGGGTATGCACCCTTTTCACCAATTCCTCTATCTGGTAGCGGCCGGTAAGTGCCTTCTCCCTTTCAATGCCCCTCATTCGTATGAGAATTTCTGCCGAGGAAAGGTTTGCTTTAGAACTGATATATTCAGCCTCGATCGCATCAAACTTTGTCTTGGGAATCACCCTCCTCTCAAGGAGAATTTTCAGTCTTTCATAGTCACGTTCTGTTTTTACATAGTAAGCATGTGCCCTCGTCTGATTCTCGCGAGCCTCTTTTAATGCCTCTTCCGTGTATGCAATCTGCTGATCAACCTCTCTCTTCGTACGTTCAAGAGTGACTCGCACCGTCGCAAGCTCTTCTTCTACCCTGTCAAGATTGGCAGCCCTGATTTCAGCCTGGGCACGGTAGTCCCTGTCGTCAATGAGGGCGAGAATCTCTCCTTTTTTTATTCTGTATGATTCGTCAACGTAGAGGGTCTTTATGTGACCGGGAACGAGAGGGGAAATATTGATGAGGTCAGTTTCAACGAAGGCATCGTTTGTGATGGCATGAGTGAAACGGTATAAAAGCCACTGCACGCTGATAGGGATGAAAATAAGCAGAAACATTATCCCTGCGATGGCAGCTATCTTCTTCTCCCATCCTAATTGTGACCAGGTTTCTTTTATAGTCATGAAATTAAAAGTACGGGACTGTCCCTACCCACAACCCGATACTTTTGCCTTTGAAAATGTTTTTCCACGAATGGGGTAGAGAAGCTTCGAAATACACGCTATCGCCTTCTTTCAAGACATACGTCGTATTTCCAAGGGTAAGTTCTACCTTCCCCTTGGTGATAATTGCGAACTCCTGTCCATCAGCCTGATAGAGACCGGAATATCCACCCGGCTCCAAGGTAACCAGGACAGGTTCTATCTTCTTGTCCGGAGTCCTGAAAACGAGGCGTTCAAACCGTACCCTTGACTTCTCATTGGTAAAAACTTCCCTGTCCTTTTTCCGGACTACGATTTTTTCTTCTCTCCTGTCTTCAAAAAACAGCTGGCTCGGTACAACCCCTAATGCGTTTGCTATCTTAACAAATGAAGCAATAGAGGGGGACGTCTTGTTGTTCTCTATCTGAGATAAAAAGCTTCTGGTGAAACCGGTGAGCTTGGCGAGGTCAGCCAGTGAAAGATTTTTCATGGTACGGAGTTCTTTGATCTTCGTGCCTATGCTCATAAATCGTATGTAAACAAATACTGTACATATGTCAAGTATTATTTAACATGGTGTTGTCCGGTTAGACGTGAGAAGTTAGAGGTAAGATGATCGTGTAAGACGTTTTCTCGTCTTACTTTTTATTTCTAACATCTCACCTTCTCAAGAGAAGCATTTTACCATTGACGAATATGGTCAAGAGATATAGAGTATTTATATAAACATTGTAGCTTCTCTGAGAGGGGTGATAATTCATGAAAGTTAAACACCGGATGATTAAAAAACTTGTTACGATAGATCCGGATGCCACCATCCCCCAGGCGATTGACATCATGAAGCAACACTCCATCAGACACCTGCCGGTGGCGGAGGGGAAAAATTTTATAGGGTTCGTTACCGCTGGAGACCTCCGACAAGCCTTTTATCCATCTATGATCAATAAGCTCACCATCAAGGACATCATGATCAAGAAACCTATCACGGTTGATCCGGAAACGAGCCTTGAAGAAGCAACCGGCCTCATCTTCCGCCACAGGATTGGAGGTTTGCCGGTAGTTGACGGTACGAAGCTCGTAGGTATCATTACGGTTACAGACATTCTCGAGGCATTCATCCAGATCATGGGGGTTTTGAAATCCAGCTCACGCATCGACGTGATCCTCGGTGACAAGCCTGATGCCCTTGAGCAGGTTTCACGCATTATCAAGGAGAACAAAGGGGAGATAATCAGCATGGGCATGTCTTCTCACCGAACAAAGGGCAAGAGAATATACTACTTCCGCCTTGAAAGATGCAACACAGCCCGTATCGCCAAGGCACTGGAGAAAAAAGGTTACAAAGTTACCATGGTTATAGAATAGGAGATAAAAAATGTTTATGAAAAAAGTACGTTCAGCTATTGCCGGTTGTTTGTTGCTTGCTGCCTTTCTTCTTACAGCAAGCATTTCTTCAGCCTTCGATCTTGAATCGGCAAGTATCTCAGAGCTCAAAGATCTTCAGTATGCACCTGACCAGATTCTGGTCACGTTTAATGACGGTGTCTCTGATACTGAAATAGCACAGGTTCATAAGAGCCTGGGTGCATTGAGTGCAAGAGAATCGTACGGTAAATTTTACCATCTGGTCACCGTCCGCGAGGGAACTGTTGAAGAAATGATTCGTGCCTATTCTCAGATACCCAGTGTTAAACACGCTGAACCTGATTACTTCAGATTTATCAACTTTACACCGAACGATGAGCTCTACAGTAATCAGTGGAACTTTCCCCAGATCAATCTTCCTTCGGCATGGGATAGGTCTACCGGCTCCGGCGTGACTGCGGCCGTCGTTGACACCGGTGTCAATCCGAACGGGGATGACGGGTTTGATAATAGACTCCTCCAGGGGTACAACTTTGTCAAAAACACCAATAATCCCACAGACGACAACGGACACGGCACCCACGTTGCAGGGACCATCGGAGAGGAAACGAATAATTCTACAGGATGTGCCGGCGTTGCATTTAATGCCAGTATTCTTCCAGTGAAGGTTTTGAACCGTCGCGGTGTCGGCTATTCCAGCAATATTAATGACGGTATCCGCTGGGCTGCTGACCATGGTGCTGATGTAATCAATTTAAGCCTCGGCTCTTCAACCAGCTCTCAGGCTGAGGAGGATGCCATAAATTATGCTTACAACAAAGGAGTGGTAATCTGCGCTGCTTCAGGCAACGATGGGGCGGATACCGTAGGTTATCCTGCAGCCTATGAAAATTGTATTGCAGTTGGGGCAACCCGCTATGACAAGAATATTGCCCCCTACTCAAATACCGGAGTAGCCCTTGATGTAGTTGCTCCGGGAGGAGATATTAGTGTTGATCAGAACAATGATGGTAATCCTGATGGAATCCTTCAGGAGACGTTTACAAGATTCCTCTTTAGATACTATTGGGATTATTATTACTTTCAAGGTACATCCATGGCATCACCCCATGTGGCAGGCGTGGCTGCCCTTATCATCTCAATTCATCCCACCTACACTCCGGCTCAGGTGAGAAACGCAATCCAGTCCTCTGCTCAAAATCTTGGAGATCCCGGCTGGGATCCAGAATTCGGCTGGGGTCTGATTGATGCGAATGCAGCGTTGAACTAATAGCGTTCAGCTTTCAGCGTTCAGCTTTCAGCTTAAACTTTCTAAAATAAAGCTGAGAGCTGTTAGCTGATCGCTGACAGCTCTTTCATTTATGCTCAAACAGTTTAAGAGTTTTTTAAGAATACTTGCCCAGAAACCTCACATCACTGACAGGCAGAAGGCCAATGAACTGGTCACAACCATTCTGAACCGCAGAAGCTGCCGCTCATTCGACGATGAGGATATCAACGAGGATGATTTCAACCTGATACTTGAGGCCGGCCGGTTTGCACCTAGCGCTGCCAATATGCAGACCTGGAGTTTCATCACCTTTACCCGCGATGAATGGAGAGAGAAATTTGACCGGTCTATCCCCTTTAATGGAGCACGGGCTATCCTTATCTGTGCTGACACCTACCGGAACAAGCAATTACTCACAGAGTTTTCCCGTACACCGTTCGTTTCAAATACCCTGGCCGTATTCAATGCCGGCATCGCTTCCATGAATATGAATATCACTGCTGAATGCCTGGGCATACGCAGTATCATGCTCTCTGATACAGGCATGACCGGCCTCCTTGACTTTTCCTACCTCAGGGAACACCTCTTACTGCCTGAAGGTGTCATCCCCATCACCACCCTTGTGCTCGGCAGGTCAAGCGAAACAAGTTCAATCGCTCCCCCGAGGTTGAGCCGGGATTCCGTAGTCATGAAAAATTCCTACCGGGCATGTCCTCGTGAACAACTGGAGGAATGGTTTGACCGGATGAAAGTCGGCTTCAAGCTCTTATATCCCTTCTCTGACCTGTCTTCAAAGATCGCCTACTATCAGGAAAAAATGGAAACAGTGGAGGGGAAATTGGAAGATTTATTCAAAAAGGAGAAAGAGAATGACTGACCCGCGGGTTTCCGAGCTGGCAAGAATCATCATCAACTACTCCACCCGTGTACGGAAAGGAGACATTGTTGTCATCAATGCCTCAGGAACCGAGGCTGTTCCCCTGCTTAAAGAACTCCACAAGCTCTCCCTCCAGAAAGGGGCGCGCTATGTGGAGTATAGCATCTCTGTCCCGGATATATCACGCGACTTTTACAATCTTGCCACTAAAGAACAGGTGAGCTACTTCCCCAAGCATGAGCTTGACCTGATGAAAAAAGCTACGGTCTATATCGGCATTGCCGCCGCTGACAACTCCATGGTCCTTGCCAATGCCAAACAGGAGACTATGGTCCTTTATACCAAGACCATGAAGCCCATCAGCGATGAGCGCGTCAAGCACACCCGATGGCTGGTCACCCGCTTTCCTACCCACAGTGCTGCCCAGGATGCCAAGATGAGCCTTGAGGAATTTGAGAATTTCCTCTTTTTCGCCTGCAATATCAACTGGCAGAAGGAAGCCAAGAAACAGGAAGAACTGAAGAGGCTCATGGAAAGGACTGATGAGGTGAAACTGATTGCTTCTGATACCTCCCTTACTTTCTCTATCAAGGGGATGCCTGCCATCAAATGCTGCGGTATGCGAAACCTGCCTGACGGCGAAGTATTTACCGCGCCCATAAAAGATTCCATCGACGGGCACATTACCTTCAACTGCCCGACGATCTACCAGGGAAAAGAATACAACTCCATCAGACTGAGATTTAAAAAAGGGAAAGTTATAAAAGCTACATCTCCGGGAAAAGACAGAGAGCTTAACAAGGTGCTGGATACGGATGACGGTTCACGTTATGTCGGGGAGTTCTCCCTGGGTGTCAATCCAGCCATCCGGTTCCCCATGCGCAACATCCTCTTCGATGAAAAGATTTTTGGATCCATCCATCTGGCAATGGGGAACAGCTACGACAATTGCAACAACGGGAATAACAGTGCAATCCACTGGGACATGGTCAAGCTCTTGCAGGGTGATGGAAAGATCTTCTTTGATGGAAAGCTGATCCAGAAGGACGGGAGGTTCGTCCATCCGAAGCTTGTGTCATTGAATCCCAAGTAATACGGCTATCAGTTATTAGCTGTCAGCTTTCAGCTTTTAAACAATTAAATAATTAAATTTAAGCTGAGGGCTGATAGCTGACCGCTGAAAGCTCGCTACTTTTTCCCCAAGTACGCTCGCTTCAGCTTCTCCAGCAACATGCCCCTCTTCTGATAGAGCCTTTTATGCCGTCTCACTTTAGCACTGCTTAGCGCATATGCAGTAATGATAGGCAGGGCTACCGTAGTATCAAGATAAACCACCACGGCGTCAGGCAGGGCATTCGGGTCAACCTTTCCCCAGCTCACCGCTTCACTCGGGGTCGCACCGGACAGCCCGCCGGTGTCAGGCCTGGCATCAGTTATCTGAATAAAGTAATCATGGCCTGATTCTTCCAGCCCCAGAACTTCCTGAATCTGAGGCTCGGTCTGGAGCATAAAGTTTTTGGGAGAACCGCCTCCCAGGATGAATACACCGCTCTTCCCTCCCCTTCTCTTAGCGTCGTAAACGATGGAGGCCGTTTCATTCACATCAAGACTTACATTGATCCGGGAACCTTTTCCCCGTAAGCTCAGTTCAGCGAGATTCATCCCGATAGAGCTGTCCCCGGGCGAAGAGGAGTAAACCGGCACATCATACTGAAATGCTGCGGACAGTATCGAGGCCTCTTTTTTCCCCAGTGCCTTTTCCCTTTCGCAGACGTATTTCCCGATCAGGTAGTGAAACTCTGCCGTCCCCATCTCTTTCTGAAATTCAGGCTGTGCCAGGATCTTTCGGAAGAAGCGGTCAGTGGAGAGGAGTACCTTATAATCCATAACCACATCATAAATCCTCACCACGCCTTCTCTTCTCAGTAACGTGTCGTTGAAATATGGGCTGCCTTCGTGGAGCTCAAGCCCCAGGGCAAAATGTGCATCGTGGTAAAGATTGGCGCCGGTAGAGACAATCCAGTCAACAAATCCATTCTTGATGAGAGGTATGATGCATGACCTGCCGAGGCCGGCGGGCGTAAGGGCACCTGCGAGGCTCATTCCGATGGTCACATCATTTTTGAGCATCTTTTTTACAAAGAGCCTGCAGGCATCTCTAAGCTTTCCAGCATTATAGGCTAAGAAGCTGTTTTCAACGAGTTCCTTTACATCAATGCCTGCTTTTAAGGGATCAGGATTGATTGCTTTCCCCTGAAGGAATTTCTTTTTTGCAGCCATACACGCCTCCTTGCATAAAACTGATCTTTGAGACATTCTATAATTGATAAATCACCTCTTGCAAGGATTTTATCCGATTACCCAATTATCCCCTTGTTAAACCACCATTTATCTGTTATGAAAACAGCAAATTCAGGAAAAGGAGAACGGTATGGCGGAAAGACAGTACATCATTGATGATTTTATGCTTTTTGGGGGACATAACACTCCTTTCACTTACTTGATTGCTGACAATCTAAACAATATAAATTATGTTTGCAACAATTTTATAGGAATATTTCTATTTTGCTTGACAAAATCCCCATATTTATTAACAATAAAATCATGAAAACAATTAGCAACATCTATAAATTTATTGGAAAAATCCTTCCGGATGGACATCTATCTCTTCCTGATGAAGTAGCAAAGAGCACAGTTAAGGAATTTGAAGTCACTATGATACCCGCAGATGGCATAAAGAAGCAAATCTCACTTTATCTTGAGAAGAGCATTAAAAGAAATGGCAAAATGAAGGATGTATCTCTCAACACAGCAGAGATCGAAAAGGCTATTCAAAATACATTCGACACTACAGACATTGATTCTATAATCGATTCCGTTCGGACTGAATGAAAAAAGAAGTACTATATCTTGATACGTCAGTTGTGAGTGCTTATTATGATAGGAGAGCTAAGGAGCGACAGGAAACAACCACCAAATTCTGGAAAGAGGTTTTACCCAAGTTTCATGCGTGTATATCAGAAATTATAATAGAAGAATTAGAAAATACCAGAGAGAAAATCCTAAGAAGTAACTTCATGAAACTTGTTAAAAGTTTTAAAGTACTAAAGATTAACAAAAAGATTCAAGCTCTAGCAAAAATCTATATAGAAAAGGGAATATTCCCAGCAAGGTATATCGATGACGCCCGTCATGTTGCTATAGTTTCTTATTATGAGATTCCGTATTTAGTTTCATGGAACTTTGAGCATTTGGTTAAAGTAAAAACAAGAAGACTGGTGAATTCGATTAACATTTTAGAAGGATTTCGTGAAATTGAGATAATTTCGCCTCAAGAATTATAGGGAAGTTCTATGGAACAAATAGAGTATTTTGATTATAAAAAAGTTGCCAGAGAGATGGGTATGTCTATTGCTGCCTTAAAGAAAATTCAAAAAGAAGTAAAAAAAGAATTTCCTACTGACAAAATGATGTATGAACTACACGTTCTGCGGGCAGTAAAAAGCAGGTATTGGCGAAAAGAATTTTAGCTTTCATTCAGGCGAACTCGGCACTCCACAATCCGAAATCCGCATTCTCCTAATCCCGAACCCCTATTCCCTAATCCCTGCCGAGTCTTCTCGGCACTGCACTCACCGGCCCGTGCATGGTGCTGGTTCCGTAGATGTCTATGTCTTCGAGTTTGTAGTAGTAGGTTGTCCTGTTCCTCACCCTGTCATCTACGTATTTGTAGGTTGCGCCGCTCGTGGATGAACCTTCTGCCTGTATCAGCGAGGGATTAATTTTCACGTATTCTCCATCTGCTGATTCAACTCGGTAGAGGTTAAAACCGGAGTTGTCAATTTCTGATTCGGTTGACCATAGAACGGTGACCTGTCTGTCTCCTCCAGTAGCCTCAAAATCGGGAAGAGTGATTATTGTTAACGCCCCACAATTTCCGGTTTGCAGATTGCATTTACTATGTATGTTCCACACACCTACAAGGAATATCCTGGCGGGTCAACGAAAGCAATTTGATTTGTACATATCACACAAACCCCCTCTACCCCCACCCCACTTTCTGTTACTGTTACATCAAGCTTCCAGAAGTTGTTGCCTAAATAAATCCCCTTGTTAATCCTCTTTTTATCTGTTATGAATTCCACATTATCTTGAGGAGGGAAGGATATGGCGGAAAGACAATACATCATTGATGATTTTAAAACAGAAGACGCCTGGAGGATGTTCCGAATCATGGCAGAGTTTGTTGAAGGATTCGAGACTCTCTCTGAGGTTGGGCATGCGGTAACGATCTTTGGGTCAGCCCGCATCAAGCGGGGCGATGAACTCTATAAAAAGACCGAACAGCTTGCTCGTCTTCTGGTAAAGAATGGATTTTCCGTAATTACCGGCGGTGGGCCGGGAGTAATGGAGGCTGCAAACAAAGGTGCATCAGATGCCGGCGGAAAATCTATCGGCCTCAACATCGAGCTCCCCATGGAACAAAAGCCCAACCCTTATGCAAACATTAATTTAAATTTCCGCTACTTTTTCTGCCGCAAAGTGATGTTTGTGAAATATGCCATGGCATACGTGATCATGCCAGGCGGGTTTGGTACGCTTGATGAATTCTTTGAGGCAGTTACGCTCATCCAGACCCACAAGATTAAACCATTTCCGGTGATCATGGTCGGAAGCGCTTATTGGAGCGGGCTGATCAACTGGATGAAAGGCTCCCTCCTCAAGGAGAAGATGATCTCCAAGGAAGACCTGGAGATCTTTCAGGTCATTGATGACCCCGAGAATATTTTAAAAACGATTAAAAAATTCCACGACATCCTTTACTGAACGGATGTCCTCTCCCCTTCGATCTTTTTTTTCTCTTCTTCCAGTGCCTTCTTTCCTGCCTCAATTGCTGCAAGCAGCTCTCGCTTCTTATCCTCTGCTAAGGTTCTTCCGCCTTCGATTAACTGGGCACTCTTTGTCTTCACATCCTGAACGATCCCATCCAATCTTTCCAGCCATTTCTCCTGAAGCTCCTTAGCCATCTGGAGCGCCTTGTCAGCCCCTTCTTTTACTTTCTGTCTGGTCTTCTCTCCAGATTCCGGGGCATAGAGTAGCGCCAGCCCGGCACCAATAAGCCCTCCTGCCAGAAAGACGGTCATTACCTTACCAAAAGATCCTTCCTGTTTTTCTTCGTCCATATTACTCCTCCTCTTGTTATCTATTCCGAAAAAAATACTCCACCCCGCGGGAGACCCCTTTCAGGATGGCAGCAATGTTATTGAAAGGCGCAAGGATACCTTGACGTACAGCACTTATGGTCTTTACCACACCGTCAATAATAGTAAGTAGATTGCTGGATGCATAGTTAATGCTTGAATCAACCCGCTCGAGCTGGTAACGGGCAATCTTCGTCACGGACCTTACGTCTTCTGCTATCAGCCTTATTTCTGCAGTGAGCGGTACGATCTCCCGGTCCAGTTTTTCAATAAACTGGCTTAAATTCTCTCTTGTTTTCTTGATCTCAAGGGCAACGATGATACTGGCGACAGCAAAAGCAACCATAGATAATGCTATAATGATTAGGCAGACAAAATAGAGTATGGTGAGTCCTGGCATTTCTCTTCCCTCCTTGAATCTAAGGTTTGAGATTATCTTATAAAAATTATCTATGCATGTAAACAATAAAAAAGCAAGTGTTAGGGACTAGGGGTTGGAGAATGGATGTAAGGGCGAACCGGCGGCTCGCCCCTACTAATACCTAAATCCTAACCGCGAACCCCTATTTTTATGCGTTTGACTTTATTTATGTCGCTATGCTATCAACTTCTTTCTATGAAGGAGTATTTTTTTCATTTGAGTTATGGTAAGGGCAAAAAGAGTTTCAGTCTCAAATCCCAAAATCTTCTCGGGGTATTAAAGGTAGGGGCGAGCCGCCGGTTCGTCCCTGCATCTATCATCGAATCCTCACTTGACCATCCCATACAATCCCTGCCCTTTAACAACTTTTTCTCGCCCGACGATGAAATTTCTATCGTCTGTTCTGACATCTCCCGGTACACAGGCAGCGACTATTTTCTCCCCATCCTGGTGAAGAGGCTTTCAAGTCTCGGTATCAAGGACTCTTCAGTCTCAATAACAATTTCCCTGGGAATTCACCGTGCCCAGACTGATGCTGAAATCAGGGAGATTGTAGGGGATAAGCTCTTCGGCAGGATAAAGGTATTCAATCACAACCCGAGAGATGAGGGGAATCTGAAACTTCTGGGAACTACCTCGAGAAGAACAAGAGTTGCGTTCAATCGGCGGGTGGTTGAATCAGACAAAATCATTCTCACCGGTGCGCTTGGCTTCCACTATTTTGCCGGCTTTAGCGGTGGCAGGAAAAGCCTGATGCCCGGTGTTGCTTCATTTGAAGCCTGCATCAATAACCACCTGCTTGTACTGAAACCTCAGGGAGGGAAAAACCCTAATGCGGCAACAGGGAAATTGGATGGTAACCCTGTCCACGACGATATGATGGAGGCTTGTCAGGGATTGCCCCCTATCTTCCTCTTCAATACCATTATCTCTCATGACAAGAAAATTATAAAGGCTGTATCAGGAGACTTGTCACTTGCCTTTGAAAAGGGCTGTGAAATATTTATGAAGAATTTCTCTCTGCCTGTAACACAGAAGGCTGATCTGGTGATTGCAAGCTGCGGCGGATTTCCCAAGGACATCAACTTCATCCAGG
>Ga0315289_10013796_pt1 | contig 11297 bp, 7 predicted proteins | sample YL17G11_40_MG_FD_203452 | JGI IMG/M metagenome (GOLD analysis project Ga0315289, IMG submission 203452) | Sediment microbial communities from Yellowstone Lake, YNP, Wyoming, USA - YL17G11_40 | ecosystem: Environmental > Aquatic > Freshwater > Lake > Sediment | place: USA: Wyoming | collected... | reverse complement strand
GCTGGGATGTGGCGTTTGCCTCGGTTCAGAAGGCCTTTGCAATTCCGCCGGGATTGGCTGTTGCTGTGGTTAGCAACAGGGCACTGGAGAAGAGCAAGACCGTCCCCGGCCGGGGTTATTACTTCGACTTCCAGCAATTCGCAAAAAGTGCTGAAAAGAACCAGACGCCGACAACCCCGAATATACCTCATATTATGGCCCTGAATTATCAATGCGAAAAGCTGGTAGCGGAGGGCATGGAGAACGTATGGAAACGCCACAAGAAAATGGGCGATTTAGTAAGGGCCTGGGCAAAAGGAAAATTCAGTCTCTTTTGCGAGGAAAAATATGCTTCGAATACATTAACAACGGTCAAGAACACACGCGGCATCAATGTTGCTGAAGTTATCAAAGCAGTACAGGCCAAGCACAATACCATTTTCGGAAACGGCTACCAAAAGCTAAAAGAAGAAACTTTCCGAATCGCCCACATGGGTGACATCACTCTCGACGAGCTCAAAGAACTGCTCGCCTGGATCGACGACGAAATCTGATAAAACAATCAGCCCCCGGGCTTAACGTGGAATTGTGCCTGGGGGCTTTTTTCACCTATTAATCTCACTTTGGTGTTTTGTTTTGTGTCGCGGGCATCCCCTCGACAAGCTCGGGGCAAGCTCTGCCCGTGATTCGAGGGCGAGACGCCCTCGACACATGGCTTACTGTGTCAGTGCCGCGATTTGCGCTTGGCTCAGAGCCTCTTTGTAGATGTGGATGTCATCGATGTAGATACGGCCGGCACCGTCCAGAGCCGGACCGTTACGCCCGCCTACGCCGATGCACATCTTCCTGACTTGGCTGAGGTCCACACCAGCAAGCATGCCCAACGGGATCCTCCATTCGGTCCACGCCGTGGCATTTACGGCTGCTGGGTCCGGGGTGGACCACGACCGCCGCCGCGCCGCCGCTGTCTTCGATGGCCACGTACAAGTCATCCGGACTGTTGCCCGGCTGGTCGACGCCGATCTCCGCCACCTGCCATGGGCTTGTGACACCGCCTGTGATCCTTACGCCGGAGAACGTGGCCGTTGTCACGATGTCGGGGGCGTGGCTGGTCAGAGCCAGACCGACGTAAACACGGGGCGGCATACGGATTGTCTGTGGATTGGGTGAGGCATCCGGCCCGGTATTTTCCGTATCCGACTGCCGAATCCAGTTGATGCCGTCGACCGAGTGATAACCGGTGAACCGGTTACCCTGGCGCTCCAGCTTGACCCAGAACGGCAGTGAAATCGCCCCGGTACTGCTGTGAGCCGACAGGCAGTCAGCGCTCTTGCTGAACGGACGGTTCTGAAAGGCCCGGCGGCCATCCGGCGTGACCAGCATGAAGGCATGGCTCGAGCCGGGATCAAGGCTCTCGCGGATCATCACGCCGGCCTTGGCCCAGACACTGGTATTCCTGACACTATCGACTCTGGCCACAATCGCGACGTCTCCGTCGAGCCGCTTATAGGCGTAGCGGAACTCATCCGAGGCACCCCAAATGTCGGCTCCGGCCGCACTCATGGCAAAGGTACCCGGGGCAGTTTCCCCGAAGGAAACGACGTCGCCCTGGAACCACAGGCTCAAGGTGTTCATAGCGCCGGCCGTCCAGTCCTGTTGGGAGGCAAATTCCCGCTGGGCCTCGCTGATGAATGGCGACCTGGCATTGTCGTAGGCCATGAACATGGACCACTCACCGTGATCGCCGCCCGTCCACGCAGTGGAGGGATTGCTCCGACGGCCCACCTGTGAGCCGGTGTGGTTGATTGAGCCATCGATCCAGGTCTCCTCGATGCGGCTGCCTTCATTATCCGTATAGCTTTCGAAGTCATCGATCACGAGATCATCAGACGCGATGAATGTCCAGACCACGCCCTGATGTACGGTTGTGCCGTCTACTTCCACCTCATCGACCCGCCAGAAATATCGGCCGCCGGGCTGCACCAGTCCGGCCAGAGAAAAGCTCGTACCGGTTTGCCGTCCCCGGTACAGCGGCGAGACCACATCGGCGGCTTCCACGGCATCCTCCTCCGTGCCGAGGTACACGTCGTGGAAGGCCGCCCCGGCTGCCGCCGTCCACTCCAGCACGGGCACACCCTCCACCTGCCCCCCGTCGGCCGGCACGGGATTCGTCACCTGGTGGGATACCACCGCGGCCACCGCCGAGATAAGGATCTTCGATTCGAAAGGCTGCAACGTCAGTTTCCCACGGATCCCATTGCCCTGAACGTCGCAATAAAGGTCCGTCCCCAGATCGACCGTGTTGACATCGAGTGACGCATTATAAACGATCCTCGATTGGGTTGGACTGGCCAGAGTCACCTGAGGAAGCTGACGCAGGTAGGAAAATTCCTTCGAGTTGCGGTCGTACCCGGACATGGCCTGCCAGCCGCTCAGGGTCAAGTAGTCGTGCCACTCTCCGCTATAAGGTGTCAGATAGCGACTCAGGAAAATATGGATGGAGTTATAAGGATTGTAGAACCAGTTCCGGTCCGACTGGCCGAAATGCACGTCGTTATAGTTCATGGTGAAGTACAGCGTTCTCTGTTCCGCGTCGGTGGCGAACAGGATGTTGTCCAGGAAGACATCATCGAGGAGCGTCTTGTGCTCCTCGTTCTTGCCGGAGAGACCTAACTGGCCTGTTCTATTGTCGTACAGCGTGTTCCTCTGGACGAGATTGTCGGGTGCCCAGTGGAAACCGATGCCCATCATACTGGAGCGGATGACCGTATTGTCCTCGACAGTGCGATTGTTGGATTCTTCATCCAAACCAATACCGGTGGCTAACCCGGAATACGTCTCGCAGGTCACGGGCCCGCCGGTATCGCTGCCTTTCTCCATCGTCAGGCAGCCCAACGTATCTTCGATGATGTTGTGATGAATGTAGTCCCTGTCCGGCCCCTCGGCGCGGCCGGCCATATAAATGGCACACGTATCCGACAAGGCGAGACCCGAGTTGGTGATGTAGTTGTAGGACACCTCCCGGTTGAGTGCCCCGCCGTGCAGACACAGACCCACGCCGCCCGTGCGGTCGATCCGGTTATTGCAAACGCGAGCAAACGGACCTACGACGTAGATCCCCTCGCTCGGGCCGTACATGAGGTCGCCCCCGAAGTGTTCCGTGCCCGTGGCATAGACGGTGTTGCCTTCGATCTTGCAGCGTGCGGCGGCCTCGCTCACGTTTATGCCACGACTTCCGGAGTATTTGATGGTATTGCGGAGGATCTGATTGTCGTTGCAGGGCCCCCAAGTGGACGTCAATTCGATGCCATACCTGAAGGCATATTCGATCGTATTGTTCTCGAGCGTTATATTGTTCGTCTGGTACACCCAGACGGCAAGCTCATAGGCGTAGCGCATCGTCAAGCCGTGCACGACGGTGTACCCGGCACTTTCATAGGTGCGCAGACAATTCTTCCGATAGCTGAACTCCACGTCCGACGCCGCCTCGCCCCGAGGCCAGAGATAGAGCCGCTTGCGGGTCGCATCGTATGCCCATTCGCCCTCCGCGTTGATCTCGCCCACGATGCTGGTGATGTAATAGCCGAATCGGGTCGAGATGTCATACCAGGGGTTCGGGGGCGTCGCGAGCACGATCGTGGAGCCGGAAGATCTGGCAATGGGGATCTGGTCGAGCCGAAACTGGGCGGTCTTGATGTGGCACACGGCGCCGTTGAAGTAGTCTGATGGTTTGGACAGCGTGCTGTCGGAAAACGTGCTCTTGGGGTCCGCGACGGCGGTGGGATAGCTCCAACGGGTGTCCGGATAACGCGAGCGCGGCAGGCGCTCGCCGTGCTGGAAGACCTGGCGAACGGCAAAGTCATTGTCCGGGTGCGAGGCCACGGAGCCCGCCACATCCGCATAGTAGATGTGGCTCCAGTTTGGATTTCCGCTGCACTCGTCGGGGCCGGTGCATTTGCGCCAGTTCATGACCGGTTCGGCTGCGTTGAGGATGACCTTGCCCTCTGCGCCAGGGGCCACCGCGATGGTGATGGGCTTAGCCGCCGTGCCGCTCTGAGAGAGAGTGACGAGCTCGCGATAGATCCCGGCCTTCACGAGCACCGTATCTCCCGGCTTCAATAGCCCCGTGGCTTTGCCGATGGTCTTCCACGGTTGCGATTCCGTCCCGGGATTGCTGTCGCGGGCACTGCGATTGTTTGCGTCAACAAAGTACGTCACTGCCCACACGGGCGACGGCAGCAGCGCCCACAGGGTGGGCAAAGCCAGAATGACCCACACACGACAACGAAGACTCCTCGCACCTATCATACGATTCATGATTCATTCCTCCACTCTCTCGGCCTGCATTTCCAGGGCCTCTACATGACTGCTCCTATTTCACCTTCTGGAAAGTCATCTGTCCCACAGTTGCCAAGCGGAGACTGCCTTGGAGATAGATATCTGCTCTGTCCACGACAAGATTCCCTTTCTGGTTGATGAATCCCACGTAGTAGTACTCGCCCTTGCCCCAGACCTTGTCATTGATGTCCACGAATATTTCCTTGGTGGTCGGCATCCACGTACCCTTGACGCGCGCCCCGGCCTGGATCGCCTCCGAACCGTCGCCCATGATGACCTGACATATCCCCTGGGGCTGGACGTCAATGGCCTGGAGGTAACCTTTCCCGAGGGCCTCCCACCGTCCCAGGAACATCGTCTGCGGAACCGGCTCAACGAGGACTTCCGCGACCTCGACCAGTTTCGGCAAGGCCCAGACCTTGGGCCACCGTCTTGACGGTCTGGGCTACTTGCTTGGCCATCAGGGCGCTCGCCTTGTCATATTCGAGCCGGAGATTGAGCGGAACATTCCCAGGATACGAGAGACGCCACAGAATGTGCTGTTCGAGATCGTTCGGATCAACCAGCCCCGTCGTGAGGAACTTGGGCCCCCCGTCCGGTCGCGGCACGGCCTCTGCGTACAACGTCCGGATTTTACCCTCCCGCAAGAAGAACGGCGCCTCTTCGGAGCCCACCCACCAGATCAGTTCCAGACGCACCTCGACATCCATGTCCGTATTGGTCTCTTGGGCCAGCGGGATCACCGCATCGCGCAGTCTCTCGCCCGCACTGCGGGTCTCGGCTCGGTAGTTGATGTCGATCCGCATGGGCAGATTCTTTTTGTCCTTCAGCCGCCCACGGATATAGTCCAACGCCTCTTTCTCGGACAGCACTCCCGCCACTTTATAACGCGCCATGGCCCAATAGTCAGAGAACGGCTTCACGCCATCGTACACGACCACCCGCTGGTCCAGCACCTGGAGATTCACCCAGGCATTGAGATTCGGTATCGGCTGTTTCTCGAAGGGGAACCGGGGAACAATCCCCATGATCTCCCTTAGATTCGCCAGCTCGGTCATAAGCTTGGATTCGAGCTCGCTTTTGGCCAGCAGCAGCTCATAGCGCATTTCGGCGGGTCCCGTTTTCGCTTCGATCTTGCGGGAAACCTCTACGATCTGCTGGTCGAGCAGCTTGACCTGCACGTAGCTGAGTGTAACCTTGCGGATGATTTCCAGAGTCTCTTTCTGGTCGAGGTTCTTACGGTTCTCTATCGCCACTCGAATCAACTCGGCCAGCTCCGGGTCGTCCACCTTCTGCACGCGATCCAGGATACTCGGCGTCTCGCTCTGGGCCATCGCGACCGCCGCCACGCTAAGGCATAAGAGACACAACGACTTTTTAATCCATCTGTCTTGCATGACTGTAACCTCCAAAAGATTGTGCCATGATCCCGTTGACACTCTCGACCCACTCTTGTGGGAGTGGCCTGCCGGCGCGACTAATGTGCTTGCTCTGATCTTCGGCGACCCCATCACCGCTGGCAGCGAAGGTCTGCCCCGTCACACTGCTAGCGGCGACCGTGTCAACGGGCAGCAGACTGGCCGCGCGCTCGACGGCACGAGCCATGCGGTCTTCCATCGCCAACTGCCTGAATAGACGAGCCGCGTCCAGCCAGGCGATGAGGTCGCTCGGTACGGTTACGCCGTCGAGCTCAGCGGCCGCCCGCGGCGCGACATCCACGCTCCTGGGCAATCTCTGTGGAGCCGACAGGCGACCGCTGAGAAAGGCGACACCGGCTATCAGGATAGCGGCGGTCGCGAGTTCCGCCCTCCGCCAGGCGGAATGTCGCCACCGAACGTGAACAAGCTCGGCCGTCGAGTCACGGAGCATCTGTTGCTTAAACGCTTCTCGGGGCAGCTTACCTAACAAGTGCTGCCTTAGATGTGTATCCACGTCTCTATCTTCCATACTATCACCTCGCGCAATATATCACTCCATAGTTCGCATCTGTTCGTACACACGGGCAAAGCTGGCCCGCCGCAGCAGGGATTCGATCGCCTCGACGCTTGCGCCGCTGTTTGCGGCGATCCCCTTCATGCTGAGGCCCCGGAGGTATTTTGCCTCAAGTACCACGCGATAATGCGAAGGCAACCGGGCGAGCGCCTCATGCACCCGCAAATCAGGGTCTGCCCGCTTGACCGCCTCAGAACTCCCATTCGCACAGGACTCCTCGTGGTACTTGCGCCGCTGTTCGCTGGTCCGAATCACCATATGGCGGTTCCTCGCAATCCCTAAGAGCCACGCTCGAAAGGTTGCCCGACTGGGATCGAAACGATGGATACGCCGGGTCGCAATGACGAAGACCTGCTGGGTCACCTCCTCGGCCAAGTCATGCCGGCCGGCCGCGAGCGCGACGTAGAACGCGTACACCGCTTCGAAATGACGCTCGAACAACTGTCGCCATGCCCGCTCGCTGCCACTTTGCGCGGCATGTATCGCAAACGTCTCGGAATCCTCGTCCATTAACCGGTTTCTCGGACCTAACATACTGTTGTCGCTCACGTCTCTATAGTTATTTCTCGCCCCGGCCGGCAAATCCGTCGCCAATACGAGAAAAAGTTTTAAAATTCTATCACGGCAAGCCCGACTGTACACCGGCAAATTTACACCCGCAAATGTCACCAGTGGCCTGTCAATTTGGAGTGCTACGGACCGGCACATTCCAAGGTCCAGCATCAAGAGGCGTTGCAAACGGTGAGGAACATCACGCAACACTTGAAGCCATCGAAGGCCGCCGTCTCAAACTCGGAGATAAGCATCCGCACACATTAGAATCCATGAACAACCTAATCGACCTCTATGAATCCTGGAACAAGCCGGAAAATGCCAAAGAGTGGAGAACAAAACTGCCTCGTGAGCTGGCCATAGAAGAATAGTGATAAGGAAAACGTTTAGGTGCGGCACGGTTACGTGCGCAGACCATAATCGATTTATATTTCCCTGATGTTAAGCGCAAATCACGAGGTCATATGGTAGCTGAATTCGAGCATTTTCGGCTCGACCAGCTTTCGGTAATCTTCCATGCTCATCCGGATCGCTTTGTCGTGCGTGCCGGCCTGGAATGTGATATGGTCGTCCTTCTCCAGGGCCTTGTCCATAACAACCGGCAAATCATATAAGTTGCCAAACGGCGGCTCGGCTCCGAGTTCGCAATCATCGAAGATCTTCCCGATTTCCTTTTCATCCGCTAAATCGACAGACTTGGCGCCGAGTTGCTTTTTCAATGTGCTTAAGTCAATCTTATAGCACGCAGCAAGCACGCACATTATGTATTTGCCGTCGGCCTTGATTATCACCGGCTTGGCCACGTATTTGCCCTGCTCGTGCTCAACTGAAGCCATTTGCTGCGCTGTGAAAGCGGGCGCATGTTCGCTCACCTCGTAGTGAACTGCCGACTTGTCCAGAAATTCCATTACTCGCATATCGAGCCTCCTAAAAAGTATCGGCAGGAATTATACAAAAAAAGGGAGGCACAGGCAATTATGAAAAACTAATTTTGGGCCTGCCTCCCTGTTGCGATGTGCCTTTTTGCGCATTACCGCGGGTAGCGCTATAGCGAAACCGCTGAACTGCACTCGCAACATATATATTATAAGATTAAACTACGATGTTTGTCAAGTTAAATAACTCTATAATATTTTTTTGTATCCGTCTGGAGGTGTTCAAAGAGCATGAGAAAAAGCTAACCTGATCGTGATTAGGTAGCTGGTTCGGATTTTTATGAAGACACCACGACGCAAGTGCGCCGTGGTGTCGTATTTTCCTGTCGTTATCACTACTCGTAAATATGCGTCGACTCTGTTTCTTCCACCGGCCGGCTAAGCTGGTCGGCAGTCATGGTTGCCTTAAAGCGTACATCTCCGGGCCTTACAGCCTCGACGACCACGCGCCAGGCCGCCTGGGCCTTTGGAGCAAGGCTGCCCAGCGGGAAGAATCTCACATTCTGACCCTCTTGTGAGCCGGCAGTTGCGCCGGCTGAAGAAACGTATTGAACGTTGTTTTCCAAAACGCATGCAATACGAATGTTCGTGGCTGTAGCTGAACCCTGGTTTTCCACCCGGATCACATATGTCGCACTATTTCCGGTTCTGATCGGGTCTTCGACATCGACGACTTCCAGCGACAGCGCGGGAATTCCGGTCACTGTTGTTCTCATTGTCGAAGTGACAGCCTCTGCACAGTAAGCCGTAGCGGTTGCGCTGTTTATCAGCGTGCCCGCTTGAGTTGGCGTGTAGGTTACGCGTACGTTTTTGGAAGCGTTGGGTTCCAGAGTGCCGAACTCCCAGATTAATTTTGGTCCCGAAAGCTTTGCGCCGGCGGTGGCCTTGACTCCGGTTACTCCGTCGGGGATAGTGTCTTCCATGATGGTATTTTTCGCCGATACGTCAGACTTGTTCGTAATCGTTATTTCATAGGCTGCCGGACGACCGATGTACAGTTGTTCGGGGCCGGCCTTGCTGATTGTAAGTACAGGCATGCCTACGGATGTCGTAGTTGCAGCCGATTCGACCCTCAGGCCGGTTGTCGAACTTGCCACTGCACTGCTTACGAATGTGCCTGTTTGAGTAGCCCGCAGCTCGGCTGTGAATTGCCGGGATTGACCGGCTCCAAGGGTGCCGGCATCGAATACCAGCTCGCTCTTGCCTTCGGTAGTTCGAAGCCCGGCAGGCAGATTATCTACGATTTTGACATTCTCTATCGATCCTGTTCCTGCGTTGGTCACCACAAATCTTACAGGAATAAGATCACAAAGCATAATCTCGGCCGGAGCGGTCTTTGTCAGCTTCAGCTCGGGCTGGATAACTTCTATAACGGCGCAGGCTGGGATTACGGGCGTGATGACGGTTGTACAATGTTTAAGAGGTGCTGTATAGGTAGCCACGCCGGAAACTGTAAATTGTTGGCGCGCCTTTGGTCCGAGCGACGCTATGTCCCAGATAAGCTTTTTCTCCTCTTGTTTCCCCGACGGATTGGAGCTCATGTATTTGAAATTGTCCGGTAGAAGTTCGGTAACGATAATACCTGTGAGCGTTGTTTCCGTAAGGTTTGTGATTTTGATTGTGTAGTTGAATGTTCTGTTCAGGCCGACTTCGTTCGGCATGATTTTGTCCAACTGCACAATCCCGCATTCCGGCCACGGATATGTCCTTGAGACGACAGAGGTTCCGGGAGCACTTACATCTATGAGTTCCGAAGTTACGACACCCGAAGTAACGGCACCCGGCGGTCTTATTGTAGCTGCAGGTATCGGTCGTGCCTGGGCCGGTGTCATAGCTTTGCGTGTCTCGGTCCTGAAAAAGTCGCTGGCACTAAGGCCCGGTTCTGCCTTCTTCACCTGCTTGGGTCGGAACCAGCTTTTGCAGCTTAAGGAACCCGACAGGCAAAACACCAGTAGAAGAAGCGAGATATTCAGAAGTTTTTTCATTTTATATCTCCTCATTGTATCTTTCAGCAAAACAGAGTAAGATGATCGTCCTATGGATTTTCAATCCTCTCCACTGTTTCCTTTCATCAGGTACAACATTCGTGAATTTCAAGTGTTATATCGGTACATGGTTTAGCTAAGTTAACATAAAAAGCTAAATCATATCTTACCTATATTATAGCAATTCGTCATAGAAAAGTAAAGTGTTAGTATCCTGATAATATTTTTGGCACATCTTATGATACGAGTTTAGCTGCACGGCCTATAAGATCGTGTTATAAAGGCTAACAAAGCCGGATATTTTCATTAGCGGATTTTTTTTTGCTTCATCCGGTTAATAAATTAGCTGCTGCGAGTGATTTTTTTTCTTTTTCCTACGCCTTCGGCCAGCACGGAAGTATGAAATTGGCTTTGTTTTCTTCGACTCGGCAGGCCGGCATATTTTCGTAATCCCCTTTCATAAAAGACATTGCGCCCATCAGAGCCGGCGAAAATTGGGTTTGTTTTTTCAAATCACCTTTTTTCACTGCCGGCGGACGCTGGGTGGCAGCCTCATCACTTAGGGATGGGGATGGCTTGCGGGTATCGGCCTGTTGTATTACCCGCATCAGTTGGTACTTTTTAAGATTGTGTATCGTTTTGTGCAGGCTGTTCTCGATTCGGCGTTCATATATCAACAGCCGCTCCAGCCCCCGTGAATTTGAAAAGTCATAGTTAGTTGCCCAGCCGAGCAGCAGCTCCAATCCACCGGCCCGAGGATCCTGCGCCTTGACGGCATCCTCTCGCAGGTTCTTCTGCCACCTATTGGTCTCAACTTGAGCGAGCATCACGTCGATGGCTTCGTTGTGCATTCGTTCGGTCCGTTGCAGCCGCCATGCCAGGCTGACAATCCGCTCAGCGAGCATGGATTCCACCATTCCGACGGGCAGCAGCTCGGCGAGATATTTATCGTGGTAAAGTTCATAATCCGCCGGATTTTCGCCTTGTATTACCACCTCGGCGGCAAAAAGCCCATGTTTGACCGCATTTTGCGATACCGCGGCCTTGCCCTCATCCGTCCGCGGCCCGGTAGATTTTTGAGCGTTCTGTTGATTAGCTTTGATTTGAGCTTTAGTAGACATGAGATTACCCTTTCTGAATGATTATTGATTATTTTCTATTGATTATTGGTAGTTTGCGATCCTTCGACTCCGCTCAGAGCCTGCCCTGAACATCGTTGAAGGGACAAGTTTCCGGTTTGCGATTTATATTCCACTATTAACCATTCAATAATATTGTTAATTACATATCATACTTATCTTGCTGTTGGCCGTCAAGTGAAAAAATAAAAAAATATTAGATTTTTTTTTAGACACTGATTAACACCAATGAACACGGTTAGAAAAAGGATAAAAATCTGTACTACAATCTTTCAAAACGTTGTTTTTTATGCTCGATTTTTGTTTTGGCCAATCGTAACCTTTTGATTTGTAGCATTTTACGAAGCTTTTCTATAAGACGAACTTTTTGGTTGCGG
>Ga0315289_10013795_pt1 | contig 11297 bp, 18 predicted proteins | sample YL17G11_40_MG_FD_203452 | JGI IMG/M metagenome (GOLD analysis project Ga0315289, IMG submission 203452) | Sediment microbial communities from Yellowstone Lake, YNP, Wyoming, USA - YL17G11_40 | ecosystem: Environmental > Aquatic > Freshwater > Lake > Sediment | place: USA: Wyoming | collected... | reverse complement strand
GCTTGTAAAACATACAATTCTGTTTCAGTTTTTACTTTATCGCCTTTTTCCCGGAAACGTCTCGCTAATTCCATTCCCTCAAGAACTTCTATCGATAAAAGATTTGCCATTAGATAATCCCCATTTTTAACTCATATATCGTATCCCAAACATTAACCCCTAAAACTGTATAAATATTTGATCCTTCTGTCACTCTGTCGCCCACCTTAAAGGTTGCTGCACTTACAAGACAATAACCATTATGCGAAAATTGGATATTAGTATATGGACCTTGATTTCGATAATTTGATATCGCAAAAGAACTTGCCGGATAGATTGCCATTTTTATACCAACTACTACATCAGTCCAAGCCTCAACGGAAGCTCCAGTGCCACTTGCTTTTCTCTTTTGGGTTACAGTCTTATCCAACATAAAATCACTTAACGTAGGCAATTATCTAAAACCCACCTTTCTCCAACGCTTAATTCTGCTCTCAAACGAATTAAATACTGTCACTGGTTTGTCATAAGTTATCGAATGAGGACCTAGTGATTCAGATTTGACATTACTCGTCCCTGTCCAGGCTATCATCTCAGTTATAATTGATAATAACCTTTGAGGTATGGCCAGCTCATAAATAGTTACATAGTCAAGATCCTCATCAGATGCTTCGTCAATTAATGTTTCATTAATGGTAATGTTATTAGTCCCTACTGCAGTTACTTTATATATACCATCATTTAATCTGCTTCCCTCGATACGAATATATTGACTAATTTTAATATCCAATGCATAATCATCAAGAATTTCCCCTACCGTAGCAAGGGTAATCTTCTTTGTCGCTGCATCAAAATCAACATATACATTCGGTGCATAAGTATAGACAAAATAATTATTAAGATAACCTAAAACTTCTTCAATATTTAAAGCCATTTTACCTCTCCTTATCTGTCGGGAAGTTTAAATCCTGCATTGATACTACTAAATGATTTTGGTTTGACATAATTTTTCATATTTGGTTGACTTACTGGTTTCTCTTTCTGTCCAACAAATCTAACCTGTTTGTGATATTTCTTTATGGTTTGTACTTCTTCCTTGCTTACCAACGCTTCACCATTAACAAACCTTACAAAATATTCGCCAGTATCGGGATTTAGAAGCCTCCCATTACCAAATATTTTTATATTCCTAATCTCTTTAATCTCTTTCTCTGTCATAATTTCCTCCTTTCTTTAATTTTCACTAAACTTAATAATTTTAGTTCCATCATCAGGTATTTCTGGGCAGTTATAAATACGCTTAAGAAATTGCCTATCGATATTACTAAATCCTCTAAACCTTTTAAGATTATCGATTATTTTATGGTAATCCTCATCGGTTAAAACAACTTCCATATCTACTTTTTCAATTTTCTCTACTACTGGATCGATCTCTAACATTCCAGGACCGTTTAAACCTAAATTTTGATGAGTTATCACATTAACTAAAACATCCTTAAATTGATAAGGAAGTAATCGGGTAACCCCCTGCTGATCCTTTACTGAATAAGTATAATTTTTTAAGTCAAGTTTCCTCATATCTCCTCCTTTCTATAAGATTGGGGCGGTTTAGGTTAACCGCCAACCTTTTTATTTATTGTGAAAATTCATTTGCATGCGTGGTATATACGTTCGGGTTTGCATCTGATTCGTGCCAGCAATTAATCAAAGAATATAGAGTAGCAGAATCTACAGTCGGGTCTGCTGCGACACCTACACTAATAAGCGTAAGTTCAGCTGCCACAGCCTCATTCATGGTTACACTTCCGATTATTCTATAACCATAAATGCGTAGTCTGTCATCTATATGCTTCGCGGTAAAATCTACAAGTCCTTCCCATGTTTGGTAAGTGCCAGTGCAATATGCTTTAATTGAAGAACTTCCACCATTTACAATCACCAAAGAACTATCAGTAACATTCTTTGCCGGGAGTGCAACATTATTTAGATAAACGAGCATCTTTTTAGTTAGGTGAGTACTATCTACACTTAAACATACCCCTGCATTAAAATCAGATTCAATTTCAATATTTTCTAAGGTTGCTTCCCAGTTTGCACTTGCAGCGGCTGGATGTATGGTTATAACGGGAGTAGTTGCGGCAGTAGTTAGATAAATCATCGATGGTGCAAAAGCCCCTATTAGTTTTACTCCATTTACATCAGACCAAGTTATTGCGGCCTCAGAATACTCACCAGGCATCAACATTATCGTTTTTCTGGTAGTAGTAACTACTGCCATTGCTTTAGTTATGGTTGCATAAGGAGCATTGAATGAACCAGTACCATTTACATCATCACCGTCTTTAGATACCCAAATATATACACTATTATCATCTACACCTTTAAAAACATCTCTTAAATGGGGTTCTCTAATTTCATCATATTTCATATCAATTCATCTCCTTTTTTAACTGGTCTTAACGCTAGTCATTGTAAAATGCATCCATTCTGGACCGTAGTCGAGGCCAATTAAACCAAAAAGCTGGCCATTCTCTGCAGCTCCAGTTTTAGCAAGGTCTTCATAAAACAATGCTGGTTTGTTGTCAATAGGACAGAATACCGGTGAACATACCGCTAAATCAGCAACTAATATAGTTCCTGCAGTCATATGAGGCTCTATAACAATACCGAAAACTCCGAAGTCAGTCTCAATAGCCTTAATATTTACTCCACCATAATTTCTATCTTCTGGAGCATAGCCGTAAATATCACTAAATTTAGTCTTAACGAAAGCTCCACAAAAGATAACTGGTCTAATAAATTTTGCACCATTAGAATAGGCATCAACTAAGGCAGCTTGGAATAATGCTTTAGTTAAGGTAGCACTGGCTATATCAGTAGTGCTGATAGTTATAGCAGTAACAATTCCACGGGTAGTAAATACGGTAGTATGGTCAACATATTGAACCCAAGCACCATGCAGGAAACAATAATCTACATCACGAGCCATCTCCTCTAAACTACGTGCGATCTGGAAATCTTTTTCATCAGTTACAGGATTTACTGATCCGGCAATATTAAGTCCAGACATTTGACCCATAGTAGCTGCCTTAACATAAGAAATTGAAACGCCTTCCTGAAATATCTGCACGGTATTATTAGCCTGTCCCCTTTGATAATTCTTAGGAGCAGGCGGTGCAGTAGCAGCAGCAGTTTCGGAAATAGCTGGAGCGCCAACCGCAGTTAAAGTGTATTCACTTGATATAGGGAAGTTTAAAGACTTTGAAACTTTTGCACCATTCAAGCCCCCTATCATACTTAAAAATGGTGTCTGTTCTCTCGAAGCGGTAAATAATTCTCCTGCGTAATTCGGCAGGGCAGCAAGGTAACCTATTGCCATAATATAAACATCTCCTTAATTTTTTATTTATTTTCTTTATTTTTGGCAGCTTCATAAATTTGTCTCTTCAGGGATATAGTTGCCAGTTGATTCCCCTTTTTCTGTGCCTCTTCTAACTGGGATTCTAAACTTTTCGGTTTAGGATTGTTAACATCATCACCTGCTACATGTTGTCCTGTGCCGACAATCTTATCTTCCCCGAATAAATAGGCATCTGATTCCTTAAGTACTTTTAGTTGGTCGGAAAGTCCAGTTATCCCAGTATCATCAACTGTTATTTTTTCCATATCCAGCAGTGCCTTGATAGCTTTTACATTCTTCCCTTGCGATTCTTTGATAGCAGATTGAACGGCAAAATCTTTTTTTTGTGCTGTAATGGTTATTTGATAATCAATATCTTTCTTTTCGTTTTCCGCTCTCAAGTCTTTTATTGACTTTTCAAGTTCTTCGTTTCCTTTTGCCTTTTTCTCCAAATCCTTCAACTGCTTCTTGTTGTCATCTATCATTTCTTTTTGCTGTTTGATTTCTTCCAATTTTGCATTGAACTTTTCAATCGGGATATACTTTCCTTCGTCTAAGATTATTAGCTTTTTGTCACCAACTTTCTTTCCAATTTCTTCTGTGTAAAGATCCCCGAGTAATTCTTTTAAGATTTCTGACATTATTAACTCCTTTCAATTAGGTTTTGAATAGGTTACCCGCCTACCTTTGATTGCCTCATTTTTTAAGGTCTTGAGCTTTTAGACTGACCCGATTATTTCTTAGCAGGATGAAATTCCCCACCATATTTTTCACAATTCTTTTTTGCCTCTTCTTCAGTCCAATCTTCTGTTGAATATCTATAAGCCTGTGTTGTAGTTTTATCTTGTCCTTTTAATTTACCTATAATAATAGATAATCTACCTTCTTTAATTCTTCTGAAACTATTCTGTTCAAATAAATCAGGATTCTTAATTCGGCAACTGTGCTCATTTGAAAAAGGCATAATAAATTATCTCCTTATAAACAAAAAAAAAGAGCCAGTCAAGAATGCTTTTTACATTCTGTAAACTGGCTCTCTTGGAGCTCTACAAATATTCAATTTTATTTATTTATTATACTAAACTTAAATTATAATGTCAAATATTTTTATTATCTAAAAATTTTTCATCAAAACTAAAACTAATTCCAACCTGCCCATTCTTGCAAGACATTCTTAAAGTCCCGATATACTTATCTTTATAATAATAAAAAGTATCATCAGGGTCAAGTGCGGAAGTAACCGCCTTAATATCACAATCATAATAAACTACTTGCTTACCGTATTTAGGATCACGTATAGCCATAGTAATATTATATACTAATCAAGTTTTTTCTTCAAATATATATTCTTTTGTCTGTCCTTCCAATACTTTATTATGTTCTATTGTATTATTAAATATATTTTCAGGTATCCCTTCTGGATATGCTTTACAACTTAATTTCTTATTATCATATCTATTATAATATTTACAATCAAAACATTTTGATAAGATAATAGTCATTTTATTTCATAACCTCCATAACAATATCATAAGCATCTTTCGCAAATTTAGATGGTTCTTTACTATATTGATAACTGTTAAATGCTTCTGAAGCAAATTCATTTATATTTTTATTAGCATAATCTGATATTCTTAATTTATTATATAATAGTACTCCATTTGGTTCATTAAGTGTCTTATCTAATGCTGTTATATAAGCATTCCTAACATCTATCATTTTTGTTACTAATGTATGATTAGTTCGTATATCATTAAATTTTAAATGAACCATTTCATGATTAACTAAACGCCGGAGTATATCTTCTTTATTTATTATTTCTCCACCTGCAAGAAATCCATCTTTATAACTTTTAGTCATTCTGTTTACTATATCTTCGCCTTTTAAAGTAGTTGAAAATGATATTCTTTGTGAATCATAATATGCAGTTGCAGAAGCTCTCTTCTTTGTATTTGTTTCAATTATTTTTATTGGGTTAAGATTATATGTCTTATACATTTCATCAAAGTTTTTATTTATTAAATTTGCAGTATCAACATCTAATCCTTTATAACTTACCTTATCCGCAAATTTATTAGCATATTCTTGAGCTTCCTTTATTGTCTTTGCCGATTGAAATTCTTCTACCTTTTCTATTATATCCTTTTCTCCTAATGGATTCAAGTAGGCAAACTCATTTTTTTCTTTCCATTCTTTAAAGGTCATAGTTTCAGGTACTTCTACCCACTCATCACCTATTTTAGCGGATCTTGTGCCAGTCTTACTTTGCCCAAGTGCTGGGATTGTATCGCACCGACACTGAGGATGGATGAGCGGATAATTAACTCCAACTGCTGCTTCACTTAGTTTAAATTGCTTACCGTCAAGCGCCCCGCATTCTTCACAAGTACCCTCTTCAAATGCAGCAGAAAAAATATATTCCTCTATCTCCGCTTCCTCATAAGTATCTTTATGAGCTTGATTCATGAAGTGTTGAGTTTCTGTCCGCACTAATACATTGGCCTGCTTATAGGATACATCCATTCTACCGGCTAAATTGCGGGTCATCGTGCCAAAATCCTGCCCCTGTATCAAGCCTTGTGTTAGTGTCTGCTTTAAATTATAATAAAGTTTAGATTTGTTTTCCCAGAGCCTATCCGAAAATCCTGCACCACTCCAGGGATAGGTTAATACTTTCTGAAGTGCTTTAGAATTTAAAGGAGTAAAAGAAAACTTCATTCCACCCTTACCTAAATCAAATATAGAATTATAAAATTCATTCTGATAAGTATCACCGAATAATACCTTCATCTCTTTATTTTGCTTCATAAATAAATCTATTAGATTAGGATCTATATCAGTCATTAATTGCTTTATATAAGTTGCCTTATAAGCGCCCTTCCCAGTTTTCATAAATTTCTCATAAATTAAAGCCACTTCTTTTTGTAACTGGTCATAATTCTGGACATAAACCTTTTGTATCGCTTTAGATACATTTTTAGTATTTTGCCAATATTTTGTTGCTCTTAATTCGGTTCGTTTTTGCCAGTATGTATTAAATACGGTTTGGTTCATTTGTTATTTAAAACCCTCATATATTCCATAATGAATTCTGGATTATCCCGAATGAAACAGGTAACTCCAGTAGTAAGTTGGGTATTTATATTTTCATCTTTTATATCAAAACACATCTCCCATTTTATCCCGTGCATAGCTTCATGCAAAATTACTTGTAATGTTGTTTGGTAATCCAAATTTTTATCTACTAATATTTCTTTTTTTGCCTCTACTATTTGACCTTCTAATAATTTTCCGTCCTCATCTCTTACAACATCATGATAAGTAATCTTAAAATTACTTGATACAATTCTAATCTTCTCAAACTTCTTCTGGGTTTCCTTCCGGTTCTTCTTCATTATTCTCCTTTCCTATACTTCCACCATAAGAATCTATTTCGTCAGCCTTCTCTTTATCCATTTGCTCTAATTCAGCTTTTACGTCTTCGACAAATGGGTTATTTGCTACTGCGGTTTGTTTGCTCATAAAGGGACTCATTACTACAATATTTTGACATAGTTCAGCAATATTATAGATAGTCGATTTATTAATTATAAATCCAAAATCTTTATAATCATAAATCTGCTTTTCGGTTCGGTTAATATATTCACATACAAACCATATTAATTCTTCAAAAGATTTTTTCAGTTTGCGGATCAGTGTATTTGCCTTCATATCAAGCCCAGTAAATAAAATTTTTAGTGCTACCCCAGAAGTATTGGCTACTAATTTATTAAGGTCAACACCCTGCCCGATAGAATATATCTTATCGTCGAGTAGTGCTAATATAACCTTGCGAGCTTCAACTGGTATCTCTAATCGTTCCGGTGCCGCCCCAGCATGTTCGTCAGCATCAAGTTTAATGGCCTTAAATTTTATTAAGTTTTGCATAAATTCGGATAAGTCAGTTCCCTCGTAACCTTTTAAAATCCAGATAGCAGTTTGAATGTCGGAAATATCGTTTAAGAATCCCGAAGTAACTGCATCGTAAGCATCAATATATCGTTTAATCGGTTCTAAATCTGTAGTTTGTTTTGAATTATTAGAAAGCAATATAAATGGTACTTTATCCCAACCCTGCCCTTGTTTTGTATTTTCATTACTAGTGTTATAGGTAAGGAAGTGAGGTGCGGGATTCGGGTCATAATTGACATTAAGTTCATAATCACCTTTATCGTTCTGTAAATAATAGGTTACATCTATTGCAGTCCACCATTCAACAGCATAACGTATTGATTTTTGTTTTGATACTTTGTCAATATGAGTAACTTCATAATAGCGGATAACTTGATTAATTTGTTTTTCGTGAGTGGTATCATATATGGGGATAATCTGCTCTGAAGGAACGATCTCATATTTAAAATTACCTTCATCATCTATAAAAATATGCACTATTTCCCAGGCTTTATTAGACGTTCCTACAATCCAATCGTTTATAGTATCTTCAAAGGATTCGCCTAGTATATTATCAACATCATTAATGGCCGTTTCTTTTTCTTCATCAGATACATTCTCATTTTGAAAATCAATTACTATCGGATTTCCTATAATGTAAGAGGCCTTCTGATCAACTAATAGTTTTTGGAAATTATTAGTGATATGTCTATTGCTTTTGGTATAATCAATATAAGCTATCCCTTCAACATTATATTTTCGGAAATCCTCATCTAATATGTCAGGTTCGTTACCATAATAGGCCACCCCTTCAGCCATTCTCTTTTTTATATCGCTCTCTAAATCATCCTTAATGAGGTCTTTTAAAATTTCTTCCTTAGAAAATGAACCTGATTGAATTTTTTGTAGAATCTCATTTAACATAAAACCACTTCCTTTATAAATTTACTTTAAAAAACAAATTGCCGGACGTTCGATATCTTCAGCCAGTGCTGTTACTGTATCGGGAGCGTCATCATGAACGCTGGTTCCTGCTTTCATATAACTGGTAAGGTTAATCATAAATTTATCATAATCACTACCCGCTTTATAATCACTCCTAAAAACAAAGTATTCTTTGATATAGGCCGCTTTCATTAATATCCTTGTTTCCTTATTTCTTGTGGTAACCTTTGTCTTTACTAAACATCTATTATCTTTCTCTACTAATATTTTCTTTACACCTCGAGCAAAGGATTTACCACCGAAATTAGATTCAATTACTGTTACTTCTACGTGCCAGTCAATTAACTGCTGTGCCAGCTTCGGCTCGGTGATTTCCGTGCCTTCCTGGGTAAAGATAACATCAACAATATAAACCTTATTGCCATAAATAAAGGCAACTACCGAGCAAAAGTAATCAGTTCCTTCTTCTGCTGTGTCAACCCTACCCCTAATTCCGTCAGGTGCTTTAACTTCTCTTGTTTCCTTGTTAGCTAACAATTCATCAAGAGTAAACCGCTTCAACTGTTCTATCGGTAATAATATCCCTTCTGCTTCAATAGGATTCTGTTGCCATTCAGCCTGCCAGATCATCTCATCAGTCAAATTCTTAATATCAATTAATTCTTTGGTAGTCTTAACATCAGGACAGAAACTTTCACCATTCTCGTCAAGTGCGGCAATGATAATTTTCTTTCCGCCATTCTCCGGATCAAAAAATCCTCGTGCATCCAACCTGCCGAATATATCCCGCCTGCTCCAGCGGGTATTGATGAATATTTCAGGACAACCACTTTCTAATCGTGATTTATGTGTTGCGGTATACCATTTCCATTTCTTTTCAAGGACCGGTTCGGACAAAGCCTCATCTATATTTTTAATCGAATCGTCAATTATAGCTGCTAAATTGCAACCCTTACCGATTATTGTCCCGCCCACACCGGCGCAGAAATAAGAGTTCTTATCGGCTAATGTAACCGCCCAGTTATCAATTCTATGCTTATCCTTACTTAATTCCATATTCGGGAATATTTGTTTATACTTAATACTCCCGGCAATCCAGCCTCTAATGTCATAACTAAAATCTTCTGCAAGTGTATCTGAGCAACTATTCCTCATAATACAACCAGTTGGTTTGTTGCCTAATTCCCAAGCACACCATAATGAGATGATATAACTCTTCCCGGTCCGCGGCGGGTCGCATATACCAAGATGTAATATCTTACCTTCGGAGACTAATTGTAATGCTTCAGCCTGCGGTTTTAATATCTTCTGTCGCCGGGTAAAGAAATCTTCATCCATATATAGGCAAAAATGCCAAAAGAATTTTCTGGCTAATACTATTCTGGCACGTTCCCGAATATAATTAATCTCATTTGTCTGCATTTAATTTACTTAATTTTATAAGGTCTTTAATATCTAATTGAGCTAATTTCTTATCAAGTTCACTATTAACTTCTAATGAACCTTGAACATTCAAATCTATGTTCTTTTTTTCGGTGGGATATTTATCTTTTAGTTTATAGGCCATATCAAGATATTTCTGTCTTGTTGGGTAATCTTCTACATTGCCAATATTAACTAATTCTTTTGTCGCTTCAAGCCCTTCATTAAGTTTTTGGTGAAGATAAGAATCAGTCATACCCATTTCGTTTAAAAGCTCAGCAACTGAAATGTCCACTTTTTGTAACATTCTATAACCATACTCACGAGGGTCTTTTGCCTCAGGATTAATAAATAAAAATGCTTTTGTGGCATTCCCATTATTCTCAATATAAGCTTTAATGAATTTTCTTTCTCGCAATGTTCTTTTTAATTTCATAATAAATCACCTTACTCGGGGCCCCGAGCTAATATATTATAAAAAAAATAGCCAGGCCCAAAGCAATTTCTGCTTTTAAGACTGGCTATCGGGTAGCTCGCAGTTATTTAATTTTAAATATATTCTTTTTTATTATATCACAAATAAAATTATTATGTCAAAATTACCTATCTAAAAATTTATATATTTTTTCACCTATAAAAATACTTACAAAAAGAATACAAAATATATAAGTCCATATACTCAAGGCAATAAATATCCCAATTCCTATTGATTTAATAATTATCACAAATAGATTCATTCTTTTGCCCTCAAATCTAACTTCAACTCAGTAAGTTCTGTAATGTCATTTTTACTAAGTTTCTCTATCTCTTTATCCCTATCAGTCATTTCACTTCCAAATTTATACCAGAATGATACCTTCCTCCAACTATTCTTAGAAGTTTTAGTTATCCTAACATCATCTATGAGAATCCCGCCATTTATTATTGCCTCTGCAATTTTTTCTAATAATTTTACAGTATCATTCTCCCCACCATAAACAATATTTCCTTCAATGTTAATATTATCTATTTTCATCTATATTAAACCTCCTTTAATCTCACAATCACCTTTTCCTCTATCCTACAAGTTATAATATTAATCGCCCCACACCTATGACCTAAATATGAATGAGGACATTTCAATTCAATTACTTTAGGTATTCCAAGATAATCCATCCCTGGAGATCCATCAAAAATTCTCTTTCCACATTTTACACATCTTATCTCTATTTTTTCTATTCTATCATCACTTCCTTATTTAAATCAAGAAATTTTATCGTTCAGTTTTTTCACTATAATCATCTACTTCAGCCTTTTCTAACTTCTCTATTCTTTCAGCCAATAAATCTACTTTTGGTCTCAAAGTTCCGTGTTTATCTCTTGTAAATAAATTATCTATCTTATTCGATAATCTATAAACTAATTCGTTAAGGTCCTTAAATTCAATCTGTAAATTATCAATATCATCTTCCAAACTTTGATGAATAGATAACTTCATTATTTTTCACCTCCTCCCAATCCTTCTATAATTATTTCCGCCCTCGGATTCTCCTTGTCAATCCCCATTATTTTTGAACCATCAAAAGATATTATATTTTTATCATTTTCTATTATTCTTGCTTTTTCTAATATGTCGCAAGTA
>Ga0315289_10013794_pt1 | contig 11298 bp, 2 predicted proteins | sample YL17G11_40_MG_FD_203452 | JGI IMG/M metagenome (GOLD analysis project Ga0315289, IMG submission 203452) | Sediment microbial communities from Yellowstone Lake, YNP, Wyoming, USA - YL17G11_40 | ecosystem: Environmental > Aquatic > Freshwater > Lake > Sediment | place: USA: Wyoming | collected... | reverse complement strand
AACGTGCAACTAAATCATTTAACTCCTAACTGAAAACTCAACCAATCTACATCAACAATATTTTCAGGGATGGGATAGCTCAAGGAAGTCGAAAAACCTGATTTCACTAGATTTCTAGATTGTGCCCACGTATGTATTGAAAAACTCTATGGTCAATACATCTGGTCGAGGTATAGCAAAATATTTTATATTCTATCTGTAATCTCTTTAAAATGCGGTGAATCATTCGCAATTTTGCTTCCGAGAATCCAGGATTCAATTTCAGAATCTTACCCCCTTTTTTATATTACGGGGCATTATAGTAAATATACTTAATTAGTAATAGTAACTGAATTTGAAGTAGTCAAGTTAGGAGAACGCACGTAATAATGATAGTTACAGCTTTCGCTTTTAACTTATATCAACTCTGCACATTGAAAAATGCTCGGATCATTTAAGCATAGCGGTAGCTATCGAAGAAAAACAAAAAATAAAGGTAATTCAAGGAAATTGGACGCTAAATAGTGGCAAAAATGGCTAATAACATGAAAATTCCGCTCCAAATAGGCTAAACAAGGTCAAGTTGATCGGGTTTAGGAATCCTCTTAGATGCAAATAGATAGTAATAAATGAAATTGCAACTCAATCACAGCTTGGATGTCTCGCTCGACCACGGATGAAGCTGATAGATTCTTCTTGGATTCTACCTGTTTCCATTCCAATAGCCATCTCCGATACTATTATCATATCCCCAAACACCTTCAAATGATTCGCAATCTGATTCCAAAGTAAATTCAAATCTCCCATTGTTGTCCGTCTGGGTCCATTGGCCTATCAATTTATCCCCAACGACCTCGCCATCAATTTGTCCCCCATACCAGTCATATGTACCAATCACTCTATTTCCTGTTTGTGTTAGAATCATTTGACTGTTATGCAATTTCCCTTGCCACAGTCCCCACGTTATCGCCCACTCGCCTGACCAATCACAGGAAATCGCTTGTGATGAAAGAACTAGCGGTACCAGCAGCAGAATTATTGACCAAGAAAAGCGAGATTGATTGCCTCTCAATAAACTATTTCTCATCGGAGCCATGCACTAATACCTTCCTAAACCATTAATTAGTCTTATGTCACAAATCTACATCTAATCATATATAAATGCCTGAGGTAGATTATGCTTTGATATAACTATTTATATTATAAATATACAACGGTAAAACTTTCCGCAAACTTCCTAAATCACTGCCGCCGCCTCATCCCAGATGCACTACCCTTAGATTCAATAGTAAAATTATTTGAGATAATTATATAGTTTGAAACGTGATCTCGATAGGCGTCTTGAGGCCCTGGAAGAGATGCTGGCCCGGGCCCTTAACGGCAATCACAATATGCAGCGGCTCAGGATCCTCTTTATCACCGGCATCCGCTTGGGCATCCTCAGCAGGCTGGACCGCGACCTCATCATGGAGCTGAACGTGAGGGGGCCTTCCCCTACGTCCGAGCTGTGGACCATCGTAGAGGAGAACCACCACTCCTTCCTGATAGTGGAGCACAATCCCCTGCACCACGAAGGGGCTAGGAATATGGCGGGCCACGTTGCCCAGGCCCTGAAGCAGGCTTCGAGGGAGGCGCCCATCCTCTTGTACGCCCCTGCATTGGACCGGCACCTGGAAACCATGGCCGAGCTTACCGATCGTGTCTTCTGCTTCTATGACATGCAGGGAGCCGGGCTGAGCAAAGGTAGAAGCATCTCGGAGGAGATGGCAAGCCAGACCACCTGGGGGCAGAAGGTTAGGAGCCCGAGAATTGCTTTGGGTGGAAAGCTGATACACGCACAATAGCAGACGGTACGGATCGATAAATTCTATAACATTGACAACAGTAAGGTCAGTCTATTCCCAAAGCTATCTCCACAAAATGCTCCTTGCGATCATCAACCAGTTGTACCGCACCGTTCCTCTGTACCAGGCCATCAACCGTCATGCTAACCACCTTGCATCCAGGCCCCGCCCGAGTAACTGTGATATGGTAGAAGGTCTCACGATAGCGGTAATGCAAGCGAAACGATTTCCATTCTGCTGGAATACAGGGGGTAAATTGCAGCCTGTCAACGTCAAGCTGTAGTCCAAGCAGCGATTCCACTATGAGACGATACATCCAGCCCGCCGCTCCGGTGTACCAGGTCCACCCGCCACGTCCTGTGTGTGGCGGGAGGGCATAGACATCTGCTGCCACGACGTATGGCTCTGCTTTGTAGATCGCAACCTGTTCTGGGGTCGAGCCATGGTTCAGAGGGTTGATCATTGACAATAGCTCCCAGGCCCGGGTGCTGTCGCCCATGGCGGCAAAGGCCATGGCTACCCATACAGCCGCATGGGTGTACTGCCCGCCATTCTCTCTCACTCCCGGAATGTAGCCTTTGATGTAGCCAGGATCAGAGTCAGACTTATCGAAGGGCGGCTCCAGGAGCTGTATCACCGAGACATCTCTTTTGACGAGTTGGCGATCCACTTCCTCCATAGCCACCTTTGATCTTTTTGCATCTCCTGCCCCGGATAGAACAGACCAGCTCTGGGAGATGGAATCGATCTGACATTCGGGATTGGCCGAGGACCCGAGGGTCTCTCCGTTATCGAAGTAGGCGCGCAGATACCAGTTGCCATCCCACCCGAACTCATTGATCTTCTGGCGCAGATTGGCAGCCTCGCTGCTGCATTGATTTGCGAAGGCTGCATCGCCACGCAGAAGGGCAATCTCTGAGAATTTCATGAGCACATGGTACAGGAAGAAGGCCAGCCAGATGCTCTCGCCTTTGCCCTGATAGCCCACGCGGTTCATGGCGTCGTTCCAGTCTCCAGAGCCCATGAGGGGCAGGCCGTGCTGGCCAAACTCAAGGCCGTTCCTGATGGCTCTGACGCAATGCTCGTATAGGGTGCCGGACTCTTCCGACCTGATGGGCAAGTCGTAATAGGCGTCCTCGTCGGGCTTCAGTGGCCTACCCTCGATGAAGTTGATGCGCTCGTCAAGCACGCCGGTATCTCCTGTAGCAGTGACGTAACGGTGAGCCGCCAGCGGCAGCCAGAGGTAATCATCGGAGCTGTGCGTCCGCACGCCTCGTCCTGATGGCGGGTGCCACCAGTGCAAGACATCTCCCTCCAGGAACTGGTGGGCCGCACAGCGCAGGAGATGTTTCCGGGCAAGCTGCGGCTCTGCATATATCAGCGCCATGACATCTTGCAGCTGGTCGCGGAAGCCGAATGCTCCGCTCGATTGGTAGAATCCGCTGCGCGCCCAGATGCGGCACGCCAGGGTCTGGTAGAGGAGCCAGCCGTTGGTGAGCACGTTGAGGGCCTTATCCGGGGTCTCCACGTGGACTGCGCCAAGGGTGCGGTTCCAGTAGCTCCACACCGCCTCTAGTGCAACGCGCGCAGGACCAGACCCGCGAAAACGCTTGATCAGGTTGCGAACATCGTCAACACTTCGCCCGGTGCCCAAGGTGAAGACGATCTCGCTCTCCTGCCCGTCTGCCAGATCGATCTTGACCTGCATGGATGCGCATGGGTCCATGGCCGGACCAACTCTGTTAGAGAGCCGCTCCCGCGCCAGGGCAGCAGGGTTGGCCATCTTGCCGTTTCGGCCAAGGAACTCGGTCCTGTCCCCAGAGAAGCTGCCCATCTCCTCGTTCACATCCAGGAAGACTATCTGTCCGGGGAAATCCGCACTGTACGGGTTTCTGGCAAGGAGGGCCCCTGTCCTGGGATCGATCTCTGTGACAATGTGCATCCCAGACTTAGAACGCATCTCCCCCAACACCAGCTCGACGTAGCTGGTCACAGATAGCCTGCGAGATATGCCTGACTCATTGCGGAGCTTGAGCACGCAAAACTTCACTGGCGCGTCTAATGCCACATATACCCACAGCTCGGATGCAATCCCGCTCTCTCTGTGCTCGAAAACGCTGTAACCGAATCCGTGTCTACAGGTGTAAGGCGTCGGCCCGCATGCCGGCATGGCCGTGGGCGACCAGAACTGGCCGCTCTCCTCATCGCGAATGTACAGAGCCTCGCCGCTGGTATCGCTCACCGGATCGTTATACCATGGGGTGAGGCGGAACTGCTGGGAGTTCTCGCCCCACGTATATGCTCCGCCGCTCTCAGAGATTACAGTCCCGAAATTCGGGTTTGATATCACATTCGACCACGGAGCTGGGGTCGCTTGCCCAGGAGCAATCCGGATTATGTACTCGCGCCCGTCCTTCGTGAACCCGCCTAGGCCGTTGAAGAAGATCAGATCCCGGCCGGTAGACTCAACCGCCTCGTAGTTCTCGACCCGGACAGCCTTTTCCGGCTTTAAAAGAGGAACGGCTCCCAAGAGTCTATTCTTGCGTTCGAGCTGATCCTCAAAAGATCCCTGGTCATCTGTAAAGATGGCTTTGGCCACGGCCTGTACTAGGATCCTAGCCTCGTCAGAGATCTGATCCGCGCGCAAAACAAAGACGCCGCCCGGCCGGTCCAGAGTGCTGGCTCCGGTGCAAGAGGAAATCAGGCCCATAATATCGTCATGGAGCTGCTGTCTGTATCCTGAGCTGTCTTCGTTCCAGATCACCAGATCTACTGCCAGCCCCATCATGTGCCAGTAAGCATGGGCCCTCAAGAGCTGGTGCGCCAGCTCGATGTAAGATCGATCCCCGATCCTCAGGAGTACAATCGGAAGGTCGCCCGAGATGCGGTAAGCCCACAGGCCTGACTGGCCACTGTGATTGCTCAAAAGAACGCTCGGGCTGGCGCGCCAGGTTGGGCTGGGGTAGATTATGACGCTGACAAGGCGCTCATAGAGCTGGATATCGGCCTCGGCGATGTTGAGCTGCTGCATGATCATCTGGTTGTAAGTCCTGGACAGGTTGTAGACGCGGTCTGCCATGCGCAAGTCGTGGTATTTATCGATCAGCTCTATGGCAGCAGCCCGCGTCTCTGCAATGCCTGTGATGAAGTCCACCTTGGCCGTCTCTCCAGGATCGATCGTGACATTGCACCTGATGGCAACGATGGGATCTAAGATAGGTCCTTCACTATCTGAGAGCTTTGATGACCCCGTCAAAGCCACAGGATCTGCGGCAGTTCTTCCACGGCCTATGAACCTCAAGCGGTCTGTCTCATAGGAAACTTCGTCGAACTTGATCCTCTCCGCTGCGATCAGGTGTAGCATCCAGGGAGTTCTCTCGTCCTTCGACCTTGGCCGGCGAGTGCAGAGGATCGCAGATCTCTTGCGGACGATCTCCGTCTCTACGAAGAGGTTGCTGAAAGAGGGATGTGTCGCATCGGCTGCAGGGGTCGTCAAGACGACCTCTGCATAGCTGGTCAGCTCTATCCTCCGCCTTCTACGTGATCGGTTAGTGACGCTGATGTTGCGTAGCTCGACATCGTCCTCAGGGGAGACGACCACTTCTGCATAGGTATCAATATCCTGAACTCTTGACAGGAACTCTGCCATCGATCTCCGGAAGATCGCCTGGTATGTCTCAGAGTCTTTGAGCACAGGCTGATATCCTGCAGACCAGACCTCGCCGCTGTCCAGGTCACGGATATAGAAGAACATACCATCATTGTCGCGTGTGGGGTCGCCATGCCAGCGAGTAACAGCAATCTCCTTCCACTTGCTGTAGCCCCCGCCTGAACCGGAGACCATTACGCTGTATCTGCCATTAGAGAGCAGGTGCACCTCAGGTCGGAGAGTGTTCGGATCATCGATGACCCGCAGGGACTCTCGCGGATCCAGCATGCCCGCCCTCCAGATTGGCGCAGCGACCTCGAGCGCATGGGGATAGAAGGGCACAGCCTTGGGAACCCGCTCCTGGAGAAGCAGGTCCGCCGCCTGGAAGATCGGGTTGGCCATGAATCGCCTCTGCATAGGTCGGTCTAAAAGCACGTAAGCCAGAGAGAGGAAGCTCATGCCCTGGTGGTGGGCCATGAAGGACTGCACAGTTGCATTGGTCTCGTCCCGAGAAAGACGCGATGGGGTGTAATCGATCGCCTCGTAGAAGCCATACAGCCCAAGATAGCCCTCGGCAGCCATTCGCTGCAGGTTGGTGCATGCCTCGGTCGGTTCCACCATCAGGGCCAGAGCCGAGGCGTAAGGCGCGATCACCAGGTCCTCAATCAGCCCGCGCTTAAACCCCAGGCCAGGCACTCCGAAGGTGCGGTACTGGTAAATCAGGTTGACATCTGTCATGTTGTAGCCGGACTCTGAGATGCCCCAGGGAACGTCACGTTGTTCACCGTATTCGATTTGTCGCCTGACTATCGCTCTATAGGTCTGATTCAGGAGAGTGTTCTCATAGGTCGGCATGATCAGTTGCGGCATGAGATATTCGAACATGGTTCCTCCCCACGAGAGCAAAGCCAGCTCTCCGTTTGCGGTGGTAAGCATGCGGCCTAAGGAAAACCAGTGCTCTTGCTTCAGCCTCCCTTGGGCGATGGCAATGAAGCTGGATAGCCTGGCCTCAGATGCCAGCAGATCATAGCAGCCCTCATCGCGTCTGGAGTCGTCGACGTTGTAGCCTATGGCAAGAAGCCGACGCGACTTGTCGAAGAGTAGGTCGTATCTTATCTCAGCCAGCTCGCTGCAGTCGAGCGCAAGCTTCTCGATGGATGCTATCCTCTTGCTGGCATGGTCGCTGGCCTCAGTGATCATCTGCCCGAGCTGGATGAACCAGTCTTTCTCCTCCCGGCGGTCTTCGCCCTGGAGACAGCCGAGGATCTGGTCGATCATAGGCATCAGCCTAATGGCCATCTCTTGCACCTCTCGCAGTGATGGAATGCAATCGAGCCTGAGCAGTTCAGCCTGCAGATCGCTCAATATTTCTGTCTGTTCGGCTGAGCCACGGGCCAAGAACTCACCCATGGGAGGATGCGTCTTCGCCCATATAGGCAGCATGAGCCACGGAGCCGTGAGAACCATGTCTTCCAGATGGTCCCGGAGCTGCGTCTCATACGCCTGCATCCACCACCTAACCTGATTATCCTCCTCCAGGCCCAGGCCGTCTATTATCCCTGCAGCAGCTCTTGCCTGCTGGTCCAGCAGCATCCAGGCTGCTGAGAGAGTACATGGGGGTGACCGAAGCTCGGCCTGTAACCGATCGATCTGGACGAGCATCTCCGGGAGCACGATATCCTTCCGGCCCTCATCTACAGGCCCACTTCCGCCGGCTGCATCCGCCAGGATATACAGCGTATCCCTGAGACCTTCAAGGGCCTGACAAGGCAGGATTTTCTGGTCCAAAAGCTCGATCAGCCCCTGCTGCAGGGTCAGCAGATAGCCTGCCAGGTTACCGCTATCCACAGTCGAGATGTACTTTGGCTGCATCGGTTCAAGCAGCTTAGTATCGTACCAGTTGTAAAAGTGGCCCTGAAACCGTTCCAGGCCTTTCATGCTTCTAAGGGTGCTGGCGTTCCGCTCTATCAGCCTCCCTGCAGAGATATAACCAAAGTCGTATGCGGCCAGGTTCGCCAGCAGCAACAGCCCCATGTTCGTGGGCGATGTGCCGTTGGTAACCACTGAACGGGGGTACTCCTGATAGTTGTCCGGCGGAAGCCAGTTGTTGTCGGGTCCCACGAATGTCTCGAAGAACTTCCAGGTCCTCCTCGAAAGCTTGCGCAGGAAGATCGTCTGATCCTCGCTCAGTTTTGCCTTAGGTGTATCAAGGGGCAGGCTGATCCACCAGGCAACAGCAGGTGCGAGGCTCCAAGATAACAGTAGTGGCCAGACGATGTACAGCACATCAGGACGCTGGAACGCCAGATAGGAGGCTATGGCGATGGCTACAGACGGGGCTATCCACATCGACTGGTAGAACCCCACTAAATCACTGCGCCCACTACCCTTGGAGTTGCTCGCCGAGTTCCATTCCAGTAGCCGCTTATGTGTGAATAGCAATCGCCCGCCTGTGCGCACAACTGCATCCAGGCTGAAGGAGGCCTCATACGGCATAAAGGTCAGGCTGAGCCCTGCCTGGGCCAGGTATCTGACTATCGATCTTCCGGCTGAATACAGGTGCTGATCAATTGGCTGTTCGTCAGCCTTTCGCATGATCACTCGGATGCAAGCAAGCACCGGTGGTGCCAGAACAGCCCCTACTACCACAGAGGTCCAGAACCATGGCTGCAACAGCACCAACCATCCAAGGAACAACAGTAAAATCTGGGCTGGGGTCACCAGGCTGCGCCTGAGGTTGTCGAGGATCTTCCATCTGGATAAGCCGGAGATGGGATTATCCAAGATCAAGCCTCCCGGCCCTGGCACGCGCGACAAGAGCCAGCTGGCAATCTGCCAGTCCCCCCTGATCCACCTGTGCCTTCGGCTCACATCGGAGGTGTAGCGGTAGGGATAGTCTTCATAGAACTGCACATCGCTGACCAGCGCAGCTCTGGCATAGCTCCCCTCCAGCAGATCGTGGCTAAGAATCAGATTATCTGGAAAGCGTCCACCCAGAGACTGCGAAAAGGCATCCACGTCGTAGATCCCCTTGCCGGTAAAGGAGCCTTCCCCGAAAATGTCCTGGTAGACATCCGAGACCTCCCGCGTGTATGGATCAATTCCCGGCTCGCCTCCGAAGAGTCTCACAAACCTAGATCGGTCTGCCTCAGGCATGCCTGAGCTCAGGCGAGGATGGAGTATGCTGTAGCCCTTAGTGACATACTGCTTATTCTCGTCGTACCTGGGGCGGTTCAGAGGGTGAGCAAGGGTCTCAACGAGCCGCCTGGCAGAGTCATAGGGCATCTTGGTATCTTCGTCGACAGTGATGACGTACTTCACTCCAGGTAGGATCGAACTGTCGCCCGTAATCGAAGAGAAGCTATCCCCAGATCCCCCTCGCAGCAGTGAATTGAGCTCCCCAAGTATGCCTCGCTTGCGCTCATAGCCCCTCCAGATCCCATCCTCGGGGTTCCATCTGCGCTGGCGGGGCAAGAGAAAGAAGATCCTATCATGGTACTTTTCGTTCAGAGCCTCGATTCCCTGACGAGCCATGAGCAACAGATGCTCATCCTCAGGCATAACCTCCTGCTCTGCGTCGCGGAGATCCGTCAGAAGGCTGAAGTAAAGGTTTATATCTCGGTTTGCCAGGTACCGAACCTCAAGCCCCTCCAGCAGATCCTCGACTTTCTCAGGGCTGGTTAGAACAGAAGGTACTACCACCAACGTTCGCAGCTTTTGAGGAATTCCTGATGAGAAGTCCATTCTGGGGAGAGCATGAGGCCTGACCATCAGAGTCGCCAGCCAGTTTACCAGGCCGACCGCAGGACTGCTCATGCAGAGCACCAGAAAGATCGCAGCTAGGACCAGCGTCCATCCGCTCGACCCAAGCTTATATGCCTGGGCCAGCACTGCCGCAGCTATTGTTGCAGTGACCAGCGTTATCGTGCCGATATAGCAGAGCAGCGGGAACCGGTGAATGGTCCTGCCAAGGGACTCCATCAGCGACCGGCTCATCCCGGCAGCCCTCTCAAGCTCTTGCAGCCCCATATCATTCAGGTAGAATCCAACGTGTGCACCTCGATCATCGCTGCCCCTAGCCTCAACACTCTCCTGGGCTAGTTTTACCGCCATCTGTGCGACCTCTTCCTCAGATAGCAGGCTGAGCCTCGCTATCCTCTCAACCGTATGGCGGTAACGATCCCGGGTTGCGAAGTCCATCTGGCTGTATACGCCTGCAGGGTCCGTGTGCAGTGTCCTCTCGACAGCGCTCGTACCTTCTACAAACTTCCGCCAATCCGTCGACTCAAGAAAGCGGAAGCTTCCAATGCTGTTGACTATGGAGACCTTATCTGCAGCTCCCTGCTGGATATCCTCCTGGACCATCTGTCCGAGGGTCTTTCCCTTCTCAGATAGACGCTCTTCAATCCATATTAACGGGAGAGCCAGAGCATGGCTCTGTCCCTCCAACCTTCGGGCAAATTCAGCAACAAAGGCACTGGACATTGGTGGGTCTGAGCTGGCCAGATCAGCCACCACAACGATCATGCTCTTTGGTTCGGTCTCTGCCGTCAGAATTACCTGATCTGCCCAGTAACCTGCCAGGTTGCGGTCAATCCTGCCCTTGGCGATTCGCAAAGAGATGCGCCGCAGGTTCTCTATCAGTGCCAGGCGGAGCATGATCGCAACTGCCCAGACCTCGCCCAGATTAAGCACTGTAATCGTCTGATACGCATCCACGAAGCGCTTCAGGCTTTCTGCATCCACCCGACCATCGGTATGAAGGATCAGCTCTCTTGCAAGGTCATAAATGCGCGGGTAGCCGGCCAGCGGCCCTCTGAGCATATGCGGCAGCTCTTTGCTGTAACCTTTTGGCAGATGCCGCTTGGCCATGCGAATCTGCTCTTCTATCTTGTAGAAGTTGTCGAGTAGCCACTCAGAAGCTAGCGCAATCCTGAGGTTCGATGCCACAGCCTCTGCCAGCAGCTTGTTTGCCTGCAGCAGGATCGCCTCGTTCTCAGCCAGCCTTGGCAAAAGCAGGTCCTTGCCGGGCATTGAATCAACCTCATGGCGTTCTGCCAACGCCATAGCATGCCGCTCCAGCTGGTCGGTGCTGAACAGCTCAGATCGCAGCGGCTGCTCATAGCTGTATTGGCGTAGGAAGGCATTACTGTCGAGGCGCCCCTTGAGACGGTTTAAGGTCCTGTGAACTTGATTTTGGCTTAGAATCAATTCTCGACACCCGGTTAGCTATACAGTGGTTCAATATCGGTTGCCTGCCATTCTGTTGGCAGGAAGATCCCCAAACTCTAACTGAATAAACAGAGTTCAGAGCTTAGATAGGTCCACATGATAATTTTGCGGCGTTTCTCAGCTGTACATAGCTATCTCATTCTAATTAAGACATACAGATGATCTCACTCTCTTGGTGATGGATGATGTCCTGGCGCCTATAGTCTTAATGGACCACATGAAGTTCGGCTGTTCTCTAGGGTTATTCATGGTCTATCCAAGTGATTCTTGATTAGCAATTTCCCTTAAATGTTCCGGCTTCATTGGTGCAAAGTCGAAAATCTGAGGAAAGCTGCCCTGTGCGGTCATAGCGGGACTGAGATCACGCACAGGTAAGTGACTTTATAAGGTCCCAGTCGTTTACCATACCTCGATGAGACAATTACTAGTAAATTCGTGCGGAATTCCATTCCCACGCATTGAATTTCCGGTCGTGTATGTCATTCATTGAACTGGTACCCTAAAGGTCAAGAGTTCTCTTAGACTCCAGATATGATCAGTAAGACCTTCTGCCATAGCAGGAGTTCGCTGCATCCATCTTTTTCTGTCCAAGTT
>Ga0315289_10013793_pt1 | contig 11298 bp, 5 predicted proteins | sample YL17G11_40_MG_FD_203452 | JGI IMG/M metagenome (GOLD analysis project Ga0315289, IMG submission 203452) | Sediment microbial communities from Yellowstone Lake, YNP, Wyoming, USA - YL17G11_40 | ecosystem: Environmental > Aquatic > Freshwater > Lake > Sediment | place: USA: Wyoming | collected... | reverse complement strand
CGTCCGTCTGAGCGCGCCGTCGGGCGTGATGACGAACCGCGTGGTCGTCGCCCGCTGACCCGCTTCAATGCGCTAAAAAAGGGGACCGGTCGCCGGTTCCCTTTTTGTTGCAACTTCGGATGGTCGGGGTGGGCCTGGGGTGGGGGATGGCGGCGATTCTGGCCGCGATACTCGAGCTCCCCAACGTCATCACCTGGTGGTCCATCCTTCTGGGTCTCTCCTTCAGCGTCGTGGTCGGCCTCTTCTTCGGCACCTATCCCGCCATCAAGGCTTCACGCCTGGACCCCATAGACGCCCTGCGGTACGAGTGAGGATGCGGCGTCGGACGTCGCCTTTTTTTAATTATCCCGACGCCTTGACACTCGATTATTTTCGGACTATATTAACTACGTCAAGGAAGAGTAAGACGGGTGGTAGTATCATGAAAGCGCTTTACTCAACGGTAATCCTTTTATTCCTGGCGTCCGTCTCCCCGGCCGGCGAGTGGCGCATCGAGGCCGTGGACTCATCGACAACGGTGGACGTGGGTGGTTACAATTCCCTTGCGCTGGACTCCTCCGGTTACCCCCACATCTCGTATTGCGATTACACCAACGATGATCTCAAATACGCCCGGTGGGACGGCGCCGAATGGCGGATAGAGACCGTGGACTCAGCGGATGACGTGGGTGAATACACCTCTCTGAGGTTGGATGACTTCGACAACCCCCACATCTCGTATTACGATGACACCAACGTTGATCTCAAATACGCCTGCTGGGACGGCGCCGCCTGGCAGATAGAGACGGTAGACTCGGAGGGTGAAGTGGGCAGCTTCTCCTCCTTGGCGTTGGACTCCTCCGACTACCCGCACATCTCGTATTGTGACTGGGATAACGATTACTTGAAGTACGCCCGCTGGGACGGCTCGAACTGGCAAATTGAGACAGTGGACTCAGAGGGTATTACGTGTTACTACATTTCCCTGGCCCTGGATTCCAACGATTACCCCCACATCTCGTATTGCGATTACACCAATGGTGATCTTAAATACGCCCGCTGGGACGGCTCCGAATGGCGGATCGAGACCGTGGACTCAGAGGGATACGTGGGCAGTTTCACCTCCCTGGCGTTGGACGACTACGTGTTCCCCCACATCTCTTATAACGATAGCGATAACCGTGTTCTTAAATACGCCCGCTGGGATGGTGCCGAATGGCGGATCGAGACCGTGGACTCCGAGGGGGACGTGGGCCAGTACACATACACATCCCTGGAGCTGGATTCCAATGACAACCCCCGCATATCGTATGGTTATTTCTTAGTTTGGGTTGGTTATGATTTGAAATACGCCAGCTGGGACGGCTCCTCCTGGCATATCGAGACGGTGGACTCGGAGGGTAACGTGGGCAGTTTCTCCTCCCTGGCGCTGGATTTCTCCGATAACCCGCATATCTCGTATTGCGACGAGGGCAACGGTAACTTGAAGTACGCTCGGTACGAACCCAACCGTTTTCACCTGCTTAGCCCGGGAAAAGGCGATACGATATACGAATTCCCCTTCACGTTCGACTGGGAGGACTACGACCTCGACGGTCTCGAAAGCTATACCCTCTGGTGGGGGACCGACCCGGACTTTATAACTTACAATGAAGTCGCGGATATTGGCGAATCGGAGTATACGATTACCGGCGGTATCGAGGACGGGGCGCGGGTCTACTGGCGGGTGAAATCAATTGACGAGGGGGGCGGCGAGTACTGGGCCGAGGAGCTGGACTGGTACTTCGACGTGGACCTGGGCGGCGGGGTGGACGTCGTTGACTTCAGCGCGGGCGCGACCGACGAGGGCGTTTTGGTCAACTGGCGCCTGTCGGGCGAAGAACCGTTTGCGGTGCGCGTCCTGCGGGGCGCCGTCGAGCCGGAGTTAATTTCCGGGAACCTGCCCGGCGGCTCGACGGTTTACCTCGACCGCGGGGTGGAGCCGGGAGTCGGTTACGGCTACTGGCTGGAGACCGTTGACGCCCTGGGCGTCGTCGAGCGCTTCGGTCCCACCGAGGAGGTCAGGCTTCGGCCCGGGGCGCTGATCTTCGGTCTGGACACCCCGTACCCCCAGCCGGTGGACGGCATGGTCCACCTGAACTTCACCCTTCCCGAGGACGGTCGGGTGGAGCTGGCGGTCTACGACCTGGCCGGCAGGCGCGTGGCTACCGTGATGAACGCCGATTCGACCGCCGGGCGACACCAAGTCGTTTGGGACTGCTCCTCGGCGACGTCGGGCGTGTACCTCGTCCGTCTGAGCGCGCCGTCGGGCGTGATGACGAACCGCGTGGTCGTCGCCCGCTGACCCGCTTCAATGCGCTAAAAAAGGGGACCGGTCGCCGGTTCCCTTTTTGTTGCAACTTCGGATGGTCGGCTCTATAATAACGATGGAAGAATCTTTATTCTCTTGCAATCGGATGACTGGAGGAGCGATGAGAAGGGTTCTCTGGGCCGCGCTGGCTCTTTTGGCGGCCGCCTTCCCCGTTTTGGCGCTCGACGCCACGCAGAACGACTGGTCCGGCGGCGGCGGCGAACCAGGTCCGATAGACCACTGGGGGAGGAAGTTCGACGCCCAGACCGACGTGGATTGGTCCGGCGACCCCGGTAATCTGTCCCTGGGGAAGCTGGCTCAAGAAATACTGGTCTCCGGAGCGTTGATGCAGCCCAATTCCGTCATCGCCGCCCGCATTGACTCCGACGACGACATGGACGTGGTGGTATCCTCCAGCGATTACTCGGCGATAGTCTGGTACGAAAATACCGACGGGTCGGGCGGGGCCTGGGCCTCCCACCTGGTGTCCCAGACGGCCGCGCAGTACCTCGAACCGGCCGACGTGGACGGCGACGGGGACACCGACATCCTCTATGCGAGCTACGGTTCGCTCGGGTGGCGGGAAAACGACGGGGACGGTGTATCCTGGAGCAGCCACTACATATATAACACGAGCGGCACGGTCACCTCGATTTACGCCGCCGATATGGACGGAGACGATGACACCGACGTCTTCGCCACTGCGGATACGGGGGAAGTTATATGGTGGTCGAACGACGACGGGTCGGGCGGAAGTTGGACGCAGCACACCATCACCTCCGGCTTCCTCGGCGCCAACTCAGTGTTTGCGGCGGATGTGGACGGTGACGATGACCTGGACGTCGTCGCCGCGGGTGGCGGTTGGGTGGCCTGGTACTCCAACAACGACGGCGCCGGCACGTCGTGGTCCAGACACATGATTAACGATCAGTACTACGGGGCCAGCTCGGTCTACGCGGCCGACATAGACGGGGATACCGATATTGACGTCGTGGCGACGTGTTCCATGATTGATCGGATTGCGTGGTGGGCCAATAGCGACGGCGTCGGCGGCTCCTGGACGATGAAGATGATACAGGACGGCTTCGGCGGGGCCGAATCGGTCGTCGCTGCTGACATGGATGGCGATACAGACACGGACATCGCGGCCGCGGCCAGCGGCGACGACGAGGTGACCTGGTGGGAGAACGTGGACGGCTCAGGGGGTACACTGACCAAGCACGTGCTCAACACCAATTTCGGGGGCGCCTGTTTCGTTTACGTCGAGGACGTGAACGGCGACGGCATGAACGATGTCGTCTGCTGCGCCGGGGACGCCAATGAAACGCGCTGGTGGAATCTCACCACGCTGGCACCCTCGGGGGATCTCATCTCCTCGATTCTGGACGTGACGGCCGAGACCGAGTGGGGTTGGGCCATGTGGGATGCCGAGACGCCGAGCGGAACGAACGTCAGGCTGTCGGTGCGGGCCTCGGACGACTCGGGCGACATGGGCTCGTGGTCGGACGTGAGCTGGGGTGCCGACCTGGGCGACCTGTACCCGACGATGCGGGACTATCTGCAGTACCGGGTATGGCTGACCACGGCGGACCTGCAGGTGAGCCCGACCTTCTCCATGTTGAGCATCTGTCCGTATTTCCACCTCCTGAGCCCGGCCAAAGGCGCGGTGGTGGACACGCTGACGCCGACGCTGGACTGGGGCGACACGGTGCTCCCCGACTTCGACACCTACACGCTTTGGTGGGGCACGGACCCGACATTCGCCGACTACAACGAGGTTCCGAGCATCGTGGACTCGACGTACCGCATCGCCTCGGGCGTCGCGGACGGCGACGTTATCTACTGGCGGGTGAAGGCGTTGGATACGTCCGCGCGCGAAATCTGGGCGCCGGAGCGGGACTGGTCGTTCACGGTGGACCTGGGCGGCGGGGTGGACGTTGTTGACTTCGGCGCGGGCGCGACCGACGGGGGCGTTTTGGTCAACTGGCGCCTGTCGGGCGAAGAACCGTTTACGGTGCGCGTCCTGCGTGGCGACGGCGAACCGGAGGTTATTTCCGGCAACCTGCCCGGCGATTCATCCAGATACCTCGACCGGGACGTGGAGCCCGGCGGGAGTTACGCCTACTGGCTGGAGGTCGTCGAGGCCGACGGGACGGTCTCCCGCTTCGGCCCCACGGAGGCGGTCACCGTCCCCGGGGAAACGCCCGAGTTCGCCCTCTACGCGGCGTATCCGAGCCCGTCGCGGGACGTCGTCAACTTCGCCTACTCGATGCCCGAAGACGGCCGTGTCGTCCTGTCGGTTTACGATCTGTCGGGCCGGCGCGTGGCGACGCTGGTGAATGACGAACTGACCGCGGGCCGCCACGATGTCGCATGGGACTGCGCTTCCGCCCCGAGTGGCGTATACCTCGTCCGTCTGAGCGCGCCGTCGGGCGTAGCCACAAACCGGGTGGTCGTCGCCCGCTGACCCGCTTCAATGCGCTAAAAAAGGGGACCGGACGCCGGTTCCCTTTTTGTTGCAACTTCGGATGGTCGGGGTGGGCCTGGGGTGGGGGATGGCGGCGATTCTGGCCGCGATACTCGAGCTCCCCAACGCCATCACCTGGTGGTCCATCCTTCTGGGTCTTTCCTTCAGCGTCGTCGTCGGCCTCTTCTTCGGAACGTATCCCGCCATCAAAGCCTCCCGCCTGGACCCCATAGACGCCCTGCGGTACGAGTAGACGAGTAGATGACGAAAGAAGGCAGGGCCCTGCCTTTTTCAGATGTAGCCTTTTTTATTTTCCTCCAAGCCTTGACACTCGATTATTTTCGGACTAAATTAGTTATGTCAAGGGAGAGTAAGAAGGATGGCGGTGTCATGAAAGCCCTTCATTCAACGGTAATCCTACTTGTCCTGGCGTCCGTTTCCCCGGCCGGGCAGTGGCATGTTGAAGATGTGGACCCCTCTTTTCCGACCAGCGGTGGCGACACCTCAATTGGGTTAAGCAGCGCAGATGTACCTTATATAGCCTATTTTAACCAGAATAGATTGATGCTCGCCCACAGAGAAGGAGGCACTTGGAGCATAGAAACCGTAGACGAAGAGGGACCGTTCGAGTACTATGTATCACTTGAGCTGGACAGTCTTGACCGACCCTGCATAGCGTACTTCCAGTGGTATCCGGAAAGCAACCTGAAGTACGCCCGCTGGACGGGAACCGAGTGGCTCATCGAGACGGTTGACGCCGGTGACGCGGGACCTTTCTGCTCCCTGGCTCTGGACTCGTCCGACAGGCCGCGTATCGCTTACCTCGACTGGGATGTCAATAAGCTCAAATACGCCCGGTGGGATGGTGACAAGTGGCAATACGAATACGTCGAGACCGAAGATACCTGTTATTACATATCTCTCGCCCTGGATTCGAACGACCGTCCCCACATCTCCTATCAAACAGTTGACGACGACGAATTTGACTTGAAGTACGCCCATTGGGACGGCTCGCAGTGGCATGTCGAGATGGTGGACGAAGAGAGCAACTCGGGGGCTTATTCCTCCATCGCCGTGGATTCCCAAGATAGGCCTCACATAGCCTATAAACATATAAGATATGCAAGGTACGCTTATAAGGACGGCTCTGGGTGGCGTATCTACACGGTGGACCCCGAAGCTGAAACCAGTTGTGGAGGTTTCACTTCGATTGCGCTGGATTCGATGGACCTGCCCTACATCGTGGATTACGAAACGAGTGAGACTTTCGAATCGCCTCGATGCTCCTACTGGGACGGTGGGCGGTGGCGGACCCAATATGTGGACCCCTATAATACCAGTTATCGCAGCTCCATCGGGGTTGATGTGCTCGACCAACCCCACATGAGCTATATCGGTTGGTGTAAAGGTTTAAGAGCAATCGGCATTAAGTACGCCTGGTATGAAATCTTCTTCCGTCTTTTGAGTCCCGGGCGGGGGGAGGTCGTCACCACGCTCACCCCCACGCTGGACTGGTCCGATGATGACAACCCCGACCTCACCGGCTACACCCTGTGGTGGGGGACCGACCCCGACTTCAACACCTACAACGAAGTGACGGGTATACACGAATCGAAGTATACGATACCGAGCGGCATCGAGGACGGGGACCGCATCTACTGGCGGGTGAAATCCTTGGACGGCGGGGGCGGGGAGTTCTGGGGCGAGGAGCTGGACTGGTATTTCACCGTGGACTTGGATTACGACCCCGTCTATCACCTGCTCGAACCCGCCAAGGGCGAGGTCGTGTACACATTCCCCCTGACCTTCGATTGGCAGGACCAAGAGATACCCTGCCTGGAATCGTACACCCTCTGGTGGGGGACCGACCCGGACTTTATAACTTACAACGAGGTCACGGATATCGGCGAATCGGAGTATACGATAACGGGGGGCATCGAGGACGGGGCGCGCGTCTACTGGCGGGTGAAATCGCTGGACGGCGAGGGCCAAGAGTACTGGGCCGAGGAGCTGGACTGGTACTTCGACGTGGACCTGGGCGGCGGGGTTGATATTGTTGACTTCGGCGCGGGCGCCACCGACGAGGGCGTTTTGGTCAACTGGCGCCTCTCGGGCGAGGAACCGGCCGGTGTGCGCGTCCTGCGGGGCGCCGGCGAGCCGGAGACGATTTCCGGCAATCTGCCCGGCGATTCATCCAGATACCTCGACCGCGACGTGGAGCCCGGCGAGAGTTACTCCTATTGGTTGGAGGTCGTCGAGGCGGACGGGACGGTTAGCCGCTTCGGACCCACGGAGGCGGTCGTTGTTCCCGAAGAATCGCCCGCGCTCGTCCTCTACGCCGCCTATCCCAGCCCGTCGCGGAAGGTCGTCAACTTCGTCTACTCCCTGCCCGCCGACGGCCGCGCCGTTCTGTCTGTTTACGATTTATCGGGTCGGCGCGTGGCGACGCTGGTGAATGACGAACTGACCGCGGGCCGCCACGAAGTCGCCTGGGACTGCGCGGAAACCCCCTCCGGCGTGTACCTCTACCGCCTGGAAACCGCCGCGGGGTCGCTGACGAATCGTTTAGTAATCGGCCGCTGAACCCGTTTTACCGGGAAAGAGGGAAAGGTGTACCAAACACCTTTTCTTTTAGGATTTTTCGTGCTATGTTATTTTGCGTGTAAAGGGATTAAAAGAGGAGGAACCATGAGACGTGTTGGCTTAACTTTGTTTATCCTTCTTGTGGGGCTGATTTTCACCACATCTGCGCTCGAGACCTCGCAGACCGACTGGTCCGGCGGAGACGGCGTCCCCGGCCCGGTGACCGACTGGGGCAATCAGTTCAGCGCCTCCTGGACGATGAACTGGAGCAGACCGGGTGAACTCAGCCCTATCTACACCCCCGAGAAATTCCTGGTGTCCGATGCCGCCGAGGGGGTTGATTTCGTCCTTTTCGCCGATGTTGACGAAGACGAAGATTTAGACATCCTTTCCGTGTCCGAGACCGCAGGTGTCGTGCTCTGGTGGGAGAACGTGGACGGAACGGGTACGTCGTGGACGGAGAACACCATTCTAAGCGGCTTTTCAGGAGTTCAGCACCTGGACACGGCTGATGTGGACGGCGACGGCGACATGGACGTATTCTGCGCAATAACCCTCCAGTTCAGCGGTTCGGTTCAATGGATAGAAAACGTGGACGGCGCGGGGACGACCTGGACTAGTCACTCGATCGCGGGCTTGGGGGCCGGTACGTCGGTTTCCGCGGCGGATGTGGACGGCGACGACGACCTGGACGTCCTGGTCTCCGACGGTAAAAGACACATCGTCTACTGGTTCTCCAACGACAACGGCGACGGCTCGGTCTGGACCTCGCACACCATAGGACTCGACTTCACCGGGGCCGAGCACGTCTACGCCGCCGATGTGGACGGGGACACCGATTTGGATGCGGTGGCCGCAGCCAGAACCCTCAACGAGGTTGCCTGGTGGTCCAACGACGACGGTGCCGGCACAACTTGGACCAAGCACGCCGTGGCCAGCGATTTCGAGGGCGCCAGCTCGGTCTTTGCGGCCGACGTGGACGGTGATTCCGATAAGGATATCCTCGCCGCGGCGCTCGTCGGCGACAAGCTCGCCTGGTGGTCCAACGACAACGGCGACGGCACCGCGTGGACGGAACATGCCGTTTCCGACGATTTCAACGGCGCTAATGCGGTCCTGGCCGTAGACATGGACGGCGATTCGGATGCCGATATCGTCGCTTGCGGCATCGGCGGCAACACGGTCGCCTGGTGGGAGAACACCGACGGCAGCGGTTTGCATCTGGTCGAGTACGTTCAAACCGACGACTTCCGGGGTGCCTGGTACGTCAGCGCCGGTGACGTCAACGGTGACGGGTTGTGTGACATCGTCAGCGGCGCCGGTTTCGATAACGAGGTCGCCTGGTGGAACGCCTTTGTTTACAACGAATCGGGCAGGCTGAACTCCTCGATCCTGGACGTGACGGGTGAGACCGAGTGGGGATGGGTTCTGTGGAGCGCGGACATGCCGAGCGATACGAGCGTAGTGATGTCAATTAGGGCCTCGGACGACTCGACCAGCATGGGCTCGTGGTCGGACGTGGTCTGGGGCACCGACCTTGGCAACGTGTTCCCGACGATGCTGGGCTACCTGCAGTACCGGGTGGATCTCACCACTTCCAATCCCCACGTTGCCCCCACCCTGGCGTCGATCGGTGTCTGCCCGTACTTTCACCTTTTGAGCCCGGCCAACGGCTCGGTGGTTGACACGCTGACGCCGACGCTGGACTGGGATGACACGGTGGTTCCGGACTTCGACACCTACACGCTGTGGTGGGGCACGGACCCGGCATTCGGCGTTTACAACGAGGTGTCGAACATCATTGACTCGACGTACCGCATCGAATCGGGCATCGCGGACGGGGACGTCATCTACTGGCGTGTAAAGGCCCTGGACTCCTCGGTGCACGAGTTCTGGGCGCCGGAAAAGAGCTGGTCGTTTACGGTGGACCTGGGCGGTGGGGTTGACCTCGTCGATCTCGGTGCGGACTTGAGCGACGGGGGCGTGCTGGTCACCTGGCGTTTCGAGGGTGAGGAGCTAGCCGGGGTGCGTGTCCTGCGCGAGGTGGACGGTGAAATTACTCCTCTCCACCGCGATGCGCTTCCCGGCACGGCGACGCGCTTTTTGGATCGTGACGCCGAGCCGGACGTCGAGTACCGCTACTGGCTGGAGGCGACGACCGCGGACGGCGTGGTATCCCGTTTCGGCCCCACGGAGGCGGTGACGGTCTCCGGTGAGACGCCGGAGCTCGTGCTCTACGCGGCGTACCCGAACCCGTCCAGAGAGGTCATCAACTTCGTGTTCTCGCTTCCCGCGGACGGGCGGGTGGCGCTCTCGGTGTACGACCTCTCCGGGCGGCGGATCGCCTCCCTGGTGAACGCCGAGTTGACCGCGGGGCGTCACGAAGCGTCCTGGAACTGCGCTGAAATTCCCTCGGGCGTGTACCTCTACCGTCTGGAGACCGGCGCGGGGGCCTTGACCCAGCGGCTGGTCGTGAGCCGCTGACGGATCTTCTTCCGCGTTCCACGAGAAGGCCATTCGGGATAAATCCCGGTGGCCTTTTCTGGCACTGTTGACAGTACTGTTTTTTTAAGATAAATTAGGTAATCGGCTGAAGGTAGATTCCGAAACGGAGGTGCAATTGTGACTCGCCTGGGGTTGCTGGTCGTTCTGCTGGCTCTCGTCACAGGTGCTCAGGCGGACGAGTGGCACTTTGAGATGGTGGACGAAGGTGACTGGATTGGCTGGAAGAATGATCTCATTTTTGACAGCTCCGGTTTACCCCACATCGCCTACTACGACGTCAATTCCGACAACTTGAGATATGCCCACTGGAACGGCTCACAGTGGCTGGTCGAGATCGTGCATGACTGGGACGGCAGTTATATTGGTGGTATAAGCATCGTAGTCGATTCTGCCGATCGGCCCCGCATCGCTTACCGTGCGCCGTATGATGAAGGCAGTGCGTTATGGTACGCGAGGTGGGACGGCTCACAGTGGCGGCTAGAGGTCGTGGACCACGAGACCGAATGGGGTTGCGGTTATGACACTTGTCTCAGGTTGGATTCCCTGGACAGACCCCGGATCGCCTATGCCGCCAGTATCGGGGGGATCCTCGCCAAATTGAAGTACGCGGAATGGGACGGTTCCTCCTGGCGGATAGATACGATAGAGGACACGGGAAACGTGGGTTGGTCCTGCTCCATGGAGCTCGACTCCCAGGAACGCCCCAACATCGCTTACCGCGACATGTGCTACGAAAAACTGAAGTACGCGATCTGGAACGGTTCATCCTGGGATATAGAGATCGTGGAGGAGGGGAGAGGTGTAGGTTTTGGCATCTCGCTGGAGCTGGACTCGGATGACTACCCCTGCTACGCCTCCGTGGAGACCCACCCGCACGACGAGAACGACGTCAAATACGCCTGGTGGGACGGATCAGAGTGGCATTTCGATACCTTGGAATCCGGTCTTCACGTGTTGTATTGCATTTCACTGGCGCTGGATTCCGCGCATAACCCTCACATCACCTACTACGACTTTGACACCTCTCAGTTGAAGTACGCGCGTTGGGACGGGGCGTACTGGGAGATATCAAACTTGGGCAGGATTTTCATGTACTCCTGCATCGTGATGGACGGCGAGGGCCAGCCCTGCATCAGTTGCCATTCGTGGCCGTCCTCTCAGGGACTGGCGTACCTCTGGCACGAGGGCGAGTTCGGCGTCGAGACGGCGGAGCTTTCGGCCGCCCCGACGGACGGGGGCGTGCTGGTCGGCTGGCGCATCGAGGGCGAAGAGCCGGCCGGGGTGCGCGTCCTGCGGGGCGACGTTGAGCCGGTGGTCATTTCGGGCAATCTACCCGGCGGTGCGTCGAGATACCTCGACCGGGACGTGGAGCCCGGCGAGAGCTACGTCTACTGGCTGGAGGCGACGACCGCGG
>Ga0315289_10013790_pt1 | contig 11299 bp, 13 predicted proteins | sample YL17G11_40_MG_FD_203452 | JGI IMG/M metagenome (GOLD analysis project Ga0315289, IMG submission 203452) | Sediment microbial communities from Yellowstone Lake, YNP, Wyoming, USA - YL17G11_40 | ecosystem: Environmental > Aquatic > Freshwater > Lake > Sediment | place: USA: Wyoming | collected... | reverse complement strand
ATAAGTAACTACAATTCTGCCGTTGGTTACTACGCAATGGCCGGGATCTCAACAGGCTCTCAGAACTCAGCAATTGGTAGATTTGCACTTGGTTCAATCACAACGGGTATCAATAACTGTGCTGTAGGTGCTTATGCCAGCCAAGGGCTTACATCGGGTGGTTATAACGTATCATCTGGTGTTGAGAGTATGTACTATAATGTTACTGGTCTTGGTAATGTTGGAATTGGTTATCAAGCTCTTTATACTTCTGGTAAGACTGTAGTTGCTACTGCTATCGTTGCAAGTGCAAGTTACACAATTGTTACTACAGGTGATACTGATTTTACCCTGATCGGAGCGGCTGATTCAAATCCCGGTACTGTCTTTACTGCATCGGGACCGGGACTTGGTACTGGTACTGCTTGTTCAAATACAAACTATTCGGTTGCGATAGGTTATCAGGCACTCAAGGTGGCAACAGTTGGGCGTAATATTGGTATTGGATATCTGGCGCTTCAGGCTTGTACATCTGGTTCGCTAAATATTGCTCTTTCTGCTAATGGAACTACGTTACAGGCTTGCACAACTGGTGGTAGCAATATCGGAATTGGAACACATCAATGCCTTGCAGCTTTGACAACTGGAAGCACGAATATTGCTATCGGTTCATATTGTTCTAGTAATATCACTACCCAAAGTGGGAATATCTCTATTGGGCATACTTGTAATGTTGGTGGAACTTCCACAGTCGGCATGGGAACGGACACACTCCGCAGCTTTACCGGCAGCGAATCAATTGCTATCGGTAGTGGTGCCGGATTTAGCGCCACTTCCGGCAGCTATCATGTCTTCCTCGGTAATCAAGCCGGTTATCGTGTAACTACTGTCGATAGTAACGTCTTTGTTGGTTATCGTGCCGATCTTCTGTCTGCCACTCAGAGAACAAATTGTGGAGCAATTGGTAGGGATGCAAAGGTCGATCAGGATAATTCATTCTGTATCGGTGCGATGGGTGCCACTTGCTATCTGGTTGGTATTAACACAGAAACTCCTGGCGCACAATTCCACGTTAATTGTCGGGCAGATGCCACGAAAGGCATTATCGTTCGTGGATATTCAGCAACGCAGTCTGCTAACCTTCAGGAATGGCAACGTGCTGATGGAAGTTTGGGAATCGTAGTCACCCAAGGAGCAGTTGGAGCAAGCGCCCCAAGAGCAAAGTTGTTCTTCTACGATAGCGATGGCATCGTCAGCTCCATCTTCCGAGATGGCAGCGGCGGCAGTGCCTTGCGGATTCAAGATCCCTCTGCTATCCAGATCCGCATTAGTACCACCGATAGGCATTTCTTTAGCGCCAATCATTTTGGCATTGGTGACACCTCGCAGACCGTTGGGAATTACTGCACGATCAAGTCACCGTCTGCCACGAAGATCGGATTGATTGTCAAGGGTGCGGTTTCACAATCAGTTGATTTGCAGCAATGGCAAAATAGTAGCGATTCGGTTTTAGCATCAATCAGTTTGGCTGGTGGATTGCTTACTTCTGCTGCTCGTACCGTTGGTGTTAATTCAGTTGCTACAGCCGGTGGAACAACTGTTGGCGCTGCTACAGATCACGTTGTAGTCTTTACAGGAGTTTTAACTCAGACTTATACTCTTCCTGCTTGCGCTACTGGTAGACAACTCATAATTAAGAATCGTAGTACAGGTAATGTAACAGTAAATAGAGCAGGAGCCGATACGATTGATGGGATTACTACTTTCGATCTGGCCTTAAATGACAGCGTTATGCTTATTGGTAACGGTACAGACTGGACGATTAACTAAAGGAAAGACTTATGGCTTATCTATCTAAAGTACAACTTAAAGATCAATACGGCTTTTCCGCTGAAAATACACCATTGGATGAAGTTCGAACAGTCTCTCCTGTCCGACTGGTTGGTACTACATTTGAAGGTTCTGCTGTAGATACGAGTTTTTGGGCGGTTGCCAATTCCGGTACAGCGAGTGCTTCTGGTCAGGCGAATGGTGTGATGACTCTGACAAGCGGGACTGCTACATCGGGAACCGCAACGATGCAGTCTGTCCGTTCTGGCCGATATATTGGTGCAGCATCTAATCGTTATCGAGCGCAGATTGTATTGACTGCGGGAACAGCTAATAATATTCGTAGGTGGGGCGCATTCAATACTAATGATGGAGCATTTTTTGAACTCAATGGTACGACTCTGAATATCGTAACTCGTAGAGTCAATGGCGCAGATACAGCAGTAGCATCTACGAGTTGGAATGGTAATCAGACAGTTCCAACCTTGACTGACTGCAATACCTACGAGATTTACTACACTAATAAGAAAGTCTATTTTGTAATTAACGGTGTGCTTGCTCACACGGTTACTGCAACAACAACCACATGGTCAGCAAGCAAGAACCTTCCTGTTCGGGCTGAGTCCACGAATGATGCTGTTAATGCAAGTACGGGTGGATCAATTTATGTATGGGTTAGTACAATTGTTCGTTTGGGAAATGCTCAAACTGTTCCTCAGTGGAAATATCAAGCCGGAACAGGAACATTCACCTGTAAACTTAGTCAAGGTACTTTACATAGTGTTATTATTGGAGGAGTAGTATCCGGAGCGATTGTTACCATCTATGATCAGACAACCGGAGCAGTTCCTATCATTTGGGCAAGTGGAGCCATGCCAAATAATACCAACCCCTTTGTCATTGACTTTCAAGGACTTCCGTTCTTTACGGGGTTAGTTGTTGTCGTATCGGCTCAAAATTGTAATGTAACTGTAGTTTACGAATAGACTAAATAATAAGGAGAAATAAAATGGCTTTGGAAAAATCAGTCGAATTGGCAACGGGTGTAGCGGTAGAATATCATAAGATAGGAAGTATCTCCACTTATATTCCTTCTCAGAAACATATTAATTTTACTGTTTGGATGTATCTGAATAAAGATGCAAGAGATAATGATAAGCAAGCTATAACTCAGAAGCAATATCAACTTGATGGAGAATCTTTTGATGAGTTTCTTTCGGATGAGGAATTAAAAGAAGAGGGTATTAATCTTCTTACACAATTATATACCCACTTAAAGACACTTCCAGAGTTTGAAGAAGCCGAAGATTGTTAGGATAATTTATGGCAGACCAAGACTTTACCCTAGTAGCCGATTTAGTTTATTGGATGTATGACGAGAATGGTGATATCACTATGCGTCTAGATCCATTGCCACTCGCTCCTTATAATCGAGTTGTCGAGGGTGTTCCTTATTTGGAAGCCAAGGGTACTTATCGTACTCTTCCTGTGATTGCTTCGGATCAATATCCTTCACTTCGTTCCAATATGTCGATTGGGGTTAAGAAATAATGTCTAATCCTCCAACACTTCCTCAAGAATCTCCCGTTACAGTCATTAATCCCAATCAGATTGTTGTTCTTCTGAATGGTATATTTGCTAACGTCGATACGGTAATGACCTTTCAGGTTACTATTGAGAAGATGAGAGATGGCAATCCTAGTATTTGGGATACCGTTTTTGATTTTGGTCAAGTAACAGGAGTATCGGTTCCTGCTAATATCACAAAGACTTTCACTGATGCTTATGGTTATGAATTGACTTATAAGGTTCCAGTAGAAGGTATCTATCGCTGGAATGCTTGGGTAGCTTCGGAAGATAGACAACCAGATATTGCCAATGAACATTTCTATTCTTACTTTACTTCTACTTTCAGCTACTTCATTAATGATACTACAATTGATATTTGTGATCCTGATTGTAATAATGTCTATCCCGGTGCTTGTGATATGCGCTGGATTGATGGAGAACTTAGAGAATATTTCTGCTTGCGTGGCTTCCCCGTAACGGTTTATTTGATAACAAAGTATAATCCAATTTATGTCTTTGGCGAAGATCCCGTTAAAACATTTGGAGCTTCGTTTGTTACTAGAGCTATTTGGGAACCTTCTCCTGAAAATAAGAATTATGGTAAGTGGGAAAAGACTTCTGAAGAGCCTCTGCTTCTTCATCTCCATAAAGCAACCGTAAGAAAACAAATTCGTGAAGTTCTTTTAACTGCTGGAATATTCTCACCATTAACTGTTGAACTTCCTGATCCTCAAGTTACTAAAGAAGAAAGATGGAGAAGAGAGCTTCAAGAGGGTGATATGTTGAGAACTAACTTCAATAATATTCACTATGAAATTGATGGTGTAAAACAAGAACCAGATTTTATGTATTTCTTGAATAAGTATGTTTATCAAATTACTGTTCGTCCAAGACTTGTTGCTAATGAAAATCTTGGGGATATGCAGTCAGTTACCGAAGCAGAAGAGATTAGACAGCAACACGATACAGAAATTGCTGTTGAAGCCGAAAAAATTCTATTTTAAGGAATTCAATATGATAAAATTTTTGTTAAGTTTCTTATTCTTAACAACTTATCTCTATGCTGGCGAAGAAATAAAGTTAATCCAACAGCCCTCCGAAAAGAAAATTGAGATTCCTAAGATTACTTCTGAAGAGATTAGACAAAGTATTTTTCTTCTTTCTTCAGAAGATCCAGATAAAAGAATAGAAGCTAAAAATAAATTAATTGAGGGTAAAAATCAAACTGCTATCTATATGAAGTTCTATCTAAAAGGATTTAGAAAAGAATTTCGATATGCTTGTATTGATATTCTTAAAGAAATAAAAACTAATGATGCTCAATTAGCTTTGGCTCAAAGAGCTATATTTGACAAAGAACAAAATATTCGTAAGGGTTCTGCATCGGCTATTAATGAGATTCATTCCAGAGTAGCTAAACAATATATCTTAGATTTAGCTATGACTGATAATAAACAGATGCAAAATAAACTTGCTAAGGCTATAACAAATATCGGTGATGTAACTTATGTTGATGGTTTACTCAGCAGATATGATGAATATGTAAATGGTCGAGTAACGGTTAATATGAAAATGACTAATTATGATGCTACAAATTCCCGAAATGAAGTGATGCAGAGAACAGTAAATATGACTCCTACGGGTTCTGGTGGTGGAGTAGTCGGTGTTGTTGACTATCCAATACAACTTCCTGTTACACAAACAGTTGAAGTATCAACTACAGTCAATCTTTTTTGTAAGCTAACTGGTAGGGAAGAAGATAATAAATCTATCGAAGAGCTAAAATCTTGGTGGAATCAGAAAAAGAAAGATTTTAAATTCCCTGAATTGGATAAATAGGTTAGAGAGGAACTTATTATAAGGGAGAGAGAATGTTGAAGTTTGATGAAAGTGATATTTGTAAAACACGCCTAAATTGTATTCCTTGTCGCCGTGAAGTAAAGTTTCGTCAGCAGATGGAAAAGAAGTTTAAGGGACCGTGGGAATGCCCTTTGGGAATTCCTATTGATGCCAAGGATGAACAGTTTCCTCCAGAAATTTTTGAACGATTTCTTGAACAAAAAAAGCAAATCGAAGAAAGACAAAGGATTTATCAAGCTGCCGTAACATCCTTTGAAGAACTATCTATGGTTCTTAGTGGAGACAATCTAGCTAGATTAGAATCAATTCGAACTGCCTTTCTTCCTCAAACCAAAATAGCTTCTAAATGTCAAAATTCTGTCAAACAAATAGGAAAAATAGATCAATTATGTTGTGGTGGAACTATTAAGAAGGTAGCTGCTTTTGATTGTTCGAAGCATACTATTTGTACAGATAAGAAATGTCATACCTGTTCTGATTTTACCTTAAAGAAGGAAGTTAAATAATGTCTGCTGATATCCTTGTTCTTCTTTGGAATTGTCCTGATTGTACTCAGCTAAAGATGAACTTTGACTTTAGCAAAGCCTTTATGGATACGATAGCTGGAAAAAATGGAAATCAGCTATTGGTTTATTATACCTTCTCTAATACAGGTTTAAAGGAATTGTTAGCTAAATTAGATATCGAGGAAACAAATAAGGCTCCACTTCTAATCAAATCAACTGGTGTGGTTGAAACAAATTTACCAACCATGATTGATTATATGAGAGCTAATTACTAAGGAGATCTTATGAAGAAATTATTTATTGTACCAATATTGGCTCTTTGTCTTGTATTTAACGGCTGTGGAATCCCCGGACTCTTTGGTAAGAATGTTCCAAGCGGAAATCAGGGACAAATAGAACAACAAGAAACTAACAAGACTAAGGTATCAGGATCTATCAAGGGTAAAGTTAAGCTTCCTAATACACCTGTTCTCGATAAGTCAGGAAAACCTCTTCCAAATCAAATTATTAAGATAGATGGAATTGAAACTTCTTTGCCGCAAGGATCTACGGGAGAATTAAATCTTGATGGTGATGGAGATGCTTCCAGCTATACTCTTAACTCGCTACTAACAAAATGGAAATTAAATAGTGCCACAACTGGATTAATGATTTTTGGAGCAATAATGATTGCTGGTGGATGTGTTCTTATCTATTTTGGAGCTAGTGCGTTTGGATTTGCTGCTATAATAGCCGGATTCTCTCTTATAGCTTGTTCTGTATTAATTGAAAAATATCCCTTTGTTATATTGGGGATTGTTTTGATTGGTGTTTTGGTTGGTATATATTTTCTATATAACTACATAAGGGTTAATAAATTAAGTAAAGTCAAGGATGATACGATGATGGTGATTTCAAAAATTGCTGCTGAAATTGAGAAGCTTCCAAGCGAGATTCAATCACAAATCAAAAATAACTTACAGAAAGATGATAATTCTGCTATAATTAAAGAAGTTGTTACGGAGGCCAAAAAAAGTTAATGTCTTCTATCAAGAATATAATCAATCAACGGTTTGGCAGATTAGTTGCCTTGGAAATAGTTGGAAGAAATTTAGATCGAAGGGTTCTCTGGAGGTGTAGATGTGATTGTGGAAATGAGTGTATTGTTTCCGGAAAAAGTTTAAGAGGAACAAACACTTCATCTTGTGGTTGTTTACACCGTGAAACATCTCAAAAAATAGGTAAGTTAAATCGAGGAAGACCGTGTTCTGAAAATTTTAAAAGAGAACATTCCCTGCGAATGATGGGTCATAAAGTATCAGAAGAGACTAAGGAGAAAATTTCTTTTAGCCGTTTGGGTGAAAAGCATTGGAGATGGCGTAAAGATTTAACCACAGAAGAGCGAAAAAATGGTAGAAGTTATGATTTGGAGTTATATGATTGGAGAAAGAAAATTTATCGATTGTGTCATTATCGATGTATAGTTTGTGATTCTATAAGTTTATCTAAAAATCCAATTGTAGCTCATCACCTAAACGGATGGGAAATTTTTAAAGAAGAACGTTACAACTTAAATAATGGCGTAACTTTATGCCGAAAGTGTCACATTAGCTTTCATAAAGAATTAGGATTTGGTGATAATACAAAGGAGCAATTCCTTAAGTGGTACACTAAATCATAATTTAATGAACTTAACCCCCGATTGGTCTAGAATTCCTCTCTCTCCCGTTCTAACCTTTCGGGGGTTTTATTTTTATAAGTATAAATAGTATCCTAAATAAGAGGGATACCTAGAGAATATATGTCAACACTAGATGGTAAAAAATATATCAAGGGAACTCTTAAAGCGAATACTATTCGTGATAAGGATGGTCGCTGCTGGAAGATATCTGGACTTACAACTGAAAGCGAATTAGATCCGGGGGTTGTAGTAACTGATTTAAGTCAAGCGGGTATAGATGAAAGCTTGCCTTGTTGTGAAGAGTGTGAATGGACAGAGGAAGATGAAGTTGCTTTTAAAACAAGCAGTTCTTCTTCAAAATCTTCTAGTAGTATTGTTGAATCTAGTGAATCTAGTTCATCCAGCTCATCTGAGCCGCCACCACCCTATTATTATGGTTATTATGGTTATTATGGACCACCCGAAGAAAAATGTCCACCTGATTGTATAGATATTCTTTTACCTCCACCAATTGGTCCTCCTAAAAATATAGCTCTTTTAAGTTGTATTTTAGCTTGCCAATTTAAATATGGAGAAGCTTCTTGTGATCCAGCAGGATATCTTGTAGATAATGTTGGTCTTTATGATTGTCATTGTTGTTATAAAGGATCTAGTTCTTCATCAAGTTCTTTAAGTAGTCTTTCTATTATTTCTGCCAGTAGCGAAAGCAGCTTGAGCGTATCTTCTGCAAGTAGCCCAAGTAGCCCAAGTAGTTTAAGTGTATCTTCTGCAAGTAGCCCAAGTAGCGAAAGCAGCTTGAGCGTATCTTCTACAAGCAGCACAAGCAGCTTGAGCGTATCTTCTGCAAGTAGCCCAAGTAGCCCAAGTAGCGAAAGCAGCTTGAGCGTATCTTCTACAAGCAGCACAAGCAGCTTGAGCGTATCTTCTGCAAGTAGCCCAAGTAGCGAAAGTAGCCCAAGTAGTGCAAGTAGTTTAAGTAGCCCAAGTAGCCCAAGTAGCCCAAGTAGTGCAAGTAGTTTAAGTAGCCCAAGTAGTTCTTCATCTACCCCACCACCTGATGGTACTTGTTTATGGACTGTTGAATCAATATTTGATTGTGTTACAAATGAATTTGAAGAACCTACAAATGTACAACTTGTTGATTGTCGAACAAAATGTAAAGATGCTGAATTATCTTGGCACTATCTTTACCAACTTTCGGACACCGAATGTGTATATTCTATGGAATGGTGTACAGCTACGGAATGTTATACAGAAGGGAGTTGGAAAGTTTGCCAAGATAATAAACCAGCTACTCCTGCTAAACCAGCGATTTCTCCGGAAGACTGTCCTTGTTATACATCTTCTAGTAGCTCAAGTAGTTTAAGTGTATCTTCTGCAAGCAGTCCAAGCAGTCCAAGTAGTGCAAGTAGTTTAAGTAGTCCAAGTAGTGCAAGCAGCCCAAGTAGTTCTAGTTCTTCTAGCTCAAGTAGTTCTAAACCAATGGATACTCCCGTAGTGTGTACAGGTCAGGAGTGTGTTGATAAGGGTTGTGGTTCGGGTTATGATACTGGAGATAAGGGAGATTGTTCTGTATTAGATATTCAAACCAGATGTACAGCTAGATGTAATAGTGGTTATCCAGTAGTGGGGTGGTGTAGTGGTTGTTATAATTTCTGTATTCCTGGTGAGTATGGTGGTCTTTACTGTTGTTGTGAAGTTCAGTATTAATTTAGATTCAAACTATGGATACATTATGTCTTTAGAAAATTTCAAATTCATTGGTGCAGATCTTACTGCCAAAACGATTCGTGATAGTAGCGGTCGTTGCTGGAAGATTATCGGCCTAACTTCTAAAGAAGCAGTTAAAGGCTCTGATATCGAAAGTCCATCAGAAGCAGGATTTCAAAATACATTTGCTTGCTGTGCTAAGTGTGAGTGGACTGAAATTAAAGAACCTTGTGATACACCAGATAGAACTTATGGTTCTGGAGCGTGGGAAGTGATTGTTGGAATAGAATAAATTATGTCAGATCCTTTGCAAAGTACGATTCTTTACTTCTCTAATGCAGCCACGGCTAACGTTCTCAAAGATAAGAATGGTAGATGCTGGAAGCTATCTGGAATCATTGCTAAAGATGAATTGCCGCCCGATATAGAAATTACTGATATAAATCAATTTGAAATACTAGGCAATGCTGCTTGTTGCGAAGAGTGTGAGTGGAATAAAGAAGATAATCTTTTATTAAAAAATGAAATTGAATCAAATAGTAGTTCTAGTATTTCGGAAGATTTATCATCAAATAGTTCTTCTAGTTCTCAAAGCAGTAATAATTCTTACTACAGTTATGGATCTTCAAAGGTTAAGTGTTCGGAAGATTGCATTGATATAAAATTAGCAGGATTAATTCCTTCTCCTTATGATACTGCTTTATTACAATGTATTGCTCAATGTCAAATGATGTATGGAATGATATCATGTAGTCTCGCTGGATATCTTCAAGATGAACCAGAAAAAAGTAGCGAAGAAGAATTAGAAAAGGAAGATTTTTATATCTGTCATTGTTGTCTTCAACCAACCAGTAGTAGTTCTTTATCTTCTTCTAGTATAAGTATTTTGTCAAGTAGTTCCATTAGTTCTAGTAGCCAGAGTAGTGCAAGTAGTAAAAATAGCTTAAGTAGTTCTTCAAGCTCTTCTAGTAGTTCAAGTAGCTCTAGCAGTAGCTCAAGTAGCACAAGCAGCTTGAGTGTATCTTCTATAAGTAGCTCAAGTAGCTCAAGCAGCTTGAGTGTATCTTCTATAAGTAGCCCAAGTAGCACAAGCAGCTTGAGCATATCTTCTGAAAGTAGCTCTTCAAGTAGCTTGAGTGTATCTTCTATAAGCAGTACAAGTAGCTTGAGCATATCTTCTGCAAGTAGCCAAAGCAGTTTAAGTAGTTTAAGTGGCTCTAGCCTTTCTAGTAAATCTAGTAGTTCATCAAGTAGTTTAAGTGTATCTTCTGCAAGTAGCCCAAGCAGCGCAAGTAGTTTAAGTGTATCTTCTGCAAGTAGCCCAAGCAGCGCAAGTAGTTTAAGCGTATCTTCTACAAGTAGCCCAAGCAGCGCAAGTAGCCCAAGTAGCCCAAGTAGTGCCAGTAGCGCAAGCAGCTTGAGTGTATCTTCTGTAAGCAGCGCAAGCAGCTTAAGCGTATCTTCTGCAAGTAGCAAAAGTAGTCCAAGCAGTTTAAGTAGTGCCAGTAGTGCCAGCAAATCAAGTGCTTCAAGTGCCTCAAGTAAATCAAGTGCTTCAAGTCAAGGAGTTGCAACAGATTGTCCAAGTGGTTGTGAATATTATGACCCATATACAGCCGATTTTACTCAATCGGGCTGTATTGCTCTTATTCCAACTAAATGTAAAGCGAATACCTTCTGCCCCGGAGCAACTTGTAATCCTGTTGGATATTGTTATTATGCGAATAGTCTATGGAATGTTATGTGTTGCTGTAAATAATTAGGGAGAGAATATGTCGGATAATCCTCTAGAGAAATCCAAAGAAGAATTAGAGAAAATCAAATCTCGTAGCGAAATTGATATTGAATCGATATTTGATATTGTTAAAGCTTCATCGGGTGGAATTTCTACAATAAAGGGGAGGAAGCCAGATCATATTCCTATCAATACTCTTGATAAGATTAGAGAGAAGTTATCCGAGAAGCAATTAGTCAAAGATGATCGAGGAATTGAACAGAATGTTCCAGTTTATAGTGAAGAAGATAAGGTTAAGATTATATTCGGATTGCTTGCTGAGAAAGGACTTAACCTCCTTGATAATCTAGAGAAGATACTTGAGAAGGATGGTTATAAGTATGGTTCTGGTTCAGAGGGTGGATTTGAAGAGGGTTCTAATAAACTTGTAGACAATATAAATGATACCTT
>Ga0315289_10013788_pt1 | contig 11300 bp, 10 predicted proteins | sample YL17G11_40_MG_FD_203452 | JGI IMG/M metagenome (GOLD analysis project Ga0315289, IMG submission 203452) | Sediment microbial communities from Yellowstone Lake, YNP, Wyoming, USA - YL17G11_40 | ecosystem: Environmental > Aquatic > Freshwater > Lake > Sediment | place: USA: Wyoming | collected... | reverse complement strand
GGAGTGGTATCCCTGAAATCTCGAACCGAAATCGAAAAGGATAAAATCTCCCCGTTCGACCCTTTTCTGGCTTGCTCTTCCGTGGGGGAGAGCAGATCGTTTGCCTGAAGCGACGATGATGTCAAATCCCAGCGCGTCGGCCCCGTTTCTTTTCATGTGAAATTCCATCTCGAAAGCAATCTCTTCTTCGAGGGTTCCCTCTTTCAGGGTTTTCAGGGCGTGCTGAAATGCGTCAGAGGAAATCTGAATGGCTTTCCGCATGAGAGCCAACTCTTCCTCGTCCTTCACCATCCTGAGTAACTTGATCTCCTCCTCCATGGGGTGAAGTCTTGTCCCCTCTTCTAACCTTTTTGAAAGAGCGCGATGAAAGGACACGGTCAGGAAGGCCGCTTCGAACCCGATCACCTTCAGCTTCAGACTCGAAAAGAGAGAAGCGATCCCATCCGGCTTCTTCTTGTAGCGGACGATCTCAGCCCCTTTCACCTCCTGCTCCGCCTGGATCCAGTACCGAGAATCCGTCAGAAAAAAAGACTCTTTCTCCGTCAGAATGACAGCGGCATCACTTCCCGTGAAACCGCTAAGGTAACGGATGTTTTCGAGGCTGGTGAAGAGGAAACCGTCCAGATGGCCGGATTCCATCGCTCTTCGAACCAGATGCTTCCGTTTCTCATAGGGGGAATTCTCAGTCAAGGTTTTCTCCGTTCTCTTAACTTGTTTAGCCATTTTTCCAGATTCCGAACCTTCTTTGGAGCCGGAGAGATTGATTGCGTTGACCGGGAAAGGTCCGTGGGCAAGTCGGCTGGATGCCCTCGTCCCGCCCTGCCGGGATGGGTAGGGGGGGGAGCCGACCGTGTCATCCTATCGACATTAGCCGGATGCTCCTGAAGTGCCTGTCCCGTTTTAACGGGAGGAACAGGGAGTTTCACTTTCTCCTCCAGCTCTTTCAGTCGATTTCTCAACTCAACGTCCTCGGGATCACGCTCAGAAAGTGTCTTGAAGAGCGAATACGCTTCTTCGAGATGGCCCTGCTGAAGATAGATCTCAGCCAGGGTTTTTGTGACAAGACGGTCCATGCGTCATCCAGAAAAAGTGTTACCCTCCTACGCAGAAAGCCGCGGTCCTTCAGACCGTGGACGCCGTCGGCCATAGCCTATGGCGTCGGACGATAAATGTGGAGAGGGTACCCTTCGAAGCTCTGAAGGAGCGTAGTAGGGTATACTTCGGAGGGTTCCGCCTGCCTGAGCGAACCCCCGCCTCCAGAAGCCTTGCGGAGGGCAGGCGCTTCGGCGTAGGCAGGCCCTCTGAGGCATGTGGAGCAGCCACAGTTTCTAGTCCGTGGAGGCTCCACCCTCACGTTAGAAGATCATGGATAAAAAGTCAAGATTGTTGAGGATTCTGGATCGGCAGACTATTGACACAGTGTGGAATATAAAATAATATTATGTCGCTCGGAGCAAGGAGTAGAAGCCATGGATAAGAAATATCTGTTTTCACCCGGACCGACGATGCTTCCGCCAGAGGTGCTCCTCAAAATGGCAGAACCCATCATGCACCATCGGGAACCTGAGTTTGAGAAGATGATGGAAGAGATCAGGGAAGGGCTGAAATACCTTTTCCAAACCAAGAACGAGGTCATGGTCTTTACGTCCTCTGGAACCGGCGCGATGGAGGGAGCGGTTTCAAATATTCTTGCTAAAGGGAACAAGGCCCTGGTTGTCCGAGGGGGTAAGTTTGGCGAAAGATGGGGTGAGATCTGTAAGGCTTACGGGATCGAGTTTGTTCCTATTGATGTCGAGTGGGGAAAGGCCGTTAGGCCTGAGCAGATTCGGCATGCCTTAGCCGAAAATCCGTCCATCCGTGCCGTCTATACCCAAGCCACAGAGACGTCCACAGGGGTGAAGCATCCCATTCGAGAGATTGCGGGAATTGTTGGAAAGTATCCTAATACAGTGCTCGTTGTGGATGCCATCACCGGGATCGGCGTGTTCGATCTTCCCATGGATGCCTGGAATCTCGATGTGGTCATCAGTGGTTCTCAGAAAGCTCTCATGCTTCCTCCCGGGCTTTCATTCGCGGTTTTGAGTGAAAAGGCTTGGACATTTGTGGAGAGGTCAAACCTACCCAAGTATTACTTTGACTTCAAGCGCGAGTTGAAGTCGACCCAGAAGAATCAGAGTTCCTACACGCCCGCTATCTCTTTGTTCGTGGGCTTACGGGAATCGCTTCGAATGATGCAGGAAGAGGGCCTCGAAGCCCTTTTTCGGCGGCACAAGAAACTGGCAGAAGCCATGTGGGCCGCTGTGAAGGCCCTGGGGCTTGAGCTTTTTGCTCCGGAAGCTCCGAGTGAAGCGGTCACAGCGGTCAAAATCCCTGAAGGCATTGACGGCGTGAAATTGCAGAAACTGTTCTTTGAACGATTCGGAATCACTGTGGCTGAAGGACAAGACCGGGCCAAGGGGAAGATCATCCGGATTGCCCATCTCGGCTACTACGACCGGCTGGACATGATCATGGTCATTTCTGCTTTGGAGATGCTCCTCAAACAGATGGGACACTCGTTTGAGCTGGGCAAGGGCGTTAGAGCGGCAGAAGAGGTGTTCCTGAAGGAGTAATACGAAAATCATTGCGTGAGGTGATTGATTTGCAGTCGGCGAGCAAAGTTCTGGTGAGTGATCCCCTATCCAACAAAGGGTTGGAGATTCTTGGCAAGGCGAAAAACCTGAGATTCGATCTTAAGCCGGGACTCTCGCCCGAGGAACTCAAGAAAATTATCCCTGACTACGAGGCGATTATTGTCAGGAGCGAGACGAAGTTGACGAAGGAAATCATCGAAGTTGCTACTCGCTTGAAGGTGATCGGACGAGCGGGGATCGGGGTCGACAATGTAAATCTTGGCGCTGCCACAAGAAAGGGGATCGTCGTGATGAATACCCCTCAAGAGAACGCCATGGCAGCGGCCGAACTCACGATCGCCATGATGTTCTCCATTGCGAGAAGGATTCCTCAAGCCACGGCTTCGATGAAGGCAGGAAAATGGGAAAAGAAGAAATTCATGGGTCTGGAGCTGTACAGGAAGACACTCGGAATCGTGGGTGTGGGAGTGATCGGAGCGATCGTCGCAGACCGGGCTAAGTCGCTCAGAATGAGAGTGGTGGCCTATGACCCTTATCTTTCGAAGGAGGCAGCCGAGAAAAAAGGGATCGACCTGGTTTCATTTGAAGAACTTCTGGAAAGGTCTGATTTCATCACCGTTCACACTCCTCTGACAGATGAAACACGCAGTCTGATCGATAAAAAGGCACTCCGAAAGATGAGAGACGGGGTCATTCTCATCAACTGTGCCAGAGGTGGGATCGTGAACGAAAAAGATCTTCAGGAAGCGATCAAAGAGGGCAAGGTGGCTGGAGCAGCCCTCGATGTCTTTGAAAAGGAACCCGCCGTTGGCAATCCTTTGGTCGAGTTAGACGAGGTGATTTGTACGCCCCATCTGGGAGCGTCGACAGGAGAGGCTCAGGAGAATGTGGCTGTGGCCATCGTCCAGCAAGTGGTCGACTTCTTGCTCCTCGGAGAAGTTCGCAACGCCGTGAACATTCCATCGGTCAGCCCGGACATCCTGCCCCTCGTGCGGCCCTTCATAGAATTAGGAGAGAGACTGGGAAGCTTCTTGGCTCAGATGGTCAGTCATGCCATCGAAGAGGTCAGCATTGACTATCACGGCGAAGTGACAACCTATGGAGTTAAACCGATCACGAGTTCGGTCTTAAAGGGACTGTTAAGTCCTCATCTCGGTGAGACGGTTAACTTTGTCAATGCCCCGGTGATTGCCAAAGAGAGAGGGATTCGAGTGGTCGAGTCCATCCACACCCAGGCAGAGGATTTTGCCAGCTTGATGTCGATTACCGTTCGATCCCAGGGGGACGTGAACACCATTGCCGGGACCCTCTTTGGGAGAAAGGAATTGAGAATCGTTCGGCTTAACGATTTCTTGATTGAAGCGATTCCAGAGGGGGATATTCTCTTGATTGACAATGATGACCGTCCGGGGGTTATTGGAAACCTGGGGAGGGTTCTTGGAAGCAAGAACATCAATATTGCTACGATGGAGCTCGGCCGGGATCGAAAGGGTGGAAAGGCTATCGCACTCATCCATCTGGACAATCCCTTACCTGCCGGGGCTCTAGATGAGATCCTAAAAATGCCGCATATCATTGCGGTCCGTGAAATTCACCTCGAATAGGCACAAGGGAGGATGAACGTAGAATGCCCGGTATAGTCATTGTCGGAACCCAATGGGGGGACGAAGGGAAGGGAAAGATCGTCGACCTTCTGACCCAGTACGCTCATATGGTGGTTCGATTCCAGGGTGGGAACAATGCAGGCCACACGGTGCTGCTGAAGAAAGAAAAATTCATCTTTCATCTCATGCCCTCAGGAATTCTCTATGCGGATAAGAAGTGCGTTATCGGAAATGGGGTGGTGGTAGACCCCGCCGTTCTCATCGGGGAGATCGAAGAAGTCAAGAAGAGGGGTTACCTAAGAGACGACTCACAACTCATGATTAGTGAGCAAGCCCACCTCATTCTTCCGTATCATCGAAGAATCGATGTGGCCCGAGAGCGGATCTTCAAGATCGGTACGACAGGTCGGGGGATCGGACCTGCCTATGAAGATAAAGTGACGAGGTATGGTATCCGAATGGTGGACCTCGTGGACGAAGAGGTCTTCAGAAGGAAATTGGAGGCGGCCCTGGTCCAGAAAAATATCTATCTGACTCAAATCCTGAAAGAAGAACCTTTCGAGTTCTCAAAGATTTTCGAGGAGTTCCTTCAGTATAAGGAGAAACTGGAGAGATACGTCCGTAATACTTCGTTGGCCATCTATGAAGCAATCCAAGAAAGGAAGAATGTCGTCTTTGAGGGAGCCCAGGGAGCTTTGTTAGATCTGGATCATGGAACCTATCCCTATGTCACATCCTCCAACACAGTGGCGGGTAACGCGTGTGTCGGTTCTGGCGTAGGACCTACCATGATTGACTCGGTGATGGGGGTGGCAAAAGCTTACACCACACGGGTAGGAGAGGGGCCTTTTCCTACGGAACTGTTTGATCAGGTGGGTGAGAAAATCCGTGCCACAGGGGGGGAATACGGTGCCACGACAGGAAGACCGAGGAGAGTGGGCTGGTTCGATGCGAATATCGTAAGACATTCGGTCAGAATGAGCGACATCCGAAAGATGACGATTACGAAGCTGGATGTACTGAGTGGGCTCGAGAAGATTAAGGTCTGCGTGGGGTATCGCCTGAACGGAAAGGTGATTGACACCGTGCCGTCCAACCTGGATGTGCTCAATCGCTGTGAACCTGTGTACGAGGAGTTGGATGGCTGGAAAACGGAGATTAAGGGAGGGAAAAACTTGTCTGACCTTCCCCAAAATGCCCAGCGTTATCTTCGGAGACTGGAAGAGCTGGTCGGAGCGAAGATCGAGATGGTCTCCGTGGGGTCCGAGAGGAACGAGACCCTCGGCGTCAAGAATCCGTTCTTGGATTTCGCTTGACAACTCAATGGGATTCCCTTAGTTTTGAATGGATAGGGCCGTTAACTCAGGAGGTAGAGTATCTGCCTTTTAAGCAGAGAGTCGTGGGTTCGAGTCCCGCACGGCCCACCATAAAACAAGATGCAATACTGGAGTGATGGAGTAATCCGAAAGAATATTGGAGTGATGGAGTAGTGGAGTAATGGGATAATGGGGTAGAATATTGGAGTGATGGAGTGATGGAACAATGGAATAATGGGTTTAAGACCAGTTTCTTCAAGAAAATGTTTTACCTATTAACGCACTACTCCAATATTCCATTACTCCATTGCTCCAGTACTCCATTGTTGCATTTCTTTTCGGCTGTCCCCATCGTCTAGCCCGGCCAAGGACACCGGCCTTTCACGTCGGCAACACCGGTTCGAATCCGGTTGGGGACGCCATTAATAAAGTCAAGGGGTTAGGAAATATATCCTAACCCCTTTTTCATGCTCGAATTTTAAACTCCCAACCACACTCCCAACATAGATCAAGGATTAATGGTCCTCGTGGCTTAACAGGATGCCCCAGGAGGATTGCTTAATATATCACTGGTGTCAGCACAGTTCCATAAGAACCCTTGAAAAGAAAGTTATCGTCAATGTCGTTAAAGCCGCCGGTGAGTGTACCGGAAATTACAAATTTCGAAGGCACATTCTCAGCAGTTTCGGTTTGTGTTCCGTCTATCCCCAAGAACGCAACCCCATCTGTTCCTACACCTGTGCCGTCAGGATTGAAAGCACATAAGAAAATTGCCTTAAACCCTGTTTTCAGTGGGTAAGTTGGGCTAGCAGGTCTCTTTGAAATCACTGCGGAATTTTCCCCTAAGCAAGATATTACTTGCACGTTGCTGTAGTCGTATATCTCTATGGATACTGGATTGCCACTCCCATCTTCAATTGTCAGGTCAAAATGTGCCTCCCCCCCGCCAACTCTTACGTTTTCGGTCTTAAAATATTGACTGCCATCATCACGTTCTCTTTCTTCTGTTGACGTTGCAATGAATGGACCTGTCCTATCAGAGTTTAAAAGTTTTCCACTGAATAATGTAGTCGTTTGCGCATTGGCAAAACCCATCCCAACCAGCCAAAACAGAATTGTGATTACCATTACCTTTTTCATGTCTTCACCCTCCTCGTTTGATTTGATTGCAATAGACGTATTTTTAGCAAAAATCGTACCACTCTTGCGCATTTTTGTAACCTCCCGTCACTCCTATCCATTCCGTTTTTTGCTTGAAAAAGGGGAAGCTACTTAAATGACAAGAAACTTCACAGTGATGCAAAAAATACCCCTCCAGATCAGAGTGGGCAGGAGAGAAAAGTTTGAGGTAGATTCCTCTCCCGTGACCCAATCTCAATCCCTTCACCATTTCTTCCTGTACTCCACAATCAGACATTTTAGCGAAACATGCTTGATTTCGATCGAAATTAGTAGCCGGAGTAGACCCTTCCCGTAAAGACTCTGGAAACTCCCGCCAGATATTGCACTGCACTTTCTCTTTGACAAACATGACAGACTTTGCTAATAGAATTGACACTCGCGGAGATTTGTCGCGAGGATCGGCGTTCCAAACAAATGAGGAGGAAGGGGAATGAAAAGTTGCTTGAACAAAGTCACGCTGATGATTGCGAATATCGTTTTGTTCTTGGTTTGTTTCAACGTGTTTGTCTTGTTCGGAGCAAATTGTACCGAGGACTCTTATCACCTGACTGTTTCTGGAAATTCAAGCGGTTTTATCGAGTCCACTAGAATTACATGCGAGGGCAACCCCGTACGCCTATGGTACACGGGTTTCTCGGTGCCAGGCGACGGAGGAGGGTTATATTCGGGAGTGGAAGCGATATTGCCTTGGGCTACTCTTTCACCGCCGCTGAAGTATTTCCCTCCTCAGGTAGGCCATAAATGGCAGGACCAGGGCTCGAGTGGTGTATACCCCGTGAACTCCGTGGCAACAGTTACAAGCGTAAGCGAAACGGTGTCGGTCACTGCGGGCACTTTTATGAACTGCGCCAAGGTTGAGGAAACATTGCTCTACCCTAAGGGATACGAAACTGGGCAGCCGCATCCCATCAAGTTTGAGAGGTGGTTTGCTCCAGGGGTGGGGCCAGTGAAGCTCTTGATTACGCATGAGAACGACGTCTCATATTCGGGTGAACTCATATCCCATGCAAATATCACCGCAGACCCAGGAGATTACTTCCCGCTTGGAATGAATTATACGTGGACCTTTGAGATGAGCGATGGGAGAACAGCCACGTGGACCGTAGATGATTCTCAGAGCCAAGCCGAATATGGTTTCGTTTCCCCCAGAAAAAAAGATTTCATTCCTGCAGGGTCGCCGTATACCATCATTTGGGGAGCGCCGCCCGAAGTCACCCTTGTCAAGCTGAGGTACTCACTGGACAACGGATTAACTTGGAAAGTGTTGAGTAATAATGAGACAGGGCCAAACTACGCATGGGATGTTCCGCTGGTCAATGGCAATAAATCGAATAGTCTGCTGAAATTAATTGCCTATAATGGGTCGGGAGCAAGAGTGGCGGCAGAGACAACGGGTCCCTTTACGATAGAGGTGGTAAGGCTCACGTCTCCCAATGGGGGTGAACCTTCCTTCTCATCCCATCAAGAGATTACCATTAGCTGGGCCACCTATGATACAGTAAGTCCTGTCAACCAGGTACAGCTCTCTTACTCCCTTGATAACGGAGTGACCTGGAAAGCGTTTACCGCTCAACCCCCTTCAGCCTCTAATCCGGGGAGCTTCTCAGTGACCCTCCCAACCGTCACCAAGACCAAATCTAAGTGCAAGGTAAAAGTAGTCCTCAAGGATGCCAGCAACAGAAAAGTAGGTAGTGATGTGAGTGATGGGGTATTCACGATAAGCCCTTAGCTTCTCAAGGAACAGGGGGGGGCGGGGGGCCACACCCTAGCCCCCCGTTCTATTCATACTTTCTCAATGATGCGTGCTTCAACCGGTAATCACCGATTTCTATGATTACAGGTCGCGCAGGATTCAAAGGTGTTACTTCACCACAACCGGCACCTTATGATTACCCTTCTTCTTCGTTTCGGATCGTCTCCCCTGGAATTATCTGCTACCCAGTGCCTTTTTCACAAGCATGGCAGTAATCCCGGCCAGGGCAGCCTTGGCAAGAGGGCTGCTGAGTATGCCCCCGGCACTGCCGCCGGCGCTGCTGCCGGTGCTTTTCCCTCCAGCAAGCCCACTGAGAATCTCGCGAAGCAGTCCCGGTTGCTGGTGAAGCTGACTGGTGATTTGAGAAAGCCAGTCCAAATTTCCAAAACTTTGTCCTCGACCTGGTGTGAGCCCGGGAAGGCTGAGCCCTCTGCTTTGTGCCTGACCCGCCAGCATCCGACCGAACTCTTCTCGATCTACCTGGGAGAGGCGTCCAAAGGCATCACGGGTTGCCTGCTCGTAATCTGAGGAAGATACCTTGTGGGACACTTCCCCATAACGGTTCAGGACTTCCTGGTCATCATAGCCTTCCGAGGGGTCACCTTCTTCGAACCGATTGAGGAAATCTTTAAATCCTTCTTGTGCCTGACTGCTCCCTAGTAACATTTCCAATAAGTCCATCATTGACCTCCTTTTGTGATGTTGCAGCCCATGCTCCCCGGGATTGATCCTGTAGAAGGATGGCCCTCGCAAGGGGTCCATCTCAAGCGGAAGAAGAGCTGTTTTTAAGACAAAATGGCCTCACAGTTGATTAGTATTGAAGGTATCGCAGGCCTGAGGATTGCCGGTCTCGAATCCAAGCTTGAACCAACGCACGCGCTGGGCAGCGCTCCCATGGGTAAAGGCATCCGGGACCACGTGACCCTGGGTCCTTCGCTGGATGCGATCATCCCCAATCTGGCTGGCAGCATTCAGCGCTTCCTCAATGTCTCCTGCCTCAAGGATTTGGCGACTCTCATCGGCCTGACGGGCCCAGACTCCTGAGAAACAGTCAGCTTGCAATTCCATCCTCACGGATAATTTGTTTCTTTCCGAAGGACTGGCTCGCTCCATGAGTTCGTTCACCTTTCCGGAAATACCCAAGAGGGTTTGCACATGATGGCCCACCTCATGGGCAATGACGTAGGCCTCGGCAAAATCCCCTGAAGCGCCAAACCGCGTCCGTAGGTCTTCGAAGAAGCTCAAATCCAGATAGACCTTGTGATCGGACGGACAATAAAACGGCCCAACTGCTGACCCCGCCATTCCGCACGCCGACTCGACAGCCTCCGAATAAAGAACCAACGTCGGCGGCTGATAGGTTCGTCCCATCTTTTGAAAGGCCTCGTGCCACACGTCTTCAGTCTCGCCCAGTACCACAGCGACAAACTGGCGTTGTTCGTCGTTGACGGCCGGCCGGTCGCCTGGCTGAACAGAGACAGAGGGACTTTGTATGTCCGGTACGCTCTGCAGCAGAACAGTCGGATCGATACCCAAAAACATTCCGATCACCACGATTGCCAATAGACCGAGGCCACCGATACCGCCAATCTTCGCGCCACGAGGGATCGACATCCCCCTCCGGTCTTCAACGTTGTCGCTCTGTCTGCCATCTCTCCATCGCATTTTGTTTCTCCTTTCACGGGCAAGTCGGCTGGATGCCCGGCGGGCGGGAAGGCCGAGCCTGTAGTTATATATATGTTACCCGGAAGCCCCGCCTGCGGTAAGCATGGGCAGGTAGCTTCACTCAAATTATTATAAAGAATTGTCAGGAAATATCAATATAAAAAATCAATATCAATCGAGCTTCCCTATGGATGACCAATAGTTAGTCAACTTCTCGCGGTTTTACCAGGATATGAATCAATAAAAGGCTTGCATTCTAATTTAAATGTAGTATAATTACTTAATAGTAATTATTATTATCTAATTGATTGAGGAAGATGGAAGTCAAAGAGCTTGAAAAGCGAGTCGATGCATTCTCTCAGGTCTGCCGGCGTTGTAGCGTCAAGGCAACCCACCAGCGCAGAGAGATCTACCGTGAGCTTGCGAGCACGAACGAGCATCCTGATGTCGAGACGATTTATGCCAAGGTGCGCAAGCGGATCCCTGCCATTTCACTTGATACAGTGTACCGGACACTTCACCTGCTCGAAAAGAAAGGCCTCATCACGCGTGCAGGATTTCATGGAGACAAAACGCGTTTTGATGCAAACACCGACCGCCATCACCATTTTGTCTGCACCGAGTGTGGATTCATGGGAGATTTCTATCACGAAGAATGGAATGACTTCCGGGCTCGAAGCGACGTACGGGCCATGGGCACGGTGAATTCCATCTATGTGGAGGTAAGAGGCCTCTGCAAGGCATGCCAACGAAAACGGCACGATAAAGGATAGTCAATATATTCCGCTGTATTTGTTCCGGACTGCTCAAGTAAATGAGGTGTAAGTAGTAAAAATTCTATTCAAGGAGGAAAACAATGAAGAAGAAGTTGACCAACGTAACAGGTTCCCCAGTCGCAGATAACCAGAATACACTGACCGCAGGGAAACGAGGGCCGACGATGCTTCAGGATGTCTGGTTGATCGAGAAACTCGCCCACTTTGACCGGGAGGTTATCCCCGAGCGCCGCATGCACGCCAAAGGTTCAGGGGCCTACGGCACATTTACTCAAATTTTCGTTAACAAAAAGGGCGTAAATGGGTAGGATTTTAACAAATAGCAAATTGCAGTATAATAATTGTTAGCTAGATGGGCATTGAAACACGAT
>Ga0315289_10013787_pt1 | contig 11300 bp, 9 predicted proteins | sample YL17G11_40_MG_FD_203452 | JGI IMG/M metagenome (GOLD analysis project Ga0315289, IMG submission 203452) | Sediment microbial communities from Yellowstone Lake, YNP, Wyoming, USA - YL17G11_40 | ecosystem: Environmental > Aquatic > Freshwater > Lake > Sediment | place: USA: Wyoming | collected... | reverse complement strand
GATGGCGCAGGCCCATTTCCTGTCTTATTGATGCTTCATGGTTGGACGGGTGATGAAAATTCGATGTGGGTATTCGCACCGCGTTTGCTTAAGAATTCCTTGATGATTGCACCACGAGGGTTATACACAACCAAGGGTAGTGGATACAGCTGGCATCCGGAGATATCTAAACCCTGGCCTTGGGTGAGTGATTTTATGCCAGCAGTGGAAAAATTATTCGACACGATATCCAGTAAAAATCTACCAGAAGGTGATTTCTCAAAATTTCATATAGTAGGCTTCAGCCAGGGGGCAGCTATAGCGTACACGATGGCGATCTTGTATTCGGAGCGAATAGCCAGCTTAGCGGGTTTATCGGGGTTCCTGCCTGATGGTGCGTCTGCCTGGATGGGAAATGAGCGATTGAAAGGACTGCCAGTTTTCATTGCCCATGGAACCGAGGATGAGCGAGTTCCGATTGAGCGTGCAAGGATGAGCGTGGATCTTTTGCAGAAGGGTGGTGCGTCTGTCACTTATTGCGAGGATAATGTTGGGCATAAATTAAGTACAAAATGCTTCCGTGGATTGGAAGCATTTTATCAGCGAGTCAATATCTAGGCCTACCAGCGGCTTGTTAGAGAATTGAGTCCATCATACCCGATATTGCTTGATAAACTGGTGAATCATTTCCCAGTTCAACCAGGGGTGTTCCACTGAATTCAAAGTCACTTAATTCGTCATCGGTCGAGATAGTTCCCAATAGAGGGATATCCAGATTATTTATTTCCGCTTGCAATACAGGAGGAAGCGACCCCGGCAGTCGATTAATGATCAAGTAAGCGTGCTCAATCCGGATGTCCAGCTCATTGCGAAAAGAGGCGATTCGCTCTGCCGCTACGATGCCGCGTTGGGTGGGATCGCTGACGATCAACAAATGCTGAACATCACGCGTCGTTCGCCGGCTTAGATGCTCCATACCTGCTTCATTATCAATCACAATATAACGATAGTTCTTACTGATGGAATCAATTACTTCCCGTAAGTTATGATTAACTGCACAATAGCACCCTGTTCCTTCAGACCGACCCATGGCGATCAGATCAAATGCTTCGCCTTCTGCCAGTGAAGCACGAATTTTAAGATCCAGGTAATCGTGCTTGGAGATACCACCCGGAAGTGAACCCATGGCAGCACCCCCACCAACAATTGAGCTTTTTACCTGCGCCAGCATGTCCTCACGTATGTCACCCACGGTCCAATCTAAATCGAGTCCGAGCACTATATTCAGGTTACTGCTTGGATCTGCATCGATGGCGAGGACCGGACCAGGTTTGTTTTGAACCAAATATTTAATCACCATCCCCGCGATGGTGGTTTTACCGACCCCTCCCTTACCTGCAAGAGCGATGGTAATCGTCATTCAACCAAACCTTTCACCAGCTGGGCATCAAGCTCATTCACCATTAACTCTGCAGCCTGTCGTAAAGCAGGGACGTGATCATACACCGGAATCCCCAACCGGTCGGCTTCTTGAACACGGAGGTCAGCAGACATAAAGCCCAATATAGGTAATCCGGGTGTTTCAGTCTCAAGAAAAAACCTTTCTTCGTCATTTCGAACCTTATTACCCACCAACCAACATCGAGTGAGGCCAATATCATTTGCCAGCTGTAAAATCTGGCTGGCAGTCCCCAGGCTTCGCCGAGTGGGCTCAACCACAATGAGCATGGCATCCACAAAATCCACGGTTGCTCTTCCAAGGTGCTCCACACCGGCGTACATATCCAGGATAAGCACATCATCTTTGCGAAAGAGTAGGTGGGTAAAAAGTGTCTTGAGCATGGCAGCTTCAGGGCAGATGCAGCCTGAGCCTCCTGTGTCCACCGAACCCATTTCCAGCAGGCGAACACCTTTGTGAATCACACTGAATCGCTCGGGGATATCATCCACGCGCGGATTTAGGGTGAAGAATCCGCCAATCGTGCCTGGTTTGGCACCGGTTCGTTCCTCGATCAAGGCATCCATCTCTGCAATGGGATGAAGTTGGGCCCGTAATTCAGCGGGAAAGCCCAATGCACCCGCCAGACATGGAGATGGATCCGCGTCTGCTACAAGCACCTGACGACCTGCATCAGCATATACTTGTGCCAGCAGGGCTGCCAGGGTTGTCTTGCCTACACCACCTTTACCACTTATTGCTAGTTTCATTTAATCACCATAATTATAAAAGTGCCGAGAATTATAACCCAACAGAGAGATTCTCAGGCTTCACCAACCCCCTTCTTACCGCTTCATCCCTCAATACGAGCATGATTTTTTCCAGATCAAGCTCACGCGTGCAGGCGTCATGCGCAACTTGGAGCACTTCATCTGACCATAGTGTTCGAGATGTGAGCACTTCCTTGTCATTCATAATGACGAGTTGAATCAGGCTATCCAGAGGGATATCCTGGTTGTGGCTGAATTCGCCATTACATAGTTGACAGCCACGGCAGCGAATTACATCCTGCCCTGTTTTTGTTAAAATCAATCTGCGTAAAGACATTCAAAAAATTTACCGATAAATAGTCATCAACCGTTATATATAACCCGGTTATGACTTAGGAGGTGGGGCTGCAGGGGGTGTGAAATCGGGGGGTAAAATGCCTGATTCGGTGATTATGCGAGGCACGATCTCTTCCCAGCCGACAGCCATCAAATGAATACCATTGACACCTTTCTTGTTCTTTACTGCATCAATCAATTCAAGTGCGATTTGCACACCCTCTTCTTCGGCTTTGTCTCCGGCAGCTTCCATACGTTTGACAAGCTTCTCAGGGATGGTAACCCCTGGGACTTCCTCATTCATGTATTTTGCCACTTTCAAGCTTTTCAGAGGGGTAATCCCGATGAGTATGTATACCTTATCCAGGATACCGCGCTTTTCCAGGGCTTCGAGCCAGTCATCTAGGCCATTAGGATCATAAACCAGGTTGGTTTGGAAGAATTGTGCCCCAGCATTAACCTTTTTATGCTCGCGAATGGCTTGAATGCGTGGATCAGACGCAAAAGGTGATCCTGCTGCACCGAGGAAGTACTTTGGAGGGAATTTGATCTGCCGCCCATCCATGTAGATCGCCTCATCACGCATACGACGCAGGATCCACAGCATATGGACTGAGTCCATATCCAGAATGTCCATTTTTCCTTTCGGTATGCTGGACATCTCCATGCTATCTCCCGACAGGCACAGGATATTCCGTACTCCCAGAGCATTCGAACCCAACACCTCTGCCTGCAAGCCAATGCGCGTGCGATCGCGGGCTGCAATCTGCATGACAGGCTCTGCACCTGCTTGAATCGTGAACGTGCTGCATGCCCAGGAAGACATGCGTGGGGAGGCTGAGGGGCAATCGGTGAAGTTGATCGCAGCCACATATGGCTTAACGATCTCGATGTTTTTCAGCAGCTTGTTGGTAGCCACCGTCATGGGTGGAGCGACTTCCGCAGTCACCACGAACTCGCCAGCTTTCAGGCGTTTTTCAAGATTGGAGACGGGCTCCGTGTATGCTGGTGCGTGATATTCAGCATCACCATTCCACCATTCAGGCTGGCGAATGGGGCGAAAGACTGAGCTCCACGCTTCACTGCGTTTCGTGCCACCCGATAATAAGCCCCCGAAGAATTTTTTCCCACCTACTTTTTGGATTTGATGATAAACATCCGCCCAGGTTTCACCTCCGGTTTTATCCCAATCTAAAGGAGGAAGGACTTCCAGAAGCATCTCCTGCCGGCCCATCTTAAACGCGCGGTCGTAGATTTTATACCATACACATGGACGGGTCTTATCGACGTAACAGTATTCGGTGGTAGAACCGCCACAAGGACCGTTTCGTTCACCCTTTGGGCATTCCATCGGGCAGATAAAAGCAGTTTCCTGCAGTAAACAATTCCCGCACATGCGACATCCAAACATTGGTCCCTTGACAACCCGTTCGACTGACTCAAGGACGCGGGTGCCAAATGGCTCTCGCTTAAATGGGTAGTAAGGTGGCTGCCATCTTCTGGCAGGGGTAAATCCGGGCATAATCGACCTCCATCATGGCGATATGAATTTGGGCGGGGAGTGGTGATGTATCCACTCCCCATTTGGATCTGAATTACATTAATGGTAACAAATACTCGTACGCACTTAATGCAGCTTTAGCTCCCTCACCAACGGCAACCAGCACCTGTTCTGCATAAGTGTTGGTCACGTCACCGGCAGCAAATATTCCGGGTATATTGGTATGGTTACTCTGTTCAATGATGATACGCTTTTGCTCATCCAGTGCGACGAAATCGGCAACGATCTGTGAATTAGGCACCAATGCCATTTCAACAAAGGTTCCATCTGCCTGAAGCTCGCTAGTCTTGCCTTTCTTATCTTTAATAATTACGCTTTTGGCATAATCGTCACCTTTTACTTCCACCACCTGGCAACCTTCCAGGATGGTGACATTGGGTGCAACCTTCAATTTTTCATTCACATTGGTCACCTTGAGTTTATCGGCTGGGCAAACCAGGGTGACATGCTTGGCTACCGTAGCGAGTTCTGCAGTCGATCTCTGTGCCAGGTCTCCATCTCCGATGACAACAGTCGATTTATCAATGAATAACGGAGCATAGCTGAGGGCTGAGTAACACAGCCCACGCATGATGAATTCCTTTTCACCTGGGACATTCAGTAATTGCTGTCTGGTACCCGTTGCGATGATAACCGCCTTGGTTTGCAGGTCGCCGCCACCACGTGTTTTGACGATGAAACCTTTTTCATGGCGAACGATTTTATCTGCTGGTTCCATATGCCGGGCAAATTCAAGATATTCAAGCTCGCTCTTGAATTTATTGACAATCTCCAGGCCTTTGATGATCTGGTAATCTTCCACCCAGGGTAGGGCGAGGCGGAAATTGGTCTTCCCACCCAGATCCTTCGTGATGAGCAAGACATTTAAGCGCTTACGGATGGCATAAATCGTTGCAGTTAATCCCGCAGGTCCACCACCGACGACAATTAGATCATACATAGTTCACCTCGTTGATATCCTCTCTTTTACACAGGGGGTTTGCCAATGAAACCATCTTTCATCATCATTTGGGTCAGGTTGCGAGATCGCCCGATGATGTCAGTTGCGTTCTTGAATTCCTCTTCGTAGGTCGTCTGTATACGTGCCAACCCTTGTTCCTGGGCTTTCACGGCTACTGCAGCGGCCTCACGCGGGAACACTTCCCAGTCATCCATGTTGGGCAAAATGTGCTCGTTGGTGAGGTTTGATCCAACATGATCTGCCAGGGCTTTTGCCGCGGCAAAGCACATATCATCTGTGATGGTGCGGGCGCGCACATCCAGTGTCCCACGGAAGATACCCGGGAATCCAAGTGAGTTATTGACCTGGTTATCAAAGTCAGAACGACCCGTCGCGACAATGACTGCACCCGCAGCTTTTGCTTCCCAAGGCCATATCTCGGGGACAGGATTTGCACAGGCAAATACAACCGGATCTTTTGCCATTGTTTCAATCCATTCGGGAAGAATCACACCTGGACCAGAGCGGGAGAGGGCAACGACGACATCAGCACCTTTAATTGCATCAGGGATATTACCTTCGCGATTTTCACGATTGGTGATCTGGCATAATTTCCATTTGTCTACATACTCGGCTTTCCGCATTTCAAGGTCCTTGCGATGCTTACCTAGGATGCCTTTGCTATCCACCATCAAGCAGTTTTCAGGTTTCACACCCCAGCTAAAAATCAAACGCGAGATCGCCACATTGGAGGCACCTACCCCAATGAATGTAACCTTCACTTTTTCCTTATCCTTGCCAACCACTTTGAGAGCATTGATCAAGCCTGCAAGGGTAACGGTAGCTGTCCCTTGCTGGTCATCGTGCCAGATAGGAATCTCTGCTTTTTCACGCAGGGTATCCAAAATGTAAAAGCATTTCGGATTTGAGATATCTTCCAGGTTTACCCCGCCAAATCCGGGTTGGAGCAACAAGGTTGTATTGATAATGGCATCCGGATCTTTTGTATCGAGCATGATGGCTACACCATCGACACCACCCAGATACTTGTATAGTAATGCCTTGCCTTCCATAACGGGCAAGCCAGCCTTGGGACCAATATCACCCAAACCAAGCACACGTGTGCCATCACTGACCACAATGACGGTATTCCATTTATTGGTATATTCGTAGACCTTCTCCGGGTCAGCCTCGATTGCACGACATGGAGCGGCGACACCTGGCGTATACCAAATCGCAAAATCATTGAAATCTCGCACACAGCATTTTAAAGCGGTCTCAACTTTCCCTTTGTAGAATGGGTGCAAGACCATCGCATCAGCTGCAGGTTTTTTTGCCTTTGCCAGAAGCTCTTCGATAGTCACTTGTTTTTGATTCGTCATAAGTATTCTCCTATTGTTGCAAATAGCCATCAGCGTAGATGACTTTATTGAGCAGAATTTGTATTGTTTTCCAGATCGCTACTTGCTCGGGGTCGCTCATATCCACATCTTCGAGTTGCGGCTCTTCCATGGCAGCTATGCGATCAGCAATCTTCAGGTACAAGCGCCCAACAGGAGTACTGGCATCGCGCTGTTCAACGATGCGAATGACCTCGTTTTGCTCATGGTCAAGCGGATCCGCAATCATCATATTCATGCCAACCCCCATCAGCATGGCACAATAAACTCGATTGATCAATGGTCTTCCTTCGCGAGGGACAGAATTGGAGACATTGGATAATCCTACTGATATTGTCGGAGGCGGATCCCAGGCGAATTGAAGCGTGCGGATAGCCTCGATGAGATGAGGGCAATACTGCTGGCAGCCTGAGACAGTCAACACCAGTGGGTCAATGATGAGATTTTCCATAGGGTAATCGATTTCCATCATGCGGGGGATGAGTTTCTCAACCGCAATATTGACACGCTCATCCGCCGTTACAGGAACCCCGCTAGTCGACATGGTCAGGGCAATTAGGCGAGCGTTGTATTGCTTTGCCAGTAAAGGCACTTTTTCCAATCGTTCTGGCTCATCAGAAACGGAGTTGATGATTGGCTGGGCCTTGGAGACTGTCTTCAGAGCAGCTTCGACTCCCAGGATATTGATCGTGTCAATGGAAAGCGGCACATCCACGACCGCTTCCACGGTCTTAACGATCCAGGGGAACATATCCATCCAATCAACCTTGCGTGGACCCAAATTTAGGTCCAGTGCCTTGGCACCAGCTTCCACCTGTTTCACTGCCAGCTCTTGAAAGAATTTTGCATCTTTCACTTTTACGGCTTCTTTCACCTTATCTGAAAGAATATGGATGTTTTCACCGATGATGTACATTTGACCTCCTTAGATTTTATTGTTTAGGTTATGGTTTTATTTTCGACTGCAGCTGCAACGCTCGGAAAACTGGACAAATCGGTGTGGGGAAGGAACAGTGCGGACATAAATGCATCATAAAAAGTGTTATCAGCTGACAGTTCTATATATGTCATTTGTGAGGCAATATCTCTAATGCGATCACGATTACGCCAATCCAATAGCGCCAGATATGCACCTTGCACAGAGGTATTGCCCAGGAATTTGAACCGATCCCAGGGCATATCGGGGAGCAATCCGATTTGCACTGCTTTTTCCACGTTGATATATTTGCCGAAAGAACCACCAATCAAAATTTGTTCCACCATTTCCAGTGGTACCCCAACACTCTGCGCCAATACGGTGAAACCTGCATAAATCGCCGCTTTGGCACGCTTCAGGTTATCGATATCGACATTGTTGATGGAGATATCTTTACCACTTTCAGTCTCGCTTCCCCAGGCAATCACATACTCAGGGCCGTGTTCGCCTTCCCTGATTCGGGGATTAATCGCCGCGAGTGAGAGATTGATTGACCCTCCTTTATCCACAAGACCTGTCAGGAACATCTCAGCCAGCAACGAGATTAACCCACTTCCACAAATGCCGCGTGGCTTACTATTACCAATGACTCGATAAGTGGGCTCATATGGATGGGAAGTCCTTTCTCCAGAAATCCAACATTCTTCTATCGCACCTTTGGTAGCTCGCATGCCAAAGAGCACCCCCGCGCCTTCAAAAGCTGGTCCAGCGGAACAAGCGCAGGTGACCAGCCATTCACGGCTTCCAAGAACAGTTTCCCCATTGGTGCCAACATCAAGGAACAAGCTGAGCTTTTCGGTTTCATCCATCCTGCAGGCCAGGACACCTGAACTGATATCTGCCCCGACGTAACTGGCAACACCGGGCAGGCAATCGACCGAGGCTTCGGGGTTAATTGCCAAACCGATCGTTCCTGCAGTGATAATGGGTGGTTGGTTGACTGCTGTAATAAATGGAGCTAATCGAATACTGGTTGCGGGAATCCCTAAAAACAAGTGGGTCATGGTGCTGTTTCCCGCCACAGTAGCTTTGACGATATCCTGCGGTTTGGCTTTGGTTCGTTTGCAGGCCTGACCAATCAGCTGGTTGATGGTATCGAGCACGCGATTCTGCAACTCTTCACGCCCCCCGTTCTTGCTGGAGAAGATGATGCGCGAAATAACATCTTCACCTCGGCTGATCTGACCGTTGTATTCTGAGACCTGCGCTTCAACTTTACCAGTGATCAGATCGACAAGCCAGACAGTCACCGTAGTTGTGCCAATATCAATGGCAAGTCCATACATCGGGTCATCTTCCGGCACAAGATCGGGAATTACTGCTACCAGGCGTTCATCAGTCCTGGTACCGTCAATCTCCAGATGTGCATCGGTGATGACTGTAATCTGCCAATTGTTTTCACGCAAAATGGAGCCCAATGATTGAAGCAAATTGAGCGATGTGCTTATATTTTCGAGTTGGGCTTTCTGGCGGAGGGCAGTCTTTAGGCGACTCCAATCGTCTGTTTGGTCATCAATGCGCGGCGGGGAGAGTTGAAGGCTGGTCCGACGGACGGTTTGGGAGTATAAGGGATCGTAATCCGCAGGGACTGAGACTTCAATCGCGGTTCGATCTGTTGTTAGTCGCCGCTCAATTTTTTCCTGAGGTGGGACTGTGATAGAGACATCACCTTCAACAACTGACTGGCATGCTAATGCAAATCCTTGGGCTACATCTTCCGCACTCAGGCGTAAGGAACTGCGCCGGCGTACATCACCATGGGTAACTTGGATTGCGCAACGACCGCAGCGACCTTGCCCACCACAAGGCTGACCAATATCCACACCAGCCAGGCGCGCTGCCTCACTAAGCAATGTGCCCGTAGGAACGCGCACTGGCTTTTTTGTGACATCAAAGGTCACTGTGTGTTCAGTCATGAAGGTTATTTTCTACCGTTTTTTATTCCAACATCATTGCTATCAAGCAAATCTCAATATCAAAGGATGGTCTTATAGTGCTTGCTTCATGAAAGATGGTAAGTCGACTGCTTCGCGTGGACCAACCCGAATCTCCCAATCAGGTAATTCACCTTCGAGCTCGCCGGATAGGACCGCGACATGTCCGGGTAAGACAATACGCTTTCGTGAGACCTTATCAGCGACATTAAAGCCTTTGACAGCCTTGGCGATTCTCTCTGCATCGAATTTACCCGCAGCCCATGCAGTTAATACGCTCATGCCTTCAGCATCCGTCACTAGTAGCCAGGCCGGCAAGCCCGAGCCTTCAACCTCATTGGCGACACTGAAATAGGTGATACTGAAGTTTGTGGTGACCAATACCGGATCCTCTGGTTTTGGAGCGTTGATTTCGTAAATCCCAGGTTGAACCTGAATGGGTTTTTGCGGGTCGGTATAGATATTCTGGCGCAAGACCAGTAATGGGTAAATCATAGCCGGGTTGAAATGATCCAAGACAATGAAACCTGCATACTTGGCAATTGCTTGGGCAGCATGCACTGCTTCAATACCTGGGTCTCCCGCGTCGCCAGGGAAGGTGATTACTGGAAATCCGAGGGCCCGGAAGTTTTTCTTTACAGCCAGACGGCGAATGGTTGTGCCAATCGCTAGTCCTGCCCCTAGATCACGTCCACCTGGATCGATTACTAGATCTTCAACACCTTTTGCTTTGATTTTTTCGGTTAATTCAGCCATCTCAGCCAGTGATCCGGCTATCAGACCTAATGCTGTTTTACTTTCTTTTGCCAGATCTGCAAAGCTTTCCCAGTTCTTGGCATCAGCGCCATAGATCAAGGGGATTTCGCCCTGCAAAGCTCTCAGACCAGCTTTTGCAATGTTTACGTCCCGGGTCATTAAAATAATCGGGCGCTTGCTGGCTGAACGAACGGCTTGAATTGTAGCCGCGAATGCGTTTGCATCACCAGATGAGGAAGCTACCGCAAAACCATCCACGGTCAGGTCCATCCCGACGTAATTGACCGCGTAAGCATTCGCTGCGCTAACTAATGATTTTATTGCGTCGGCAGCCTGATTATCATAGACCCTGATAAATAGCCCAGGTTTGTTATAGAAGGTTTTGTCATGCCTGAAGAGGACAACCTCATTGCCGGCTTTTGCCTCGTAACCATCAGATTTGAGGGCTACAAGACGGATAGGTGGTGCAGCAGATTCTGCCAATTGCGTCTTCGCTTCAGGGGTGACGTATGGGCAGGCAGACAGCTCAACTTGCTTGGCTGACAACTTCATGGCAAAAGCTAAACAGGTTGGGTAACCACACTCTTTACAATTGGTTTGGGGTAGTAATTTATAGATTTGAATGCCAGTCAGAGCCATATTCCATCTCCGTAGTTATCATATGATGCTTAATCCATTGGATCAGGCAAGCGTATAAGCTGCAGCCATCAGGTCTGCAATAGCCGTCTTGACACGCCGGACGCTTTCAGCATGTCGCAAGACGACGATATCCGCGCCTGCTTCGATCAAAGTCATTGCAGTCAATGTTTCCCAATTGATTGAACGCTCCAACCAATCACCCCAAGCTGCAGGAACACCCGCTTCAACTTTTGCTTCTTTTGTCTTCCAGGCTTCAAAACCAGGTGTAACTAACATGGGCAGCTGGGTCATCGCGTCACCTTGTAACGCGGCTTGCCGGAGTCGTTCCATGGCTGAATAACCGTACTCGATCCCATACCCCAATGCACCTGTAGTTGGGTCCATCAAGACGCGATCAAGGGGCATCCCCATATCGCTGATCAAGATATTCAACTGCTTAGCCAAGTTGACATCCATAGGTGAACGTGCATTCACCAGGTGTCCATTGGCCATAGCTGTTGCGATGATGGTGCGATAATTTTTATCTTCTGCAATGCCTAGCACCAGACGTTCACCCTTGGTGGCTTCAGCG
>Ga0315289_10013785_pt1 | contig 11300 bp, 10 predicted proteins | sample YL17G11_40_MG_FD_203452 | JGI IMG/M metagenome (GOLD analysis project Ga0315289, IMG submission 203452) | Sediment microbial communities from Yellowstone Lake, YNP, Wyoming, USA - YL17G11_40 | ecosystem: Environmental > Aquatic > Freshwater > Lake > Sediment | place: USA: Wyoming | collected... | reverse complement strand
GCGGGGTTTCCATCAAGTGCCAGCACGAGATCTACTCGGAGTACGGCGTGAACGCCTGCATGCTTCCCGCCTTCCTGCCCTTCGCCGAAAACGAGCTGGGCCCCCAGCGCATCTACCCCACGGTCTGTGAGGGCGACACCAAGGGGCTGCTGACGGCGATGCTGCTGCACGCCATCAACCCCGCCGTTCCGCCGGCCTTCGGCGACCTGGTCTCCGTCGGGGACGACCACGTGGAGTTCGCCAACTGCGGGGCCGGTTCCCTGTTCTGGGCCGCCAACTCCCTCCAGGCCCGCCGGGCCTTCCCCGGGGTCAAGGCGGTCGGCAACATCCACGGCAACTCCGGCGCGGCCTTCAACTACTTCGGCGTGGAGGAGCCGGCCGTGACCGTCGCCCGCCTCACCCGCATCGATGGCACCTACATCCTGCAGCTGGGCACCGGCCCCGAGCTGGACGCGCGCCGCTTCCTCGCCGAGCGCCTGGGCGACAAGGAGCCTGCCCACCTGGGCGGCACCTGGGGCAAGGTCGTGGTGAACCTGGGGGTCAAGGCCGAGAATTTCGTGAAGGTGATCGGCGCCAACCACCTGCACGCCACGCTAGGCGACGTAACGCAGGAGATCCAGGCGGCCTGCCGGCTGTGGGGCATCCGTACGGTGCGCCTCGACCGCGACGAGGACATGCTGCGCTTCTACGACGAGGTGCGCCGCTAAGGAGAGCTCATGAGCAAGGAGTACGTGGTCGGGATCGACCTGGGGACCACCCTGGCCAAGTGCGCGGTCTACGACAGCGCCGGCACGGTGCTGGCCGAGGCCCAGGAGCCCATGCGCATCCGCTACCCGCGCTCCGGGGAGGCCGAGCAGGACGCCGAGGACTTCTACACGGCCTCCTGCGCCCTGATCCGGCAGTGCCTGAAATCCGCCCGCATCGCTGCCTCCCGCGTGGCCGCGCTGGGCATCGACAGCCAGATGGGCGGGATCATGTCCGTGGACAGCCGGTTTCGGCCGGTGACCTACTTCGACACGCCGCTGGACAGCCGCAGCGCGGCGGAAAACGTGGAGATGCACGCGCGCTTCGGCGAGCGGATCCTGGCGCTCAACGGCTCGTTCTCCACCTACGGGAACAAGATCCTGTACTGGAAAAAGCGGCAGGAGTGGAAAGACATCGCCAAGTTCCTGCAGCCCTCGGCGTTCGTGGCCGGCCGGCTGGCCGGCCACTGCGGTGAAGACGCCTACATGGACCAGACCTTCCTGTGCTTTTCCGGGCTGGCCGACCTGTGTAACGCCCGCTGGTCGCAGGAGCTGTGCGGGGCCATGGGGGTGGACATGGGCAAGCTGCCGCGGATCGTGCGCTCCACCGACCTCGTGGGCGAGGTCAGCCGACAGGCCGCGGCGGAGACAGGCCTGGCCGCCGGGACCCCGATCGCGGCCGGCTGCGGGGACCAGTCCGCCGGCTTTGTCGGGGCGGGAATTCTGCGCGAGGGCCAGATGGTGGACGTGTCGGGCACAGCCTGCATCCTCGGGGCGGCCGTCGGGGACTTCCGCTGCGACGCTCGGCATCGGACGCTGGCCTGCCTGAAGGCGGCGATCGGGGACGGCTACCACCTGATCTCCGTGGTGCTGGGGGGCCGGACGCACAACTGGTTCATCGAGGAGTTCTGCAAGGAAGAAATGGGGAAGGTGCCGGCCGGCTTCGGCTCGGTCTACGAGTACCTGGACAGCCTGGCCGCTAAGGTACCGGCCGGCTCGGACGGCCTGGTTTCTATCAACTACCTGCAGGGCCGCTTCTTCCCGCCCGACCCGGCCGTCCGGGGCCTGTTCGTCGGGCACACCTGGGCCCACACCCGGATGCACTTCTACCGGGCAATTCTAGAAAGCATCGCCTACGACCACTACCTTACCCGGGAGATCGTCCGCGAGCTGCTCCCCGGCCTGGAGCTGGGCACGGTGACCGCCATCGGCAGCGGGGCCGGAAGCGAGCTGTGGATGCAGATCAAGGCCGACGTCCTGCAGGCCCCCTACCAGAATCTGCAGAGAAGCGACCTGGCCACCCTGGGCGCGGCCGTCATCGGCGGCTACGCCGTGGGCCTGTTCAAGGACGTGGACACGATCACGGAGCGCCTGGCCAGGCCCAACCGCACGGTGCAGCCACGCGCAGGCGCCGACCGCCCGTACCGGCGGAACATCCAGGTCTACCGGGAGCTCTTCGAGCAGCTGCGGCCGATCTACCGGCGACTGGCGGGAGCCGACGCCTGACCGCCCGCGAGCGCTTCCTCGCCGTAATGCGCTTCGACCACGAGGTGCGCGCCCCCAAGGCGGAGTACGGGTACTGGACGACCGCGCTGAAGCGCTTCATCCGGGAAGGCCTGCCGGTCGTGACGCCCCTGCCGGAGGGCCTGCCGGATAACGGCACCATCACGGGGGCCGAGCCGGTTGGGCCCGCAGACGGCGTGGTGAGCGACCGCAACGTGCGGGCCTGCCTCGGGCTGGACCCCTACCCCTCCAAGTTCCCCGCGGACTTCAGCCCGCAGCTGCCCGAGCGGGTGCTGGAGGAATCGGAAGCGTACAAGGTCTACACCGACCGCTACGGGATCACGATGAAGGTCTACAAGAAGGGCACCTCGACCCCGCTGGACCTGGCCTTCCCGATCGCGAGCCGAGCCGATTTCGAGCGCTACCGGGAACGCTACTCGACCAGGGACCTGGCCGGGCGCCTGCCGCGCAACTGGGAAGTCCTCGCCGGGAGCCTGCGGGAGCGGGAGTTCCCGATCCGCCTGGGCGGGCACCCGTTCGGCTTCTTCGGCTTCCCCCGGCACCTCATCGGGTCAAGCGAGCTTTTCCTGCTGATGTATGACGACCCGCAGCTCATCAAGGACATCAACGAGTTCTTCCTGGGCTTCGCGCTGGAATACTGGGACCGCATCATCCCGGCAATCCGCCCGGACTGCGTGCTGATCTGGGAGGACATGGCCAGCAAGACCGGCTCCATGATCTCGCGTGAAATGTTCGAGGAATTCCTGAGTCCCTATTACCGCCGGTTCATCGATTTTTTCCGGCAGCATGGAGTCCAGAACATCCACGTGGACAGCGACGGCTACATCGAGGAGCTTATTCCGCTGTGGTGGGGGCTGGGCGTCACGGGCGTGTTTCCCATCGAGCGCCAGGCGGGCAACGACCCGCTGCGCATCCGCCGGCGCTTCCCGCGCCTGCAGTTGCTCGGGGCCGTCGACAAACGGGTGTTCACCGCCGAAAAGACCGAAGCGGACATCGACGCAGAGCTCGCGGTGCTCGCCGAGCTGCTCAAAACCGGGGGGTTCCTGCCGCACGCGGACCACCACGTGCCGGACGACGCCTGCTGGAAGAACTTCCGCTACTACCGCGAGGGCCTGAACCGACTGATCGACGCCTCAGCCCCGCGGTGACATATTCGCGGCCTCCACGACGCCGGTGCGCAGGAACTCCCAGCACACCGCAGTGCTGACTTTCTTCCCGCTGGCCGCGAGGAAAGTCGCCCTCCCCGGGGCGAACGCCACCGACTGCACGCGGTCGAACCCCGACGGCACCCGCACCACGCCCTGGATGTGGCGGATGACGGTCGGCCGCCCAGGCGACAGGCTCACCGAGGTGGGGATCCCCTGTCGGGTCAGCTCGTTGGCCCGGGCCGCAGCGGCCAGGCCCTCGCCGAAGAAGCTGCAGCCGTCTTCAACCCCCAGGCAGCGGTTGCGCCCGTTCCAGGGAGGGGCGTGGCGGCCGCCGTTGTCCATCCACAGCAGCAGCTGCGGCAGGACGGCGGGGTCCTTGAGGGCGTACCACAGATAGCCTCGGGACGGGAACACGGCGGCCACCCAGGCCGGATAACGGCCCGGCCGCGCGAACACCGCGGCCAGGTCCATGAAACCGTAGCGCCGCGGGAAGGTGGAGCAGTCGTCGAAAGGCGCGTCCTTCCAGAGCGTGGGGACCCGGTGCAGGGCGGTGAAGCGGGCGCCACCGGCTAGCGAGTAATACTCGTTGCCCGCGTTGGCCGCCTCCTTCCGCGGCGCCGTCATGCCCAGCCGGAAGGGGCTCGCCGACAGCCGCAGGCTGCCCGGCTCCTCCGGCACCTCCAGGATGGGATGATGGCTGAAGCACATCCGGCCGCTGAACCCTCGCAGCTCGTGGCTCAGGTACAGCGCGTTGTGCGCGGCGGCCAGCTGAATCGTCTTGACCACCGTGCCCGGGCGGGCCTTCGCCTCCAGGGAAAGCGTGAGGGCCGCCTGGCCGGCGGCGGCCTTGCGCTCGACCAGGCCCCACTTCGCGTTCGCCGTTTCGCCGTGCGGGGGATGATCCTCGCCGCGGTACTTGTTGCCGGCGCCGAAGGGCATGCAGAAGAAGTCCCCGCGCAGCACGTCCAGCAGCGGCAGACCGGTACTGTCCCCCTGCCAGGGGTTGAGGTAATACGGCTGGACCGGAACCCGGCTCCCGCGGAAAAACGTCACGGGGGCCATCTGCCCGCCGGTCTCGGTGACGGCCAGCTCCACCTGGTCGCTGGCCAGCAGCCAGGAGGCCTGGCCGTGAATGATGCGCTTCGCCTCGGCCATGTCGTTCGCTCCTTTCCCGATCAGCTGACGGACAGCTCCACCGAAAACTTGACCCGGTCCCCGCGATAGGTCGTGGTCACGAAGTACACGATCTGGTTGCCCCGCGTGAACGCCGTGTGCTCCACGTGCAGCATGACCACATCCTTCTCGATCCCCAGCAGGCGGGCCAGGTACTCGTCGGCCGTTTGGGCTTCGATGGACTCGGTGGCCCGAACCAGCGGGATGCCGTACTCGTTCTGCAGAATATCATTCAGCGGCACGTTGGCCAGGTCATGCAGGTGCAGGTCGGGGCAAAACCGGCAAGGGACCCAGATGACCTCCAGGGTGAGCGGCTCGTTGTTGCCCAGCCGCAGACGCTCGATGCGGGTGACCTGCTCCCCTTCCGCGATGCCGAGATGTTTGGCGATGTGACGATCGCAGGCTACCGTTTCGACGCGCAGGATTCTGGAGGCCGGCTCCAGGCCGTTCGCTTGAGCCCACTTGGTAAAACTGAAAAAGCGGTTCAGCTTTTGCTCGATCTTCGGCCTGGTGACGAAGGTGCCCTTGCCCGGCTTGCGCGAGAGCCTTCCGTCCTTGACCAGGATCTTGATGGCTTCCCGAACGGTGATCTTGCTCACGCCGTACTCTTCGCAGAGCTCCGTCTCGGTGGGGATGAGGGATTCTTCCGCCCAGATCCCCGCGTCGATCTTTTTCAGAAGATGTTCCTTGACCTGCAGGTACAGCGGCAGCCCCGCTTTTCTCTTCAAGCCCATCCGCCGCTATCCTCTCACGGCACCGGCCGTGAGCCCCCGGATGAACTGATTCTGCAGGACGAAGAACAATACCAGAACGGGCGCAATGGAGATGACCACGCCGGCGCCAATGAGCTGCCAGGGAGCGGAGTACTGTCCCACGAACACGGACATCCCCAGAGGCAGCGTGTACAGCCCCTGGTTATGAAGGAAGATCACCGCCAGCAGGAACTCGTTCCAGTTCGTCATGAAAGTAAAAATAGTCACCGTGGCCACCGCGGGCTTGATGATGGGAAAAAGAATTCTCAAGAATATGCCGAACTCCCCGCAGCCGTCTATCCGCGCCGCATCCAGAATATCGTTGTCGATGTTCTGGATGTAGGATTTGAAGATGAAGGTCGAGATCGGGAGGCCGAAGACGATGTACGGAATGACGATCGAAGGATAGCTGTTGAACAGCCCCAGCCTTTTCATGAACACGAAGAGCGGGATCACCACCGCGACCGGAGGGATCATGACCCCGGAGAGGATCAGGTGAAAGAGGAAATTGGATCCCTTCAGACGAAATTTGGAGAAACCGTAGCCGGCGAGGGCGGAAATGAAAACGGTGATGGCCACCGAGGACAGCGAGACCACCACGCTGTTCTTGAACAGGGTGGTGAAGCCGAACTTGGTCCAGGCATCGAGGTAATTGGCCAGCCTGGCGGTTTTCGGGATGAGGATGGCCGAGAACACCTCCTGCTGCGTCCGAATGGAAAGCGACAGGACCCATACGAAGGGGAACAGGATCACGACGATCCACAGCAGGATGAGGACCCAGAGGAGGTTGCGGCCGAAGGATGGGCGCCTCGGCATGGGGTTAGGCCTTCTCCTCGCTCATCAGCCTGTTTCGCGAGTAGGCGAAGACCAGCGAGATGGCCAGGATGATCACGGCAATGACCGAGGCGTACCCCATCTTGTTGAACCAGAAGGCGACTTCGTACAGGTGGGTTGCCAGCACCTCGGTATTGTGGTTGGGCCCACCCTTGGTCATCACGTACACCAGGTCGAAGATCCTCACCCCGCCGATGAGGTTGAGCAGGATCACCATCGTGGCCACGCCCTTGAGCAGCGGCAGGGTGACGCGCCGGAACACGTGCCAGCGGTTCGCCCCGTCGATCATCGCCGCCTCATACAATTCTTCGGGGATCTGCTGCAGGCCCGTAAGGTATAGAATCATGTCATACCCCACCCATTGCCAGACGGTGGCGCCGATGATCGACAGCAGCGCCATCCGCCTGTCCCCGAGCCAGAAGATGGGGGTCTTGATCAGCCCGAGTGATTCCAGGATCTGGTTCAGGGCCCCGAAGGGGTCGAAGATTCGCGACCACATGACCCCGACGATGACCGGCGAAAGCAGTACGGGAATGAAAACCAGCGTTCTGACCAGCCGCGTGAACCGCGCGCTATTGTTCAGGAACAGCGCCAGCGCCAACCCGAGCAAGTTGAGAAAGACGGTCGTTCCTAATACGAAGTAAAGGGTATTCCGCATCGCCTTCCAGAATATCCAGTCCGGCGGGATCAGTTTGAAGTTGTCAAACCCGACGAAGGTGATCTTCTTCAGATCAAAACCGGCCCATTCGGTCAGGCTCAGATAGACGGTGTGCAGCAGGGGATACACCAGAAAGGCGGCAAAAAAAAGCAACGCAGGCAATATGAAAAGGTATCCTGCTACTCGGTGTGTTCGCATAGTTTCGGGCAGTCGCACAAACCGCTGGTACTTAAACCGGATCCCGCTCTTACAGGCGGGATCCGGTATCTGGACTGAAAAGACGTCGCTATCGACGAATACCCGGTCTTACCGCTTGATGGTCTTCTCCACCTTGTCCAGGGCCGCGACGAACTGCGCTGCGGAGACCTCCCCCGTGAACAAGCCCTGCACGCCGGACATGACCTGGCTGTGCAGCTCCGGAGTGAACACGAAGCGGGTCTGCGCGATCGCCTGGGCCTTGATCATGTCGGCGAGGAGCTCCCTCTTCGCCTGGATATTCACGGCATACGGGGGGATCATAAATGTATCGATTAATATCTGGGCCGAGGTCATGTCGGCGGCGATCCGGTAAAAAGCGAGCACCAGATCCTGATTCTTCGCCTTCTTTAGAATGCCCCAGTTGGTCGCTACTCCGCCGGTGGTGGCAAAGTCCTGCACCTTGGAGATCTTGGGGAACGGGAACAGGCCGTACTCGACGTCCGGCGGGAACTGGGCATCGAACCCGCCCACGAACCAGGAACCGGCCGGGTAGAACATCGCGGTTTTCTGCTGGGTGAACAACTGAAGCGCGCCGGTGAAGTAGTCCACCGCGGCAGTCCCCGGCGGGAACACGCCGTTCGCGTTCATCTTGAGTATCTGCAGGGCCGCTTCGATGAACTCGGGCCGGTTCCAGCTAAGCTTGCCGAAGTCGGCCTTGCGGAGCATCGTGTGGGAGCCGTCCGTGTAGGCCAGCATCTGGAAATAGAGGTCGCCGGCCGGCCACCCGTCCTTGGCGCCGTGCGCGATGCCCATGTAGCCGCCCGCCTTCAGCGCCTTGCAGAGGGCGATGAGGTCGTCGATGGTTTCAGGAATTTTCAGGCCGAGCTTCTTGAAGATGTTCTTGTTGTAAAAAATCGTCAGGTTGTTCACATCCAGGGGAATGCTGCAGGTGTTGCCGTCGAAGGTCAGGTCCGCCAGCGCCGAGGGGAAGTACTTCGGGAACCCGGTCTTAAGAACGTCGTTGAGGGAGAGCAGCTCCCCCGCCTTGTACAGGCTGTACTGCGGCGAGCCAGGGTGGATTTCCGGGATCTCCGGGTAGTCGCCGGCGGCGACCGTGGCCTTCAGCTTTTCGTTGTACTCGGTGTAGGGAATCCACTGGATGTCCACCTCGGCTTCCGGGTGGGCCGTTTCGAAGCGAGCTATAATCTTCTCGAAGACTGCCGGGTAGTCCCCCTCGTTGTTCCAAGACCAAAGCCGCAGCGTGGCTTTGGGAGCCCCGAACAGCACAGCCGGCACAATGAGCGCCGCGCAGAGCATGAGGATCACCAAAACAATCCGTCTCCTGTTCACGACTTCCCTCCTTATGAAATTATGAGGAATAATGACCGAATTGATTCTAACACAGGTTCTTGCCTTGTCAAGTTGCTTCTGGCCTTTGGGCGCTACCCCGATTGATTCGCACCGCCGCTTCCGGTACCATGCCGCGCATGAACACCCTGGAGCGGGCTATCGGCGGCCGGACCGGTCCGCACGGGCGGCGGCGCGGGTTTCTGATCTGCCTGGCCGCGTACGCGGCGGCGGGAGGGATCGCGGCGCTTACCGGCTGGCTGGCGGGCGAGCTGCACCCGATATGGGCGGTCGGTCTCGCGGACCTGGCCGCCACGGTCGTGGTGTTCCTGTTCAGCCTGGCGTTCGACAATTCCAGCCTCTACGACCCGTACTGGAGTGTGCTTCCGCCCTTCCTCGCCCTGTACTGGCTGCTGCGCGCAGGCGCGCGTGGGGTTCCCACGCGGCAGGCGCTGGCCGGCGCGCTGCTCGCGGCCTGGGCGGTGCGGCTGACCTTCAACTGGGTCCGCCGCTGGAAGGGCCTGCGGCACGAGGACTGGCGCTACGCCGGCTACCGCCGCGCCGGCGCGGCCTACTGGCCGATCAGCTTCGCCGGCTTCCACCTCATGCCTACGATCGTCGTGTTCCTGGGCTGCCTTCCCCTGTGGCCGGCCCTGACCGCCCCCGGCCGCGCTTTCGGCCTGCTGGATCTCGCCGCCGTGCTGGTCACCGCCGGGGCGATCACGCTGGAGGCGGCCGCCGACCGGCAGCTCGCCCGCTTCCTGCGCTCCGACGGCCATGAAAAAATCCTGGACACGGGGCTGTGGTCGCTGTCCCGGCATCCGAACTACTTCGGCGAGGTCGCCTTCTGGTGGGGCCTGTGGCTGTTCGGCCTGGCCGCCGACCCCTCCTGGTGGTGGACCGTAGCCGGCCCGGTAGCCATGACCACCCTGTTCCTGGGGATCAGCGTGCCCATGATGGATCGCCACCTGCTGGCCCGGCGCCCGGAGTATGCCGCGCACCTGCGGCGCCGCTCCGGCTTCCTGCCCTGGTTCCCGCGGCCCTGAAGCGCCGTGCTCCGCGGGCATGTTATATTGCTGTAAGGAGGAACGCGTATGCCGGCCATCGCCTCGCTGGAAGAGCTCGCCGCCGCCGGGGCGGCGCTCGCCGAGTTGCGGCAGCGGCACCCGGAGGCCTATGCGGATTTCGTGGAGCTGTTCCGTCGGCACCGCCACATCGGCTACAAGAACCTCTCCCGGCTGATGATGGGCGAAGCCACCCCGGAGAAGCTCAAGGGCACGGAGTAGGGCGCAACGCAACGCTGGGCACGCGCATGCAAACGCCCCGCAGTCCCCCCGACTGCCTGAGGTGCCGCTACTTCCACGTCTCCTGGGACCCGCGCTTCCCGCGGGCCTGCCGGGTGTTCGGGATCAAGTCCTGGCAGCTGCCCAGCGTGGAGGTCTATCGGGCTACCGGGAGGCACTGCCCGTCCTTCGAGGTCTCGCCGAAACTGAAGAAACCGCTTCCGTGACGGGCAGAGCCCTTCCGCGTACAGGACCTTGAATCGGAAAATCCTCGCGGTGCCGGGATCCGCCGCCTCCGAAGAATCCATGACCGGATAGCCGCTCGCGAAGCTGTGTTTCAGGGCGTAGAAGAAGTTTTCGTCCTTGTTCCGGAGGTATTCATAGATCGCGGTCCGCCCGATCCGGCACATCCGCGCGATGACGCCGAGCCTGGTTTCGTGGTAGCCTTCGAAGGCAAAGGCAAACAGGGCCTCGTGGGCTATCTCGGCTTTCTTCCGGTCCAGATCCACGAGCGGGCTGGGGAGTGCGATGCCCTCGCGGAACGCGCGTCGATGCCTTTTGCGAGAACCTGAGTTCGACGGAGGCAGCATGGTGGAGCAAGCTCGCGCGGGTCGGGGGGTGTCCCTGAGCCTGCGTGTCAAGATCATACTGGCGTTCTGCATCCTGAGCACCCTGGTCAGCCTGGCCCTGGCCATGTCCACCTACCTGGTCCTCGGCCGCAACCTGTTCCAGGAGCTGCGCAACCGCGTCCGGGACCTCACCGACATCGGCGGCCTGACCCTGGACCGCGACTCCCTGCGGCGACTGGCCGTCAGGGCGACGGAGGGATTGAGCGAGCAGGAGGTGGCGGAGATCGAATCCGGCGAGGACTTCCGCCGCATCTCCGACGCCCTGAACCGCATCCGCGGCGTGGAGCCGCAGCTCGTGCGCTTCATCTATACCTTCGTGCCCACCGCGGACCCGAACCGGGCCCTCTTCCTGGTGGATGGCGATGTGCTGCTGCGCGGCAGCAAGCGGCCTAACGGGGAGCTTATCGAGGATGATGGGGTATCCCACTTCGGCTCCGAGTTCGACATCTCCGAGTTCCTGGTGGCTCGACAGGCGCTCGCCGAGAAGCGCAACCTGGTCGAGAGCGAGTACACCTACGACGAGGATTTCAAGGTGAACTCGATCAGCGGCTACGCCCCCGTCCTGGCGGAGGATAGCCGCACGCTGCTGGCCGTGCTGGGGCTGGACATGGTCGACACCGACGTGCGGGCCATCCTGAACCGCACCACCACTCTCTCCCTGGCCATCGCCGCGGTCGCCTTGCTGCTGGCCGTCGGCACCGCCATCGGCATGGGCACCGCGTTCACCCGCGGGATCATCTCCCTGGACCGGGTCATGCGCAGCTTCGACGAACAGAACCTGGACGTGCGCGCCAAAGTTCGCACGCACGACGAGATCGGGCGCCTGAGCCTGAGCTTTAACCAGATGGCCTCCATGATCCAGCGCTACAGCGAGCAGACTCGTGCCATGCTGGCCGCCTACGGCCGCTTCGTGCCCCACGAGTTCCTGCACTTCCTGGAAAAGAAGAGCATCACCGAGGTGAAGCTAGGCGACCAGGTCCTGAAGGAAATGACCATCCTGTTCTCCGACAT
>Ga0315289_10013784_pt1 | contig 11300 bp, 16 predicted proteins | sample YL17G11_40_MG_FD_203452 | JGI IMG/M metagenome (GOLD analysis project Ga0315289, IMG submission 203452) | Sediment microbial communities from Yellowstone Lake, YNP, Wyoming, USA - YL17G11_40 | ecosystem: Environmental > Aquatic > Freshwater > Lake > Sediment | place: USA: Wyoming | collected... | reverse complement strand
GCTGAAACAGACAACTCAGTGAAGGTGATTTCTCGCGTCTCATAACTCCCTGTCGGAAGCGTGTCTCCATTAGTTGTTCCGCTTGCGAGATCGCCTCCAGTAGGATAATGATTAGCATCTACCGCTTTGATGCTGACGGTTATGGTTCCTGGATAGTCATACCGTTTGAGAGGAATCTTGACGCTCGTGATCGTATGTGCGCTAGCTCCAACCTTGAATGTTTGAGCCATCCAATACTTGTTGTAGAACGCACCATCAGTATTAGTCGTAGCAAAAGATTCGTACAGGGTTGTCGTAGAAGCATCGCCTCTCTAATTCATGTTCGGGTTAGCGTGGTTGCTGACTCTGAAAAGAACGCCAGCTCGGGGAAGTTCAATCGCTCTAAGAGAGCGAGTTCTCCAATGTGGCAACCCACGATGTGCCGCTGGCCTTCGTACCCATATCCTGGACTTTGCGGTTTAGGTTCTTCGCGCTGTCACTGTTTCCATTTGCGACTGTGATTTCTTGCCAGTGGAAGTTCGCATCACCAGACGCGAAGGTTGCTCGGTGAGTCACCTTCTGCGAAGAACCGTAGGTCGGGTAGGACGTGTCCATGGCATTGTATTTCTTGTTGGTGCTCGCTTGCAGCCCAGTCTGCGTACCATCGGCTGCGGTGCTCGAGTCTCCGACGCCGATGTATGCGTTGCCGTTATCGAACTTCGTGGCTCCCGTCCCAGCAACTAGCGTCCAGAGCTCGTTGATGCCCTCATAGAGAAGGCAGTTGCCTCGGAATCCCAGCGCTTGCATCAGCTCGAAATTGTCAAGCAAGTACTCGATGGGCAAGCCCTCGACGTGCGCTGCCTTGTAGACCCTATCACGATGTTCGTAGAACTTGTGAACCCACCCGCGTGGGCTCCAGAGGCCGTGGTCTACAACTCGCACTGGCACTCTTAGGCTCGCTAGATCTCGCCCTCGTCCTGTGTCTCTTTGCACTCTCTCACCTCCCCTCGCGCAGGTGCTGTTCGAGTTGACTGATCACCGAGTGGATGCCTGCAAGTATCGCGCCTTCCATCGGACCGAGTTTGACAGCCGGATCATCTCTCGATTGGAGAATGTAGAGGCCGTCTTCATTCTCCAAGACTTGCCAGTGGTCATTCATCACGGTGAACAGTTCGCGGCTTGCTATCCGCACCGTAGGTCGTCCAGTCTTTCCACTCACGATTCTGTTCACTCCCGAGAAACCCTCTCTACTTCTTACGCGCCGCTTGGAGGAGGCGCGATCAAACCGTCACGTGACGATGTGACTATCAGACGCTTAGGTCCTTGATCATCCGGCGGTACGCTTCGTCCAGCTCCCAATACTGCGCCAGGCGATTGCTCAGTTCCAAGAGAACGAAGTTAGCATCAGTCATATCTCGTTCGATTCGCTTGATCTGATACTGGCCGGCCATGCCAACGCTTGGCGCTGTAACCGTGATCGTGTCTTCAGACTTGAAGGTCCCAGGAGCGTAGGCATCGTTTGCCAGAAGCGCCTCTGTCTCGGAACGATCTTTGCTCAGGTCGAGAAGTGCTTGGCAGGCAACGTCCAGAGTGCTTTGCGAAGAGATAGATGTCTGGAAGGACGGAACTTGATGCGGCCCCTGTGCCATGATATTTGTACCGTCTTGTTTCGTGCTCACGATTCCATCACCGACCATCCGAACCCAGTTCGCGATCTTGCCGTAGTCGGACCCGGCATCAAGGTCGAATATGTCAATCCCTTCCGTGAAGGTTACTCCGGACGGGGAACCGCCAAAGACCTCGGCAAAGTCGAGGGTACGATTGAGGTTCAGCCTGAAATTCCAGCAGACCGCATCGCACACTCGCTGAATCGCCGCCTGTAAGTTCTCCGAGGCAATCGTGATGGTCAAGGTGGCCCCGCAGGATCCCAGGGATCCGACGGTGATGCCGCAGTCAAAAGATGTGAGCAGGTCGTTGATGATGTACTGAGGGGTCTTGTCGTTGTAGATCTTCAGGTCAACCACCCTGTCGATCAAGAGGAAAGTCAGGTCTTGACCTTGCAGTGTCACGCGAGGCGCATCTGACAGGTGCCGATCGGGCACCAAGTAGACGCCTGCAAATTCTTGTACGCCCTTCCGGTACACGTTCATCAAGCCGAACGGAACAAGATTGGAGTCCCACTCGGGAATTTCCACCTCGATCGTTTCAGGTTTGCCCTGTGCGTTGCTCCCACATTTGCCTGAAACAAACTCAAGCGGGCATCCCTCCACGTAAAGTTGGAAGCTTACGTCTGGATCGGGCACCTCAGCGTCGTAGAAGACGTGAACCACGATGTACGCTGAGCATGCAGGCACATTCCCGTCTCCGAGCCATTGAGCCTTCACCACTGCCAAGCCGAAATCAGTCGTGAGCGAGGTTAGCGTCGTGTGGGAATTTCCATTCGAGTCGGTCGTGTCAGACGAGGGGGAAACGGTGCCCTTCGCAGCCTCGAAAGAGATTAGAACGCCAGGGTAGTTTGCACCAGCAGGTGTCTTAAGATTCGCTACAATGGGGGTACTCTTAGGCGTCCCAGTGGCGGCTCCGCGATAAATGATGAAGTCCGTTCTTGTGAGCGATAGGGTGCCAGCATCAGCAGTCCACTCCCATGTATCCCCTCCACACATCTCATAGGAGGTTGTTGTTTCGATGAGAAGTGTTCCATTGGTTGCGTAGATTTTGAGGTAGAACTGCGTTGGACAGTCTTCGGCTGAAAGATTGAATGTGACTGTGGTCTCTCCCGCGCCGCAGGTCTGAGTGTCAAGCTTCGTATCGTCGCTTGTGCGGTAGAGTTCAGCCTTCTGACCTTGGATCAGGCCGCCCAAAGTCAGGACATCGGACTGCTGGATGATGAGCTTGTCACACCAGCTCGCATCTATGTAGCAGGGATCGCCGTGAATGACGACCGTGTGCACTCCAGTATGGGAAAGGATTGCTGTATGTCGGGTCCAATCATGTATCGCTGTTTCATGGGTGCCTGCTGGACCTGGGATCCACTCGTCGAAGCCGGAGTTGTATGTGGGAGGCGATGCGTTCCAGTGGCAGATTATGATGGCTTCAACGTTGCTGTTTGGAACGCCGGAGGTTTGCTTGTGCCAGATGGATATTCGTCTATTTGCACCTGTCCCTAGGTCGATGTCCTTGTACATCTCCGTGCCTTGGCTGCCGCCAGCACTCATCTTTGAGGATCCGGAGCCCGAAACCTTGTTGACCGTGTCGATCAGGTGGGTCGCTGGGTCCATCAGATCATGGAAGATCCAGCCGGACTCCGAGTCCAACTCCTCTCTGACGAGTAAGCCGGAGATGGTCTTGCTGATTCCCAACTAGGCGGTCCTCCAGGCTGAGAGCTGCCTGTTCGCGATGATCCGTTTCTCGAGGACACGACTGACTGTGCTGCCATCGATCTGCACAGTCACCGGGAGCGTGACACTGCCCAATTGAGTTGCAATAGATGATGGCGATGAGGAGGCGGTCGATGGCGCCCTCGGGGCGTTGATCATCACGCCACCAAGACCTTCGGTGAAGGCTGTCTTGATTTGGCCCATACCCATTTCGGTCTGACTGACAAGCGCATCCATCAGGTCAGGCCATAACGAGTGACCTACGAGCCAGTTGTAGAAATTGGTCGCAGCGGTGGCGACTGAGTTCCAAGCGTTCGAGAAAGCATTCGTGATTGAATTACCTGCGTTGCCTGCCGCCTGGGCTGCTTGGTTGACGGTGCTCTGGATTGTGGACGCGATCTGCGAGAGAATCCCGCCGATCATACTGGCTGCGCTCCGCGCCGCGCTAATCATACCGTTCAGGATGCCTTGGACGTCTACTGCGGCGCCTTGAACCGTTGCGATGATTGCGTTGACGACCATGCCCATGTAGGTGGCCATAGCGGCGCCGAAATCAACCCACGCCTGATAGACGGTGCCCATGAACTTCGTGAGCCAAGCGGAAAGGTTCTGTGCACTGCTCGTGATTGCACCCTCAACCTTCGTGAGGGCATCGCTGGCCCACTGGGCCCATTGAGTGAACATCGCTTCGAGATATGCGCCTAGAGGATCGAAGACACCGCTCACGGTCCCTTCGATCGCTGACGTCAGGCTTGTGAACTTCTCCGCCAGGTCTGTCCAGGCTGCTGTCCAGAGAGTTTGCACCTTGTCGCCCAAGCCCGACAACATTGTGATGACTGGCCCAAGTAGGCCCTCGGACAGAATTGAAAGCACGACTGGTACTGCGACTCGCAGAATAGCGATGACTCCGTTCCAGAGATCCGGCCACAACGATCCACCAACGAACCAGTCATAGAAGGATTGGAATGCGCCTTGCATCGCCGTGAGGAATCCGTTGATTGCACTGGTTATCTGAGTCAAGATGGGCGCGATGAAGTCGGCTGCTGCCTTGAACTCTTGGCCGAACAATTTGACGGCGCCGGTGATGAGTTTGATGGCTTCAATCGAAGCTTCTATGTCGAGCTTGATGACCTCGAGAATAACCCTGAACGCATCGAAGTCTCCTTGACTTCCAGTTATGGCATCCCAGAGTTCTTTGAATGCGACGAAGATAGGCTGGAGCGCATCATAGAGTTCCTTCAGGGTGCCCCACAACTCATTGAGGGCTGGCCCTAGAACTTCCTGAGCACTCTTCGCTGCGCTATCAAACCACTGCATCAGCCCCTGCCAGGCTTGGCCGGCAGCATCCGTGGCAGCCTTGACTTCAGGCAACTTGGCAGTTTCAGCCAGCCAGGCTTGAAGCGCATCGACGCCTTTGCCGAACCAGTCAACGAGAGGTATCAGAGCCTCAGTCATGCCAGAGAGCCCAGGAAGCAGGATCGTGCCGATCTTCTCGCCGAGTTCCGATGTCGCATTCTTGAAGCGTTCTTGGATCCCCACGTAGGTATTGGCTTGCTCCTGCGCGGTTCCACCGAACTGCTTGTTGAGAGCGTCAAGGACGCCGTCGAAGTCAGCTGCGCTCATCTTGCTTGCGTCGAACTTCACACCCAAGCTAGCTGCGATCTCACCGAACTGGTATGCGTCTATCGTGCCAGCCTTGAACGCGTCCTTGATCTCTGTGAGCAGTTTTCCAACCGGAAGCATCTTTCCGGAGGCGTTTTGCGATTGTAGGCCGACGTCAGCCATCGCGGCTGCGAAGGCGGTGAGCTGCTCGGTCCCTGCTTTCTGAATGGCAGCGCCGAGTTGGTCCACGACTCCGTTGAAGGCTGCGGTCGCGTCCTTGGTCGTCTGAACTTCGATACCGTAACGTCGAAGAATTGATGTGTTGCCCTGAAAGGCTTTGCCAACGAGCGACGCAGCGGTCTCAAGGTCAAGATGCTTCGCAGCCGCAAGATCAACCGTCTCCTTGAGCGCCTTCATGGCCTGATCATAGTCCAAGCCGAAGGTGAGCAGCCGCTGGAGAGCACCGGCTACATCCTCGTCGGAGTAGACAGTGACCTTCTGTAGGTTCAGTAGGTATTCTTTCGTTGCCTTGCTGACAGTGTCCCAGGCGGTGCCAGACTTCTCCACGGCGACTTGGAGATCCTTGAACGCTTGCTCGGAAGCGCCAGCCTCCTGTACGCTCCACTGCAAGCCTTTAGCAATCTCCGAGAACGCACCGATGGCAGCGCCCGCAACTCCACCCGCGGCGAAGCCCTGGATGACCGAGCCAACAGCACTAAAGCCGCCGCCGAGGTTCTGCAAGGCACAGCCTAGAAGACCTAGACTGGCCTGAATCTTTCCCATGACGCTGGAAGCTTCGTCTACAGCCTTGATGGCAACAACGACGCTTCCAAGCGAGCGTGCGGACATTCTTCTCACCTACGATTGTGGATGATGCTTTGCGTAAATCGCCGAGTACCACTGGCGCTGTAGAGGCGTGAGTTCAGCCACCTCTCGGAGACTAAGATGGAAGTATGTGACGAGCACTTCGAGGGGGCCTGAGTAGACGCCTTCTACGAAGAGGTCGATTCGGGTTTTGGGCTTTCCGTCAGGCCGCTGATCTCAAACGCCTTCAATGCGATCGGCAGACTCTGAAGCGGCATCAGGACCTTGCAGATCTCGGGGTCCTTGGTTGCCTTGACTGCTACGAGTTGCAGCAGCTTCAGGTTCGAAACAATCTTCTCCCGGTTTCCTATGTCTTTCAACTCGGCCCCGGACGCCGTCAGCACCTCGTTCAGCGCTTGGTCCGAGAGCGGATACACCTTGACAGCATGTTCCTTCTTGTCGGTGCCTTGAACAGTCACGAGTTCCGAGTACTCGGTGCCTGCGGGAATCATCTCGCTCAGGCGCTTGTGCTCCGCTCGAGTATCCAGAAGATCTTGTCGTCTTCTTCTCTCTTCTTCACTCACTTCTGATCTGACCTCCTTTGTTCTTGCTTCTTTCTGTGAACCTCGCCGAGTTGCGAGGTGTCACCGTTGAGGATCTGTTCAACCTGGTTGCGTCTAAGCAAGTAGAGTGGATCCTTCGAGACGGTCTGAAAAACGATCTTACCGCCGCAATTCTGGATAGCGACACGTACCGTCTCGACGTCGGCGTGTTGAACGCTCATGACCACGCCGAAACTAACGTAGAACTTCCCATCTAGCGCTGCATCTGACATGAACAGAAATCTCCAATCTTACCGTCTATCTCACCGTCTAGTCCCAAGAAAGCGGGGAGTTTCTAGGTCTTCGAGATGTCCTCGAAGTCAAATTCCCATGACCACATCGCGTAACCCTCAGGTGAGTCAACCTTCAAGGCCGCGTCGCCGATACACTTCTTCAGTGTGATGAGCGATCCGGTCTTCTTGTTCTTCAGCTGCACGTACAACGGAGTGACATCCGACTGCTCGAACATGCCGAAAGCAGTAAGAATGTCTGCGGAGCCGCCGGCTGCAGTCTCATCATACCATCCGCTTGCGGAGCCCGAGTAGTCCAGCAGGCCCACGCTGACTTCCTTGAGGCGTGAACCGAGCCCGACGGGATCCTTCTTGCGGCCTTGTCCTGTCTTGGTGTTGATGCTTTCCCAGCGCGATAACGCCGGAGCTGAATCGAGACCAGCCTCAGAGGTCGCGAGACGCATCTCGTAGTCTTTGCCCAGATACTTTGCCATTGTTGCTCAGCTCCGTTAGGTTCCGTAGGCGAAGCCCACGAGGTCGATGTTTGTGAGACCTGTCTCGGTGACTGTCAGCACGTTCGTCGCCTTCGTGAAGGTCACAGTCGCACCGTCCGATTTCTTCAGCAAGACGGCCCCCGCGATTGTGGTGAAATCACCGAGGGTGATGGTGTTGGTTTCGCTCACTGCCAGCGCTTCGAAGGTCACGTACTTCTTCTCTACCGCTGCAGTCACAACGGTCTGTTTGGATGAGGTCACGGTTTCTTTGATGTCTGTTGCTGTCATACTATTTTCCTACCTCCTAGTTTGTTTCGTCAAAGCCCCCGACTCGAAGCCGTTAGGGCCATGACCCTGAGAAACCACGCCGCTAAGCCACAGCGCGGTACGTGGTGAAGCCGAAGTCCAGTCGGACTCGGCATTGCCGACTGAGCTCATTCGGCATAGAAACGTCGGCGTCGTCTACTTTCTGAACGTTCTCGATCCCATACGTGGAGCGCAGCGTGTCCTCATGGTCCACGATGGCTTGCTCCACTTGGTCAGCGACCCGGTCGCATTCGAGCTTGTCATCATGATAACAGTCGATCTGGATGCGATGCCGCTCCTCCAACGCACGCTGCGTCTCCGACTCCTGGAGACCGATAGCACCACTTTGACTGCTGCCACTCACAAGAGTCAAGACGACACTGGGCGCGGGGGCCCCCTCAGGCGGCAAGTCCCGAAACACTGGAACGCCAAGTTGCGCAGCGTCCAGGATAGCTTTGAACGCGTCCTTGGCATCGGCTCGCGTGGTGGTTGATGGCATTGTTCAACATACCTGCTCAACAGGTTAGCGCACTGACCTGCGCACCGACATGTTCAACATCAGATGGCAAGCGCGTTCAGGCAGCCCACACGGATGGCGTCGAGGAGGCGCTGTTCGCTCGCATCGAGGGCGGGTCGCATGAATGGTTGCGCCGACATCCTTGGTGTGCCGAATTCGTTGTACGAAGCATAGTCCGCTGTTGCTCCAAACTCAAGCAGCATCCCGTTCGCCGTGTAGTAGATCGTGGACTGGAGATAGCCGGTGCGTACTCGCACGAGAGATCGAGCAATGTCTTTCATGTCAGCGCCGACAGGATCCAGTTCCACCTCGACGTCATGTTCGAGTTTTCCGCGGAAGCTCATTAGTTTCGGTGTGACCGTATCCGTTATGATAGTCGCGGACCAGCCTGGCATGTTCTCATCGCATCCTCAGACTAGGAACGGGTCCTTCTCAGGATAGTCCCACGTGTCGGTGATCTCCTTCGTCTTCCAGTCCGTCGCTTTCACATGGCCTCCTCGCTTCACCCAGGATGCGAGTAGGTCGCGGAGTTCCTTCGTTAGGACCGACTGATTTGGAATCGAGATCTGGTAGTCGCCGGTGCGGATGAGCGGCCCCATCTTGTTCATGACGAGGTACTGTATCATGTTGGCTGTCGCTCGAGCGGCAACGTCCTCGATAGCTTCGGGGATTCCGGTCGGATAGTCCGCGTCGAAGTCCCGCTTACAGAAAGCGTTGATGTGACCTTGAGCTCGAGGAATCAGCGTGTCGGTTATGAAGGTCTCGAAAGCGGCGTCGTTTGCGAAGGGCACATTCTTGTCGTAGTTGATGCTCTCGAGTTTGACTTGTGCATACTTGCGGACTTCAGTTGCGGTTGTCCAAGCGGTCAATTTCTCTTTCACCTATCTTGATGAAACCGTGAACGGTGAATGCTCGCTCAGTTTCTTCTCGCACAATGCGCCGGAACTGTTTCTCGTCCCGTTTCCAGTCATACCAGAGCAAAGCAAAGCCGACAGCGCCTGCAACAAAGATCCGTGCGAGTTGCAGAATCTCATCCAGAGTCAATAGCGGAACATCATCTTTCCATGATCAATCTGGTCACTTCGCGAATTGTTCCGCGATCGTCATGACGCGTTTGAGGAGCGCCGTCTTGACACGGTCGAACCGGCGCCCTTGATGAATCCAGAGCACGTATCCTTGGACGGGAATCTTCGCAGGCATCTTTCCATAATGCACTCTCCTCAGGAGACAGCTGAATATGCAGGTCACGTGCCAGCGATGCAGGTCGAAGCCGCAGAGCGACCGGCAGGGCGGGGCAAAGCGTCGATGTGGCAGCTTCGCGAGGTTGTCATATCTGATTCGGATCTCCATGTGAGTGACCGAGCGCTCATCGTACTGCCCGTCCGCCCGATACTCACCATAGAACAGTTGAATGTACGTGGGATAGAGGAGGGCGTTGACTACACATGACGTGACGCTTGCCTCCTCATGAAATATTGTGAATGGTGCTGATGATCAGTGCCGATGATTCGGATAGGCCGCCAGTCAAGAAAGATGGCGGAAAGAACTTTGCACGGACACCGGCCTTGCGGCTGTGTCGCGATTTTCCAAATCGACTAGGCTATGTCGGATAGTTTGCAGATCGCGTTCGCTTCTCGAATGCGTGGAGTGATCGCTTCCCACACGACGCCGTACAGGTCCTTGAACTGGTCGAGGGGTAATTCCTCAACCTCAGCGTGAACATCGACGCCGAGCGGTAGGTCAAAGAAGCCCGCGTCTGGTGTTGCTAGGAGCATCCCGGTTGCTGAATCCAATACGGGAGTCTGGAATATCTGGCCGCCAATTCTCCGCTGCACAGCATCATAGTAGAACTCGCTTGTGTTCGTGATGAACTCGAAGAGCTCATCGAACCGCGCGTCGTTCACTACGAGGTTGTAGGGCGGAAATATCTTGTCAGCCTTCAGCAAAGCAATGGCGCCGTTGATGGATGCCATGATGTTCGTCGCAGTGCTCCAGTGTTTTGTGGTCGAGTAGTCGTTCCCGGCAGAGTCGTAGAGGCCGTCGATGCCTCCTGACCCTTTCAGAACGAGCGTATCCTCAAGGATCGAGACCTGGTAGCTTGCTGACTTCGCGGTGGCAACATCAAGCGGCGTGCCATAAGTGCGTGAGGCCTCTAGGCTTCTCCGTGGAATCCTGAATCCTCTCGCAAGTGCCGGCACATCCAGCGACCCGACAGTGTTGTCGATGATATCTTCGTTCAGGGTGACCTTCTGGCTGCGGAACATCTGAGCCGCGCCGACTTCAGAGATCTTGTTCCACTCAACCGTGAGTTTGCCTTCGCCCAATGGGCCGAAGGTTCGAGCAACGCGTCTGCCGATGAGTATCTGTCGTGGAGGCCATTGTACCGCCTCATCGATGTACTTGTACTGCTGATCGGTCAAAGTAACCAAACCCAGTCAGCCTCCTAGATTAGACTCTCAACGATGATGTCGAGTGCGCCACCGGATGCGTCCTTGTTCTCTTTCGGAAGAGCAACGATCATGCCTCCTGGCGGGAACGAGCCTCCCAGCGTCGCTCCGACGTGTCCTGAGGAGCCACTGTTCGCAATGTTGGATGCGGCTTGCAGTTCCCCGTCCGCTGCAGGGATCAGCGGGGTGTCTTTGGTGACATTCTGGCCGGATGCCAGCTTGCCGACCAAGATTGCGCCAGGTCCGTAGATGACGGGCGCCTTCTTCGCTGCGGTGTAGGCAGTGTCGCGGGTTGCGGGAGAGGCTCCTGGATGGGCGCCTTCGCCGTCCCAGCCGACCCAGCCTGATGGCTTATCGGTGGCGGCTGCGACAACGACGACTTGCGTCGCGGCGGTGCCTTTCTTGACAAGTCGGCCAGGCTTCACGCCCGTGCCTTCGGCGGTGAGTTCCTCGATAACGGGGTTGCCGGCGATTACGACCTTACGGCCGCTTGGAATGGTGAACGGCATTATTTCTCACCTGGCTTCTTGCCAACGAGGTCACCGATCGTGGCTTGCATTGGGTCGAAGCGAGCCGCGACGGATGGGATCAAGCGAGCCTTCGGGCCGCTGGGCAAAGAATCGAACTTGTCCTTCACGGCTTCGAGATCTGCTTTCATCGCGTCGAGCGCATCGTTCGGTAATTTCTTGAGAGATTCGACGGCTACCTGAACGTTCTTCGCGTCAAGTACGCCGTTCTTGATGCGTAGATCCACCACATCCTGCACGCGGTGCATGTGGTCCGCGTCCTCTGCGGCGACTTTCCAAGCCTTCAGGCCTTCGTACTCAGCCTTGACGGCCTTCAGTTCCGCTTGAACCGCGACCATAGCGTCCGACGCGGTAACAGGTGCCGCTGGCTTTGCGTCTGCCGCAGGAGCGGCTGTCTTCGCTTTCAAGTCCTTGA
>Ga0315289_10013783_pt1 | contig 11301 bp, 7 predicted proteins | sample YL17G11_40_MG_FD_203452 | JGI IMG/M metagenome (GOLD analysis project Ga0315289, IMG submission 203452) | Sediment microbial communities from Yellowstone Lake, YNP, Wyoming, USA - YL17G11_40 | ecosystem: Environmental > Aquatic > Freshwater > Lake > Sediment | place: USA: Wyoming | collected... | reverse complement strand
GCTTCTTGCTAACTCGTCTTCTACAATTTCCCCTTCATGAATATCTTCTGTTTCTGAATTCATGTGATCTTAACCTCTTCTTCAGAATCAACAATTGTGGTATACTTAGTCAAACCCACAAGCTCAAATATCTTGCGGAAATGCTTTGATACACCGGTAAGGAAGATTTTTTGGTCGCTATCCTGGCTTTTAATTACCAGATCAATGATTAGGGCAATACCTGCGCTGTTGATGCGACTTTTGCCATCAAACTTGATAATTATGTTTTTTGCATCATACCCACGCGCCTTTTGATATGCGTCATACATTAGCTTCTCCGCAGACGTGGTCAGGTCCCCCAGAACCTCGATTATAACTAGATTATCTTTTATCTTGACATCTATAGTGCATTCACGATACATCGCTATCCTCCCCTTCCTGATTCTTGAGGTAAACTACCATACGGATTATATTACCAGTTTCAGGGCTCCAGTCAAACTGTACTTCGTCCATCAGGCTTTGTATAAGGAATAATCCCCATCCTCTTGCAGTTTGTTTTTTGGCTATTTTAGCATCAATGTCAGGCTTACTGATTTTTCCCTGGATGCCAGTTCCTTGATCATGCACATCCACCTGTAGTTTTGAGTCATCTGCGATTAACTCTACAAGCACCTTCATGCTACTATCAAGTTTGTTTCCATGCTCAATGGCATTCATACATGCCTCACCTACTGCCGTCTTAAGGTCTTCTATGCGGTCTTCAGAGAATCCCATAATCTCAGCTATCGATGCGGCGGCATCTACAGCTACTTTCTCAAGTCCCTGTCTGCTTGGAACTGTTAGTTCAATTATGTCCCGGTATTTAATTTCCATATTTTTCTACTCCTTTTATTTCCATGCGCCAGGTCTAAAACCTTCGCCTTTCAGGAAAATAGCTTTTAGCGTTTTATCTGGCGTCGGGTTGTGAAATCCTATTTATGATATCATAAGCAAGGATGGTATTAACCATCAGAAGCAGAAATATTCTAATAGCAATCTTTACTTGAGACCGATTTAGTAATAAATACTTTATGTTCTCCTTTCCAATGATTGTTTAACCTTGCATACATTAGGCTAATTCAGCTAAAAAATCTCGTGTCCATTCGAGATACCGTATTGTGCCTAGCTCCTCGAATATCTCCACTGCGCTGGTGAGATGTTCTTTTGCTTTAGACAAGTTGCCATTCTGCTTGCAGGCACGACCCCAACTCAATTCAGTCTTGCCTTCTTCATTCCGGGCTTTGATGCATCTCAGGATCTCCAGACTGCGCGAGAAGTGTTCTTCAGCCGATGGGAAGTCTTTTGCCACAACGATCTCCCCTAAGATGCGATGCGCCTTTGCTTCATGGAGAGCATAGCCCCGTTCCAGAGCGATTTGCAGTGCTTCATCTACATTCACTCGTGCTTTGCTAATATCTCCTTGCATCAGGTAGCCTTCGGCAAGCGGAAGACAGCATTCGCATTCAAAAATGGCACCCCATCCAACTCGTTTCGCATAAGTTTTCCAGCGCTCCAGAAATGCTATGCCTTTATCTATTTGTCCAACTTTACAGTAGGCATAACCGAGTAGTATGGCACCCGATAATGTCATGCCTATGCCACTGGGAGACATATCTAGGACAGTTTCGCATTCTGCAATCGCTTTATCCCATTCTCCCATAGCCACATAAGTATTCCCAAGCGCTCCATGTCCCCAAATAATACCTGAGCTTGCGGAGTCTTCAGCGGAAACGTCAAGCCCGGTTTGACATGCTCTCAAACTCTCGCTCCAATGTCCCATTACTGCATAAGCCCTTGCAATTATCCATAGAGAATTGCAAGGGTTTGTAATATACCCTATATGGAATTCCCGTGTTTCCGTCATGGCAGCTTCCAATATCTGTTTGGCAACAATGATCGCCGATTCGTAGTGGCCTTTTGCAAAAAGCTCCCAGGCTTGAACGCGTTCATAGCCTTTACCGAAAATCTTTTCCGCTCTGATTATGGCATCTCCACCTAGGCTAGCTACCTTTTCACAATATTTCTTAAATTTTCCGAATTCCTCGAACATCCATAAGTAATGATTGGCTAGATACCCATAATAAGACAGTCCTCTATCTTTATCTGCAAGTTCCTCCACCAATCCCAGGTATTTCTCCTTTTCCGCCACATCCGGTTTCAGTGCCCCCAGCCAGTGTCTAGCAAATGAACGCTTTATAACTAGATCAACGATCGCCTGTTTCTTGCGTCGTTCATCCCTTAATCCTTCCGCCTTTTCCATTGCCATACCATAATAATCCAACGCCTCCCAGTAGGATGCCAGTTCGAATGCTTTATCCCCTGCTAGTATCAGATAGTGCAATGCCTTTTCTACGTCATCACTGTGACCATAGTGATGGGCTAGCAAATCGGTATAATCATCCAGCCTTTCTGAGTGCATGGATTCAATGACAGACCCTGTCTTCTCGTGCAGCGCAGAACGATCTTCCGGTAACAGACTGTTATAGATCACATCATGGATCAGCGGATGCCGGAAATGATATTCCCATTCATTGCCCACTCTTCGCCGAAGAAGCATCTCAGCGCCTTCCAGCTTCCGAAGTAAACCTGGCAGCGCCTCTGACTCGGCCACTCGCTCCAGCAGGGATAGTGGAAAACCAACACCTATCACTGATGCAACCTGAAGTGTTTCCTTCACTTCAGGGTCAAGCCTATCCACACGAGACAGGATTACCCCTTGAAGCGTATCTGATGGGACGATCTCAGCGGATTCGGCAGTGGCACGCCAGTATTTTGCATCTTGGACAACCACTTCTTTATCTATGAACGATCGGATGATCTCTTCTACATATAAAGGATTACCTGAAGCCTTGTCTTGAACTAGACTGCGAATGGGTTCGGGAATGTCCGGAATGCGAAGCAGCTTACTCACTATAGCATCTGTTTGGTTACTGTGGAGAGGATGCAGGTCTATTTCTATGTAGCAATATGCAAAATCTTTATCTGCACGCTGACGCAGTCTCCAGGCTTCACTATCCCGGTATGGGCGATACACCCAGACATACAGGATAGGAGCTTCATCAACACTCTCCATAAGGAATTCCAGCAACCCCAGTGATGTTGGGTCTGCCCAGTGGAGGTCTTCGAATACTAGAACTAATGGCTTCTTCTCTGCTATCTTTTGGAAGAGATTCCTCATGATGGGATAGGTATACTGCTTGGCGTAATCGTCCCCGCTGGCTGTGCGAAGCACAGCTTCATACTGGGGAAAAAACATGCTACCTACATGGATAGGTATCACTTGGGAGCTGGATGGAAGCAGATCCTTCACTTTTGCCTGTAGCTTCGCTTTCATCTCTTCCTCAGTATCCGTGGGCAGTATGCCCAGGTAATTGCTAATAATGCCGCGAAACGGTCCATAATTCATAGCCTGACCGTAGGAAATACATCGTCCTTCCAGCCATTGCAATCGATCTCCAGCATATTGCTGCAGTTCCGACACCAGACGTGTCTTGCCTATGCCAGCTTCACCGGTGATGGAGACTATCTGCCCACGCCCGTTTAGCAGATCATCAATACAGGCGGTCAACCGCTCCATTTCCTGTTCTCTGCCGATCATGGGTGAATATAACCCCTGGATACCACGAGCATGATGCGGCTGTTCCGCTGAAGCTATTACAGGATAGGCAGAGATGGCTTCGTCATCATAAGGCTGAACCTGGGTCACTGCCGAAAACTGAAATGCTCCACTCGTCAGTTGATGCGCTCTCTCGCTCACCAACACCTGACCCAGTTTGGCGGAATTCGCTAGATGCAGTGCAAAGCGCATGGTTTCGCCCATCTCATGGTAGTCTATGTCAGCGTTACTTCGGATAATGGCTGTGCCTGTGTCAATTCCTATGCCGAAAGTTATGGGCATATCTAATCCCTGTATCGCCTGTGCAGCAGTAATAGCACGTTCTGCGTCATCTTCGTGCAGCCTTGGGACACCAAACAATGCCACTATCGTATCATCATTCATAACATCCATCATACCGCCATGCTCACGCAACAGCGTATTTACCTGCTTAACTACGTCGGTAGGCAGTTCACTATCTCCTACAGCGAAGAGCATTGTGACTGATTTCTGTTCGCCAGTGATGAACCTTGCTGTAGGCACAACTGGCGCAACAGCGATGGATTCTGTGGCTTTCAACACCACAAGGGTAATGTCATCTTCCTGAGGACGGCCGCCAGTGAACTGCCGCATATCCGTCATGACTGCATCCAGAAGCTTTTGAGCATCAGCACTGCTGTTCTTCACCAGCGTCTTTTCCAGGCGTTCAAAGCTGTAGAGTTCACCATCCTCGTCCTCAGCTTCCGGGATGCCATCGGTAAATAACACAAGGGAATCTCCCTCCCCCATCTGGACATCACAGCTTTGATACTGGCTTTTCTGGAAAGTTCCCAGCGGGAAATGCTCTCCATAAGGTTCGATGGGAACACACTCCTGGAATTTCACCTTAATGAGCCACGGCTGCATTCCTGCCATAGCGCACACAAGGCGTTTGATAGTAAGGTCCAGCACAGCATATATGGATGTTACAAACCCCTTGGTTCTCATGCTCCGAATCAGTCGGCTGTTGACATTGTTGAGCACTTCTGCAGGGAATACATAGCGCGGAGCCAGTGACCGGAAGTCAGTCAGAGTCATAGTCATGAGAAGTGCGGCAGCAATACCATGACCCACAGCGTCCCCGATCACGACGCCTAATCTATCATCCCCTAAAGGTATGAAGTCATAAAAATCCCCACCCACAGCCATTGCCGGCATGGAGTAAGCAGCGATCTGGAATCCTGATATCTCCGGCACAGACTGCGGCAACATCCCCATCTGAATCTTCCGTGCCTCATCAAGTTCCTGTGTAAGGTCTTGCGGATGTTGTTCCATCTGATATGTGCTCATAAGTTCACTCCTTCGCCAACGGCACTAATTAACGTCAGTTCGACATAAGCGAAAGGATAATAATTTTGTCATTCAATCGAACTCACGTTACTAATCTAATAATTAGTTTTGATTTCACAACATTTCGTCGCCAAAGAACCTCATTGTTTGCATAGCGATATTCCTCACTAACCATGGACTGTCATATACCTTCCTGATTCCACCTCCATTTTCGTCTTTCCTTTAGGAGGGTCATATCTCCTATGAGAATTTTATAAAACTTTTTCAAAGTTTCAGTACATATTTTGCTGTCACTAATAATTATTGAATTGGTATGAATAATATACTAATTGTTCAAAGCTTTTTCACAACAACGATAGTCATATCATCATATTGCTCAGCGTTCCCAACAAAACCAGATATATCCTGTAAAAGTGCTTCTATAATTTCCCTGGCATTCAAAGAGGAATCCATGCCGGCGATGAAATCCTCCAGACGGTGATTTTCATACATTTCTTTGGCACTATTTTCCGCTTCGATAATTCCATCTGTGTAGAAAACAACAATGTCTCCTGATTGCAGTTCCATCTCGCAATCAACATACACAGTATCGTCCTTCATACTTAGTGGCAATTCGCTGTTACTTTCAAACTCTAAGACATCCCCTCCACGCTTAATTATGGGATGAGGTTGGGCGGCATTGGCGAACCTGATTATTCCGTCATTCCGATGGATAATGGCAAGTTCGAGACAGATAAATGTCAGCTTCTCAATTCTTGAATGCAAATCTGCATTTAGCTTAGATAGTATCTTACCACAATTAGCCTCAATGGTAGATGTCACGTGTAACATGCCATTAGCCAGGACAGCGTTCATAGCTCCTTTCATACCGTTGCCTGAAACATCAGCCAATGCAACAGCTATAGCGCCATCGTCTAATGTGAGATAGTCAAAGAAATCCCCGCCTACTTCTCTGGCTGGAATTGATAAACCAGCAATATCAAAGCCATCAAGAGAAGGAGAATTCGTTGGAAGCAGAGACATCTGAATTTTTCGTGCATCTTGCAACTCAAGCACTGCTTCTTGTTGATAGGCATGGACTTGCCGACGGCGTTTGACTAAAGCAGTTGCCAGAAATACCATAGTAGCCATGAGAGTCGCACCAAGTCCCGTAGTTAAAATAAGAAACTCAGCCTTCATGTAAAATGGCAGTATAATATTCAATGTTACATTAGCTGTCTTGGAATAATTCAAATCCCGATCCACAGCCTGCACCTCGAATATATATTTACCTTTTGGAAGCGCCTGATATTCAACGCGCTGCTCCTTCGTGGTTTTCCAGCTTTCATTATAGTTCCTAAGACGATAGCGATAGACCATAGATTTTGGGAGTGTTTTGAGACTCCTGCTTTGGAACTCAAATGCAATTAGCTTTACACTGGAGGAAAATGTAACCTCAGAAACACCAGCATAGCGTTGATCCGCTAACACAGCATCAATGAAAACCGGAGGAGTTAAGGAGGCAGGTGGTCGGAAGCGCGTTACACCTGCAAAAGTGCCAAACCACAGTTCTCCTGTCTGAGATTGTAGGATTGGCCAAACAGTATTGCTTGCCAAACCATCCTGGCGAGTTATAGTCTGGAATGTCTTTCCATCATATTGACTCACGCCTCCATCGGTGCCAAACCATAAATTTCCCTTTCTGTCTTGGATAATAGATGCAATCATGTCACCTGCCAGGCCATCTTTTCTGGTGAAGCTAATAAAGCCGTGCCCGTTATATTGACTCACACCGCCATCCGTGCCGAACCAGAAATTTCCATCCCTATCCTGTAATACAGAAGACACAAAATTGCTGGCAAGCCCATCTGCTTCAGTAAAGGTTATGAAATCTAAACCATTATATCGGCTTACACCACCATTGGTGGCAATCCAGAGGTTACCTTTCGTATCCAGAAGAATTGAATTTATTTTATTGCTTGCCAAACCATCTTGTATGGTAAATGTAGTAAAGGTGTGCCCATCATATCGGCTTACTCCCCCTCCATCTATACCTATCCATAGATTTCCTTTTTTGTCTTGGGCAATGGCAGATACCGAGCTCTGTGGAATGCCGTCCTCTGCAATAAAGTTTGATGGAAGCCCATCTGCCGGAGTAAAAAGGGTAAAGGTAGAACCATTATACCTGTTTAATCCCCGGGAGGAACCGAACCATAAGTTCTCTTCCCTATCCTGTAATATTGCGAATATAAAGCCCGGCATCATGGATTCTCTAGGGAAGGTGATAAAACTCGTACCGTCATAACGTGTCGCTCCCCTGCCGGCGGTACCGAACCACAAGTTCCCCACCTTGTCCTGCAAAATTGTCCGGACATCATTGTTTACCAAACCATCTGCTTCAGTAAAGGTGGTAAACTGCTCATCATATCGGCTTACTCCACCAAGATAGGTGCCGAACCATAAATATCCTTCTCTATCCTGATAAATCGATCTCACCCAATTGTGTGCCAGCCCATCCTGTGTCTTGAAACTAGACCAACTTTGCCCGTCATAGCAAGCTACACCATACCAGGAACTAACCCAGATATACCCATCATGGGTCTGCAAAGCTGATAGCAACATAATTCCTGGAAGTATATTGCTAAAGGTCGCTCCATCATATCTACTTATACCATTGCCATAAGTAGCAAACCATAGGTGACCTTCCTTATCCTGAAAAATTGACCTTATGTCATTGTATGCAAGTCCATCTTCAGTATTAAGAGTTATGGTAAAATTTTTACCGTCGTATTTGCATACCCCGCCATCATTGGTGCCAAACCATAAATAACCATCCTTATCCTGAAAGATCGAATATATTTTGTGTCCCGCCAGCCCATCTTTTTTGCTGAGGGACGTCCAATTCTTCCCATCATATCTACTCAGTCCGCCATCGGTGCCAAACCATATATATCCATCCCTGTCCTGAAAAATCGAATATACTTCATTTCCTATCAATCCATTTTCCTTGGTAAAGGTTTTCCAGCCATGCCCATCATATCGGCTTACTCCATAACCATCCGTACCGAACCAATATACTCCCTCCTTATCCTGCAAACCAGATAATACCGATGTATGGGCCAGCCCATCTTCCTTGGTGAAGTTTTTGAAGCGATAGCTATCATATCGGCTTACCCCGCCGTTGGTGCAAAACCATAAATAATCATCTTTATCCTGAAATATCGAATTTACCATGCCGCCTGCGAGTCCATCCGTGATATCGTAGGTGCGCCAGTGTCTCCGACCGCGTCCGGCAGGTTCCGTTGTGCCCGGTCCTATAAACACACTCTTACCCGGTCCAGCGGGAACACTCCGCCCCGATCCTGCTGATGTGGTATATAAACTAAATTCATAACGAATTGGGCTGTCTGGCGGGGTTGCTCCGAAGATTGGACCCAGACTTTTCAGTAATTCCTTCCACACCGGGTCATCACTGAGCGATTTTTGTTTCTCTGATACATCATTTGGTGTATTCACTTCAAATAGTCGGCTGAATACACGTTCTGGGGTGTATCGCCCTTGCTTTGGAGATTCCACCAATCCATGAGCCTTTAGGATGGGAACAACCTTCATTCGATATGCTGACTCAAAATCAGCATTTTGTTCCGGAGGTACCCAGAAAGACAATCGTGCCAAAGTCGAATGGTAAGACGATGTTATCTCTTCAGTATGTTTGCCGTCAAACGTTTGGGCTTGAGAATATACACATAAATTGGATCCGGATATACCAAAAAGTGTCAAGACAATAGAAACGACTTTCCAGGTCATTTATAGCTCCCTTTCAAAAGGTGCGTAATATATACGAGTTTTTCAGTTAAGTAATCGGACAAATTAAATTTGGAGATTCATGGAACGTTTCAAATAGTTCCAGCTTATGAATCTCAACGCTTGATAGCTCCCCATTGAGTCTTATAACTACGTGTCGGATCAACAGCTTTCTCTTTTTTTTCAGGCGCTCCCAATTTCAGTCTAATCAGTTCCATCTTTTCCGGATCGTCTGTGCCCAATCCCATCCCCGCCGCCTTTTCGATATAGAACATCCTCTGCGGTGCAAATTTAAACTTTCCGCGCTCCTCGTTGAGCATTTCTGCACCTACATAATCCGCAGCAACCGGATCTCTGCTCACAATCAAACTGTTGGGAGCGAAATTCGGAGGGCTGAGCATATTATTCCAACATCCGAATAGAGCGTCTATAACGATCAGACGTACCTTATCTTTAATAGCTTCCTGACTGTTCAGGGTGGCGCATGCCGTCGGGAAATTATCGTGAAGGCCATCAGGCGCGTTGATACTGCCATAGTGGTTCTTCAAACTCAAGGTGGGAGCAGGCATCCAGCTCAGCCATTTTAGCACAGGGACGTTGATCAGGTGATCACACCGGGTAACTATAGAACTCAGCGCCATGCTCTTACCCAATATGGTCACTGGATTACCCCAGTCATAACCCCATCCTCTCTCATCGGTGCCAAAACAGCGAACACCTGTATTCCCTGCATTATATTTAAACCCACTGCGCAAAAGTTCGTTATTTGTCCTGTCCCAGATGATTATGTTGTTATCTTTGACACCGGCGGATATCAATCCAGCAGTGATGGCATCCACAACCACAGGATGAGTCGGAAGGAACGAGTTAACAGCATTCACCTTGATAGCAACCACGTGGTTTTCCTTAAAATCAGGCAGTAAACTGGCCCAGGCATCAGCCACATTTGCTTGCCCTGTAAGCTGCTTTATAGATTCATCCATCATGTTTTGCACGTTGACCGGGTTGATGATTTTCACACCATCAGTGGCTTCAGGATGTTCGACAATGACGACCCTACTCGTATCGGCCGGTAGTTGAGCCAGGCCTATACTGGTTCCGAGGGATTTGGCCAGCATAAGACCACCGACACCTATTGCCGTCCGCTTCAAAAAATCTCGCCTCGTAATAGGTTCCATTTCAGCAATTCCTCCTTTTATGATTAGAATCCATGAGCCTGGGTAGCTTTGAGTCTACCCCAGACGGCCGCTAATTTGCCATCTGGCTGAACAGCTTGCGAGGTTTCTGCAAACAATGGTACATACATGATCTTTCCCTGTGAACCCAGGGCCCCCAGAACTATTATCCCCTTGGGGTAAATACTTTTTGACCTGTAGACAGTGAAATCTATGCTGGAACCTTTGGCAGATGCAATAATATTTGTTCGCTCAAATTTCTTCCCGTCCCACAGCCATAGTAGATCCACCCCAAATTCCTTTCTACTTTTGATAATCGCATCTTCATTACTGCGATCAAAGAGTATCCATAATCTCACAGCGCGATCCACAGTAATTTTCAGGAAGTTTTCCTGATCATCAATTATCTTATCTATAGGATCCAGCGGATTATTAAAGTGCCAACCGGCATCTTCATTCCATCCTTTGATGAATTGTGCTCCTTTAATTTCATCTGGAACTTCCAGCATCGTAACCTCTTTATCGAAGAAAATCTCACTTCCAACCGCAATCACACCTCCATCTTTATAGTTATTACCACTCTTTGCAACGATATCAACGATATTAACGTTGTCACCAAAAGCAGGTGACATCAACACGAAAAACAGACCAAAAACACCAAAGATTGATCCAATCAACATACGGATTAACATATCTAAACACTCCTTTCCTTTTTCTACTTAGTTCTATTAGGATGATACCTTAGGCAATTCTTGCAAGGCCAAGTTAATTTGACGTCATTGACTAATTTTCATTGATGCCCATGTCGCTGTCAGTTTAGCTTTGGGTTTTACAGCATAGCCACTTGGACCAGTATCGGGAATATCATCGCCTGTAATGACAACGTTGTCGAACTCGACAATAGCATTATATGCATACAAACCAACTCCGCCTGATGGATGCAGATCATCGTTTGACTGGTTCTTCAGTTCATCATCAATATAAAATGAAATCTTGTTTCCCTTTTGATCTATCCTTAGCCGATACCATTCATCAATCTGTGGTGGTCCACCAGCTAATAGAACCATCCATGCGTTAATATTAAATTTGCTTTTTATACCGCTTCCAGCACCCCATAGCCCATGACGGGTACAGCCCATGATATAATACTCCCCATACGACAATAAGTCGTCAAAACGGGAAGCTATTCCTCCGCCTGTATCTATATCGCCCGGCCCCGACGCAGCTTTTACGATCCGCATATCCGCTGAAAAACTGCAATCTTTCCAATCTTCTATTAGACATTATTGGAAATAAACACCACAAGTGTTAAGTATTTAACCTGTGCGATATGCTGTCCTGAAATTATGTAATCCACAGGTGATTTCCATCACAAGGTCATCAAACTTGTCCTTGGTGTTA
>Ga0315289_10013782_pt1 | contig 11301 bp, 7 predicted proteins | sample YL17G11_40_MG_FD_203452 | JGI IMG/M metagenome (GOLD analysis project Ga0315289, IMG submission 203452) | Sediment microbial communities from Yellowstone Lake, YNP, Wyoming, USA - YL17G11_40 | ecosystem: Environmental > Aquatic > Freshwater > Lake > Sediment | place: USA: Wyoming | collected... | reverse complement strand
TTGTGTCCTGCTCCCATACCATAAGCTATAGAACGTATTCAGGTTGACACCTCTTCCGGGCTGATCGTTGCCTGCGGTCTGCGGATGGCCGCTCCCATGCCTGCGTAGACCACCTCGTGTTGTCCATTTTGGGCCTCTTCTGGGACCGGCAGGGAGTGTACCGGCGTAATGTTACGGTGTCGTTACGGTAAGGCCGGGCCTTCCACACGGTGGTGCGTGACGTACTCGGTCTTGACTGGGACCCCGCGATCCGCCGCCACCCGCAGCAGCAACTGGTAGTAGCTGCTTGGCCCGGCAGGCCCCCGCCGGAGCTTCTCGGCCAAGGCGCGGGCGTTCTCCGCGCGGGTGACCTCCGCGACCGCCGCCAGGATCCCCGGTTCGCTGTGAGCGCTGAGCACCATGATCTCGCGGTCCGGACGCAACCCTGGGAAGTGAGCGACGACGGCGTAGGTCATGTCCCGGTGATCGCCAGTGACGTAGACTTTTTCTTCCCCCGGCTGCGGGTTGCGGTTGTGAATGTTGTTGTCCGGCCCCAGTTCGAAATCCTGCTGGACCGGCAGGCGTTGCAGCAAGAGATTCATGCGCGCGGCTCCCAGGAACACGATATTGCCGCCCCGCAGGTCCTCCCAAATGGCCCGGTCGGCCGGCACGGCGCGCAGGTTGCAGCCGGCCTGGACGAAGAACGCCGTCAATTGCTGGAGCGCTAGCGCGTCGCCCATCAGGGCATAGTCGTAACGGGGGCCCAGCAAGGGCGGCCCCAGCCGCTGTTCCATGGCCTGAAAACCGGGGTCCATGCGGAACCGCGCCGGGTCGTTGATGCCCATCAGGCGTAGGAACAGGTTGTGCTGCGGGCTGGCGAAAAACACCGGACTGCCGAAAACCACCGTGGTGTCCGCACCCCTTGCCAGCAGCCGTCCCCATAGCGGAACGAAATCCCTACGGGAAGACTCCAGCCGGGCCAGCTCCCGCCGCAGCGACTCCGCCTCCCTCCCCAGCCCGACCGCAAAGTAGAGGGCCACGCCGGTGACGGCCGCCAGAATCAGCAGGGCAATCGCCGTGGGGCGCCGCAGGGCGCGGCCCCAGGCACGCAGGTGCGGGCCGCGTTCGGGCGGCTGCCGCCTCCGGAACACGGGCACGTAAGACCCTTTTGGGAACTCGATCAGCACCGGGTCGGCGCGGCCCTCCCCTTCGTAGTACTTGGCCAGCTTGGACCGCAGCCGTCCGGCTTCGACCCGCACGATGGGGTCGGTTCGCGGGTCGTACGACTCATCGCGGTCGAAGACCTCCACTCCCAGGGAGTACTCCTTGAGCTGATCGCCACGACCCTGGAGGGTGGCCTCTGCCGCAAAGCGCAGGAACCGGCTCAGGCGCTCGGATTGGCAGAAGCCCGCGCTGGCGAGGATTCTCTCCAGTGCGGCGTGAACGGCTTCGGCTGCGACGGCGGCTCCGGACCCGCCGGCGGTTGCACCTCTGTCGTTCGGGGTGGCCACGGTCTCCTCCGTGCTCCAACCAGTTCTGAAGCGAGCTGGCAGGCATTATAACAGACCGGCGGCTACGGTGACCTTGCGGCAGCCCCGGCGCAATGCATCGCGGCGGTGAAAGGAAGCCTGCGTGAGTTAGGATAGGAGTCTGCGGATGGATCAGACTTTGCGCCAGCGGCTTGAGCGGATGCGGGACGCCCTCCAAAGCGGTCGCCCCAGCCTGTCGCCGCAGGAGCTGCTGGCGATCGTGGAGTCGCTCGATCAGGCGCTGGCCCAGTTGGATAGCCAGAGCCGGAGCCTGCGCCGGCTGCTCAGGCATCAGCGGGGCCTCGACGACAGGGTCCGGGCCATCGAGCATAGCCGCCTGTTCCGCGCCTTGAAGGCCGGCGGCAGGCTTCTGGGGGGCTGGAATCGTAGACTGGGCCGCGCGGGTCCGCAGCCTGTGGACGCTTCTCTGTACCGCCAGTGGGTCCAGTTGGAGATTGTCGGCACACCGCCGCCAGACTGGTTTGCCGAGCGGGCCAGCCGCTTCCGGGAACGCCCTCTGTTCAGCATTCTCCTGCCGGCCGGCGAGCCGGCCCCGGAGTGGCTGGAAGGCGCCGTCAACTCGGTCCTGGGCCAGCACTACCCGGAATGGGAGCTGTGGGTTTGGCAGACCGTGCCGGGCGAAACCTGGGTGGCCGACTGCCTGGCCCGCGTGAGTGGCCAGGATCGGCGCATCCGGCTGGCCGCCTCGCAGAACCCGGCCGTCGAGGCGGCGCGCGGTGATTACGTGCTGCTGCTGGACTCGAGTGACGCTCTGGCGCCGCACGCCCTGCACTACGTGGCAGAGGTGCTCAACCAGACCCAGCCGGACCTGATCTACTCGGACGAGGATCGGCTGGACTCGCAGGGGCGGCGCTGCGACCCGGTCTTCAAGCCCGCCTGGTCACCCGAGCTGCTGGCCTCGGGCATCTACCCGGGCCGGCTGCTGGTGGTTTCCCGGCAGGCGCTGGAGGCCGCCGGCGGGTACCGCGGCTCCTGCGGCGAGGCAGATCACGACCTGGTGCTGCGGCTGGCGGAACGCCACCCCCGGGTCCGGCACATCCCCAGAGTGCTCTGCCACCGCCGAAAACCTCCCCAACCGCTTCCGCCCCGGGCCTCTCGCCGCGAGGTGGCCGGCCAGCCCTTGGTCAGCCTGATCATCTGCTCCCGCAACTCGCGGCTGCTGGCCCGATGCGTGAAGAGACTGGCGAAAAAGACCTCCTACGCCGCACGGGAGGTCATCGTGGTGCAACACACGACCGGCCGGGCCTGGCCCCTGCCCCCGGGCTGCCGGGGCGTGCCCTATGAGGGGCCGTTCAACTTCGCGGACATGAGCAATCGTGGGGCGCAGGCCGCCCGCGGCGAGATTTTGCTGTTCGTGAACGACGACGTCGAGCCGCTGGCCCGGGAGTGGCTGGCCTGCCTGGTTGCCCAGGTGCAGCGGCCCGAGGTAGGGGTGGCCGGCGCCCGGCTGCTGTACCCGTCGGGAGCCATCCAGCATGCGGGCATAGCGGTCGGAATCATGGAGGGCTCCGGCCATCCCGGGCGCGGCACTGCGGGAAGCCGCTGCTGGCCGTGGCTGGAGATGAGGCGGAGGGTCTCCGCGGTCACCGGAGCTTGTCTGGCCGTTCGCCGGGCGGTGTTCGATCAGCTCGGCGGGTTCGACGCGTCCTTCGCCGTCAACTACAACGACGTGGATTTCTGCCTCCGCGCGCGCCAAGCGGGGCTGGAGGTGATCTACGAGCCCGCCGCCGCCCTAATGCATTGGGAGTGCCGCAGCCGTCCTCCCGGCAGCCGCCACCGCGAGCGGGAGCGCTTCCTCGAGCGCTGGGCCGAGATAGTGGAAACCGGGGATCCTTACTACAACCCCAACTTGACCTCCGCTTGGGAAGACGCGTCGCTGGAGTTGGAGGAGGCCCTGGAGCCGGCCAGCTTCCTGGAGGGCCGCTGACGCCTATGTCGCCTGATCGGGGCGCGCTGTTCGGCGAAGAGTACTTCAGATGCCGCTTCGGCAGCGTCCCGTATGAGCGTAACGAACACTGGCTCGGTGTCTTCAACCGGATCGCCGAGCAGATCATCGCGCGCCTCGAGCCCCGGCGCGTTTTGGATGCCGGCTGCGCCAAAGGTTTTCTGGTCGAGGCCCTGCGCGACCGCGGCGTGGACGCCTGGGGCATTGACATCTCCCCCTACGCCATCTCGCAGGTCCGCCCGGACATCCGAGCCTACTGCCGCGTGGCCTCCCTCACCGAGCCCATCGAGGAAACCTACGATCTCATCACCTGTATCGAGGTGCTCGAACACATGCCGCCGGAAGAGGCCCGGCCCGCTATCGAGAACCTGACCCGCGCCGCCCCCACGGTTCTGTTTTCCTCCACGCCCGGCGACTTCACCGAGCCCACTCACATCAACGTCCGGGCGCCTCTGCATTGGCTGAAGCTCTACTCCGAGTGCGGGTTCTGGCCGGATTTGCAGTTCGACGCCGGCTTCGTGGCGCCGCAGGCGATTCTGCTCCGCAAGGCCACCAGCCGAGCCGATGCGGAGGTGCGTCACCACTTGCAGGAGGTCTCCCTCCAGCTTGCCGAGCTGAGCACGCGCAACTTGCTGCTGGTGGACCAGATCTTTCGGGCTGTCGCCGAGCGCGACGCCGCTCGCGAAGAGCTGCGCGAGGTGCTCGCCAGTCCCGGCTGGCGACTGATCGGGACATACCGGGACTGGTACCAGCGCATAGTGTGCCCCCACCCTCGCCTGCGCAAGCGCTACGAGGCCGTGGCCGTGTGGCTGTTGTCGAGAATCAGCCTGCAAGCGAAGCACGCCGTCGTGCCCCGACCCACCCGGGGCGCGAAAGCCCAGCCGCCCTCCGGCGGCGAGACATCCAAGTTCATGCTCCTCATCAGTGGCTGCCCGGGGGATACCATGCGCTACCGCTGCGAGCACCAGGCCGAGGAGCTGCGCCTGGCTGGCCTGACTGCCGCCGTCCACCGGTGCGAGGCTGTTGATTTCGCCGCCGCGGTCTACCGCTACGAGGGCTTTCTCCTTCACCGCGTGCCACGCACCCTGCCGGTAGAGACTTTCATCCGGCGCGCCAGAGAGCTCGGCAAGCCGGTGGTCTTCGACACCGATGATCTGGTCTTCGACGAGCGAGCCTTCAACCAGATGCGCGCGCTGGAGCTGCTGGACCGGGCCAAGCGAGAGGAGTACGTCGAGAGGGTGCGGCGTTACCACGCTACCCTGCGGCGGTGCTCGGCAGCCCTGGTCAGCACCGAGCCGCTGGCCGAGGCGGTGCGGGAGCTGTTTCCTCAGTTGCCGGTGTACGTCAACCGGAATGCCGCCAGCGACGCCATGATCCAGCAAGCTGACGCGGCCCTGCGCGACGTCCCGAGGCCGGATGACGGCCTCCTGCGGATCGCCTACTTCAGCGGAACCCGCACCCACCACGGCGACCTCCGGGAGTGCGTGCCCGCCCTCCAGCGCCTGCTGCGCGAGTATCCCCACACTCGCCTCATGCTCGTCGGCCATATCGAAGTACCCGCGGAGCTTGCCGGCCTGGCCGGCCAACTGGAGACTGTTCCGCTGATCCCTTGGGAGCAACTCCCGCCGCTGATTCGCCGCGTGGACATTAGCCTGGCGCCGCTCGAGCCGGACAACCGCTTCACAGAATGCAAGAGCGAGGTCAAGTACCTGGAGGCCGCCCTGCTGGGAGTGCCCACCGTGGCTTCCGACACTCCCGCCTATCGCCTGGCCATCCGGGATGGAGAGAACGGTCTGCTGTGCCGGACCGCAGAGGACTGGTACCCAGCGCTGGAGCGCCTGGCGCTGGACCCGGAACTGCGCGCCCGCCTGGGGACGGCCGCGCGCCGGGATGCGCTGGAGCGCTACACCACCCGCAGCCGCAGCCCGCAGTTGCTGGAAGTCATGGGACAGGTCTTCCGCCCCTGGCAGCGCCAGCCCGCGCGCCCACTGTCAGTGGCCATCCTTATCTGGGGGCCCATCCCGCAGACCGGCGGCGGCTACCATCACCTCTTCGTGCTGGGCCACTGGCTGGCTAAAAAGGGACACGACGTGCGCTTCTACGTCGAGCCGATCGCCCCCCGGGCCGGCTTGTCCCAAGCGGAGGTTATCGACTTCTGTCACCGCCATTTCGGCCAGAGCGCGGCCGCCATCCACGTCGGCCATGACCAGATCCTGCCCAGCGACATCGCCGTGGCCACCAACTGGCCCACTGCTTACACGGTGGCCGACCTGGAGAACACCCGGTGCAAGCTCTACCTGGTTCAGGACTTCGAGCCGGACTTCTATGAGCGAGGCACTCCAACCTACCACGAGGCGGAGCGGACCTATGACTTGCCGCTCAGGAAAGTGACCCTGGGGTCATATCTGGCGGAACTGTTCCGGACACGCGACCACCTGCCCACCGTGCAGATTCCCTTCTCGCTGGACCGAACCCTGTTCCGGAACGAGAATGTGCGGCCCGAAGCGCCCGTGCGCGTCCTGTTCTTCGCTCGCCCCGGGCTTCGGCGGCGCGCCTACCCGGTGGGCGTAGAGGCCCTCCGCCGCGTCGCCTACCAGTGTCCCGAGGTGCGCATCGCTTTCTACGGGATGGAGGAAGCTGAGGACCTCGGCTTCCCATACGAAAACCTGGGGCTGCTCTCCCGCGCAGAACTGGCGCGCCAGATGAACCTGAGCCACATACACCTGTCGTTCTCGCTGACCAACGTCTCGTGGACGCCGCTGGAGGCCATGGCCTGCGGCTGCGCAGTCGTGGAGGCCCGGGCGCCGAGCGTCGAGCACTGGGTGGGCGCCGAGAACCGGCATGGCCTGCTGGTCGAGCCTGAACCGAAGGCTGTGGCCCAGGTTCTCCACCACTTGGTCACGGATTCGGCTCTCCGCCGGCGCGTAGCCGAAAGCGGCGAGAAGCACGTGGCTAGCATCACTGCGAGTTGGGAGGACACCTGCACACGGTTCGAGAGCATCCTGCTCAGGTCCCTGTGCAGGGATGCCGCATGACGGCTGGCGGAGCCGGGCCGAAGGCCGAGTTCACCGACGGGCGACTGTCACGTGGCCTGCGTCCCGCCGCGACCCCGGTGGTCTTCCCGTGCGGATTCTCACAGGTATGTTCTTTGATAGAATGCCCACCGTGGCCAGCCCGGTCCTCGACGTGTTTCTAGAGCGGCTCCGGCAGATGGCTGCGCCGCGCGTGCTGGAACTGGGCGCCCGGCGGTCCGACCCGAGGACCAGCACGCTGCACAAGAGTTGGGCGCCTCACGCCAGCCGGTTCGTCGGGGTCGATTATCAGGAAGGCTTGGACGTGGATGTCTTGGCCGACATTCATCGTCTTTCGCAGACCTTCGACCGCGGCAGCTTCGACGCCATCATTTCGGCGTCCACTTTCGAGCACGTCAAGTATCCCTGGATCGCAGCCGTCGAGCTCGCGAAGGTCCTCAGCCTCGACGGCATCATCTTCGTGCAGACCCATCAGTGCTTTCCGCTGCACTCCCACCCCTGCGACTACTGGAGGTTCACCCGAGAGTCGCTGGAAGGCCTGTTCAACAGCAGCATCGGGTTTCAGGTGCTGTGCACGGATTATGAGTTCCCCTGCCGCATCGTCTCGAAGCAGGAGCCTGGCTTGCGGAACCGCGAGAGCTTCCTGAATGTGCGGCTGTGCGCTCGCAAGTCCAGAGAGGCTCCCGACGAATGGATCCCGCAGTGGTGACTGTCTCCGTTCTCATGCCCGGTGTCGAGCCCGGTGAGGGATTCGTCAAACCCCTGGACGCTCTCCCCCGCCTGCTTCACTGGAAAGCCGAAACCCTCCCCGAACGAGGGACAGGCGAACCCCGCGACCTCACTGGTGAAGCCGGGAGCGCGGCATCAATCGGGAGAAACTGAGGTGTCCGCCCTTGACCAATCGCCGCCTCCGTTTCGGAATTACCACCGGCGCTTTCTGACTCTGGCCGCCTTGATCTTCGCGCTCCTGGTGCTCCGCCGGCCGGATGCGCTCACTAACCCGCAGTTTTGGGCCGAGGACGGCGCGACTTTCTTTTACTCTCAGTCAGTCTCAGGCTCATGGGAGGCGTTGTTCACCACCTACGCAGGCTACTTACACCTGGCGCCCCGCCTGATTGCGGCTCTTGCGTCGCTGTTTCCGGTGGTGTTCGCCCCTCTGATATTCAACCTGTGCGCCCTGGCGATCGCTTCAATCTGCTGTAGCATGTTCTTCCTGCCGTGGTACCGGCATCTATTGCCCTCTGATGTCCTGCGGGCGGCGCTTTGCCTGCTGATCGCCTCGGCATTTTATTCTGACGCGCTCGTCGGAGTCCTCACCAGCGTGCAGTGGTACTTAGCCGTCGCCGCCCTCCTCGTCTTGGTTCGCCCGGCGACGCTGGAGGCCCGCTGGCCGCTCTGGGTCGCGCTCGCCGAGGGCTTCTTGGTTTTCATCATTGGGCTTAGCGCTCCGCAGACAGTCGTTCTGGTGCCGTTCTGCGCCTGGAAGATAGCCAAGAGCCGAGGCCGGGCGCGTCTAGCCCCGGCGGCCCTGACCGGCGCGGTGCTGATACAGATCAGCATTGTTGCCGGTCAGGCCTCACAGCATGTCCTGCATTTCGAGAGCCGGCCCGATGAGCTTGTTGCTGCCGCGCTCATTTCGTTCATCTACCGGGTAGCATTATGTTCGGTTGGGGGCTACAAGTTGCCGCAAATCATTTCGGCGGCAAAAATGGGCGGGGGTGCGTTGATAGCTCTGCTGGTTGTCGCGGTCTGCCTTAGCTGGTTGTGGTCGCACACTCCGTGGTCCCGGCGTTGGAGGGTAGCCGCGGGCCTCTATCTGATTTTCGGCTCCATTGTGCTGTCCTTGCATAGCAGATCGATGACCAGGATGTTTTTGACTCTGGACCAGCTCCCCGAGTGGGGAGGAGAGCGTTATTTTTACCTTGCTTGCTTCGTCTTTGCCTATCTTGCGGCTATCGGCGTCGAACGGGTGTTTCAGCGGCAGGGGGACGGCGCCAAGTGTCTGGCGTTGATCTTGATCTTTGCCGGCGGAGCTATCGCAAGTTTCCGCGTCGGCCCCCTGGCAAACCTTCACTGGGGTGAGTCTGCGGCGGCAGTCGAGAGCTGGCTGCGCGTGACGCGCTCTGACATACCCAACCAGGGACTGTCGATCCCTGTCAACCCGTCGCCCTGGAAAATTCAGTTGCCTGGGTGCAGTTTCGGAGCGCCCCCACCCTGGCTCACCGAGCAACTGGCGTCGAAGTGGGAAGGCCAGCTTGTCAGGCCTCCTGGGACTCTTGCCGAGGACGTCGAGGGCTATGTCATCCGCAAGGGGATCAAACACCGGGTTGCCAACGCGGCCTGGGCCACCCGGCATGGCTATAACTGGCCCCACGACGTCAAGACAATGTGCGTCCAGGACCTGGCTGCGATTCCGACAGGCGAGGACGTCCGGTAGTCCCGCACCGCTCCTCTGGCTCCGCCTTCTGCGCCACTACTACCCGCTGCGTGAACACCAGCGGCCACAGCGTCTTCTGGTAGACCGCCCGGCCTCGCTCGTTGACCGTCGCCAGCACCTCCTGGCGGCTCAAAGGACGCTCGTCAACGAACTTCCACAGTCCGACGCTCTCCGTCAGGAAGCGCGCGGCGCGATACGGCCACGTGGGCGTGGGAAACGACAGGATAGCCCAGCCGCCGGGCTTGAGCAGGTCGAAGTGCGCCCGAATCGCCTCCCGCGTGCCCGCCACGTCAAAGTGCTCGATCAAACCGACGCTGAAGACCAGGTCCGCCTGCACATCCAGCGCCAGGCGGCGCACATCCTGGTTGTGGTAGAGCACGCCGGAAGCATCGCCCAGACGCTGGCGCAGCAGATCCAGCCCGTACTGGTTGTTGTCCACCACGTGGCAGACACGGGGGTGGAAGCGGCGGATCATTCCCTCCAGGAAACAACTGTTGCCGCCCCCCAGCTCGACGATCGTGCCGCACTTCCCCTCCCTGCCGGCAAACCGCTGCGCCAGCTTGAGCAGCACCCGGGCGGTGTACCGGCGCGCCGGCCGCGCGCTGAGCGGAACCACGGTGTAGTAACGGTTCCAGTCCGTGCCGCCCCCGGCAGACGGCGGCTCCTTAAACACGAAATCCCGCTGGATGGCGAAATTGGCGATGAACAACAAGGACTCCGCCAGAATCTTCGCCGCGATGACGCTCAGCGACAACTCCGCGCTGAGGAAGTTGATCAACCCATAGGAGACCGCGCCGCTGGCCAGCACCAGCGCCAGATACTTCGGAGCCGTGGCGCGGTGCGGTTGGTGCGACAGGAACACCGCCCGTCGCGCCGCCAGGTAGTTGAAGGCCACCGCCGCCAGGCGGCCGGTCACCTGGGCCCGCAGGATGCTCGGGGCCAGCGCGTAGGCCAGAGTGAAGACGGCGTTGTCCAGAACCGCGCTCAGCAGCGACACAGTGGCGAAGCGCAGCAGGACGAAGTAGATGCGCAGCGAGTCCAGCAGCGGGTTGAAGTGCGAGGTCCGGACGCCGTCCGGGTACATCGTCCGGATGGGTTCCTGCGCCAGCGGGCAAGACTGGTGCCTGGCAGCGATCAGCATGTCCAGCTCGAACTCGTAACCGGTGGAGGGGATCCTCAGCAGGCGAGGCAGAAGGAACTGTGGGATTCCGCGCAGGCCGGTCTGCGTGTCGGCCAGGCGCTGGCCCACCAGCAGGCGCACCACCCGGCTGGTAATGGCGTTGCCCAGCCGGCTGCGCAGCGGCACGCCCGCCCCGAGGCGCCGCACCCCCATGACCAGAGTCCCCGGCTGCGCCGCTAGCCGACGCGCCACGCGCAACACGTCCTCCGGATGGTGCTGGCCGTCCGCGTCCGCCGTCACCACGCCCGCCAGACCGGGAAAGCCGCAGAGAGCGTAGTTGATACCCGTCTTAAGCGCCGCGCCTTTGCCCAGGTTCACGGCGTGCTCCAGCAGACACACCTTCGGCTTCAACCGCAGGGCGTCGAAGCACGCCTGGTAGGCAGGCCCGCTGCCGTCGTTCACCACGATGATGGCGGGCAGCTCGCTTTGCGCCAGAGCCTCGACCAACTCCAGCAAGCGGTCGCCCGGCTCAAAGGCCGGTATGAGGACCGGCACGTTGACCGGGGGCACTGCACCGCCGTCCATGGCGTTTCGCTCATTATGGCACGCTCAATCCCGCCACTCGCTCGAAGAAGCCGAGGGACCTCTGCGCGCACGCTTCCCAGCGGTATCGCTGTGCCACCTCGATACCCCGCCGCGCCAGCTCGGAGCGCTCGGCGGGCTGGAGTAGGAGCCGCTCCAGCGCTGCCGCGAGTTCAGTCACGCTGCGGGGATCCACCAGCCGGGCTGCGCCCGAGGTGATCTCGGGCAGCGAGGAGACGTTGGAAGTGATCACCGGCACGCCGGCCGCCATGGCCTGAGCCACCGGAAGCCCGAAGCCCTCGTAGAGTGACGGGTACACAAACACCGTGGCGCCGGCGGTGATGCCGGGCAGATCTGGCTCGGGCACGTAGCCCAAGTAGCGCACGCCGCGGCTGGAGCGCAGCCGTTCCAGCAGCGCGCCCTCCGCCCACCCGGCCGGCCCCGCCACCACCAGCTCGAACTCCTCGCTAAGCGCGCGCGGCAGCTCGCTCCAGGCGTCCAGCAACGTCTCCAGGTTTTTCCGCGGCTCGATAGTGCCCACGAACAGCGCGTAGGGCCGCGCCAGGCGGTGTTTCTCCCGAGCCGCCGCGGCCGCTTGGGGAGGGACCCGGAAGAACTCCTCGGGAACCCCCGGATGCACGACCTCGATTCTCTCC
>Ga0315289_10013781_pt1 | contig 11301 bp, 9 predicted proteins | sample YL17G11_40_MG_FD_203452 | JGI IMG/M metagenome (GOLD analysis project Ga0315289, IMG submission 203452) | Sediment microbial communities from Yellowstone Lake, YNP, Wyoming, USA - YL17G11_40 | ecosystem: Environmental > Aquatic > Freshwater > Lake > Sediment | place: USA: Wyoming | collected... | reverse complement strand
TTCTGACGGAATTTCAGGTACGAATCCGCGTCCCAAAAATCCTTCCCGTATACAGCAATCGGATAATCAAATAAGCCGTTGCACATTACTGAATCGCCATTAATATCAAAGATTGCCCCTCCGCCTATTTTGACATGGCAGCCAGTGTTGATTAGCTGCTCTTCTCTGATTCTCTTCAAAAAATCTTCTGGCCACACGCAGAGCGGGAAATTCATATTGAAATGAATCTCTAAATACTTACGCATCTCCTGATAGCTGTTTGCAATAATTTTCGCTGTTTCGTGGGGATGGGTTATAAACTTCCCGCTTATGACCAGTCCCTTGAAAGACGGGGTGCAGAATGATATGGCCAGGGTTTTGAACCCGCATTCTGCAACAAACTTTGCTATTTTAGGAAGATTTTCACGATAGAGAGAATTAAAAGTGAGACACACAACCTCGTTGTAGTTTTCGGCTATTCTGGAAAGCGCTTTTTTGACCCGAGAAACATCAGTACGAAGACCGAATTTTTGGTATTGTTCGGGCACGCCCTTAACGGAAATACTCAAGAATTTGCATGGATTCTTTTGATACTGGGCAAAAAACTCATCTTCTGCAAATTTTAATCCGTTGGTAACTATCGTGCTCGACATTCCTTCTTGCCTGCAAAAATCGTTGTACTCGAAAAGCGGTTTCCATAGCGTTGGTTCGCCCCCTATCAAAATAAGATGCTTCTGTTCCTGCCCTTTTATAATCCCGCTCAATAGCTTGGCAAGTCCGAAACTCATTTCCTGCTTTGCAGGGTAGCGCGTCCCCTTGGCATAACACCAGGGGCACCTTAGGTTGCATTCCCTGTTCGTCGTAAGCCACGCACCATCCATTTTCATTTGTTGCCTCCTAATGTTAGATTTTAAGAACCAAAAACAGGATAGCATATCATTGTTATGCTGTCAATCCTTCGACTGCGCTCAGGATAAATATTGATGGGTCAGCTACAGAACATTATTAGACGCATTCTAACCAGTACTGAAGCAATTCATAGTTGTTTTGAGCAAATACAATTAATAAAAATGGGTATCAATGACAATAACTAAACACATGGCAATAGAAGAAAAAGAAATAATAAAACAACCCAAAAACGCTCCCATCCGCATCACCGGAAATTGAGGTTTACTGCTCTAAAAGAGTTTATATCCTCTCTTTCCTGTATTTTATCTGGGAGCAGCCCGAAGCAAATCAGACATCTCCGCTAAAAGCGGGCAAGAAGTTCATCTCTATCCTTCATCGCGCTCTACCGTGATCCGTAAACCAGCGGTACTCCGGCGACATCTCAGAAAGGCGAGATATCTTGCGAGGTGAAACCGTAGCCGCGCCTGCATTAGCAAGATAGAAAAATTATATCCGATATTTTTATAAAAAAGAAGAGCCTCCAGCGAAAAAATATCGCCGAAGGCTCAAGTTTTCAAAAGAAACAAGTCTTCAAGAGCTCGAGGTTCAGTCGAACTTCCGAGCCGAGGCCACGCCGAGGTCGTCGTAGCGGTGGTCATCCCAGCGGTCGTGGACGTGCAGACCATCCGAGTCGAAGTAGCCGACGTCGACCCGGTCGCCGAGCGAGTCGACATCCGAACAACGAACATAGATGTTCTCGAACAGCCGTTCGCCAGTGGCCAAAAAGTGACCAATGATCGTGTAGGTCATAACCCGGGCAGTCGGCGTCTCCTCATTTTTGGCGAGAAGGGCCTGCTGTTCGTCCCAGGTCTTCGAGGTCGAGTTCGCGACCGGTGTCTTGCGGACCAGGTGCCACGCCGCTTCGCCGCGATCCTTCGCGAACGCCTGCTTGTTGTACCAAGCGTCCTCGTGGCTGTAGAAGAGCTTGCCGTCCTTGCCGCGGATTTCGAGGATCGAGAGCGGGAAGACGGCGACGAGGACATGCGTGTTCTTGCACTCCTCAAGCACAGCTTCCGTGAACGGAACTTCGGCAAGAGCGGCGAGCTGCTGCTTTGAGGGGTTGACCCCAAAGTGCATGATCGCTTCCTCGACGCCGAAGAAGTTCTTAGCCATGATCTCGCGGCTGCGCTTCTGGGAAGTCGACGGTTCAAAACCGCCATTCCGGATGAACCTCACCACTTTCGCGGCAAGATCATTGCCCTTCGAGTCAATGACTTTCTGGGCGAGTTCGTCGGTGAGACCTGCGGTCTCGAGCTTCAGGAGCACTTCGTGTTCCTTGTGCACCGACAGAGTACGGCTTACAATGGTTTCCATTGCATACCTCATTAATCCTTCCGCTTGGCCTTGTTAGTTTAAAGGGTTATCCCTGCCTGCGGAATATATCAAAAAGAATCTTATTTCCTTGTTTGTTTTTTCAAAGAGCTTGATTTATCTTTCTAAACCCATTATAGCATACAAAAATATGACTGTCAAGTTTTTAGGAGTCTACCTATTGTCTCCTATAACGTCTCGCCATAAATTAGATATTATCACTATTATTATTTTAGCGGCAATCTTCCACCCGAAGCCAGACACTCGTCAATTGAGTTATAAGGGGTGGATTGCGGGACGACTTTAGAACTATGGATTGGCAGGAAATATTGAATGATTGGGGAGCGAATACAAAACAATTAGACTATTTCCTGGCTAAAGCTATTTAAAATATTGGGGCGCTTGGGCTGAGATCCGCCTGCCTGCCGATAGGCATGGCCTCGGCTGGAGAACCTGGTTGGTGGGTAGTTTAGCATAACATTTACCCTACCCCGTTACTCACTATTCTTTCTCTGTCTAATAGCTTAGTGCGAAAAATTCTTTTCTTGAAAAGCTCAATTAATACAATCTCTACTAAACTTACGCTAAGAATAGTGAGCCACTGGGCTATGCCTAAAGGTTGGGTAGTTAAAAGTTTTTGCAAGGCCGGCAAGTAAATGGCGCCAAGGAGTAAAATAACGCCGATTGCTACTCCGCCAACCAAATAGCGGTTTGAAAAAATGTCTTTTCTGAAAATCGTCCTCTTAAACGAGCGGACACTAAAAGAAAAAATTAAGGAATCCGCGCACATTAAAGCAAAAACCATTGTCCGTGTTTTGGCTAAATCTCCGGTCAATTTCCAAAGGAAGAAAAACAACAAGAAAGCCGCTAAACCAGTGATAAGTAAAATGGCTGTCATCCAAAGTTTGAGCGGTCTGTTTAATATCGGCTCTTTCGGATTTCTCGGTTTTTCGTCCATCACCCCCTTTGTTTCCTGTTCTGTGGTAAGGGCAATGTCCGGGAAACCGTCCTCAACCAGATTTATCCAAAGAATTTGCGCAGCTAATAACGGAAGTGGAAATCCCATTGCCATACTCGCTAAAAATAAAAAGAGTTCAGAAAAATCATCCGTCACTAAATACACGAACACTTTCCGAACATTTTCAAAAATGACCCTGCCTTGCTCAACCGACTTAACGACAGTTTTAAAATTATCGTCCAATAACACCAAATCAGCCACTTCCTTTGCCACATCCGTGCCTGAACCAAGTGCCACACCAATGTCAGCGGACTTGAGCGCTGGAGCGTCATTCACTCCGTCGCCGAGCATTGCCACCACTTCTCCGTTTGCTTGAAGGCTGGCAACAATTCTTAATTTATGGCGTGGAGACACACGAGCGTAGATGGAAATATGTTTTGCCCTTTCTTTTAACTCGGCATCGCTTATCGTTTCCAAATCTTTACCTTCAAGAATGTTTTCATCTTTCGCCTCAAGACCGATTTCTTCAGCGATAGTTTTGGCAGTGAGTTTATGGTCTCCTGTAACAATAACGGTGCGGATGCCAGCCTTTTTGGTGATTGCGATTGACTCTTTGGCGTCTTGGCGAAGCGGGTCTTTAAGGGCGATGAAACCAATGAGCGAAAGCTCTTTTACTAATTCGGCGAGATTCTGATATTTTGTTTCGGAATCGTAATCCTTATGAGCGCAAGCAAGAACTCGCAAGCCTTTTTGCGTAAGCGTTTCCAGTTTTTTTATCAATTTATCCGCTTGAGCCGTGCCTAATTTCTCCGTTCTGCTGTCAACATCCAAATTAACAGAACGGGCGATAATCTCCTCTGGTGCTCCGATGACATAAAGTACATTTTGCTTCTCGTTTTTGCGGTGAAGCGTGGCGGCAAACTTGTAATCTGATTCAAAGCTGATTCTATCAAGCACAGGATACTGTTTTTCCATTTCTTTTTTATTTAAGCCCGACTGCATTCCCGCCAAAAGCAATGCTTGCTCGGTTGGTCTGCCTCGCACCACCCATTCTTGCAATTCCGCTTCTGGATTTTCCACAAAAGCGTCATTTGCCAAAGTGGCGATTTTCAACGCCGAAATATGCGATTCTACGCCGTTGACATTTTCAGCTTTGGCAAGTCCGTCGAGATGCTCGCTCAAGAGTTCTCTCGTGCTCGTTAAAATGTGGCTCACTCGCATTTTTCCTTCCGTAAGAGTTCCTGTCTTATCGGTGCAAATGACGGTTACGCTTCCTAAAGTTTCCGTGGCGACAAGTTTTCTTACCAAACCTTTTTGCTTGAAAATGCGCCGCATTCCCAAAACTAGTATGACGGTAATGGCGGGAAGCAATCCCGCCGGTATCGCTGAAACCGCAAGGGCTAAAGAAGCAACAAAAACATCGGCAAAAGATTTCTCCGTGAAATAGCCGATAATAACGATGACGAAAATAATGGAAAGGACAAATGCTCCGGTAATTTTTGAGAGCGAAGCAATTTTTTGCTGAAGCGGAGTTTTGCGTTCTTTGGTTTTTTTGAGAAGCGACACAATCTCCCCGATTTGCGTAGTAACGCCAGTTGCGACAATAACCATCATTGCTCGTCCTTCTTCTACGATTGTGCCCAAAAAAGCCATATTCGTTCTTTGGGGAGTTGATTCGGGGATGGCATCATCGGCTTTCTTTTCAACCGCTTGCGATTCGCCAGTGAGACTTGCCTCGTTTATTTTCAACCCCTTTGATTCAATGATGCGTCCATCGGCTGGCACTTTATCTCCCGCTTTCAAAAGCACGACATCACCGACGACTAATTCTTCGCTGTCAATCTCTTTTTCGTAGCCGTCTCGCCAGACTTTCGCCCTTGTCTTTACTATCTTCTTCAATGCGAGAAGCGATTGATTGGCTTTATTTTCTTGATAAAAACCAACCGTGGTGTTAATAAGCAATACGACGATGATAAAAATGGTGTCCGAGTAGTGCTTCAATAAAAACGAAATAATAACCGTCGCGAGCAGAATATACATCAACAGACTGTTAAACTGGGATAGAAAGAGCCGTATTTTTGAATACGGTTTTTCCTGGGGAAGAATATTTCGCCCAAATTCCTTGAGTTTCTTTATCGCTTCCGAGCTGGTAAGGCCATCTTTTTTACCCGCCACTTCATCAAAAACTTTTTCTATTGGGATTGCGTGCCAATTTTTTCTCATAAATTCATTCTATCAAAAAATCGCCTTAATAAAAAGACGATTTTTATTTTAATCCCGTCAGGGTGGATTGCGGGACGACTTTAGAACTATGGATTGGCAGGAAATATTGAATGATTGGGGAGCGGATATAAAACAATTAGACTATTTCTTAGCTAAAGCTATTTAAGGTATTGGGGTGTTTGAAGCAAATGGATGTTCTAATTTGCTCCGCATCGTGAACAACGTTAGAACCATAATCCAGGAACAAAGTAGAAATGTTTATATGCCGGATTTGAGACCAGAAACGATGAGAGTATAATTATTCCACCGTACTGTTCAAGTAGAACAGCTTTTGGTATTAAACTTGCAGTAATTTGACAAAAATAATATATATTGTTAATATAGCGTTAGCAAATTAACAAATTTAGAAAAGGAGAAGAACATGGACATCAGAAAACCCAATTTTTACCTTCAATGGCACATCACTAATAATTGTTCTCAAAGATGCGCTGGGTGCTATTTATTTCAAGGTGAAACCAAAAATCTTTTGGCGCCAGAACTAAACAGAGAAGAGTTAGCTGATATTGCACGAGATGTGATAAGTACAGCCAGAATTTTAACCTCTAATCCTATTTTTGTTTTAACTGGTGGCGACCCAATGCTACACAAGGACTTCTGGTGGTTGCTAGAAAAAATCAATTTGCTCCTCAAAGATTCTGGCCTACAAGGACGGATAGATTTGTTGGGGAATCCATTCCTCATAAATTCTACTACCGTTAGCAGATTGGTTTCATACGGTGTACGTAAATTTCAGCTTAGTCTAGATGGTTTGGAAACTACGCACGACACTCTTAGAATGCCAGGTAGTTTTCAAGAAACACTGCGTGCTTTAAATGAATTGAAAAAAGCAGAAATAAAAACCACATGCATGTTTACGTTGTCTAAGCTCAACGCAAAAGATTTAATCCCCGTTATGCAACTAGCCGCTGAAAAAGGGTTTGATGCCTTAGCCTTCGCTAGATTCTGCCGACCAGCAAATCTCTCTATATCTGACTATCGAAAACAAATGTTTGATCCTTTAGAATACAGAGACTTGTTGATCAACGTAGACAAAATGCACAAAGAATTATCCTATAGCCACCCTAAAATTAAATTCGTTTTGAAAGATCATCTTTGGGAACTGTTTTTTTATGAACGAGAGGATGACAAGTACAAAAATGAAATAAACACGCTCAACCAAAGAAAAATAGTTGCCGGTGGATGTAGTCTAGGAATTAGTAGTTTATGCGCTTTAGCAGACGGCAGTGTTTATGCGTGTCGACGTTTCCCGAGCATTATTGGAAAGGCACCAAAGCAGAAATTAATTGATTTGTTCATTAAATCTAAAACCTTAAACAATCTGAGGGATTTAACACGATATAAAAAGTGTGCCTCCTGTCCGTTACTTTACAATTGCCGTGGATGCGGAGCCGTTGCATATGGTTTTTCCGGCTCCTTTTTCGATCCAGACCCACAATGTTGGTACGGCTTAACAAAAAATGAGATGACGAAATAAGTCATCTCATTTTTCTAGCCAAAAATTCAATAATACTATGGAAATGAGGCTGATCATGACTTTTATCTTCTATATCTTTTTCTTCCGTATAAACCACCTCAAAAGTATTAAAGGCTTCGGTTATTTCTTTCCTCGTGAAAAAATGCCTGATAGTATCAATCTTGGGCATAAAAAAGGTATTTTCTTCAATTTCTTTAAAGCTTCTTTCTTTGAGTTTACGAAATAAGGGGTCATTGGTAGAAAAAACCGACAAGAAAATGAAGCCGTTCTCTACTAATGATTTTTTTATTTTATTAAAAATGATCTCTATCTCGGTCTTTTTTAAAAAATCCAGAGAAGCTACTGCTAAAATTAGAGAGTATTTCTCTTTTTGAAAATCGAAGTTTCTTACATCTTGCACTATTGTATTGATATGCAAACCAGTTTCTTTCGCTAGATTTTGGCATTTTTCTAACCCTTCTGGAATTTTATCTAATGCCTCAACAGCAAAATCATGCTGGGCTAAAAAAATACTATTTCTTCCCTCACCAGCCCCGATATCAAGGGCCTTACCCTTGGGGATAATATTTATAAATTTCTCTAAGACCGGATTTGGCTTTAAACCCCAATAAAAACTTTTTTGTTTGTATTCTTCTTGAAACATAATCTATTTGATTATACGTTCTTGCCATAATTTTGCAAACGACAGTTCATTTAACTATGCTATTGACAAATAGCTTTATTTTATCTTATTATAAAAGAGGAGTTTTCTTTATAATAATTTAATATCCCAACAAAAGGGATTTTACATAAATTCTACTATCTCTCTACTCTAAACGAGGGTAAATCCAAAAGAGATAGGACCAGTAGGACTAAAATGCTCTTCAAAAAAATGAAAATCAAGAAAGTGCTGCAGAAGTACAATTATTGGCGCCAGATCTTCAACCTTCCCTTCCTACGAAAAAGGCCTATGCTTGCGAACGCCTCCTCTCAGTGTCAAATCGCATGCTATAGCCCACCTTGCCAAGCAGATCCCCCCTGTCACGACGACCCTCCCGACTAAGATAATAATGAACACCTTTCATTAACTCAACAAAAATGAGCCCCGATAGTATTATCAGAGCTCATTTTATTTTTCTTTAAGCTACAAGCTTTTGATCACGCCACTTCTTTAAATAAATTATATAACTCGCAGCTCCGCACCGTTGACGATGTTAGGGTGGCTAACGGGATTCGAACCCGTTCTGAGAGTTCCACAAACTCTAGTGCTAGCCATTACACCATAGCCACCATTCATTTAAATCCTATCTTTTTACAAAGTTTTTGTCAAAAAAATTCGCTCCAGCCGAAGCCAGAGCAAATCTTTTTTGTTTGTTGCTATCTCGTTTTGGGAGGAAGGGGCCAACCCGTCTCTTTCAGGGTTTTGATGGCGATGGAGCGAAACGGACATTTTGAACAGATTGTTGAGTTCTTTTTCAGATTGAGCCAGCAGACTTTTTTGACGTGATGCTGCAAGCGCTTTTTATTTACGGTAATGGCGATTTGTTGCTGGCGTTTTTTAACGGCTTTTTCAAATTCAGTGAAAAAAGCAGTCGGCTTTTTGCCGTCAATAGATTTGATAAACATCCGCTTGTTGGGGTCTGTCCCTTTTTTCATCACTCGTACTCCTCTTTTGGCATTTTCTCCCTCACCTTTTTAAAGTGCCAATTGAATCAGAAACCTGACTCTGTTTTTAGAATAAAATAGAAACACCCGAAAGTCAAGTTCTGGTGCCCGGGGTGGGACTCGAACCCACAAGTCTGGTTAAAGACAAAGGATTTTAAGTCCTTCGCGTATGCCAATTCCGCCACCCGGGCTTGTAAGAATTTTTTACAAATCTATTTTATCTTTATGTTTTCTCATTGTCAATTATCATTTTTTTTGCTTTAATGAATGGTAAGATGTCTGATAGCGATTTCAACCCTTTTATAATTAATCATAACAATGAACCAGCATCAGCGCCGGCCGATGAGCCAGCGCCGGTTTCGGATTCGGCGCCGATAATATCGCCAGCGCCGCAAGAAAAAACAGAAATCACAGAAGAAACAAAAATTGAGCCAATCCCTCAGTTTGATTCAGCGTCAGCCGAACCATTGGCGGTTGATTCGGATTTGGGCCCGATTAAAGAAGCGGTTTATTTGATTGAAACCGAAAAAATCAAGCCAAATCCTCATCAGCCGCGCCGCGATTTTGACGAGGCCGGCTTAAGGGAATTGGCCGATTCTATCCGTGAGTATGGCATTCTTCAGCCGCTGATTGTCACTAAAGTTGAAAAAGAAGTAGAGACCGGCACGAGCGTGGAATACCAATTGATTGCCGGGGAGCGGCGATTGCGCGCTGCCCGATTATTGGGATTAGAAAGGGTGCCGGCCATTGTCAGGCGGGCCTTGGAAGAAAGACAGAAGCTTGAAGCGGCTATTATTGAAAACATCCAGCGTCAGGATTTGAATCCCTTGGAAACTGCCCGGGCTTTTGCCAAGTTGGCAGATGAGTTCGGTTTGCCCCAACGTGAAATCGCCCAGCGCATTGGCAAGAGCCGCGAGGTGGTATCCAACACCCTGCGTCTTCTCCAGCTTCCGTCAGAAGCTCAGCGCGCCTTGCAAGAGGGAAAAATTACGGAATCGCACGCCCGGATTATTTTAAGCATCCAGAATCCGGAAAAACAGCGGGCGCTTCTGGGTGAAATTTTAAGTCATCATTTGACAGTCCGGGAAACAGAAATCCTGACCCGCCGCGTTTTAGGGATGCTGCCGATGGAAGAATCGCAAAAAATTTCTCTGGATGAATTGGGCAATCCGATGGAGAACGAAGCAAAAAGCAAGCTGGAAGAAGTTTTAGGCACGAAAGTAGAAGTGAAAACAAAAGGCAGCCGCGGCAAAATCACCATCAATTTTTTCTCCGAGGAAGAACTTAATGAGATTTTGAAAAAAATCTGTAAAGATTGACACTATATTAAAAATAAATTAATCTAGTTATAACTATGGATACGAGAGTTTATGAACTAAGTTTTCTTTTAAGCGGCCGGCTCAATGAAGCCGACTCTTTGGCTTTGTTTGATAAAATTGAAAAGGTATTTAATGATTTCGGCGGTCAAACCATTAAAAAATCCGCCTTGGAAAGAAAAATTTTGACTTACCCGGTCAAGAAACAAAAAGAAGCCTATTTTTGCTATTTGCATATGGAGTTGGACCCGGAAAAACTTTTGGAAATCCAAGAAAAATTCCGCTATGAAAACGATATTTTGCGCTCGCTCTGTTTGACGCCTCCGCCTAATTTTGGTAAAATGACCAATGTCGGAGGCAAACAAAAAGCCAAAGACGCCAAAGAGAAAAAAGAGGTTGAAGGGGCCGCGGAAATTAAGGAAGAATCCTTCGATGTGACTCAGGATAAATCTTTCGACGCGGCTCAAGATAAAAAAGAAAAAATTGATTTGGAGGATTTGGACCAGAAGCTGGAAGAGATTAAAGACTTAGCCTAAGGGCTTTATCTAAATTTTCAAGCCAAAAGCGCAGAAAATTTAGTGATAAAACCTTAACCGAGCACTCAGCATTATTATGCAATGTCAATAACAAATTCTGCATTAATCTATTTTTCAGTAAAATTATGCAAAACAATGCTGAGTGCTCGGTACTGAATTTTATAATTACTCGCTTAACTCGTAAATAAAATTCGTATGAATTTCAACAAAGTATTTATTTTGGGAAATTTGACTCGCGATCCCGAGCTTCGGACCACTCCTACTGGCCAGAGCGTGGCGAGTTTTGGCGTTGCCACTAATCGCGTTTGGTTTGATAAAAATCGCCAGAAGCAGACAGATGTGGAATTTCACAATGTCGTTGCCTGGGGGAAATTGGCGGAAATCGTTTCCCGCTATCTTTCCAAAGGCAAGTTGATTTTTATTGAGGGTCGCCTTAAAACTCGTTCCTGGGAAGACCAGTCCGGCCAGAAAAAATATAAGACCGAAATTATTGCTGAACGGATGCAGATGGGTCCCAAAGGCGCTGCGTCCAGCCCGGCTGAAGGAACTGATTTGGCCAGTCCGGAGGCAGGCACCGACCAGGCGTTAGCCGAAGAAATCCCGACCATTCAGGAAGGCGAAGAAGAAATTACGCCGGAAGACCTGCCTTTTTAAGTTTTTGTCTGCGAGGGCAAAGCCCGAGCTGAATTTTATAATTACTCGCTTAACTCGTAAATAAAATTCGTATGAAACAATGTTTTTTTTGCAGCCAAGACGCCAGAGATGTTGATTACAAAGACGCGGACTTGCTCAAGCGTTTTTTAACTTTTCAGGCAAAAATAGTGCCGGCAAAAAGATCCGGCGTTTGCCGGA